>Ga0307373_10002962_pt1 | contig 30191 bp, 22 predicted proteins | sample OX2MG_FD_202534 | JGI IMG/M metagenome (GOLD analysis project Ga0307373, IMG submission 202534) | Soil microbial communities from Risofladan, Vaasa, Finland - OX-2 | ecosystem: Environmental > Terrestrial > Soil > Coastal area > Acid sulfate soil | place: Finland: Risofladan, Vaasa | collected... | reverse complement strand
CGGCCGGGTCCGCATCGCCCGACGCCGCTGCGGCCGGTGGCGGGGCCGCCCCGACCGCGCCGCCGCCCGAGGCCGCGACCGCCGCCGCTGCCGTGGCGGCCGGCGCGAGCGCGAACCTCGCCACTGCCGCGCTGCCGCGCGCCGGCTTCTGGATCCGGATGGTCGCTCTGCTGGTCGATGCGATCCTGGTCGGCATCGTGACTGCCATGCTCGTCGGCCGGGCGCACACCGAATTGCTGTTCCTCGCCGCCTACGGGGCGATCATGTGGAAGCTTCGCGGCTCGACGGTCGGTGGCAGCATCTTCCATCTGCGCGTCATGCGCACCGACGGACAGGCCATCGGCTGGGAGACGGCGATCGTGCGCGCGCTGGCGTGCTTTCTGTCGCTCGCGGTCGCCGGTCTCGGCTTCATCTGGGTCGCCATCGATCAAGACAAGCAGGCGTGGCACGACAAGATTGCGGGCACGATCGTCGTGCGCACGAGGCCGGCACCGTCGCTCGTGTGACCGTTGCGGCTGCGGGCGCCGACCGCGGCCGAGCACACCGGCCGGCGCCGAGCGTTCGGGCATCGGCTCGTTGGTGTAGGATGCCGGCATCAGCCGGTCGCAGCGCGAACCGTTCGACCCGCCCGCCGATAGCGAGGACGCCGCTTGACCGAACCCGTTGCAGCACCGCGCCGCGGACGCGAGGCCCGCAGACTGCGCGCCGCGACGCCCGCGGCGAAGTTCGGCTACATCCGCCGCAAATTGCCGCCCGTCGAGCTGTTCAGCGCCGAAGCGGCGCAAATCATCGAGGCCAATGCCGAGACCATTCTCGAGGAAATCGGCATCGAGTTTCGGCGCGACCCTGAATCCTTGCGCCTGTGGCGCGCGGCCGGCGCCGACGTGCAGGGCGAGCGCGTTCACATCCCTCGCGGCATGGCGCGGCACCTGCTGCGGACCGCGCCGCGCGAATTCACGCTGCACGCGCGCAATCCCGCACGCAACGTGCGCTTCGGCGGCGACGCGACGGTGTTCTCGCCGGTGGGAGGCCCGCCGTTCGTGACCGACCTGGACCGCGGGCGCCGCTACGGCACGCTCGCGGACCTGCACAACTTCATCAAGCTCGCGCACATGGCGCCGGCGATTCATTTCTCCGGCGGCTGCATGTGCGAACCGATGGAAATACCGCCGAACAAGCGGCATCTGGACGTCCAGTACGCGTTTTTCCGCTACAGCGACCAAGGCTGCGAGGCGACGCCGGAGACGCCGGGACACGCGCGCGATGCGATCGAAATCGCACGGCGGCTGTTCGGCGCGCAATTCGTCGCGCACAACACCGTCGTGCTCGGCAACATCAATTCCAACTCGCCGCTGGTGTTCGACGGCCGGATGCTCGGCGCGCTGCGGGAATTCGCCGCGGCGAATCAGGGAACGATCGTCGTCCCGGCGGTGCTCGCGGGGGCGATGGGACCGGTCACCGCCGCCGGATGCATGGCCGAGATCCTCGCCGAGACGATGGCGGGACTCGCGTTGACGCAGCTCGTGCGCCCGGGCGCGCCGGTCATCCTCGGATCCTTCGTCGGCGCGATCTCGATGCGCACCGGCGCGCCGACGTTCGGCACGCCCGAGGCGACGCAGATGATCTTTGCCACGGCGCAACTCGCGCGGCGGCTCGGCATTCCGTGCCGCAGCGGCGGCTCGCTGTGCTCATCGAAGGTCGCCGACGCGCAGGCAGCCTACGAAAGCGCGCATACGCTGCTGCCGACGCTGCTCGCCGGCGTGAATCTCGTGACGCATGCCGCCGGCTGGCTCGAAGGCGGCTTGGTCGCCGGGTACGAGAAATTCGTCATGGATGCCGATCAGTTGGCGATGATGCAGATGCTCGCCCAGGGCATGGACTTCTCGGAACGGGGGCAGGCGCTCGATGCACTGCGGGAGGTCGGCCCGGGCAGCCATTTTCTCGGTTGCGGGCACACCCAGGCGAACTTCGAGACCGCGTTCTATCAGTCGACGATCGCCGATTACACGTCCTATGAGCAGTGGTCCCTCGAGGGCGCTCTCACCGCCGAACAGCGCGCGAACCGCGTCTGGAAAAAGATGCTCGCGGATTATCAGGACCCGGGCATCGAGCCATCGGCGGACGAGGCGATGCGCGATTACATCGCCGCCCGCAGGGCGGTGCTGAGCGACGCCGTCGAAGACGAATGAACGGGAGCGGAACCGCGCTGCGTCGGCGCGGTCCACCGGGGGTGAGGATCCGAACACTAAGGGGAGGCCATATGCAACGTTCCGTTCTTTGGTTGAGCGCCGCGCTGGCACTCGGCTGCTCGGCAGCGGCGAGCGCGACGGCCACCGCGCCGCCGGTCCGGGCGATCTGGCAGAAGCATTCGATGGATTTCGGTTTCGTCGGTTTCACGACGCATTACTCGTGCGGCGGTTTCGAGGACAAGGTCGACCAGTTGCTCGCAGCTGCGGGCGCGCGATCGGATGCGAAGACCAGCGCCGCGTGTATGGCGCCGATGGGCGGTCCGCAACGGATATCGACGGCGCGTTTGACCTTTCACGTCCTCGTGCCCGCGCCGGCGACCTCCGGCGCGAACGGGCGCGGCGCGGCGCGGATCGTGCCGGCCGAATGGAAGACCGTCCATCTGCTCGCACACTCGCTGCCGGGTCTCGGCGAGGGTGACTGCGAGCTCGTCGAACGCTTTGCCGTGCGGATCCTGCCGCTGTTCACGGTCCGCGACGTCCACGACAACGTCAATTGCGTGCCGCAGCAGGTCAATCTCGGCAGCGTCGATCTTAAGTTCCGCGTGCTGGTGGCCGTGCCGAAGAAGGCGCACGCCTCGCCCGCGCAGCGCTAGCGCCGTGCAGGGGCGATGATCTAGGGGGGCCCGCGCCGCGCTTACTTCGCCGGCGCGCGAATGCGGGCGATCCAGGTCGCATAGGCGGGCAGCATGAGCCCCGCGACCGAACTCACCCGGCGCAAGGACGGCGCATCGGTCAGCAAGGTCCGCACCCGCGCCCGGCCGATGATGCCGATCGGCGCGGTGTCGAGGGTGATCGTGCGCTTTGCCGCCGTGCAGTTCATCGCGACGATGACCGCCCCCGCGCCGCCCGTGCCGCGCGCATAGGCGAGCACGCCGCCGTCGCCGGGATTGAGCATCGTCAGCGCCCCGTCGCGCAGCGCCGGATCCACGCGCCGCAGCGCGATCAAGCTTTTGAACCAGTTCAGCTCGGATCCCGGGTCGCGCGCCTCGCTGCGCACGTTGATCGTCCGGTGATCCGGCGGCACCGGCAGCCAGGTGTGCGGGTTGGTGCTGAATCCGGCCTGCGCCCCCGGCGTCCATTGCATCGGGGTGCGCTCGCCGTCCCGGCCTTTTTGCTTCGGCCAGCCGGTGATGCCGAGCGGGTCCTTCACGTCCCGCCGCCGGGTCGGCGGCGTCGTGTGCATGCCGATCTCCTCGCCGTAGTAGAGCAAGGCGGTGGCGCGCGTCGTCAGCAGCACACTGCCGAGCAGTTCGTTGATCCGCGCGTCGTGCACGCCGTCCCCATAACGATCGATCGAGCGCACGTTGTCGTGATTGTCGAAGACGAACAGCGGCTGTGAGCCGTGCAGCTCGGTCTCGGCCGCTTCGATCCGCCGGCGCAAGGCATTCGCGTCGAGGTGGTCGTGGTCGCCGTGAAAGCCGAGCCGCATGTCCATCGGCAGCTGCAATTCATCGTGGCGCGCACCGCCGTACCATCGATCCAGGTCGCGGATGCTGGGCAGGTAGGTCTCGCCGATCAACACGCGGTCGCCGGGATAGGCGTCGACGAGTCGTCGCAGCCGGCGCATGATCACGTGCACCTCGGGCAGGTCGTTGGTCCGCGAGGGGTCGAGGATCGGATCTCCCTGCGCGTCGACGCCGCCGAGCGGGCGTTCATCGCGCAGCTTGGCGTCCTCGAACAGTTGCGGCACCGCGTCCAGCCGGAATCCCGCGACGCCGCGGTTGAGCCAGAAGCGCATCGCGGCGAACATCGCCCGTTGGACCTGTGGATTGCGCCAGTTCAAATCGGGCTGTTGCCGGTAGAACGCGTGATAGTAGAACTGGTGCACGGCGCTAACCCATTGCCAGGCCGAGCCGCCGAACAGCGATACCCAGTTGTTCGGCGGCACGCGCCCGTCGTGGGCGTTCGGCCCGACACCGGGTTTGCCGTCGCTCCAGACGTACCAGTCGTGCTTGGGATTCGCGCGCGAGCTCGATGCGGCGAGAAACCACGGGTGCTGGTCGGACGTGTGATTCAGGACCATGTCGAGCAGCACGCGGATGTGCCGGCGGCGCGCGGCGGCGATCAGACGATCCATATCGGCGAGCGTGCCGTAGCGTGGATCGACCGCGTCGTAGTCGGAGATGTCGTAGCCGAAATCGACCTGCGGTGACGGATACATCGGCGTGATCCAGATCGCGTCGATGCCGAGGCGCTGTAGATAGCCGAGCCTCGACTCGATGCCCCGCAGATCGCCGACGCCGTCGCCGTTGGAGTCCTGAAACGAACGCGGGTAGATCTCGTAGATGACGGCGTGTTGCCACCAGGGGGCGCGATGCGCGCGGCTGCGCGCGGCGGCGCACGCCGGCGGGCCGGCCGAAAGCGCCAGGGCGAGCGCGAGGACGGCCCCCGCCAGCACGAGCCCGCCGCCGGGCCCCGGCCCGCAACATGGACGCTGTGAAGAGTGCATCGAGCGCCTCCGGTGAGAAGGGCGCAATCTTACCCGCTCGCCCCGCTTGCTGCGCGCCGTGAGGCCGGATCGGCCTTCGAGCGGCCACGCACGCGCCGCGCAGCGCGGGACATTTGCGCTGCGCGCAAAGACGGTGCTAAGTTCACCGCCCACCGCGTGTTCCAGGTCCATTCCCGAGGCGCCTACCATGAATCGCAGTCAATTGCAGAGCGGACGCATCGCGACCTGGGGTTTGAGCGCGCTTTGCCTGGCGGCCCTCGGATCGGCGCGCACCGCCGCCGCGTACGCTTATGTCGGCAATCAGCTGAGCGGTACGGTGTCGATCATCGATACCGCGACCGACACGGTGGTGCGCACGCTGCCGGCGCACGGCAAGATCGGCGCGAAGATACAGGCCGTCGTCGCCGATCGCAGCGAGCGGCACATCTTCGTCGTCGATGCCGCCGGTAACGACCTGGTGGAACTCGATGCGGCCTCCGGCCGCGTGCTCAAGCGCATCAAGGTCGGCAAGGCGCCGGAAGGGGCGTCGCTGTCGCCGTCGGGCAAGACGATCGCCGTCTGTGTGGAAGAGTCCAATCAGGTCGTGCTCGTCGATGTCGCGAGCGCCCGCGTCACGCACGTGATTCACACGCTCGGCAAGAATCCCGAGCATTGCGAGTTCAACAGCGACGCGCACTGGATGATGACCGGCAACGAGAATTCCGGCGACGTCGACATCATCGACCTGCGCACCGATCGGTCCGTCGCACGACTGCCGACCGCCGGACACCCGCGCGGCGTCGCCTGGCTGCCGCACCGGATGATCGCCTATGTCGCGCAGGAGAGTGCGAACGGCGTCAACGTGATCGATGCGGCGAAGCGGCGGGTGATCCGCTTCATTCCCACCGCCCTGCGAGCGGCCGGCGCGATCGCCGCTCCCGACGGCAAAACCGTGTTCGTCAGCAACGGCGGCGCCGGCAGCATCTCGGCGATCGACACGGCGACCGAGCGGGTCATCGCGACGATCCCGGTCGGCAAGCGTCCGTGGAACATGGCGATCACCCACGACGGGCGCAAGTTGTACGTGGCGAACGGCCGGTCGAACAGCGTCTCGGTGATCGACACCACGCGGATGGTCGTATCGAAGACCATACCGGTCGGCAAGCTGCCGTGGGGCGTCGACATTCCCTAGAGACCTCGCGGCGGCGCGTTGCGCCCCCGGGTTACGCCACGCCGATGGCGCAACTGCAACTGCTCCACTGTCACGATCCGGGAACACTCATTGCTGCGACGCACTAGCGGATCCCGATCGATATTTTGTAACTCCATGACCTGCAAGGAATTCTCCGCGCCCGAGGAATTTCGCAGCCATTCCTGCCGGATGGCATAAGCATTGCTAGGTAATGACGTGACGGTCCAGCGGGGAGGGTATGCCACCGACTCGTCTCTCGGGCGGCGTCGGGATTGGCTTCAAAGCAGGAGGAGAATCGAGATGAAATGGGTCAGCGAAAAGATTCACGTCAAACCGTTCATCGCCGCCTTGGCACTGATCGCCGTTTGCGGTGCGGCGATCGCGGGTACGGACTCTGAAGAGTTCCAGCGATTCAAGGACCCCAATCAATGGGGCGCTCCTGCGGGCAATTTGAATTTGACGCGCTACAGCGCGCTCTCGCAGATCGACACCGGGAACGTCAAGAAGCTGCAGATGATCTGGTCGCAGTCGAGCGGTACGCTGCGCGGCCACGAAGGCCAGCCGCTCGTGATCAGCAATGTCGACGGTCGGCCGATGATGTTCATGGAGAGCGGCTGGCCGAACATCGTCCAGGCGCTCGATCTGAGCAATCCGGATCATCCGGTTCAGGTGTGGAGCTACACCAAGACGAACGGACGCGACACCTCGGCGGTGGCCCGCGCCTGCTGCGACACGGTCAATCGCGGCCTGTCGTACGCCGACGGCAAGGTGGTGTTCGGCACGTTGGACGGATACGTGATCGCGCTGGACGCGGCGACGGGCAAGGAGGACTGGGTCGTCAAGTCCGCCTATCCGGCCAAGGGCCAGACCATCACTCCGGCGCCGATCATTGCCCACGGCAAGGTGATCATCGGCTTCGGCGGCGACGAATTCGGCGCCCGCGGCCACGTGACCGCCTACAACCTCGCGGACGGTTCGGTGGTCTGGAAGTGTTATTCGACCGGCAGCGACAAGGACGTGTGTCTGACGCCGAAGACCAACGAGCACAATCCGCAATACGGCACCTACGGCCACAATCTGGGCCTGACCACCTTTCCGGGGGGCGAGTGGAAGCGCGGCGGCGGTTCGGCCTGGGGCTGGTACGCGTACGATCCGAAGCTGCATCTCGTCTACTACGGAACCGGCAATCCGGGCCTGTGGTCGCCGAGCTACCGCTGCGCGCCGCCGATCACGCAGCAGCATTGCAACGACGGGCACTTCGACAACAAATGGTCGATGAGCATCTTCGCCCGTAACGTCGACACCGGCGCGGCGAAATGGGTTTATCAGATGACCCCATTCGACCAATGGGATTACGACGGCGTCAACGAAGTGGTGCTGGTCGACATGAAGATCGACGGCAAGATGCGCAAGACCTTGGTGCACTTCGACCGCAACGGCTTCGCCTATGTGATCGATCGGACGGACGGGACCTTGCTGCGCGCCCACAAGTACGTGACCGTGAACTGGGCCGAGAAGATCGACATGAAGACCGGTCGCCCGATCAAGGTTTACGCGCATTCACCGTTGAAGATCGGCGACACGACGCAGGCGTGTCCGTCGGCGATGGGCGGCAAGGATCAGCAACCGGTCGCGGTCGATCCGTCGCATCCGGAGGACTTCTACGTCCCGACCAACAACTGGTGCATGCAGGACACCCCGCAGGAGCGCTCGAGCACGACCCAGGGATCCGTCTACGTCTTCGCCAACGTCTTCATGTATCCGGAAAAGCCGGGTGTGACCGGCAGGTTCAAGAAGTTCAACGTGCTGACCGGCAAGACGATCTGGCAGATCCCGGACCAGTACCCGAACTGGGGTGGTGCGTTGGTGACCGCGGGCGGTCTCGCGTTCTACGGCAGTCTCGGCGGCGACTTCCGTGCGGTCGATGAGGCGACCGGCCGGGTCGTCTGGTCGCGCAAGCTCGGTTCCGGCATCATCGGCAATCCGATCGCGTACTCGGTGAAGGGCAAGGAGTACGTGTCGGTCTGGTCCGGGATCGGCGGATGGATCGGCCTGCCGGTGACCGCGGGCCTGGACCTGAACGACAAGTACGGCGCGATCGGCGCGACGGCGATGGCGAAAGCGGCGGGCTTGAACCACATCCCGCAGGGCGGCATGCTGTACACGTTTAGGGTGGTCAACGACTAAGATCGGGCCGGCGTTCGACCAATTGCCCGGTGCCGCAAGGCACCGGGCTTTCTCGCGTCCGGCCCAAATGCCGCGCGGCGGCGCGAACCGGGCGCCGCCTGGCATGCCACTTGGAGATGGAGGCCGCAGCATGAACAGCAACTTCGTTCGGATCAAATGGGTCGCCGCAGCGGCGGCGTTGTTGCTCGCCGCGGGTGGCATCGCCGCCGGCGCGACGCTCGACTCCCTGACCGTCTGCGCCGATCCCGGCAACATGCCGCTCTCGAACAACCTCGGCCAGGGCTTCGAGAACAAGATCGCGCAAGTGATCGGCAAGGCGCTCGGCGTCGGCGTCAACTATTACTGGCGTCCGTCGGTTCACCGCGGATTGATGCGCACGACGCTCGGCGCCGGACATTGCATACTGTGGATGGACATGGCGATGGGCACCCAGGGTGCGACGATGCTGCGACCGCTGTATCGCTCGACCTACGTGTTCGTGTACCGCAAGGATCGCGGGATCCACATCACGAGCTTCGACGATCCGATCCTGAAAAAGCTGCGAGTGGGCGTATTTCAAGTGTCCGAGATGCGCGAAGCGCTGCTCGATCACGACGTGGTCAACAACACCGTCGTTCACTATATAACGCACAACGCGGATCTCGTGCCCGCGAACCAACCCTCGTACCAGATCCATCAGGTCATCGACGGCAAGCTCGATATCGCGGCGGTCTGGGGTCCGATGGCGGGCTACTTTCGCACGAAGCTGCACGCGCCGATCGTGATCCAGCCGGCGAATCTGCTGGAGAACGACGTGCCGCTGGAGTTCGACCTGACGTTCGCCGTGCCGATGGGGCGCGAGGACCTGAAGAAGACCCTGGAACAGGTGCTGGTCGCGCACCAGAGCGAGATCCGGCGGATCCTGCAGGATTACGGGGTGCCGCTCGTGAAGTGCGCGGCGTGCATCATCTCCGGTGATCTGCCGTCACACGGACCTTACCACCCGGTGAACCGGCCGGTGATCACGGCGCGCGAGATCGCCGCGATCAAGCGCAAGCGCATGGCCGAGTTGAAGCGCTGGCTCGCGCACGGCGCGAGTCCGGACCGCGAGCTGCAGGATGCGGTCACCGCGGACGACGGCGCCCGGGTGGGCTATCTGCTGAAGGTGGGCGCGCACGTCGAGGCGCGCGACGGCGACGGCTACACGCCGCTGATCAACGCCGCGCGCTTCGGTTTCCTCGACATCGCGCGCAGTCTCATCGCGCACAAGGCCGACGTGAACCAGCGCGACGCGGATGGCTGGACGGCGTTGCTGTATGCGGCGTACGCGGGCGACCCGCGGATGATCAAGCTGCTCCTCGCGAGCGGCGCGCAGATCGATGTGAAGGGCGGTGACGGGTTGACGCCGCTCGCGGTCGCGGCGCAGTACGACAAGATGCGCGCGCTCGCGACGCTCGTCGCCGCGGGCGCCGACGTCAATACGCCGGTCGCCAAGGGCGGCTACACTCCCCTGATGCTCGCGTCGGTCGCCGGTTCGCCGGATCTCGTCACGGCGTTGCTGCGACACGGCGCGCAGGTGAACGCGGCGAACGCGGGCGGCGTGACCGCGTTGATGATCGCCGCGGCCGGCAAGGATCCGCAGCTCGCGCAGATCCTGCTGCGGGCGGGGGCCGACGTCAACGCGCGCAGCGCCGACGGGCGCACCCCCCTCAGCATCGCCCGCCAGAGCGGCAACACGGCGGTCCTCGATGTCCTCGAGAGTGCGCGCGCGGGCGATGGGGCAACATCCGGCTGAATTCGCCTGCGAAGGGCGGCCGCCATTTCACGGTGAATGATCGAGGAGATTTTCAGTGACGCGTCGAGTCATGATCATGATTGCGGTGGCTTCGCTCGCGACGGCGTGTGCCATGACGACCCAGGGGGCCTCGCCCGCTCCAGCCAAAGCGGGCGCCGGGGCCGCGCCCGTGGCGGCATCGACCAAACCGGCCGCGGCGCCCTCTGCCGCAACACCGGTCGACTACACCAAGATCAAGCCGCTCACGCTCGTCAACGAGACGCCGAAGGGCGGCCTGCACAATCCGTACAACGATAAGCAGACCGCCATCGTCGCGCAGGGCAAGCACAACTTTCAGAGCTATGGCTGCAGCGGCTGCCATGGCGGCGGCGGCGGCGGCGGCATGTGCCCGCCGTTGATCAACGGCGTGTGGATCTACGGCGGCCGCGACGACACGCTGTTCCGGCTCGTCACTCTCGGCAGCATCGCTCTGCAGCAGCACGGCTACTCGCGCGAGGCGATCGAGAACGTGGTCGCACCGATGCCGCCGTTCGGCGGAATCATCAAGAATGCCGACGATCTGTGGAAGATCCTCACCTATGTCCGCTCCCGCTACGACGGCAACGCGGCGTATAAGTACGGCAACCCTCCGGGTCAATGACATCCCCGGACGGCGCGATGCTGCAGCGCAGATTGCACTCCCCCCAGAAAGGGGACAGTCTTTGACGGCGGCTCGAGAGGAGAGCGACCGACCGTCGGCAGCCGGCGGTTCGTCGAGGGCGGGTGCGAGCCGATAAAGGACCATAGAATCCTTGGATGGGATCTCGATGAACCGGAACGTCGCGACCAGTCACGCCACGCGGATCATTCGCGTCGTCGAGAGCGGCGTTCAGCCGGCCGGGATCGAGCCGCACATCAGCCGTTCCTGGTACCGCTGCCTGCGCGAGTTCGGGATCGAGCCGAGCGCGCAGCGGCGCAACGAGGTCTTGAACCCGCAGACGGTACGCGAGCTGCAACAGCGCATGGGCGAACTGCTGCCGATCGCGCGTGCCGAGATGGAAAGTCTGTACGAACAGATCGCCGGCTCGAGTTTCGCCGTGATCCTCTCGGACACGCGCGGAGCGGTGCTGAGCTCGATCACCGACCCCTCGCTGCAGCGGGAGTTTCGTCAAGCCGGATTGTCGGTCGGGGCCCTCTGGGACGAGCGCCACGAGGGCACCAACGGCATCGGCACCTGCCTCGCGGAAGGCGCGCCGGTCACGGTGCATCGAGAGGAGCACTTCCTCGGCTACAACCTGGCGCTTTCCTGCTCGGCGGCGCCGATTCTCGATCCGCACGGCGGCCTGATCGCGGTTCTGGACGCTTCGACCGCGAATTCGAGCGACAGCCGCTTGATCCAACGGCACACGATGGCGCTCGTGAACATGTCGGCGAGCCTGATTTCGCGCTGGAACTTCATGCACGAATTCGCCGAGTCCTGGATCCTGCGGTTTCACAGCCGTGCCGAATTCGTCGGCCTGCTGCACGAAGCGCTGATTGCGATCGACCGCTCTGGGACCATTCTCGCGGCGAATGAGAGCGCGCTGTTGCAACTCGGCTGCGCCTCGCGTGGCGCCGCCGTGGGGCGGTCCATCGAGCACTGGTTCCAGTTCGACTTCGGCACGCTCGAGCAGCGAGCGCGTTCCGACCCGGGCGCGATCTGGCCGGTCCGCGATCTGGCGCACGGGCGCCGCTTCTTCGCGGTCGTGCGCGCGCCGTTGCGCGTGGCCGGCGGCCGCGGCGGGATCGCCCTCACCGAGTCGCCCGGTCAGGTGACGGGCCAGACGGCTGCGCCGCAGCGCGGCGTCGCCCATGTCGGCGAAGATCCGGCGATGCATCGGAACATGAGTTTCGGCCGGCAATTGTTCGCGAAGCAAGTGCCGATTCTGCTGCAGGGCGCAACGGGAACCGGCAAGGAGGCGTTCGCCAAGGCTCTGCACCGCGGTTGCCTCTGGTCCGACAAGGCGTTCGTCACCGTCAACTGCGCGGCGATTCCCGAGAACCTGATCGAAAGCGAATTGTTCGGCTACGCGCGCGGCGCATTCACCGGCGCGGTGAAGGAGGGCCGTATCGGCAAGATCCTCCAGTCGAGCGGCGGCACGCTGTTCCTGGACGAAATCGGCGACATGCCGCTGATGTTGCAGACGCGCCTGCTGCGGGTGATCGAGGAGCGCGAGGTGGTTCCGGTCGGCAGCGATCACCCCATTCCGGTCAATCCGCACGTGATCAGCGCGACCCACCGCGACATCCGCAAGATGGTGGAGAGCGGCGAGTTTCGCGAGGACCTGTATTACCGGCTGAACGGCATGACTCTGCACCTGCCGCTGTTGCGGGATCGGACCGACATCGCCGACGTGATCCAGGTGCTGCTGCGCGAGGAGACTGCGGAGCACGAATCGATCGACATCGCCGACGATGCGTTGCGCAGGCTGCTCGAGTATGCGTGGCCCGGCAACATCCGCCAGCTGCGCAACGCCCTGCGCACCGCCTCGGCCTTGTGCCGCGACGGGGTGATTCGCCTGGCGAATCTGCCGCAGGAGATCCTCGACACGGAGCCCCGCGTGCCGCCCCGCGCGATCGCCGCCGATCCGGTGGATCCGGCCGCCGCGCAACCGGGCGCCTTACGCGGGGCGGCCCTGCGCGAGGCGGAATGCGCGGCGCTGATCCGCGAGCTCGAGCGGATGCACTGGAACATCAGCCGCACGGCGCAGGCGCTCGGCGTCAGCCGCAACACGCTCTACCGGAAGATCCACAAGCATCGCATCGTCCTCGGGCAGTGACCCGGTGCCTCGGGCGCGCGATTCCCCGGCCGAAGGATCCGGGGCGATCATCCCGCGCCCCGGATCGATCGCGGCCCCCTTAAGGTCAGGCCTGCAACACACCCGAGAGCTTGGCGGCGTGGGTCGCGAGCGCGTCCATCAGCGGCGGGCTCAGACAATCGTACGGCTCGAGGCCGATTTCTTTGAGGCGCGCACGAACCGCGTCCATGTTCTTCGGGTCGGCGCCGCCCTCGATGATCGAGGAGACGAAAGCGGCGAACGTCGGGGCTGACCAGCCGGAGTCCGGCGACAACTCGGTATGGATGAAGTCGAGGCCGTGGAACGCGTGCTTGGGGTTTTCGATGCGGCCGAACAGGTGTACGCCGCATTCCTTGCAAGCGTGGCGCTGGATCGTCGCCGATGAATCGACGATTTTCAGCTTCTCGCCGTTCTCGACGACCGCCACCTTGTCGCGCGACACCACCGCCACCACCGAGAACGTCGCGCCCTTCGGCTTCCAGCACTTGGTGCACCCGCAGGCGTGGTTATGCGCGCTCTGCGACTTCACGGTGACCTTGACAGGTCGCGTCGCGCATTTGCAGACCAGCGTCCCGCCGGCAAAGTCCTTCGAACCCTGCTTGATGCCATGGTCGACCGACGGATGAATTGAAATTGCCATGATTGATAACTCCCGATGGTTGCCGACAGCCGCGTGAACGGCGCGCTCTGCGAACGGGCGCCGCGCCCGTTCAATACTTGATGACCGACCGCACCACTTTGCCTTCGTGCATCAGCTCGAAGGCGTCGTTGATCTTCTCCAATGGCAACACTTCGCTGACCATTTCGTCAATCTTGATTTCCCCGTTCAAGTAGCGTTCCACGTATCCCGGCAGTTGCGAGCGACCCTTGACGCCGCCGAATGCGGAGCCCCGCCAGACGCGCCCCGTCACGAGCTGGAACGGGCGGGTGCAGATCTCCTGGCCGGCGCCGGCGACGCCGATGATCGTCGCCTCGCCCCAGCCCTTGTGGCAGCACTCGAGCGCCGCGCGCATCACGTGGACGTTGCCGATGCATTCGAACGAGTAATCGACGCCGCCGTTGGTGAGGTCGACGACGACCTGTTGGATGGGCTGGTCGTAGTCCTTCGGATTGATGTAGTCGGTTGCGCCGAGCGACTTGGCCATCGTCCATTTGCTCGGGTTCAGGTCGATCGCGACGATGCGCGAGGCCTTCGCCATCACCGCGCCCTGCACCACCGACAGGCCGATGCCGCCGAGGCCGAAAACGGCGACCGACGATCCCGGCCGCACCTTGGCGGTGTTCAGGACTGCGCCGATCCCGGTCGTGATCCCGCAACCGAGCAGGCAGACCTTGTCGAGCGGTGCCCGCGGATTGATCTTGGCGACGGCGATCTCCGGCAACACCGTGTGCTCGGAGAAGGTGCTGGTGCCCATGTAGTGCAGGATCGGCTTGCCCTTGAACGAGAAACGCGACGTGCCATCGGGCATCAGCCCCTTGCCTTGCGTGACCCGGATCTTCTGGCAAAGGTTCGTGCGTCCGGAGCGGCAGTATTCGCATTCGCCGCACTCCGGTGTGTACAGTGGGATGACGTGGTCGCCGGGCTGGACGCTCGTGACTGCGCTGCCTATGGCCTCGACGATGCCACCGCCTTCGTGGCCGAGGATCGCGGGAAACAAGCCCTCGGGGTCGGCACCGGAGAGCGTGAAGGCGTCGGTATGGCAGACGCCGGTGGCGACGATCCGCACCAGGACTTCGCCGGCCTTGGGTGGCTCGATGTCGACTTCCTCGATGCTGAGAGGTTTGTCGGCCTCCCACGCAACTGCCGCCCGGGTCTTCATTGGGATCGAGCTCCTTGGCCGTTATCGACGATTCCCGCCGCTTCGCCTACTGCAGAATCTCCTAGCAGCTACCGTGCCAGATCGAAGAGTCGGCAGAAAGAGCTTTGGTATCAGGTTCTTACGCGCACGCGGCGCGACCTCGTGGAGGAGTCGGCGGCCGGGTGTTACTGATCCGAAACAGTCGTTGCTACGAAACCGAGGCATTCAGCGCCGCGGCGTGGTGGCGCATATGATCCTCGATGAAACTGCTGATGAAGTAATAGCTGTGATCGTATCCCGGCTGCATCCGCAGCTCGACGCGTTGGCCCGCGGCGCGGCATGCCTCGATGAACAGATCGGGTCGCAGCTGCTCTTGCAGGAATTTGTCCGCATCGCCCTGATCGATCAGGATCGTGCCCGGGAATCGCCTCGTCTTGAGCAGTTCGGTGGCATCGTAGTCGCGCCAAGCGGCCGGATCGGCGCCAAGATAGCGCTCGAAGGCCTTGCGCCCCCAGGGCACCTGCATCGGGGCGACGACGGGCGCGAATGCCGAAACGGATCGGTAACGATCCGCATTCTTCAGCGCGATCGTCAGTGCGCCATGGCCGCCCATCGAATGGCCGAAAATGCCTTGGCGCGCCGGGTCGGCGGCGAAATGTTCGACGACGACCGCGGACAGTTCCCGCGAGACATAGCGGTACATGTTGAAATGGCGCGACCACGGAGCCTGGGTCGCATCCAGGTAAAAGCCGGCGCCGGCGCCGAACTCCCAGTCCGCCGCCTCATCGGCGATGCCGGTGCCGCGTGGGCTGGTGTCCGGCGCGATGAGCATCAGGCCGAGTTCGGCGGCAAGCCGCTGGGCGCCGGCCTTGATCACGAACGTCTCCTCGGTGCAGGTCAGGCCGGCAAGGTAGTAAAGGACCGGTAGCGGCCGTTCTCGCGCCTGCGGCGGACGGTAGACGGCGAAGCGCATCGGGCCGGCGCAAGCGTCCGAGGCGTGACGATACAGGCCCTGAACGCCGCCGAAGCAGCGTTGTTCAGCAATCGTCTCGATCGCAGGCATGTTGTTCCCCTCCCCAGCCACTGCGCCGTCGTAAAAGCTCCGCGGCGCGTCGCCGGCCGACCGCGCTCGATGCCGCGCCACCGGCCCCGATTCTAGTGCAGCCGCGCGGGCCTGGCGCGCTTGTGTCCGTTCCAACGCAATATGCGACAAATCTGCGCCTCCGGCGTGACAGTGGTGGTGGCATCCGGGCAACGGGGCAGGGGAATTCTGCCGCAGGCCACGGCGCTGAGCAGGGGCGCGCGTCGGCACGTCTTTTGCACGGTCCGCAGACGGAGTGGGCCCGCCGGACCGGATCTCTCGGTCGCGGCCCCGCGAGAATAAAGAGCGGCAACCGGGAGGGAGTTCGTATGTTAACGCGTTCCAAGCTAGTGATCGCAGTCAGCGCCGCGATTTGGCTCGTGCCGATGACCTGCGCCGTCGCCGGCATCGACGTGACGGCAGGCAATTGGAAACTGGACTTTTCCGGCAACGTCAACGCGTTCTACGTGGGCACGACCTGTGACACCGGCAGCAACACGAGCGTCGCGGGCGGCCTTGCGTGCACGGGCGACCGATCCTCCTCGGTCCGCAATGGGTTGCTGCCGGCGGCGTTCGTATTCAGCGCGACCACCCATCAGGACAATCTGGACATCGGCGTGACGATCGGTCTGTACCCCGGCATCAACAGTTCGGCGGCGGCCGGGGTCAACGGTCCCGGCATGCCGGCGGCGTTGCAGACGCCGGGGATCGATGCCCGCCAGGAGTTCCTCACCTTCGGCAATCCGAGCTGGGGCACGGTGAAGATGGGCCGCGACATCGGCCTGTTCGGCAAGGATGCGATCCTCGACGACATGACCCTGCTCGGCGTCGGTTCGGCGGGCAACAACGCGGCGCCGAGCAACACGAGCCTCGGGCGCATCGGGCTCGGTTACATCTACACCGACTGGGAGCCGCAGATCACTTACACGACACCCACGTACGGCGGCTTCAGCGCGTCGGCCGGGATCTTCCAGCCGCTCACGCCGCTCACCAACACGGCCTACTCGAAGCACACCGCGCCGCAGTTCCAAGCCGGTGCAAGCTACTCCTGGGGCGACGCGCAGAGCATGACGGGCAAGGTCTGGGTCGATCTGATCTCGCAACAGTACCAGTATTCCGGCGCGGTTCCGAGCGGTGTCGCAGGAAGCGTCACGGGCACCGGTTTCGACGGCGGCGTGAAGGTCGGCTTCATGGGTTTCGAGGGCGTGCTGTACGGCTATACGGGCAGCGGCATCGGCACGACCGGCCTGTTCGTGCTGCCGATTTCCGCAAGCGGCCAGAAGCGCGACTCCGACGGCGGCTACATTCAGGCGGCGTACAAGTTCGACCGGTTGAAGGTCGGCGTGAGCTACGGCATGTCGGAGCTGAAACTCGCCTCCGACGAGAGCGCGAGCATCCCCGCGACCTACCCGAACACCGGCCTCACGGGCAACACCCTGGTGAAGCGCAATTCCTCGGTGGTGGGCGGCTTGTACTACAGTCTGACGAAGAGTCTGACGTTGGTCGGCGAATACATCGACACCAAGGCGGATGCCTGGGGCGGCAATTCGGCGCACGAGCATGACTTCGCGCTCGGCGCGATCCTGTTCTTTTGACGGCCGGTTCGACGTCGACGCGCCGAGCAAGCCGGCGGCGCGCGGCGCCGCGCGCCGGCGATCAGCGCGGCAGGCGGCGCATTCGGCGCCAGGCGCGCAGCGCGCGCTCGAGATGCCGACGCGGTGCTTCGAGGAACACCTCGAGCGAGGTGCCGCTCGCGAAGCAATACAGGCGCCCGTCGTCGGGATTGGTCCAGTTGAGCGAGCAGTCGGCCTTGATGCGCGCACCGCCCTCGATGCCGATCGGGTCGAAGTCCTCGAACTCGCCGTGCATCGGCCGCGGCGGCACCGCCGCCTTCCAGATGCCGTCCGGGTGGCCGTGGGTCATCTCGCTTCCCGGAGTCTGCAGTCGCGCCGGCGGCGTCGCGCAGCCGACGAGTGCCGCGGCGGTCGCCACGGCGAGGATCGTCGCGGCCGCGGCCGAACCGCGCGAGCGATGAAGTCGATTCGTCGGCATTCGATGCCCTACCCTTGGCTCGAGGCGCAGCAAGGCCTGAGTGCATGAGTGTGCCACCCATCGATGCCGGTGCAACAGCGCGCCACTGCGGACCCAAGCGGGCGTCGCGCGGCCTCGCCGCCGGCGCGCTCGCGGTGCTCGTGGCTGCCTGCGTGAGCTATCGTCCCGCACCCATCCAACCGCGCCGCAGTGCAGCCGCATTCGCCGCCCGCCGGCTCGACGATCCCTATATACGCGCGGCGGTTGCGCGTCTGCTGCCGGCGCGCGCCGCGCCCTGGCCTCCCGACGACTGGAACCGCGGCATGCTGCTCGCGGTCGCCTGGGCCGATAACCCGACGCTCGCCGTCGCCCGCGCCGAAGTGCGGGCCGCGATCGCGCGGCAGAGGACCGCCGCGCAGATGCGCAATCCCGATCTGCGGCTGATGTCCGAGTATGCACGCCACGATGCGCACCCGTGGCTCTACGGACTCGAAACGGCCTGGCTGATCCGCTGGAGCGGGCGGCGGCGCCTCGCGATGCGGATCGCCTGGCTGCGCTCGAGCGACGCGCAGCTCGGGTTGATGGATCGGCTCTGGGCGGTCCGCCGCGAGCTGATCGCGTCGCTCGCCGATTGGCAGGGTGCGCGCCGGCGGGTCGTGGTGCTCGACCGGCTCGCCGCCGCGCAGAATCGCCTGATCCGCTACGCGCACCGCCGCGTCGTGAGCGGCGAGGACCCATCGGCCGTACTGTTCGCCGCCGAGACCCAGGGAATCGACGTGCAGCAGCAGCGATCGGCCGCGCTCGCGACGGCCGAGGCGGGGCTCGCCGACGCGGCGCGCACGCTCGGCCTGCCGCGCAAGGCGCTCGCCGGCGCGAAAATCCTTTGGCGCGGCTGGGGCCGGCCTCCCCGAATCAAGCCCGCCGTCCTGCGCACGGCGCGCGAGCGCGCGCTGCTGTCGCGCGCCGACCTCGGCGCCGCGATCGGCGAGTACGCCGTCGCGGAGGCGCGTCTACAGCGGGCGGTGGCGCGGCAGTATCCGCAGCTCGTGCTCGGCCCGGGCTACTACTGGGATCACGGCATCGCGAAGCTGCCGTTCGACGTGGGCTTCACGCTGCCGCTCAACGGGTACCGCGGCGAGATCGCCGAGGCGCGCGCCGCGCGCACCGTGGCGGGACGGCGGATGCTCGCGCTGCAGGCGGATATCTATGGACGAATCGCCGCCGCGGTGCGCACGGAGCAGCTCGCGCGCGCGGCGGTTGCCGTCGCCGGGCGCCGCCTCGACGTGGCGCGCCGGCAGGCGGCGCGCGCCGATCTCGCGGCGCGACTCGGCGAGGTGAACGGCGAACGGCGTCTGGCGAGCGCCGTGATCGTCGCGCAAGCCGAACTTGCGCTGCTGCAGATGCGATCGCGCCTGCAGGCTGCGCGCGATGCGCTCGAGGACGCTCTGCATGCGCCGCTCTCGGGGCCGGAATTGGCCCTGATCGGTCCGCGGGCCTTCGCCCGTTCGGCGGCCGGCACATGATCGCGAGGAAGGCATTGACGACGCTTGCGACGCTCGTCGCGCTGCAGGCCCCGCTCGCGCTGCACGCGCGGGCGATCGCCGCCAACACGCCGGCGCCGGTCGCGACCCCGAGCCTGAGCCGCGCGCAACTGGCGGCGGTCGGAATCGTCGTCGGCCATCCGACCGCGATGACGCTGCCGTTGCGCACGGCCGCGTTCGGCTTCGTCCTGAACGCAGCCGCCGCGCTGACGGCGCTCGATGCGCGAACCGCCGCGCGCGCGCGGCAGCGCGCGGCGGCGGCGGAAGCGGCGCGATTGGCGGCGCTGTATCGGCGTGGCGCCGGCGCCTCGCTGAAGGCCGTCGAGGCCGAGCGGGCCGCGCTCGTCGGTGCGCGCGGCGACGCCGAGTCGGCCGCCGCCCGCTTTGCCGCGCGCTGGGGACCGCTCGATACGCTGCCGTCCGCGCGTTGCCGGCGGTTGATCGTCGCCGCCGCGAACGGCCGCGCAGCGTTGCTGCGCGCGCAGCTGCCGGGCCGGCATGCCGTCGGCGCCTTGCCGCCGCGGGCGCTCGTCGATGTCGACGGGCTGCAGGTCCGGGGTCGCGTGCTCGGCGCGATGCGCCGTGACGGCCAGGCGGGGAGCGCGGCGGTGCTGATCTTCGTCGCGCGCGCACCGCTCGGGCTCGGCAGCGGTGCGCGGGTTCCGGTGTCCTTGCTGCGCGCGCCGCGCTCCGGCCGCTTCGTGCCGCGCGACGCGGTGCTGTACGGCCCGGACGGCGCGTATGTGTACGAGCGGATGCACCGGGGCGCGCCTGCCGGCGCGGTGCGGTTCGAAGCGGTGAAGGTCCGGCTCATCGAAGCCCACCGCGGCGGCTGGCTGGTGGCGGGCGTCGCCGCGCACGACGCGATCGTGGTCCGCGGAGCGGGCGTGCTCTGGTCCCTGCAGGGCCTCGGCAAGCGGGCCGACGACGACGACGACTGACACGTGCTCGCCGCCATCGTTCGTGCCTCCCTGCGACATCCGCGCGTCGTCACCGCGCTCACCTGTCTGATCGCAGCCCTCGGCGTTGCGGCGCTCGCAACCGCGCGCTTCGACGTGTTCCCGGATTTCGCGCCGCCCCACGTCCTCGTGCAAACCGAGGCGCCCGGCCTCGACGCGACGCAGGTCGAGGCACTCGTCACGAGGCCGTTGGAGGTCCTGCTCGCCGGGACGGAGAACGTCAAGACGGTGCGATCGACGTCGAGTCAGGGTCTGTCGGCGATCCAGGTCGTGTTCGACCGCGGCGGCGATCCGTACCAGCGGCGCCAGGTGGTCATGGAGCGTCTCGCCGACGCAGCGGGTCTGCTGCCGGCGGGCGTCGGTCCGCCGCTGCTCTCGCCGCTCAGCTCGTCGATGGAGTATCTGCTGCATTTCGGCTTCACGAGCGCTCGTCTGTCGCCGCTCGCGCTGCGCGATCTGGTGCAGTGGGTCGTCAAGCCGCAGATCCTGGCGGTTCCCGGGGTCGCCCAGGCCACGCTCTTCGGCGGCGACGTGCGCGAAAGACGCATCGAGGTCGACCCGTACAAACTCGCCGCGTTGGGCTTCTCGCTCGATGAGGTGCTCTCGGCCGCAAGGGGCGCGACCGCGTCGATCGGCGGCGGCTACGTCGAGACCGCGACGCAACGCATCGTGATCCGGACGCAGACGTCGGGCATCACGGCCGATCAACTGGCGCACTCGCTGCTCGGCATGCGCGGCAAAATACCCGTACGCCTCGGCGAGGTGGCGACGATACGCGACGGCGCCGCGCCGCGGATCGGCGCCGCGCTGATCGACGGCACGCCCGGTATCCTGGTCGAGACATCGACGCAATACGGCGCGAACACTCTGCAGGTGACGCGTGCGCTCGAGCAGCGCCTGGACGCGCTCGCACCGGTGCTCGCGCGGCAGGGCGTCGTCTATCATCCGGCGCTGCTGCGTCCGGCGAGCTTCGTCGAGAACGCAATTGCCAAACTGCGCAACTCGCTGCTGATCGGCGGTGTTTTGGTGGTGGCGCTGCTGCTCGTCACCTTGCGCGACTGGCGCGGCGCGCTCGTGTCGTTCAGCTCGATACCGCTGACTCTGCTGACGACCGTCTGGCTGCTCGAGATCCTCGGCTTGAGCCTCAACACGATGACGCTCGGCGGCCTCGTCGTCGCGCTGGGGGTCGTCGTCGACGATGCCGTCATCGACGTGGAGAACATCCTGCGCCGCCGCCGCGGCGCGGGCGATGGCATCGCGGCGCAAGCGCTGTTCGTCGGCGCATCCCTCGAGGTGCGCCGGCCGGTGCTGTTCGCGACCGCGGCGGTCGCGGTCGCCTTCCTGCCGATCCTGCTGATGTCCGGGCTGCAGGGGGCGTTCTTCCGGCCGCTCGCCATTGCGTTTCTGCTCGCCGTCGGCTTGTCCTTGCTGGTGGCGATGAGCGCGACCCCGGCGATGTGCTCGCTGGCGATGGCGCGCCATCGCCCGAGACCCGAAGCCGCCTTTCTGCGCGCCCTGAAGCGCGGCCAATCGCGTGCGATCCTCTGGCTGCATGCCCGGCCCGGCACCGCGTTCGCGATTCTGCTGCTGAGCGGCGCCTCCGGCGCCGTTCTGCTGCCGCTGCTCGGCGCACGCTTCCTGCCGGATTTTCGGGAGAATTATCTGATCGCACACGCCTCGCTGCGACCCGGGATATCGCTCGCGGAGACGACGCGCGTCGGCGAGCGGATCAGCCGGCGCCTGCTCGCGATTCCCGGCGTCAAGAGCGTTGCCGAACAGATCGGCCGCGCCCAGAACGGCCAGGATCCGGATGCCCCGAACAAGAGCGAATTCGAGGTGCAGATCGATCCGCGCAAGGGCCACGGGCCCGGCGAGATCGATGCGCGCATCCGCCGGGTGTTCGACGATTTTCCGAATGAGCTGGTCGAGATCTACTCGGTGCTCGCCGAGCGGATCGGCGAGACCTTGTCGGGCGAATCCGCACCGTTCTCGATCAGCGTGATCGGCTCGAACCTCGACAGCGACGACCGGGTCGGCGCCGCGATCGTCGCGACGCTGCGCCGCCTCCCCGGCAGCGGCGTCGTGCGCCTCAGCGTCCCCCCACGGCAGGTCGAACTGCGCGTCACGCCATCGCCGCGGCGCCTCGCACTGCACGGACTGCAGGCTGCCGAGCTGCTGCGCACGGTCAACGCCGCCTATCACGGCAGCCTTGCGGCGCAGATCGCCGAGACCGACCGCAGTGTGCCGGTCGTCGTGCGTCTGCGTGGCGCCGCCGATCCGCGTGCGCTCGGCTCCCTGCTGCTGCGCGGCCTCGACGGCACCCTGACGCCGCTCGCGCAGGTCGCGACCGTCGAGGCGACGCTGGCGCGCAGCCTGATCGATCACGAGGGCGGCCTGCGGCGCCAGATCGTCGTCGCGACGCCGACGGGCGCCGACGAAGCCGGCTTCGCGCGCGCGGCGCGGGCCGCGATCGCCGCGCAGGTGCATTTGCCGCGGGGCGTGTATCTGCGCTATGCGGGCTCGGCGCAGGCACAGAGCGCCGCCGCCCGGGAACTGCTGTGGCGCTGCGCCGCGGCGGCGGTGCTGATCGTGTTGCTGCTCGCGCTGGCATTCGGCGATACGCGCCACGTGGCGCTCGTGTTGATCGCTCTGCCGAGCACGCTGATCGGCGGCGTCGCGGCGGTCGCGGCGACGGGCGGCACCTTGACGCTCGGCTCGATGGTCGGCTTCGTCGCGCTTTTCGGGATGGCCGCGCGCAATACGATCCTTCTGGTATCGCACTTCGATCACCTGGCGGGCGAAGAAGGCCGGCCTTGGAACCTCGAAACCGCGCTGCGTGGCGCTGAGGAGAGACTGACCCCGGTGCTGTTGACGGCGCTCTCCACGGGTCTCGCCCTGCTGCCGGTCGCATGGCAGATGCACCAGCCGGGCCACGAGATCGAGGGACCGATGGCCGTCGTGATTCTTGGCGGGTTGGCTTCGTCGACCGTGGTCACCCTGCTGTTGATCCCGCCGCTCGCCGTCCGTTCGCTGCGGCCCGTGGCAGTGAACCAAATGCGCGCGATCGACTCTCAGGAATGATGGGATCTGCGGGTGGCTGGATGGCCCGGACCGGCGAACGATTTGTCCAACGAAGGGAGCAGAGGAAGACCATGAAGAAAATCACGGCGATGGCATGCGCTCTATGCCTGTCTACATCGGCGACGAGTTTTGCCGCGGCGCATTGGCTGCGCGTCACGCAGTCGGTGAGGATCGACGCGTCGGCCGGCAGGGTGTGGGACGCGGCGAAGAAATTCGATGCCCTGGACACCTGGCATCCAGCGGTCGCGGCGGACCGGATCGTCGCCGGCACGAATGACCGGCCCGGGGCGGTGCGTTTGCTCACTCTGAAGGGCGGCGGCACGATCAAGGAACAATTGCTCTCGTTCGACGCGCGCGGCCGCAGGTTCCGTTACAAGATCCTCGAGGGCGTGCTGCCGGTGAGCGACTACACATCGACCTTCACCGTCAAGTCGATCGGCCGCAACAAAAGCGAGGCGACCTGGGCGGGCCGGTTCAAGCGCAAGGATCGCCGCGCTCATCCGGCGCCGAACGACGACGACAAGGCCGCGCTGCGAGCAGTGAAGGGCGTGTATCGCTCGGGTCTCGATAACCTAAAGAAGATCGTCGAAGCGAAATCGCGCGGCTAGCGGGATGCGGCCGGGCCGGCGTACGGCGTCGCGCTGCGCTGCGCGAGAGTGCATCGCGCCGCTGCTCGCGGCCGGCATGACGATCATCGCTGCGCTCGGCGCCGCCGCCGCCGCCGCCGCCGCCGCGCTTCCGGCGCCACCGGCGCCACCGGCGCGACCGGCGCGACCGGCGCTACCGGTGCAACCGGCCCCACCGGCCGGACGGTCCGCACCGCTCGCGCAGATCGTGATCATCGGCGCGACTCCGGTGCCCGGCATCGGTATCGACGCGGCCAAGATACCGCAGAACGTGCAATCGATCACCGCGGCCGAACTGGCGCGCGACGGTACGGCGAGTCTCACGGGCGCCCTGAACGAGCGCCTCGGCAGCGTCAGCATCACGGACACGCTCGCGGATCCCTTCCAGCCGGACATCCTGTACCGCGGTTTCGAGGCCTCGCCGGTGCTCGGCGCATCGCAGGGACTGGCGGTCTATCAGAACGGCGCGAGAATCAACGAGGCGTTCGGCGATGCGGTCAACTGGGACCTGATCCCCGACATCGCGATCGACCGGATCGATCTCGTCAGTTCGAATCCGTCCTTCGGCCTCAACGCGCTCGGCGGCGCGCTCGCCGTCAAGATGAAGAACGGCTTCGATTTCCACGGCGGCGAGGCGGAGCTCGCCGGCGGCTCGTTCGATCAACGTTCGGGCGCGGCGCAGTTCGGGGCGAACGACGGCCGGTTCGGCATCTACGCGGCGGCGAAGATCCTCAAGCAAAACGGCTGGCGGCGGTTCGCCAGCGATTCCCTGCGCCAGTCGTACGTGGACCTCAGTGCGCGTACCGCGCGCATGAGCCTCGACCTCGCGTACACCTACGCGGACAACTCGCTGCTCGGCCAGGGGGCGGCCCCGGTCCAGGAGCTCGCGGTCAGCCGGCAGCTGGATTTCACGGGACCCCAGGACAACGTCAACCGCTTGAATTTCGCCGAACTCGACGCCTCGTTCTCGATCGATCCGTCCTGGTCGGTGCAAAGCGTGCTGTACGGCCGCGACTACCGGCAGAGCGTCGCGAACGGCAATACGACCAACTACACGGCCTGCGTGCCGGTGTCACTGGCAGGCACCCTGTGCCAGCCGGACGGTCTGACCGCGCTCGTCGATGCGGCGGGCAATCCGGTCCCGGACATCTCCCACGGCGGCACGACGCCCATCGGCGAGAACGACATCGAGGCGATTCACGCGCGTGGGCTCGGCGGTTCGCTGCAGATCAGCGCAACGAACCGTCTGCTGCGCCACGGTAATCAGTTCATCGCCGGCGTCTCCCTCGACACGGCGCGTGTCGCCTATACATCGACCGCCGAGCTCGGTGCGGTCGATGCCAATCTGCTGGTCGCCCCCTCGGGTCTGTTCGTCGCGACGCCGGAGAGCGCGCCGTTCGCGGCGACGCCGGTCGACGTCGGCTCGCGCAGCCGCTACACGGGCCTGTATTTCACCGACACCTTCGATGTGACCGCCGCGCTCGCGATCACGGCGAGCGCCAGATACAACCGGGCGGCGCTCGCTTTCGCCGACCACCGCGGCACTTTGCTCGACGGCGCGAGCCGCTTCGGTCATTTCAATCCCGCGCTGGGCGCGACCTATCGGTTGCGCACGGGCGCAACCGTCTACGCGGACTACGCCGTGACGAACCGTACGCCGACGATGAGTGAGATCGAGTGCTCGGATCCGGCGAAGCCGTGCGTGTTGCCAGCGAACCTCGCCGGCGATCCGCCGAACCTCAAGCAGGTGGTCGCGCGCACCTTCGAAGCGGGGATACGGGGGAGCGCCGCTGCGCGCGGCGGCAGGATCGACTGGAACGCCGGCCTGTTCCGCACGAACCTGTACGACGACATCTATCCGATCGCCGCGTCGAACAGCAGCGGCTACTTCCAGAACATCGGTTCGACGCGCCGGCAGGGCGTGGAAGCGGGTTTCACGTACCACGGCGATCGCTGGTCCGACTATGCGCAGTACAGCGACGTTGACGCGACGTTCCAGTCGCGTTTTCTCGAGCATTCGCCGTCGAACCCGCAGCGGGACGCGAACGGCAACGTCCTCGTGCGCCCCGGAGACAGCCTGCCGGGAATCCCACGTCAACGCGTCAAGCTCGGCGCCGATCGGCGGTTCGGCCGGCGCTGGACGGTCGGGGGCGAATGGATCTACGTCGGCCCCCAGTACTACCGCGGCGACGAGTCGAACCAGAACGCGCAGCTGCCTGGATATCGGGTGCTGACGCTTCACGTCGACTACCGCTTCGATTCGCTCGAGCTCTTTGCCGTCGTCAAGAATGCGCTCGACGCGTCCTACGCGAACTTCGGCCTGTACGGCAATCCGACCGGGGTCGGCGCCCCGGGCATTGCGCCCGGCGCGCCGAGCAACGATCCGCGGGTCGACAACCGCTTCCAGAGCCCGGCCGCGCCGCGCGCTTTTTTCGCCGGCATCCGCCTGCGTTTCTGAGGCGGGCAGGCGATGGCGGCCGACGCCGTCGCCTGCGGGACGTTCGCGGCGGTTTGCCGCATACTGGGCGCATGGCCGGGGGAATCGACATGAGCACGGTGGAGCATGCCAAGGGGACCCTGATCGACCATGCGAACCGCTTCGGCCCGAAGCTCCTCGTGGCGATCATGAGCCTGCGCGCGGGCGACGCCGGGTGAGGGCGTGTGCGCAGCCCGACCATGCCCCACGCCCATACGATTCACGCCCGGCAGCGCCACTTAGGATGGGACAACTCGCACGCCGCGGTGCTGCGCGTCGCACCCGGGGAGGCCATCGAGTTCGACGTTGCAGACGCATCCGGCGGCCAGCTGACGGCGGATTCCTCGGCCTCCGACATCGGTCGGCTGGACTTCGCGGCGGTGAACCCCTTGTCCGGACCCATCCTGGTCGATGGCGCCGAACCCGGGGACGTGCTGCAGGTCACCTTGCTCGATTTTGCCCCCTCCGGATGGGGCTGGACGGCCAACATCCCGGGCTTCGGCCTGCTTGCGGAGGATTTCGGCACCCCGGCGCTCAACGTGTGGCGCTACGACCCGCACCGCCTGGCGCCGGCCCTCTTCGGTCGTTCGGCGAGAGTGCCGCTGAAGCCCTTTACCGGCACGATCGGCGTCGCACCGGCCGAACCCGGCCTGCACAGCGTCGTACCGCCGCGCCGGGTCGGCGGCAACATGGATGTGCGCGACGTGGCGCTCGGCACGCAACTGCTGCTGCCGGTGGAAGTCGCGGGCGCGCTGTTTTCGGTCGGCGACACGCACGCGGCTCAGGGAGACGGTGAGGTTTGCGGAACCGCGATCGAGAGCCCGATGCGGGTCACGCTGCGTCTCGATTTGCTCAAGCGGACGCCGCTCGCGTTTCCGCGATTCACGACGCCGGGGCCGGTCACGCGGCACCTGGATGGCCGGGGCTACGAGGTGACGACCGGCATCGGCCCCGATCTGATGTGCGCCGCTCGCGCCGCGGTGCGTTCGATGGTGGATCTGCTCGGCCGACAGCAGGGTCTGTCGGCGATCGATGCGTACATGCTGTGCAGCGTCTGCGGCGACCTGCGGATCAGCGAGATCGTCGATGTGCCGAACTGGACGGTCTCGTTCTACTTCCCGCGCATCGTGTTCGACTGAGCGCTCCAGGTCCCGGGGCGAGGCGCGGCTTCAGGTACATCGCAGCAGCGCCAGCAAGCGCAAGGTGACCGGATCGAACACCGCGAGGAGCGGCGGACCCCGGCCCATCAGCGGCAGCGAATTCGCCCGATCGGTCGCAATGCGCGCGCGGCGCATGCGCCGCACGAGCGCGGCGATTTGCGCGGCCGAGAAGAAACGCAGATCGCGGACCCTCTTCAAGCGCGCCCGCAGTGCGCCATACCCCTGATTCCAGGGCTTGAAATACGGCGGCATCGACGTCACGTCGAAGCCGCCCGTGATCGCCGCTTGGACGATACCGGCGCGTACCTTCGGGTCCTTCGGCAGCGGCGCCCAGATCCAGCGTGGCAGGCTGTCCCAGCGCGGCGCAAGCGGTAGCTCGGCACGGATCGCGAACCTTGCCTCCGGCGGGTCCAGATCCGACGCCTGGACGAGCTGCAGCATGTTGACCGAGAACGCATAATAGAGCGGGCGCCCCCGCCAGAGCGTCGCGCTCCCGTAGCCGAGTGCGAGCAACTGCATCGCGACGATCATCGCGATGTCGCGTTGCAGTTCGGCGCGGGGTTTGCGCGGGTTGGCGATGAGCAGCGTGAGCAGCGGGCCGAGGGCGACGTCCACGCCGACCATGATCGCCGCCAGATGTGATGCGCCGGTCAGATACCATCCAGGCCAGCGGTACCAGCCGGCATACAGGGCACCGAGCACGAGTAGCAGCACGCTCGCGCTCGCCAGCAGATGTATCTGAAACGCTCTCCTTCTCAAGCCCATGCCGCTCTCCGACACCCGCAGACCAAGGTACACGTCTTTGTTCGCCGCAGATAATCGCTCATTCAACGCAACGATGTCGCGTTAGGCTGCGGCGCCCCAAATTTGTCGCTCCGGCGGCGTCTTGGATCGGGCGTGCGCGAGTGCGGTAGCGCACGTTGGACCGATCGGCGATGCCGGTAGAATGGCCGCTGACGGCCGGTCCGTCGGTACGGTCGATCCACAAGGAGGCATCATGAAATCGCGCATGGCATTGCTCGTGTTACTGCTGACCGCCGGCTTGTATCGGCCCGCCGCCGCGGACGTGCAGATCGGCGTGGGTATCGCGTTGCCCGGAATCCGCGTCGGCATCAACGTTCCGAGCTACCCGGATCTCGCGCCGGTGCCCGGCTACCCGGTGTATTACGCGCCCAACTTGGCGATGAATCTCTTTTTCTACGACGGCGAGTACTGGGCCTTCAGCGACGACAACTGGTATTCGAGTGCCTGGTACGACGGCCCCTGGAACATGGTCGAGCCCGACTACGTGCCTTATTACCTGTTGCGAGTGCCTGTCGGCTATTACCGCCGTCCGCCCGCGTTTTTTCGCGGTTGGAACCGGGGCGGCCCGCCGCGCTGGGATCAGCGATGGGGCAACAACTGGCGCGATCGGCATCAGGGCTGGGATCGCTGGAATCATTCCGCCGAACCTGGCCGCGCACCATTGCCGGCCTATCAGCGCCGGTACTCCGGGTCCCACTATCCAGCCCCCGGCGAGCAGCGGACCCTGAAAAACCGCTATTACCGCTACCAGCCCCGGGGACCACAACCACAGCGGCCGGGAGCCCAGCCCGGGCACCCCCAGCGGCCAGGGGCGCAGCACGCGGCAGCGCGTCGCCAGGCACCGATGGTGCGCACGCCGCCGGGCCGTCCGCAAGCCCAAATGCAGCGCCAACAAGCGCAAAAGCGGCTGGTGCAGCAGCGCCAGCAACAAGCGCAACAGCGCCAAGCGCAACAGCGCCAAGTGCAGCAGCGCCAAGTGCAGCAGCGCCAAGTGCAGCAGCGCCAGGTGCAGCAGCGCCAGCAACAAGCGCAGCGGCGCCAAGTGCAGCAGCGCCAGGTGCAGCAGCGGCAGCAACAAGCGCAGCGGCGCCAAGTGCAACAGCGCCAGGTGCAACAGCGCCAAGTGCAACAGCGCCAGATGCAGCAGCGCCAGATGCAGCAGCGCCAGATGCAACAGCGCCCGGTGCAACAGCGCCAGATGCAGCAGCGGCAACAACAAGCGCCGCAGCATCAAGCGCCCCGAGCGCAGGGCCACGCCCGGCCTGGTCCCGCCGGCCACGGCGGATCGAAGAAGCCCAACAACGGAGGACATCCGCCGGGCGATCGCTGAACGCCAGGCGGGCAGCCTGAAGGCAGGCGCGCCCGCCTGGCCGGGCGCCCACCCTTGGCCGGGCGCCCACCTTTGACCGGGCGCCCACCTTTGACCGGGCGCGCCCGCTTGGCCGGGCGCTCACCTTTGGCCGGGCACCCAGCTTGGACAGGTTCCCTCGAGTCGCAATGGGCGTTGACATGAAGTGCCAGCAACCGCAAAATGCACGGCTCATTTTGCGGAGGGGTACCCAAGCGGCCAACGGGGGCAGACTGTAAATCTGCTGGCTTATGCCTTCGTAGGTTCGAATCCTACCCCCTCCACCATCTGGTTGCGGGTTCGGTGCCATTGGCTTTATCGGAGTGCGGGTGTAGTTCAATGGTAGAACGTCAGCCTTCCAAGCTGATCACGTGGGTTCGATTCCCATCACCCGCTCCAGTGTGTTGCGGCCCACGTAGCTCAGTTGGTAGAGCACGTCCTTGGTAAGGACGAGGTCAGCGGTTCAATCCCGCTCGTGGGCTCCAGTAATCATTCATCTTTCATAGAGGTGTGCCGTGTCGAAGGGGAAGTTTGAGCGAACGAAGCCGCACGTGAACGTGGGGACGATTGGGCATGTGGACCATGGCAAGACGACTTTGACGGCGGCGCTGACGAAGGTGATGGCGGAGAAGTATGGCG
>Ga0307373_10002961_pt1 | contig 30206 bp, 30 predicted proteins | sample OX2MG_FD_202534 | JGI IMG/M metagenome (GOLD analysis project Ga0307373, IMG submission 202534) | Soil microbial communities from Risofladan, Vaasa, Finland - OX-2 | ecosystem: Environmental > Terrestrial > Soil > Coastal area > Acid sulfate soil | place: Finland: Risofladan, Vaasa | collected... | reverse complement strand
CCGGATGTATGGATGAATGCTGTGATTATAAAAGGTTTTGGGCAGCACCCCATGATATTACTCACCAACAAAGAGCCGGATAGTAAAACACCAAAAGAGGTATTCAAAGTAGTAGAAATTTATCTCACCCGCTGGAAATGCGATGAGTGTTTCAGATACATCAAGCAATCTTATAATCTCGAAGATGTAAGAGTGAGAACCTATAATGGCATCCGTAATATAACAGCTATTGTACACGCCATCGCCTATTTTACCAGCATTTATATGGGTATGAATCTAAAGCTAAAATTGATGGTTCAAAAAGTGTTTATCTTATCCAAACGCTTTTTTGGGATCCCCACTTTTTATCATTATGCAATGGCAGATGGCATTTTTGAATTATTGAAAAAATTAAACACAGGAATCATTAAAAATAAAAATGACAACTCGGCAGGATTGTTTATTCTAAGTTTGTTCCCGGATTAATAGCTTTGGGTAAACTCCAGTTTAGTGATAAACTAACAAAAGAACCACAAAATATTTTTTTTGCAATGATTTATTTTTTACTGGCGTTCGCATTTTTAATCTATATAATCTTTTCTATTTCCCGAAAAAATCAAGAAAAAATACTTGCTGAAATCAGGTTGAATTGGGGGCGAAGAGTCAATAAAAAAGGAGATTTAGAACTCATTGAAAAATATGCGATTCATAATAAGGCAAAACATTTTCATAGACTTACGCTTCAAACTTTGAAGGATATTGATATTGAAAATTTATTTTCAATATTAGATAGAACGCTTACTACGGTTGGACAACAGTTGCTTTACAATAAAATAATTTTTCCGGAAAATAGTTTGAAAAGATTAAAACAGTTTGATGAAAGTTCTGAATATTTTAAAAAAGAAACCAACAAACGGGAGACGGTACAAGTTATTTTACACAAACTTGAAAAAAAACGGTACATCCGGAATTGCAGATCTATTAAATATCCGAAATTCAGGTATTGATAAAAATCTGAATTTATATAAATTGCTTACAGGCCTTGCAATTACGTGCGTTATTGCTTCTGCTTTTTTCCCTGTAATACTCATCTATTTGGTTCCCCTCCTCGGAATCAATATCATGATACAATATGTTTTCAAATACAGAAATGAGAATCAATACCAATCCATTCGCGAAATTTATGGATTAATAAAAGCCACACAAAAGTTGCAAAAAACAGATACAATTATTGAAAGCACTTCCATCCCGGAACCAATAAAATTGCTAAAACCTTTTGTGAAGAATTATGGATTATTGAATTTCGGAATTCCCGGGGATGATCTGAAAAAAGCATTGTTTTATATTTTAGAACTCGTCAAAGCCTGTTTCCTGTTGGAATTACATCTTCTTAATAAATCGTACTTACAAATTATAAAGCAAAGCGATTCATTAAATCAACTCTATAAATACATCGGGGAGTTCGATCTGGTTATTTCAATGGCATCTTTAAAAAGTGACACTAACTTTATCACTTGTATTCCTAATCTAATTTCAGAAAATAAAATTCTAAAATTTACGAATGCTACACATCCTTTGATTGACAAATGTGTTCCAAATTCATTTTCATTAGATCATAAAAGTGCTTTTATTACAGGCTCTAACATGTCAGGGAAGTCAACATTTTTAAGAACCGTTTTAATTAATTCTATCATAGCCCAAACATTATATATCTGCTTTGCAGAATCTTATACAGCTTCATTTTTAAAACCATTTTCATCCATAATGATTGAAGACGATTTATTGGAAGGGAGTAGTTATTTTTTTGAAGAAGTGGAAATAATAAAAGTGATGACAGAGCAGGTTTCTGCATCAGCTAATCAACTTTTTGTAATAGACGAAACATTTAAAGGAACGAATACATTGGAACGCATTTCTTTGGCAAAAGCTGTTTTAGAATTTTTAAATAACAATGATAATATCGTAATAGCTTCCTCACATGACTTGGAATTAATTGAGTTACTTTCAAAAGATTTTGAAATGTTTTATTTTACAGAAAACATCCAGGACGATTCTTTAAATTTTGATCACACCATTAAACAAGGATTGCTAAAAACTACCAATGCTATAAAAATTGTTGAGATAGAAAACTTCCCACAATCAATTATAGATGAGGCTTATAAAATGACCAAGGAATATAAAGCAGGAACCGTCACGATACCAATCGAAAAATAGATGTTGCCAGGAAATATTATCTCAACGATGTATTAATTCGAGATACTTTTTTATTTTTTCTTTAAACCCGATAAGTAATTTTCCAATGCAGCTGCCATGCTTTGTGCTTTAGGTTGTGGTGCAATAATATCCGGATTAAAACCAGCTGCTATTACTGCCTTTCGGGTATTATCGCCAAAGGCGCCTATCAGAGTTCCGTTTTGGTTGAAGTGTGGGCAGTTTTCTGTAAAACTTTTTACACCAAGTGGCGTAAAAAAGCAAATGATCTCGTAATTATGCTTTTCTATGATGTTTTTAACATCATTTGAAATAACCTCATAAAGTACCGGTATAGCATAATCGCAATTATTTGAGATAAGCCAGTTGGTAATTTCGCTGTCGAAGGAATGTGAGCAAGGATATAAAAATCTTTCCTGTTCTTTATATTTATTAATTACTTCAAATAGGTTATTAGTGGTACCATCGCTACTGTAAAAAACTTTCCTTTTACGGTACAAAATAAATTTTTGAAGATAAAGGGCAACCGATTCAGTAATGCAAAAATATTTGATTTCCTGTGAAACTGTTATTCTCATCTCTTCACAAACCCTGAAAAAATGATCTATTGCATTACGGCTGTTGAAAATAACTGCAGTGTAGGATGGTATATCAATTTTTTGTTTCCTGAATTCCCTGGAAGGAATAGGTTCTACCCTGATAAATGGTGCAAAACTAAGATTGATCTTATACTTTTTTGCCATTTCAAAATAAGGAGATTTTTCATTGCTCGGTTTAGCCTGAGTAATTAGGATATTTTGAATTTCCTTTACTGTTTTAGCTTCCTTTAATTCAGTGTGTATGTCCATTGTTGAATTCATGCAGTATGCCGCAAAGTTAAGTTTTTTTATTTAGAAAGATTTTGCTAAAAACCTGGATTTGAGCAAGCATTCCAAATGTTTTTTATTTGTAATTTTGCTCTTCTTTTTAAATTATTCATGCTTTATTTCAAAATAAATGATCTACAATTTTAACGCAGGGCCTTCCATTCTTCCTCAAAGTGTGTTACAGGAAGCATCAAAAGCAATTATCAATTTTAATAGCAGTGGCCTTTCCATTTTAGAAATTGGCCATCGCACGCCACTTTTTGAATCGGTGATGGAAGAAGCCATTTCTTTAGTAAAAGAATTAATGAACCTTGATAGCGACCATGAAGTTTTGTTTTTGCATGGCGGTGCTACAGTGCAATTTATGCAGGTGCCTATGAATTTACTAAATGAAAATGAAACCGCAGCGTATGCAGATACAGGTGTATGGGGTACCAAAGCAATTAAAGAAGCTAAACTCTTTGGAAATGTTGATGTAGTGTGTAGTTCAAAGGAAAGTAATTATAATTTTATTCCAAAAGATTTTGCAGTTGCCAACGATGCAACCTACTTCCATATTACAACGAATAATACTATTTACGGGACACAATGGCATGACATTCCAAAAGTAAGCATGCCCGTGATTGCTGATATGTCAAGCGATATTTTTAGCAGAAAAATAGATTTTAATTCATTCGGATTAATTTTTGCCGGTGCGCAAAAAAATATGGGTGCCGCAGGAACCAACCTGGTAGTAGTGAACAAAAATATTTTAGGAAAAGTGAAACGTACTATTCCGGCGATTATGGATTACAGAAATCACATCCAGGCAAAAAGTATGCTTAATACACCACCTGTTTTTGCTATTTATGTGTCAATGCTTACACTTCGTTGGCTCAAAGAAAATGGCGGAGTAGATGCCATAGAAAAGATCAATAATGAAAAAGCTGCTTTGCTTTATGGTGCAATTGATAATAGTAAATTATTTAAACCAACTGCAGCCAAAGAAGACCGCAGTAAAATGAATGTATGTTTTGTGATGGAAAATGCAGAAAAAGAAAAAGCATTTTTGGAATTTGCAAAACAAAATAACATTTACGGAATTAAAGGGCATCGATCTGTTGGAGGATTCCGGGCATCTTTATACAATGCTTTGCCATTGAGCAGTGTGGAATATTTGGTGGAGAAAATGAAAGAATTCGAGAGTAAAATTTAGTGATATTCAGTTATGTGATTTCGAATAAAATATACTGATTTCCCAAAAGGTTCTTCAATATTTTTTGATTGTTTATATTTGCAACCCGTACAAAAAAATTTCCAGCCTTTCAAGGCTAAAAATTGAAAAGCATGATATCTATTTCTCCTTTTAAAGCATTACGACCTGAGCCACAATTTGCGAAACAAGTAGCTTCGCGGCCTTATGATGTATTGAATAGCAAAGAAGCAAAAACGGAGGCTGAAGGCAACCCTTTTTCATTTCTTCATATTACAAAAAGTGAAATTGATCTTCCTTCCAACATAGAAATACACAGTCGGGAAGTTTATGAAAAAGCTAAGGAAAACTTAGACGCATTTATTAGTCGGCCTGTACTTTTTAGTGAAAGTAAACCCTGCTATTATATCTACCAGTTGGTCATGAATGAAAGAACCCAAACGGGTTTAGTTTGTTGTAGTTCCGTAAATGATTATGAAGAAGGATTGATTAAGAAACATGAGTTGACAAGACCCGAAAAAGAACAGGACAGGATCAATCACATTAAAACAACAGGCGCACAAACCGGAAATGTATTCCTCGCTTTTAGAGATATAGATGAATTGAATGAAATCATGGAAAAATGGAAGGCTGATAAAAGCCCCGTTTATAATTTTACAGCCGATGATAATATTCAACACACAGTTTGGGTCATCAATGATGAGAAAATTATTGATAGAATCACCGAAATATTTAAAACTGAGGTGGATTGTACCTACATTGCTGATGGCCATCATCGTGTGGCTTCGGCTGCCAAAGTAAAATATCTTTTAGCTGATAACGAGGAATCAGGTCATTTTCTATCTACACTTTTTCCTGAATCCCAATTAAAAATTATGGATTATAACAGGGTGGTAAAAGATTTGAACGGTTTATCGGCAAAAGAATTTTTAGATAAACTCAGTACCGGGTTTTCTGTCACAAGGGTTCAGGGAGCCTATTCTCCTCAGGCACCCCATTTATTTGGCATGTATCTAAATGGGCAATGGTATAAGCTTTCGGCGCTTGGTGGTACTTTTTCAACTGATCCGATTGGAATATTAGACATTACAATTTTGCAAAATAATGTATTGGAGCCCATCCTTGGAATAACAGATCAGCGCACTGATACCCGGATTGATTTTATTGGCGGTATCAGAGGGCTTGGGGAATTGGAGGATAGGGTCAATAGCAAAGAATGGGAAATAGCTTTCAGCCTCTACCCTGTAACTATCCAACAATTATTTGACATTGCTGACAGTAATAATATCATGCCTCCGAAAAGTACCTGGTTTGAGCCCAAATTAAGAGATGGCCTTCTTACACACCTTCTTTACTGATAAAATAAGTAGTGAAGGTTTATTTTATTTTTCATCATTCTATAACAATTTTTTATTTTTATAAAGATTTAGGCACTTAAAGTATTTTATCTTTACCCGATGAAAAAATTCTTATTGATAGTTATTTGTTTTAGTCTTTCAGCCTCTGTTATTGCCCAGCAGGAAGATGTGGAAAAACTTCATGAAAATGCAAAAGCGTTTATGCGTCAGGGTGATTATGCCAATGCTTCTTTGATTTTGGCCAGGGCAGCACAACTGGATCCCAAAGATATTGGTATTGCTAAAGATCTTGCTTATGATTATTACCTGCAAAATGAAAACAATAAAGCTTTAAACGCGCTCAAATCATTTTTAGATAATAATGAAGCTGACGATCAAATTTATCAGTTAGCCGGCTCAGTTTACCAGGCATTAGGTCAGGAGATCGATGCTGAAAAATTATATAAAAAGGCGATAAAAAGATTTCCCAATAGTGGCAATCTTTATAACAATTATGGTGAATTGCTTTTAGCAGATCACGACCCTGACGCTATCAAACAATGGGAAAAAGGTATAGAGATGGATCCTTCTTACGGGGATAATTATTACAATGCCTGCAAGTTTTATTTTTATACCAAAGAAAGAGTGTGGTGCCTCATTTATGGAGAAATTTTTGTAAATATTGAATCCTTTACTTCGCGCACAGCAGAAATAAAAGATATTTTATTGGCTGGCTATAAAAATCTTTTTGGTGATGCTAACCTGCTGGATAACCCAAAAATTAAAAACCCTTTTGAAATTGCCTTCTTAACCTGCATGAACAATCAAAATAATGTGGTATTACGCGGTATAAACCCTCAAACACTTACCATGATCAGAACCCGTTTTATTCTTGACTGGGATAAAAATTATGCCGCCAAATTCCCTTTCAAACTTTTTCAATACCAGGAACAATTACTGGAAGATGGTTTGTTTTCTGCATACAATCAATGGATATTTGGAGCATCACAAAACCTGGCGGTTTACCAAAACTGGACCAATACTCATTCTGATGAGGCGGGTGCTTTTGATAAATTTCAACGCGGCAGAGTATTTAAAATACCTTCAGGCCAATATTATTATTAATTCATTTAGAAATCTTTTTCAGAATACTTTTTTATAAGATATTTTTTATTTAATTGTTTAATTTAGGAGTTGATTTTCATAATTTTATTCATTTTTATAACTTCTAAAAGCTCAATAACATGACTGAGCCAACACGGTTATTTGATTGTATTAATATAAATTTAAAAGACGCGCCCGGCAGAACCATGCTGGCTGGTAAAGAAAATGGAACCTGGAAAGAATATTCCACAAAGGAGGTTTCTGAAATTGTAAATCAGTTAAGCGCCGGGTTAATCAAGGTGGGTTTTGGTCCTGGTAATTTTACCATTGAGGGAAGAGATAAGATAGCGGTAATTTCAAAGAACCGGCCCGAATGGGTGATGCTGGATCTGGCAGTACAACAAATCGGCGCCATTCTTATTCCTATTTATCCAACTATTGGCGAAACTGATCTTGAATTTATTTTGAAGGATTCTGATGTAAAATTAATTTTTGTTAACGACCAGAGTTTATTTGAAAAAACCAATCATGTAAAAGCAAATCTTCCTCATCTTAAAGAAATTATTTCTTTTGAAAAGATTGATAATATAAAATACTGGAAAGAATTGTTGCAACCATTATCAGAAAAGGTATTGAAGGAAATAAAGGATATTTCTGATAAAATAAAATACGAAGATCTTTTTACAATTATATATACATCGGGAACAACAGGAATTCCAAAAGGGGTAATGCTTTCGCATAAAAATGTTTTAAGCAATGTAATGAATAGCATACCCTGTTTTCCTCCGGGTGATAATTATAAAGCGCTAAGCTTTTTACCGCTGAATCATATTTTTGAGCGCATGATGAGTTTCCTTTATCTCTATAAAGGAGTTTCAATGTTTTTTGCAGAAAGTTTAGAAACGATCCCTGAAAATTTGAGAGAAGTGAAACCGAATATGTTTACAACTGTGCCACGATTACTCGAAAAAGTTTATGAAAAAATAATGCAGAAGGGAGGAGAACTTACGGGCATCAAAAAAAAATTATTTTTTTGGGCACATAATCTCGCATCAAAATTTGAGATCAATAAAAACCAGGGATTTTTTTATAACCTGCAATTATCTATTGCTAACAAACTCATTTTTAATAAATGGAGGGAAGCGTTAGGGAATAATATAGTCAATATTACCAGTGGCGGTGCTGCCTGCCAGGTAAGGCTTATAAGGATTTTTACTGCAGCCGGAATTCCTATTATGGAAGGATACGGGCTCACGGAAACATCGCCGGTGATAAGCGTCAACCGCTTTGAAGAAGAAGGAAGGATGTTTGGCACTGTAGGTCCATTGATTGATGGTGTGGAAGTGAAATTCGCTGATGACGGCGAAATTTTGTGCAAAGGTTCTAATATAATGATGGGCTATTACAAACATCCTGAACTTACTGCCGAAGTAATGGAAGACGGATGGTTCAAAACCGGAGATATAGGCATGATGGTAGATGGAAAATTTTTGAAAATCACCGACCGAAAAAAAGAGATTTTCAAGACCAGTGGGGGCAAATATGTAGCGCCCGTTGTGATAGAAAATAAAATGAAGGAATCAAAAATGATTGAAAACCTGATGGTTCTTGGTGCGGGGGAAAAATTTGTAAGCGCTTTAATAGTTCCCGCGTTCGATAACTTGAAAGAATGGTGTCATGAAAATAATATTGACTCTTCTGATAATGAAAAAATGATCAATACTCCTGCAGTAAGGGAACTTTATAAAAATGAAGTGGAACATTACAATCAATTCTTTAATCATGTAGAGCAAATTAAAAAATTTGAATTACTGCCTTATGACTGGACCATCGAAAGTGGCGAGATGACACCAAAGCTTAGTTTGAAACGCAAGGTAGTAATGGAAAAAAACAAGGAGTTGATAAAAAGAATTTATTCGTGAATATTGAAAAAAATACCAACTTCTACTCTATAAATTGATTTCTAAAAAACTCACATCGCCTCAAAAATTTTTATTTTATTATAAAGAGTTTTTCGATCAATTTTTAATATCTCAGCAGCCTTGGTTTTATTAAAATTCACATCTTTCAAAACGTTCATTATGGTTTCATATTCAGCTTTCGCTGCAGCATCTTTAAGATCCACATCTTTATATTGAGACTGGTTATCGGATGAATTTCCATCTGTATGATAAACTTTCTGCAGCACCGCCTGGGTAATTTCCCAGGGCAATACCTTTGAATTTATTTTTCCTGATGGAGTAAGCAAAACCGCGCGGCGCACTACGTTTCTAAATTCTCTCAGGTTGCCGGGCCACGAATAATTCAAAAACATTTCTTCCACATCTTCTTCATATCCTTCTATATTTTTTTGTAGTTCTTCGTTGGTTCTATCAAGAAAAAATTGTGCAAAAAGCGGGATATCATCTTTCCTGTTTCGCAAAGCGGGAAGATTGATAGAAAATTCATTAAACCGGTGATACAGGTCTTCACGAAATTTTCCTTTTCTATAAGATTCCTGGAGGTTCTCATTGGACGCTACAATGATTCTTACATCTACTTCCATTTCTTTGGTACCGCCCACTCTTTTAAACTTTCTTTCCTGGATCACTCTTAATAAGGAAGCCTGAACATCTTTGGGAAGATTAGAAACTTCATCCAAAAACAAGGTTCCTCCGTTAGCCAATTCAAAATGACCTTCCTTATCAGTAACTGCACCTGTGAATGCTCCTTTTACATGACCAAAAAGTTCGCTGCCTGACAATTCTTTTGAGAGAGTGCCGCAATCCATTGCTATGAAAGGCCTTCCTTTGCGATTACTGGCTTCATGAATAGTTTTTGCGATTACTTCTTTACCTGTACCACTTTCGCCATATAAAATAACGCTGTAATTGGTAGGGGCTACCATTTCTATCTGCCTGTAGATTTTTGATGTTTCACCATCCTGGCCTATCAGGTATTCATTATTTGATGAAAGTTCATAAATTCTTTTCTTTTGAGAAACTTCGGAAGTTTTTTTTGATTGTGATTTTATGGGATCTGTAACCGGATTAGCTAATGCTTTTTCAATTACATTTACCACCTCATCTGGTATAAGCGGTTTGGTTATATAATCAAATGCGCCAAGCTTAATAACATCTACTGCAATTTTTATATCAGAATATCCCGTTATGATGATAACAAAAGTTTTTGGGTTAGCCTCTTTTATTTTCAATAAAACAGTCTTTCCGTCTTTATCACCAAGCCTGAAATCGCAAAGTACAATGTCAAAGTGGAATTCATTAAATTTAGCGATCCCTTTTGAACCATTATGAGCCACTTCTGTAGCGTACCCTTTTTTTTCAAGAAAGCGACTTAATAAGGCGCACATATCAAAATCATCGTCAATAATTAGTATTCTTTTATTCATATTTGTGTAGTAATAAGCACTAGGCTGTCCAAAGTTAATGTAAATCTTTGTTTTTATTCAGGCTATGAAATTGTTTTTCTTCTACACCCGCCCATTCAGCATATTCGTTAGGAATTATGTTTTCGCCATATAGTTTTGCCTGCACTTTAGTAAATTCTGCGCCGATATAAAGAATAATTGCACTATAATAAACCCATACCATAAAAATAATGATGGAACCAGCAGCGCCGTACAAAGAGGATAAATTGCTTTTACCGAGATAATATCCTATTCCCATTTTTCCAATGGTAAAAAACATAGCAGTAACAAAGCCTCCCAATAAAACATCTTTCCACTTGATTTTTGCATCGGGCAAGATTTTAAAAATTAGAGAAAATAAAATCCCGGTAATAAAAAAAGACAACACTGCTTCTGTGGTCTCAATAAAATAAGCGCTGTAATTTTTAAGATATTCTGATATTAATTTCCCAAAAGCATTTATCAATGCATTCAGCAATAACGAAACTATCATGATAACCCCAATACTAAGTATCAGGGAAAATGATAAAAGTCTGGTAAGAATTAATTTCCACCATACTTTTTTTGATTTTATTTTCAGTCCCCATATTTTGTTCAATGAATCCTGTATTTCTCCAAAAATGCTTGTAGCACCAATTAACAAGATGATTACGCTAACAATACTTGCCAGAAAATTGCTGGCATTAAGATGAATATTTTTAATGGTATCCTGAATTTGCATTGCCGCAAGGCTACCTACTAAATGATTTAATTGATGATAAATTTGACCTTCCATGGCATCTTTACCAAAAAAAAATCCCAGCAAAGCACTTACAATTACGAGTAATGGAGCAATTGAAAAAACCGTATAATATGCCAATGAAGCGCTGTATTTTAAAATATTATCAGCAGAGAATTCTTTGAAAACCTGTTTAATATATAAAAATATGGAAGAAAATATTTTTTTGATACTCATCTGCTAAATCAATGGAAGAATAATAAAATAAAATTAGCTCAAAAGGTAACAAATCATTTGCCAAAGAATTGGCATTTTTATCTTTCAGATCCAATATTTTGATAACGGGATGTTTTTTTAAATCATGGGCATTTTGTAGAAGTAATTCCACAATTCTACCAATGATTCAATTATTTATATAGCTTTTCTAATTTAATATTTACTCATAAATTTTCTGCATATAAATAGAGCGATATTAGCTTTCTTATACTCCTCACTTCTAAGGCTGGAAGGTAGATATATCAATGGTCTTGCACATGGTGGCATATCTAAATAATCCAAATAAAAAACGCTGATAATTTTTAATAACTGATTATCTAATTTTTTAAAATGGGAATATTTTGGCAAAGTTTTGTGTAATTATAAATAAAATGGATTTTGTAATCTTTTAATTATAAACATTAAAAAATGAGAGCCCTTTTATTCATCATCGCGGTAATATTGATCATCATTTGGGTAATATCTTTTTTAGTTTATCATGTGGCAGGCGCATTGATTCATTTACTGCTGATAATTGCTGTGATAGCCATAATTCTTGGCGTGATTAGAAGATCATAGTCAGAAAATTATTAAATTCAGAGAGAAAGGTCGGAATATTTATTTTTTTGTAAAACATATATCTATATATCATTTCAATTTTTAACCTAAAAATCAAAAACAATGGGAAACTTATTGTATGTAATCGCAGTAATTCTAATAATAATCTGGGCTATCTCTTTCCTTGGAGGATTTTATACAGGGGGTCTTATCCATATTTTATTAGTAATTGCCATCATTGCCATCATTCTTGGAGTTATAAGAAGGGCATCCTGATAGAATCAAAAAAGAGAAATTAAAATTATTTTTTCACCATTAAACATTTAATAGCTATGGATGACTGGAAATTAAAATTAAAAGGAAACTGGAACGAAGTAAAAGGGAAAATGAAACAGGCATACGGGGATTTAACAGATGATGATTTGAAACGTGAGGATGGAAAAGACGATGAATTTGTTGGCCGTTTGCAACAAAAGCTTGGAAAAACAAAAGACGAAGTGATAAAATGGATCCAGGGCTTGTAGTTTATTTTCCTGGCGCTCATAAAACCTCATACTTTTAATGGTATGAGGTTTTTTTAGCGTATTTAACTTTGTAACCATGCTAATTAATAATCAATCTCCCACTTATGTAAAATTGGGATTCCAGTTCCTGGTAATTTTTTTTATATGTTTTTTCATCAATATAGCCCAAAGTATTTTGATTCCATTTGCATTTGCTGTGTTGCTGACGGTACTTCTTCTTCCTATTGTAAGTTTCCTGGAATCAAAGAAGATAAATAAAGTAATCTCGATTGGTATTGCCATTTTACTGGCCATTGGTGTGGTTGCTGGTATTATTTATTTTTTGAGCAGCCAGATAGTAGGTTTTTTACAGGACGTGCCATCTATAAAACAACATTTGAATGAACATATCATAGCTGTACAAAAATGGATAAAAACAAAATTCGACGTTTCATTTTCTGAACAAAATCAATATATAACACAACAGGCCGATAAGTTAAAAGCGACCGGAACGGGATATCTTAAAACTACATTCTTTTCTATCACTGATACTTTGCTTGTTTTGTTTTTAATGCCTATCTACACTTTTTTACTTCTTTATTACCGTTTGCATATCAGAAATTTTTTGTTCAATGTTTTCAAAAAGGAACATAGTGAAAATTTGCAAAGCGTGATCAATAAATCCAAAATAATGATTCACAGCTATATGGTAGGCCTCCTGATTGAAATGGCTATTGTGGCTTCAGCTAATTCTATCGGGCTCGTAATACTTGGAATAAAGTATGCTATTTTTTTTGGAGTTCTGGCAGCGGTATTAAACCTCATTCCTTATATAGGGATGTTTACAGCAACTCTTTTTACGGTATTGGTTACTTTAACTACATCTGACCATACAAGTGATATTTTATGGATTATTATCATTTTTTATGGAATTCATATTATAGATACCAATTTTCTGGTGCCACGGGTTGTCGCATCACGGTTACGTATAAACGCACTTATTTCTATATTGGGAATTGTGATAGGAGGTGCATTAACCGGTATTTCAGGATTATTTTTATCAGTGCCTGCTGTAGCATTTATAAAAATAATATGCGATCATATTGACAGCCTGAAACCCTGGGGAATTTTGATGGGCGATGATACTTCTTATTCTGAGAAAAATAAACTTTACAAAAAACTGCAACAGCTTTCAAAATTAAAAGTCAGAAAGAAATCATAAGATTAAAAAAGAAGGGAATTTCTAAATTATAAAAGTAATAGTAAACATGGTTCCTCTCCCGGGCTCGCTTTCTGCCGAAATACTTCCTTTGTGTCCCAAAATTATATTTTGAGTATTGGCAAGCCCAAGACCGTTTCCTTTTTCTTTTGTAGTAAAGTAAGGCTCAAATAACCGGGCTGTTTCTTCTTTTGACATCCCTCTTCCATTATCTGAAATTTTTACAATGCAACGGCTTTCTTTTTTGGAAGTAGTTATTTCTAAAATGCCATTTCTATCCATCGCCTCAATAGCATTTATAATAATATTCAAGAAAGCTATTTTTACTTTATCTACATCTATAGAGATAGGGCAAATTTCAGTATCATAATTTTTTATCACCTGTATTTGGTTTAAAGCTATTCTGTCTTTTGCTAATTGAAGGCTTTCATCTAAAACATGATTGATAGGAACTTTTGAAAAAGTAAGCTCTGTCACTCTGGTACTGGAAAGAAGATCGCTAACCAATTGATTTATTCTTTCAGAATTACGGGCAATCATAGTAAATAACATATCTGAATTTTGAGCTCCTTCCATTTCAGATTTCAATTGTTCTGTAGCAAGATTGATATTAGTTAATGGATTTCTAACTTCATGAGCTATTACACGTGCTATTCTACCTGTTACCGCATATTTTTCCTGGCTTCTTAATTCTATTAATTCTGTATTTAATTCAGCCAATTGTTGTACTCTGCTTTGTAATTGTGCCCGGTATTGATCCGCTTTTTTGGAAGCTTTTTGTTTAGCCTTATTTTCTTTATTATATACAAGAAGAGAATAAAAGGTAAGCAAAGCGGCAATGATGATAGAAATAATATTCAGGATGTCTATAAGTCCGGAATATTCAGAGGCCATTTTTGATCTTTTCACCCACGCGGTTTTTCCCTCAGCTTTCATTTTAATTATTTCGCTTCCAATATCATTTGTAGATGTAAGGTTCAATTCGCTTTCATTTAAAAAGAAAGGTGCTGCTTTATTGGTATGTGAATATTGGGATATTACATCTTCGATCCATAAAAATTTTTGATCTATTAAATAATGCAACGTGTCTAAGTTTTTTTGCTGGACTTTATTATCCTTAGTGAAAAGTCTAAGTTTGTCAAAGGAACTGTCTGTTTTACGGATACTTTGATCATAAACCAATAAATTTTTTTTATCATTAGAAAGAAGATATCCCCTGAAAGCGGATTCAGCCTGGTTGATGAAGCCGTTAATATTATCAAGACCATGTATTACTTCATTGGTATGGTTGATCCAATAATCCTGTATAATTACTTTTCGTGTAGATATATAAGTAAGAATATAAGAAAGGAATAAAAGAAAGAGGGCAGCAAAAAAACCAAGTCTTGTTCTGTTGGATATTTTATTTAAAAAATTTTTTATCATTAATTCTTTGGGTTACCAGGTGTTCAAAAAGAGAGTAATTTATTTAGGTTCCTCTTATAGAATTATAATTCTGATTTAGATAAATATTTCCTCTGCTCCATTAAATAAAAGATTAATAAAAGTACTTACGATAATGAACTATTGGGTGGAATTTTTCTATTTTAACCTATTTTTTCATTTTAGAGATAATTAAAAGTATAATCGCTATGATAATCACAACTCCAATAATTCCCACCCATATTCCAGCCTTAAAAATACCACCTATTGCACGGCAACTACTCAGATAAAAGGTTACTATTATTGCTAATGGCAGGTGCGTTTTTAATTTTAATTGATTCATAAATTGAGTTTAATACTGAATATGGTTTTTTTATTTTCCGTCTTTGCTTTTTTACTTTGTTCATTTTGCCTGACTAATGCTGCTTCCTGCAGCTTTTGTAAAAGCCATTGAAAATCGGGTGAAAAAATGAGAAAGAGCGGATCTTTTTTTATTTTTATCGGATTGATTTTTATTGTTCTTCATTATTTTAGAATGGATTTTGGGAACCGGTGATAAATCGAGGGAGATGATTTTATAACTAAAATATTATGCCAAAATATTAAACTATGAAAAGTCGATAAAGAATCATATGGGTTCTGTAGAATAAAGAACACCCCGAATTTCCTATAAAACTCTTCCTCATTTTGGGTAAATTCTTCCTCATTATTTTTGTAATTTATTCTGTAGTAAATGTAAGTAATTGATAAAACGAAGTATGTTAAAGCGTTACAGGATTTTCTTTTATATTATATATTATTGGCAATGTATTTTATCTTTACTTATTGTATTTTGCATCAATTATTTTTAAAAATTAAAAAATTAAAATTATGAGTTCAGGAAAAGTATTAGCAAGCGTATTAGCAGGGGCCGCAGCAGGTATTGTTTTAGGTATTTTATTCGCTCCCGATAAAGGAACCGAGACAAGAAGAAAAATAGCCGAAAAAGGATCAGATATGGCTGGTAATGTAAAAAGTAAATACAATGAATTTGCCGAAACCATTTCCGATAAATATGATGCTGCAAAAGAAAAATTATCTCATCTTGTTTCAGAAGGAAAAGATATGGGAAAAGACATGGTAATCCAGGCAAAGGAAAAAGCAAATGCCATGAAAAATGATGTTAGAAATCCTTCCCCGATCAATTCGTAGAATTACTTATTTTTCGAATGTTTTGAAAAATTTGCCAGGGAAAAAATTAATAAAAATGGATAATAATAAAACCGGTGTAGAGGAATTTTTTGATAAACTGAAAGATTATGTGGAATTAAGGTTAGAGCTTTTAAAATTAAAAATTATAAATAAGGCTTCAGGGGCATTATCCGATTTAATTATTTTAATTATTTTAATTCTGGTTTTATCCCTGATCCTTTTTTGCTTTACAATTGGTTTTGCTTTATTAATAGGTGCATGGCTGGGAAAATTATATCTCGGATTTTTTATAGTGGCTGGCGTTTATATTATCATCGGATTTATATTATATTCGGGCAGAAACAAATTTGTTAAACCATCTGTAAGCAATAAGGTCGTGAAGGAATTATTAGATTTAACACAGGACGATAAATTTTCGGAGAATGAATAATTATGATACTGCAGAAAAAAAATCTGAAGAGATTTTAACTACTAGGGATCTTTCTATTGCTATCAAAAGACTGGAAAGAAAAAGAGTATTGATAGAAGAAGATATGAAAGATCATTTTCATCTGCTTCTTGAAGATTTAAAGCCTGCGAATATTCTTAGAAATACACTCCACGAAGTGCAGGAATCCACACCTTTAAAACATAATCTTTTAAAGATTGCAGTTGGCCTGGGAGCAGGCTATTTTTCAAGGAAGTTAGTTGTCGGGAAATCTGCAGGATTAGTAAAAAAAGCATTAGGGACTGCTTTGCAATTTGGGATTACTCAGTTTATTGCAAAAAAAAGCGAAGACAGCGACGAAAATAATTCTGAATCAACATCCAAAAAGAAAAACCTTCTTAGGAGAATCCTCTCCGTATAATTGCTGTTTTTAGTGCGAAGCGCAATTCATCTTACGTTTGATAAATCATTTGAATTATTTAGCTACTCGTGTTTATATTTGAATAGATTTTTTATAAACAATATCTATTCTCCGATGAAAAAATTATTGTATTTTTCTTTTATTTTTCTTTTTGCACAAAATTTGTCTGCCCAAAAAATTCAAATTCTTATAGACAGTATTCATTCTTCTTTTCGTGGACTGAGCGTAGTTGATAATAATATTCTTTGGGTAAGCGGTAGCAATGGAACTGTAGGAAAAAGTTTGGATGGCGGCAAAACCTGGAAATGGATGATAGTAAAAGGTTTTGAAAAATCAGATTTCAGGGATATAGAAGCATTCGATAAAAAAGCGGCTGTAATCATGGCTGTTGCTGAACCTGCCTTCATTTTAAGAACTTCAGATGGTGGTGAAAACTGGAACGTGGTTCTTGAAGATAATACCAAAGGAATGTTTCTGGATGCCATGGAATTCTGGAATATTCAAAGTGGGATAGTAATCGGCGATCCTATCAACAATCGTTTTTTTATTGGAAGAACTTTTGACGGAGGAAAAACATGGCGCGGCATTCCTCTGCAAAATGAACCTATTGCTGATAGTGGTGAGGCTTGTTTTGCGAGTAGCGGTACCAATATCAGGAAACTAAATAAAGCGGAAGCGGTTTTTGTTTCAGGCGGATTAAGTTCTAATATATTTATCCGCGATAAGAAAATAAATATCCCTATTCTCCAGGGAAAAGGAAGTACGGGCGCTAATTCTATAGCTGTAAAAAATAGTAAAACCATGGTTGTTGTAGGAGGAGATTTTATGAAAAAAAATGATACAGATAAAAATTGCGTGATTACAACGGACGGAGGTTTGACATGGGTTACACCAAAAACTCCGCCAACCGGATACAGAAGTTGTGTGGAATATTTATATAAAAATACATGGATCACTTGCGGATTAAATGGAGTGGATATTTCAGAAGATAATGGAATGAATTGGGAAAATATAAGTAAAGAAAGTTTCAATGTTTGCCGCAAGGCGAAAAAAGGAAATGCCGTTTATTTGGCAGGAAATGGGAGAGTTGGAAAGTTGATAGAATAAAGCCATCCGCTTTACCAAAAATTTCCTGAGAAACGGGAATCTTAAAAATTTGTTTTCCACGAACAACATTTGAATAAACCGATAATATTATTATTGTCTTCATTTTTTATCATTGAATTATAAAAATATGCTTGAAGTAAACTTCAATCCTTTTCCTGAACTTAAAACTGAAAGGCTTATCTTAAGAAAGATAAACGATGACGATACTGCACAGCTTTTTAAACTCCGTGCAGATAAAGATGTAATGAAACATATTGGCACAAATCGAATGATTTCAATCAATGAAGCGAAAGATCTTATAAGAATGATAAATGATTCGCTCGATACTAATTCCGGAATTACTTGGGCGATGGCATTGAAAGATGAACCTAAAAAACTAATAGGAACCATTGGGCTTTGGCGATTAATAAAAGAGCATTATCGCGCTGAAATCGGTTATATGCTGCTTCCTGAGTATTGGAGAAAAGGGCTCACAAAAGAAGCAATTTTAAAAATAATAAAGTTTGGTTTTAATGAATTGAAATTACATAGTATAGAAGGTCGCATAACACCTCTAAATACGGCCTTAGCAAAAATTTTGGAAAGTGCAGGTTTTGTTAGAGAAGCTTATTTTAAAGAAGATCTTTTCTTTAATGGGAAATTTGAAGACACCGCGATATATTCATTATTAAATAAATAGGTTACTGACTATTTTGTAATTTTTCAAGGCATTTTTTTAAATCAATCCCTTTACCTAAAACGCCTTTAAAAATATCACCCATTTTTTTGGTGCGTTTTAAAGAATTATGAATCGTAAAATCTTTTGGTGATAATCCTTTTTTTACTTCTTTCCATAATAGAGGGGTAGAAACTGTTGCTCCAGGCTTTGGGCGCAGGCTATAAACTGAGGCAATTGTTTGCCCAGTGCGGTTTTGTAAATAATCCATGTAAATGTGTTTTTTACTGCGTTTGGAAATACTCCTTTCTAATGTAGTAAAATCTTTCAATTCTTCCTGTGCTATCATGCAAACGAGATATGCAAAATCTTTTACTTGCTCAAAAGTGTATTTTTTTCCGGTGGGCACATACACGTGTATTCCGGTCGCCCCCGATGTTTTGCAAAAAGATGGGGCACCAGCTTTATCCAAAATCTTTTTTACTGTAAGCGCTGCTTCTATCACCTGGTCAAAAGTATTTTTTTCAGAAGGATCAATATCAATTATCAGGTAATCGGGTTTATCCAGTGATTTAGTGGTAGAATGCCATGGATTCATTTCTATACATCCTAAATTATTTAAGTAAACAAGTGTTGGAAGATTGTCACAAATGATATAATTAATTTCCTTGTCATTGGATTCCGAATGAACTTTTTTATTTTTCACATAAGAAGGTGCATTTTCGGCAGCATCTTTTTGGAAAAAACTTTGTCCATTAATTCCATTTGGATTCCTCAAAAGGGACTCAGGCCTACCTTTCAGATAAGGGAGAATATAATCCGCCATAGAAATGTAATAGTCAACAACATTGCCTTTTGTAATCCCTTCTTCAGGAAAATAAATTTTATCAGCATTGGAAACCTTTATCTCTGTTTTACCAAATTGGTAGATTTTATCCCCACCTTTCGACGACTCTTTTTCCTTGACAGATGTCTTTTTCGAAACGGTTCTTTTTTCTTTTTTGTCTCCTCCAATTTTCCTGGATGAAGAAGGTTTTGGTTTTTTAATATTATCCATATTTAATTCATTGATGGTTTTATCATTTCTAAGATGCAGAAAAACCGGGTGACGAAATTTGCCATCTGCTGTCACTTCTGAAAACTTTATTTCACAAAGTAATTTTGGTTTTACCCAGGTTACCTGAGAATTGGTTTTTATTTTTTCCTCAAATGGGGAATCTTTTTGCACAAGCGGTTGTAGCAGCTCATACATTTCTTTCAGGGATTCATAATTAAAACCAGTACCTGTGTGTCCTATATAAGTAAATTTATTCCCCTTTTTAGAAGCGAGTACCAAAGCACCAAAATATTTTCTTGCGCCCTCAGGTTCTGTATAACCTGCTATAATTGCTTCAGCCGTTTTATGATTTTTTATTTTTAACCATTCAGAAGATCTTTTGCCCGGATAATATTTTGAATTCATCTTTTTCGCCATGATCCCTTCCAAATCTTTTTCTTTTGAAACATGAAAAAAAGATTTTCCCTTTTCAATAATATGATCAGAATATCTGATCACTTCATTTTTAGGAATTATTTTTTTTAATAATTCTTTTCTGTCAACTAAAGGAAGTCCGGTAGTATCGCGGCCATTAAGCTCCAGTAAATCAAAAACACAATATTGTATCGGCTTGTCATGATTCTCTGAATAATGTTGAAGTAATTGAAAATCTGGTCTTCCTTTTTCATCAAGAACTACAATTTCTCCGTCCAGAACTGCATCAGCGTTTATTTTTTTTAGCTGATCTGCAACTATCTGGTAAGCATCCTGAAAATTAAGCCCATTGCGGGAATACAGTAAAACAATTTTTTTTCTTATTTCTGAAATAGCACGATACCCATCCCATTTTATTTCAAAAAGCCAATTCTTATCATCAAAAGCTTTATCAGTTTCTTTAGCAAGCATTGGCTTTATAAAATTGCTTATTTTTTTTTGAGTGCTTTTGTCATCCACCTTACCAGTTGTTCTCAAACTTTTGACCTGGCTTTTTTTTTAACCGGCTTTTTGCTTTCTTTCAGCCATTTATTGATAGGCGAATTTTTTAGCGTATGGGTCTCACTGTTATATTCAGAATCCACTGCGTATTTGTCATTGTGCTTTATGAGCAGCCAGCTATTATCTTCTTTACCTTTTAATTTCACCAAAACGAATTCACCTTTTAATTTTTTGCCAAACAATTGAAATTTAAAATCTCCGGATTTTAAACCAGTTCTCAGGTTCTTTTCAGCCTCCTTTTTTTGGGAATTTTCTATATCGGCGTAAGTGCCACTATCCCAAATTTCCACGATGCCTGCGCCATAATTTCCTTCAGGAATCTCTCCTGCGAAATCTTTATAATCATAGGGATGGTCTTCTACCATCATCGCCAGTCTTTTATCTTTGGGATTCATGGATGGCCCTTTGGGCACAGCCCAGCTTTTTAAAACACCATCCAGTTCTAATCTGAAATCGTAATGCAATCGCGATGCTTTGTGGCGCTGTACCACAAAAATCAGTTTCGAAATTGATTTTTTTATCTCACCTAAAGGCTCAGCGGTTTCTTTGAAATTTCTTTTTTTATTGTAAAGTGTCAATGGCATATTATGCAGATTTTTTTCGTTTTACATCAAGGCTTGCTTTCAATTGTTCCATCAGGTCTTTGGTTTTGTTGTGGACTACCTTCATTTCCGGAACTTTTATTTTTTTACCACTTGCTTTTGCTTTTATCAATTTTAAAAGCTCACCATTATAAGTGTCTTTGTATTTAGAAATATCAAATTTCCCGGTGAGCTGGTCAATCAAAGTGATAGCCATTTTTAATTCTGCAGGTTTTAATTCTGTATTTTTTGGAAGTTCGAGATCGTTGGGATTTCTTATTTCCTGCTCGAATCTTATTTTATTTAAAACAATTACATTTTTATCGGGTCTTAAAATAGCAAGGCTTTCTTTATTTCTCATTACAAAAGTAGAGACGCCTACTTTCTTAGTTTTCTTTAACGCATCCAGTAATAATTTATAAGGCCTTGTTCCGGATTTATCCGGTTCAAGATAATAAGGAGTTTCATAATAGAGGCTGCTGATTTCTTCTTCTTTTACAAAATCAGAGATTTCAATAGTTTTGGTTTTTTTAGCGCTTGCCAATTCAAAATCTTTTTCATTAAGAATCACATAATCATCATGGTATTTATATCCTTTTACAATATTTTCCCACGCTACTTCTTTACCCGTATTTTCATTTACCCGCATAAACTTTATGTGAGATTGATCTTTCTTATCGAGCATGTCCAGATCGAGATTGCTTGATTCTGTAGCGCTATACATTTTTACCGGAATATTTACTAATCCGAAACCGATAGCACCTGTCCATATTGATCTCATAAATTTTTTTTATTAGACTAAGTATCATGAAAGTTTTATGCCCTTTTTTTTAATAGATAGAAAAAGAGTTTCAACGGGGATTTGACAATTAAAATCTAATTAAATGAGGAATTTATTCTACATGATCGCAAAATTTTAAAATACAACAAGAATCCTTGAAGGGAAAAGCATTTTATACAAAAGATAAGGATTCGCCACAGATGTAAATAGAATATCAGAGAGAACCTGAAACTATATTTCCTTTTTTGAAAAATGTTTCATCAAAATTGTTTTTTTAGTTTAAATATATACGGCAAACGATTTATTATTTTAGATTAATTACTTAAATGTTTTTTCTTTTTTGCAAAATCTAAAAGTAACACTGGTAACAAAATAAGATTTGTGAGAGTAGCAGTAAGCAAGGTGATCGAAGTGAGCCAGCCCAAAGATTGTGTACCGCCGAAACCACTGAAACAAAAAATAATAAATCCTGCTATCAATACCAAAGACGTGTAAATAATGCTCAATCCGGTGTGATTGATCGTTTGGGAAACTGTACTTCTTATATCATAATTATTGGAAGGAAGTTCCTGTCGGTAATTGACTAAGAAACGGATCGTGACATCTATCGCTATTCCCAGAGCGAGGCTAAAAATGAGTACCGTAGAAGGTTTGAGCCTTACACCGACCCATCCCATTATCCCGGCTGTTACAATTAATGGAATAATATTAGGAATTAATGAACAAATTAATATTCGCAGAGACCTGAACAAATACAACATACAAAGCGCAATAAATAAAAATGCCCAAAGCAAACTTTCTTTTAAACCGTGGATAATATAGGTACTTCCTTCCAGGAAAGTAATGGTAGAGCCGGTAAATGTGACTTTATATTTTGTGGTATCAAAAAGATGATTGGTTCTCTTCCGCAAACTGTCAAGAATGATTGGGAGCTTAATTGTTCCTACATCAGCCATATTGATGCTCATTCGCGTACTTTCCCGTGCGGTATCTATAAAGCTGTTAAGTAGTTTTGAAAGAGTGTTTTTTGATCCTGTGTCCTTTTGAGGGCGAAGATAATCGCTAATAAAAGCCAGGTCAAATGAATTCGGTAACGCATAATTTGCCGTGTCGCCATCATAAAACCCCTGCATTACAAATTTGATTCCCTCAGCTACCGACAGAGGACGGCTCATTTCTTTTTGTGATTTTACGTAATCGGAAAGGGAATCCATTTTTACTAACACCGGTAAAATCCGCGCGCCGGCGAGACCAAATCTTTTTTTAGTATCAATTACTATTTCCAGGGGCATTACGCCCTTAAAGTTCTTTTCAAAAAATTTAAGGTCTCTATAAATCTTATCAGTTTTTGGTAAATCATCCACGATAAAACCTTCTGTCTTTAATTTGAACATTCCTAAAACTGAAAATATGATTACTAATAACGTAAAAGCATAAACGATTCTTTTATGATTAAAAACCCATCGCTCTATTCTTAATAGTAACCTGGTAAAAAATTTTACATCAAGATATTTTAATTGGTTATTCCCAGGTGCGGCCATATAGCTTAAAGCACCAGGAAGTAAAATAAAAGAAATCACAAATATGAACATAATACTGACACCGGCGACTTCACCGAATTCTTTTAAAATAGCGCTCTGAGTTAAAGCGAAAACTGCTAAACCTATGGCAGCCGTGATATTGCAAAACAAAGTAACCACACCCATCTTGCTCACCATATCAATAAGTGATTGTTCTTTATTCCCTGTTTTTTGATAAGAAGAATGGTATTTATTTAAGAAATAGATACAATTGGGAATCCCGATTACAACGACCAGTGGTGGAATTAGTGCAGTAAGTAATGTGATCTTAAATCCGAATAGCTGCATGATAGCAACACTCCATATTACTCCTATAATTACCACCAGCAACGACAAAAGAGTTGTTTTTACGGAATGAAACATCAACAATAATATCAGAGCAGAAAGTGCGAGTGAGCCAATAATAAACCATTTCATTTCCCGTGCAATTCTGTCTGCAACTTCGGTACGAATTAATGGTAACCCGCTTAGGTGAGTTTTTATGTTTGTCTCAGAAGTATATTTATTGGTGAGGTCCAAAATATTATTGATAACTTTTGTGCGTCCTTTTGAATTAAGGATATTTTTATTGATCCTTACTACTAACAGGTATGCATCTGTAGCCGGATTATACAATAGTGTTTTGTAAAAAGGAAGCGAATAAAATATTTTTTGGCTGCTGTCTATTTGTTGTTGTGTGTTTATATTATTTGGGAAAACAGGTATCGCATCTAATCTATGCGTAGTAGTATCTTTTAAAAGATTAACTGCATTGGAAACACTCAACACGTCTACTACATAAGGAACTTTTTTCAGTTCATTATTCAAATTCCTAAAGGCTTTAAAATATTTTAGTGTAAAGAAATCCTTTGTTTGTACTCCTATTACCATTACATTTCCATCATCTCCAAATTTTTTCTTAAATGATAGATATTCCTGGTATTTTGGGTTATTAACCGGAATGGCTTTTGAGAATTCATAGCTCATTTTTATCTTACTTGCGAAAAAAGCCATTACAACAGTTACCGCAAATAATAAAGTCAATAAAAGGCTCCTTTTTTTTAAAACAACCTTTGCCAGTCCTTGCCACATAATTAATAAGGATTTTTCGCAAAGGAAGTGAATAATTTTTATGCAAAAGAATGAAAGTCTTCTTTATTCTGATTTTTAAAGCAAGAGTAAAAAATAAAATGAAAAGTAATAAGGAAGAATATTAATTTTTTTGTTTTCTTTTCGGGAGGGTAAACTTTTGAAAATGCTTTTCAAAATCAACTTTTCAACGCCTCCAAAATTTTCTCCTGGGTTTTTTTCAATTCATCCATTGTGGGAGACAATTTTTTGCGAGTGAAATTAATATCATTCATATTATTAATGGGTATCAGATGTAAGTGAGCATGCGGAACCTCAAGCCCTACAACGCTTAACCCACAGCGGTTGCACGGAAAAGACTTTTCAATTGCTGTGGCAATTGGCTTTGCAAATAATAAAATTTCTGAGAGATAATTATCCGGCATATCTAAAAATTTATCAACTTCCAGTTTAGGAATTACCAGTGTGTGTCCTTCTACCAAAGGATTTATATCTAAGAACGCATAGAACTTTTCGTTTTCTGCAATTTTAAAGGAAGGGATTTCTCCATTAATTATTTTACTGAATATCGTCATACCATTTCATTTAAAATTTTTTATCTAACACCTGATATATCACGCCGTTATTTTTTCCACCTTAAATTTCATAACTCCTGCAGGTACTTTTATTTCGGCAGTTTCTCCCACTTTTTTCCCGAGCAAACCATTGCCAATAGGCGAAGAAGCCGAGATCTTTTTCTCTTTAAGATTCGCTTCTTTCTCAGAAACGATTTGATAAGTAATTTCTTTTTTTGTCGAAAGGTTAGTGAGTGTAACTTTCGTAAGTATGGAAACTTTGCTTGTATCAATGGCGTTTTCATCTACAATGCGCGCTGTAGCAATGATGCTCTCCAGTTGTTTTATTTTAGCTTCAAGTATTCCCTGTGCTTCTTTGGCTGCGTCATATTCTGCATTTTCTTTCAGGTCGCCTTTTTCGCGCGCCTCCGCTATAGCTCTTGAAGCAGCAGGTCTTTCTACTCCTTTCTTATGCTGGAGTTCGGCTTGCATTTTTTCAAATGTTTCTTTTTTTACGTAATTTATCTGGCTCATAACATCCTTTTTTTATTTGCAAAAAGCTTTACATTTTAATGAAAAAAAATACAACGCCTTATTTTTACTAAGACGTTGTATAAACACAAATATAAGAAATCCTGAAAATTATTCCAATCCTAATTTTTCCAAAAGGATTTTTGCCATTTTAAATAATGCCTCCTTTGAATAGCCCGCTATGTGAGGTGTTATAATTACATTTGGTTGCGATGTCAACCAGTTTAATCTATGAGTTTCTTCTTTAGTATAGGTTTCTAATTTTTCATTTTCCAGCACATCCAGGCCTGCACCTGAAATTTTTTTGTTTTTTAAAGCGTTTATCAAAGAAAAGGAATCCGTCACCTTGCCCCTGCAGGTGGAAATAAAAAATGGAGATCTTTCCAGCGCATTAAAAAAATGCTCATTTGCCAAATGCCCGGTTTCCCCGGTAAGAGGTACATGCAAACTGATCACATCGGCATATCTGCAAACTTGTTCCAAATTAGCTTCTTTTATGTATCCGCTGCCAAAACCAAATTTATATTTATCGTAAGCCAAAACTGTTATGTTAAAAGAGGCCAGCAATTTTGACAGTGCCGATCCTGTATTTCCATATCCGATAATACCTATCGTTTTTCCTTCCAGTTCTGTTCCCCGATTAGCATCTCTTATCCATTTGTGGTCTTTTATTTCTTCATAGCTGGAACTTATTTTATTTGTAAGATTCAGAATGAGTCCCAGTGCATGTTCTGCTACAGCATTCCGATTTCCTTCGGGGCTGCTTACACACCTTATTCCTTTGGATTCAGCATAGTCCACATCAATCAATTCCATACCACTACCGAGCCTGCCTATCCATTTTAGCCGTGTAGCTTTGTCGATTAGCGGTTTGTCGATAGGCATACGTGTAGTAACTATCAAGCCTTCGGCCTGGCTTATGATGGCGCTCAAATCATCATAACTTATTTTTTCTGAAAATAGAACCGAATAGCCTTTGCGCTGAAGTGTATCCGATAAATAATTATGTGCTTTTGCTGTTATGATTATTTGTCTGTTCAATTTTTTAAGTTAATTTCTTTTTTCTAATTTTTTCATTTCTCTTTCTCTACTTCCAAATCATCGTTCATTCTGCAGCAATCATACTTATTTCCACATTCACATCTTTAGGCAAAGTCTTTACCGCTACAGTCTCTCTTGCTGGAAAATCTTTATCAAAGTATTTCCCATATTCCGCATTTACTTCTGCAAAAAAACTCATTTCTTTTAAAAAAATGGTGGTTTTAACTACATTGTTAAAACCTAACCCCACTTGCTGTAAAACTGCTTTCAGATTTACCATAACCTGCGCAGTTTCTTCAGTTATATTTCCATTCTTTAATTCAGAAGTGCCTGGGATTAATGCTATCTGTCCTGATAAAAATAGTAAACCACCCACTTTTACTGCCTGGCTATAGGGACCTATCGGTGCAGGTGCTTTCTCTGAGATGATAATGGTTTTGTTCATGCTTAATATTTTTTAAAGAGTTTAAAGTTGCAAAACTTTCCTTCAACTAACAAACCTATTTTTGTAAAAAATTCAAAATGAGAATTTTTATTTTGGCAAATAAAGATCAGTATAATGAGATACAAACTATAAATGCGGATAATGATAATGAATTGATTTTTAATTTAGAACTTCCGAAAATGGAAGAATATAATAAATATGAGGCTTTTTTTATTCTTTCCGAGTCATGGCGTTTATTGGATTTTAGCCAATTTGAAGATAAACCAGTGTTTATCAATTCTGTAATTGAAACTTTATCTGATTTAAAAATGCCTCTCAATGTAAATAGACTCAATGCGTGGCCCGGTTTTTTGCAAAGAGAAATTTGGGAGATAGTTTCAAGTAATCAAAAAGATTTTGGAAAGATTTTCAAAGGACTGAACCGAAAAATTATTGTTGTGAAAGATGAACCAGGACTTGTAGCGGCAAGAGTTATCAGTATGATAGTTAATGAAGCTTTTTTTGCATTGGGCGAAGAAGTGAGTAGCAAAACAGAAATAGACATGGCCATGAAATTAGGAACTAACTATCCGTTTGGGCCTTTTGAATGGGCAGAAAAAATTGGCCTTGAGAATATTTATCATTTATTAAAAAAGTTATCTGAAAAAGATGATCGTTATCTGCCCGCACCAGCATTAGAAAAAATATTTTCATCAAATAAAACAATTTGAATCGATCTATAATGAACTTCCTCTTAAACATACACACCTCAACAGAGACCGCTATTGTGAATTTATGTGATGGCCCTGATTTAATAGCAACTAAAGAAAATTCCAATTCCAAACAACACGCCTCCTTTTTACATACTGCCGTTCATCAAATTTTACAGGAACTTGACATTCAGCCAAAAGATTTAAAAGCTATAGGAGTTACCGGTGGCCCAGGTTCTTATACCGGTATAAGGGTAGGTTTGGCAAGTGCAAAAGGGCTGTGTTTTGCATTAAATATTCCTCTTATTTTACTTAACACATTAGAAGTTATGGCGCTTTCAAACATTGAAAATTTATCTGATAAAAACGCTTTGTATTGCCCGATGATTGATGCCAGGAGAATGGAAGTATTTACCGCAGTTTTCGACGATCAATTAAATGAGGTGATTCCGCCATCAGCAATGGTTTTAACAGAAAATACTTTCCAGGATATAATCGAAAATAAAGATATTTATTTTTTTGGATCAGGAAGTCAAAAATTTAAAAACCTAGTCCCTCATTTTCCCGTTTCCAATTTCATTGAAAGCCGGATTTCTTCAAAAATTTTAGGAGAATTTTCCTGGCATAAATATCAAAAAAATGAATTTGTAAATACCTTCTCTGCTATTCCTTTTTATATGAAAGATTTTTATTCGATTGAAAAAAATAGATAAAGGAAAAATTATATTTTAGTATTTCATTACAAACTATTTTTATTTACAATACTTACCTTTGTACAAGAAGAAATAATTTCTTGTTTAAAATCATTTATAATATCACTTAAACCATTTTCGAAATGAATACTACTGTCCAAAATCACCCGCCAACTCACCTGGAGCATACTAATTCTAATGAAAGCGAAGCTCTCAGGAATATGGATTATTTAAAAATTAAAAAAGCAGCGTTGGTTTTGCGAGCGCTTAATCATAAACTTCGCCAATTGATTCTTAAAACAATTGACGAACATAAGAGGATTACCGTTACTGAACTTTATGTGCAATTGCGACTTGAGCAATCTGTTGCTTCTCAGCATCTTGCAATACTGAGAAAGGCTGAAATTGTGAATACGGTCCGCGAGGGGAAATTTATTTTTTATACAATTAATGAAGAACGTATTGATGAAATCAACAGGTTTGTGCAAAATCTGGTTGGATAATGTTTTTTGAGTTTTTAGAAAAACCGTAGAATATTTTTTAATTTTCATTGCCTTATTTAAGAACTTTGCTTAAATAAGGCAATATTTTTTTAGTTAAGTAATAAATATGTACATACAGCAAATCTATACCGGTTGTTTAAGCGAAGCGGCCTATTTTGTAGAAAGTAATGGAGAAGCGGTAGTAATAGACCCAATGAGAGACACGGGATCTTACCTAAATATTGCGAGGGAACGGAATGCAAGCATCAAATATATTTTTGAAACTCATTTTCATGCGGATTTCGTGAGCGGACATATAGACCTTCGTCAACAAACAGGTGCGACTATAGTTTATGGCCCAAGCACTAATGCTAAATTTCCATTTCACCTTGCAAAGGATGGCGAGATATTTTATATCGGTAATATTTCTTTAGAGGCAATACATACTCCGGGTCATACCCTGGAATCAACCTGCTATCTTTTAAGAGATGAAAACGGTAAGCCATATTGCATTTTTACCGGAGATACTTTGTTTATAGGGGACGTGGGCCGTCCGGATTTAAGCAGCGGTAATCTAACCAAAGAAGAACTCGCGTCCATTATGTATGATTCAGTTCAAACTAAATTAATGCCTTTGCCGGATGAGGTTATTGTATATCCGGCTCATGGACCAGGAAGCAGTTGTGGGAAAAATATCGGATCAGAAACACAAAGTACTATTGGCGTCCAAAAAAAAACAAATTATGCACTTCAGCCTCAGACAAAGGAAGAATTTATAAAATCCGTAACTGAAGATCTTGAGGAAGCGCCTGCGTATTTTACTATTAATGCCCAAATTAATAAAGAAGGGTATCACCATTTGGACGATGTGAAGTCCAAAGGGCTTATCCCGCTTTCTATAAAAGAATTTAAAGAAAAGATGCAATCCGGTTGCCTTATTTTGGATACCAGGAAAGCCATGGATTTCACAGAAGGGTTTATTCCTGATTCTGTTTTTATTGGGCTTGAAGGAAGATTTGCAGAGTGGGCGGGAAGTTTGCTTTCCTTTGAGCAGCCTATCATCCTGGTTACACCGGATGGCAAAGAAGAAGAAACAGTTGTGAGGCTTGCCCGGGTTGGATTTGGGAAAGTGGAAGGATATTTAAAAGGCAGTTTTGAT
>Ga0307373_10002959_pt1 | contig 30214 bp, 34 predicted proteins | sample OX2MG_FD_202534 | JGI IMG/M metagenome (GOLD analysis project Ga0307373, IMG submission 202534) | Soil microbial communities from Risofladan, Vaasa, Finland - OX-2 | ecosystem: Environmental > Terrestrial > Soil > Coastal area > Acid sulfate soil | place: Finland: Risofladan, Vaasa | collected... | reverse complement strand
CGCTCCGCCGATGGCCAGGGCCAAGGCGTCGTCGGGCATCGCGAACCAGTCGAAGAATTCACCGCCGAACCCATCAGGACCTTGCGTCCAACCGGCAACGTCCCAACCATCGATCAAGGGCGCGTTTCGCGGGATCTGGTTCTGCTGCCAACGCTCAGCGACCAGCCATTGCCGCTTGAGCCGGGCCCCCGCGGTCCCCTCAGCCAGAAGCACCTCGCGTTCCAGCTCGCCGGCCAGCCGCCCCGCCACGACCTCGGCGACGTTGACCTCTTGATCGCTGAAAGGCCGCGCGTGGCGGCTGAAAATCCAAAGCGTCCCCAGGGGAGTCGTCGAACTGGCGACAGGCACACAAACGGCCGCGGCGAACGGCTCCGGCGGGTTCCACGCCTGCGACGATTCGGCGTCGTCGAGCACCACGGCGTGGCCGGTGAGGGCTTCGAGGTCGGCGGTGGCGCTCCGCAGTGGCCGCGCCGGCGCCGTGTATCGCTCGGGCGGCAAGTTCCAGCAGGAGCGTAGCTTCAATTCGCTCGTCGCTTCGTCGAGCAGGTAGAGCGCGGCCGTGTGGCAGCCGATCGCTTCCGTGCCGGCGCGGAGCACCGCGGCCAGTTGGTCGGCCAGGCGCCGCGGGGAATTCCCGGGAGACGCCAATGGCACCCCAACGGCCAGGTCGGCTTCGCGGTGGCGCAGAGCGTGCCGCGTCCGCGCCAATTCGTCCAACAGTTGCGCCACGGCCGCGGCAAGTTCGCTCGCCGCGTCGGATCCCACGCGCCCGATGTGCTCGCCGTCGGCGTCGTCCACCATCTCGATCCCGATGTGTCCGGGAGATGTTCCGACGCCCGGATCTACCGGGGCGGACCACAACAGGTCGAGGGCATGGTGGGCCGCATCGCCGTCCAAGTACCGCAACGGCCAGCCGGTCGCCCGTTCGAACGCACGACAGAAGTGCACCAGGCTCGGCCAGGCATCCTCCGCGGTTTTGGCGGGGGCCGGCGGCCGTTCGTTGTAGAGCCGCAGGTAATTAGGTATCGACTTTGCCACGGGCGACTCACGAGGGCCGGGAGGGACATCGGGGCGACGATCGGCTCCGTGACCGCGGGCCTGCGCCTCATGCCAAGCACCACCGTCAAACTCGGCGCGAGCGTTGAACTCGGCACCGGCGAGTGAGCGAGAGTGCGACATCCTACGCAGACCTTCCAGCATCCGTGACCGGTAGGCTTTGACAACATCGGCCGGCGGGCGGCGAGATTTGAGTCGGAGTTGGAAAGTCGGGGTTCTTCGGCGTGCGGCACCAGCGACCACAGGGCACCGTCAGCGCCGGGGGAACGAAGGAGTGTATCCTCGTTCCCACGCTCCGCCGACCCACTGCGCGGGTGCCCCGAACGGCTCCTCGGACGCTCCGCGTCCCTGACCTTGGCCCTTGGGAAGTCGGGGCGAACCGTTAGGCGAAGGGGGGCGCGGTTGGAAAGCACGCCGCTACGCGGCTTGCCCACTGGCGAGGGGATATCGGAGATCGGTTTTCTTCGCTCCGCTATCGCGTGGTCGTTTTATTACGTAGGGCCATGCCTCACAAAATATCAAGCGTTGCGCACGGCGTTTGCACTATGACCGGCGGGCGGTCACCCCGGTATCGTGGTACACTGCCATCGCCCCGCCTGGGAGAGGCTGGCATGAACGGAACGACCAACGGAAAGCAGTTGTCAGCACCTCACCAAACCAAAGTTCAATGCCCCACGGAACCCATTTCGTGGGCGCCCTGGACCCCGTGGCGCGCCGCCGGGGCCACGTTGGTCGCCGCGGCCGTTTCGGCCGGATTCGCGCTTTTGTACTTGTTTCAGGACGTCGTCATTTTCCTCTTCATGGCGATCGTGCTTTCGACGGCGCTGAAGCCCGTCATGGACTGGGGCCATCGGCGCGAGCTGAGTTGGTCGCTCTCAGTGTCCTTGGTCTTTGGGGTATTGACCGCGGCCGTGGTGACGGTGGCCGCATTCGGACTGCCGATCTTGATCAGGCAGGCCGGCACGCTTGCTGAGACCCTTCCGAAGAGCTACGCGACGTTGCGAAACGGTTGCGCGTCATCGACGCATATGGTCATTCGCCGCTTGGCGACTGCGCTACCCGCGGAAATGCCTGCTCAGGAGACCGGCGGCCAGGGGACCGATGGCCAGGTGACCGACACGAACGAAGCGCCCGAGGGGGCCAGTCCGATGGGCGTGACCTTGCAAATGTCCGCCATGGCGATGCGGGGTGTACTCTCAACCGCGGCGGTTCTGTTGTTGGCCATGTATTGGTCGCTGCAACGGCAGCGTACGCTCCAGGCGCTGTTGTTGCTGGTCGCCGCTCATCGTCGCGAAGAGGCGACCGAGCTGGCCTTAGGCGTCGAGGAGAAGGTCGGCGCGTATCTCCGAGGCCAGAGCATCCTCTGCGTCACCGTGGCCATACTTTCGCTGATCGTTTATTGGTGGCTGGGGCTGCCGCAAGCGTTGCCGCTGGCGCTGATCGCAGGCGTGCTCGAAGCCGTGCCGATGCTTGGTCCGGTCCTCGGGGCAGTGCCCGCCTTGCTGGTCGCCGCGACCACCGATTCGAGCAAGGTCGTCTGGGTGCTGCTGGCCGCCGTCGTCATTCAACAACTCGAAAACTACCTGCTCGCGCCGCGCGTGATGGATAAGTCGGTAGGCGTACACCCGGTGGTGACGCTATTGGCCATTGCCGGCTTCGGCGCATTATTCGGGCTGGCGGGGGCGATTCTCGCCATACCGCTGGCGGCGATCATGCAGTTGATGTTGAACCGTTACGTACTCAAGCCGGGCGCCTTGGAGCCGGCCCAGCCGGAAGGCCGCGATCGACTGAGTCGTTTGCGCTACGAAGCCCAGGAGTTGATTCGCGATGTGCGGCTGCAGGTGCGCCATAAGTCCGAATCGTCGAACGACGTCAGTGATGAGCGTGAAGAATCGATCGAGAGCATTGCCCGTGATTTGGACCTCGCGCTGGCGCAATCGGCCACGGACAAGGCCGAAGCCGCGTCTGGAGAAGCGACCGGATGAAACGCTACGCCGCCATCACCGCCGCCGTGCTGACCACGCTGGCGACTTTGCTCGCCTTGTGGCAGTTGCGGGGCGCTTTGCTGCTCTTTTTTCTATCGCTCGGCGTGGCCGCGGCGCTGCGGCCATTGGTCGACCGCTTGGAGTCGTTCAAGTGGCCTCGCCTCGCGGCCTTGGCCATGACTTACCTCGCCACCTTGGCTCTGTTGACAGGCCTGGCGATGGTTGCGGCCGGTCCCTTGATGACCGATTTGGAGCGATTGGAGCACGACGCGGAAACCGCATTCGCCCATGCGCGGAATTCCTGGCCCAACGGTGGACCGCTACAGCGCAAATTGGTGCAATTGCTGCCCGTCGGCGAGAGTTTGACGGTCTGGGCGGCGGACGGTCGGTGGCTGGCATCGCTGCCGATTCTGTTGGGCTTTACACGGGGGTTCGTCGAGATCGTGGTCAACACGATCGTGATGGCGGTGCTCAGTTTGTACTGGAGCGTCGACCGGGTTTACTTCGAGCGATTGTGGCTCTCGCTTTTGGCCGTCGATCACCGGACGGCGGCGCGCGATGCCTGGCGGACGGTCGAGATCGAGGTGGGTGCCTATCTGCGGAGCGAGGCCATCCAATGCGTCGCCGCAGGGGCCATCTTGGGCTTGGGGTATTCCGCGATGCAGTTTCCCTATCCCGTGCTGCTGGCGGTCTGCTCCGCCGCGGCCTGGCTGGTACCCTGGGGCGGAGTCGTGATCGCCTTGGCTCTCACGGCGGTGTTGTCGCTCCCGATTATGGTTCTCGATGGTCAGGTTTCACTCGATGGCCAGCAAACATTGTGGAGCACGGCGCTGCCGGCGATGATCGCCACGGTGCTCGTACTGTCGTTCCTGGAGCTCGTGGTGGAACCGCGACTCTTCGATCGCCGCCGGTACAATGCTTTGCTGATCATGCTGGTGGTGATCGTCTTGACCGAGGGATTCGGGATCGCCGGCCTGCTGCTGGGGCCGCCCTTGGCGGCCGCGATTCAGACCGTCGGCGGTTACTGGCTGCGACGGCGGGCGGTTCCCCAATCGCAACCGTTGCCGCCCCCGGCGTTGGCAGAACGCGTAGCCGCATTGCGGGCAAGCCTGGCTGCCCAGGACGCGCCTCCGGAGTTGGCCAGCCTCGTCGACCGGCTTTCCGCACTGGTCCAGGAGACGGGGGAGAATCTTCCCCCGGCGGCGGCTCTTGACGTCTAGGATGAGGAATGTCGTTAAAATCCGTCGACCAAGGATTTCGTGATTCAGTTCCTTGAAACCCTCGTCTCCTCATCCCCTCATCTCCTCATCCCCTCATCTCCTTATCCCCTCATCTCCTTATCCCCTCATCTCCTTATCCCCTCATCCTGCCGATGTTCCTGAACCGTTCCGCCAAGCTGTGGCGATTGCTGCGTGAAACGTGGCGACGTTGGAACGCGGACGATGCCGGTCTGCTCAGCGCGGCGATGGCGTTTTACTCCGCCTGCTCGCTATTCCCTTGTTGCCTGGTCCTCATCGCGCTGCTTGGTATCGTGCTGCGACACGCCTCATCGGCCCAGGATGCGCGAGAGGAGCTGCTCGATACGGCTGCCAGAAATGCTTCTCCCTGGTTGGCCGAGCAATTGAAGACCCTGCTGGCCGGAGTCGAAGAACACGCGGCGCTCGGCGGCCCGCTGGGACTGCTCCTGCTGCTGATCGCGGCGATCGGCATGTTCCAGCAGTTTGACTCGATGTTGGACCACATCTGGGGACGTGCCCGCGCGCAGCCCGCCGGAGTGTGGGGCGCCGTTCGGAGGGCGCTGGTCGATCGTCTGATGGCGTTTCTGGTGCTTTCGGGATTCGGGGGGCTCCTGGTCGTCGTCCTGTTGGCCGACCTGACGTTGGCGGCGGCACGCCCCTATATCGTCCCTTTGCCGGCGGGAGGCTTTGCCTGGGACGCAATGCAGGCGTCGTTTTCGATTCTGTGCAACAGCTTGCTTTTCGGTGTGTTATTCAAAGTCCTGCCGCGAGCGAGAATTCGTTGGCGGCACGCGCTGGCCGGAGGCCTACTGACGGCCCTGGTGTGGGGGTTCGGGCAACAGATCCTGGCGCATTTTCTGATCAGGGGATTTTACGGCGCCTACGGCGTGGTTGGCTCATTCCTGGGGGTGCTGTTTTGGATGTACTACTCCAGCGCCGTGCTGTTCTTCGGCGCCGAGTTCGTCCGCGTATTGAGCGACCAGGGCGAGACGGGCCACCACGATTGAGCGCCTTAAACTGTCTTAAGGCATGACATTTGCTCGCCCAAGAACCAAAAGTACCCCTGAGACATATTCACCGTCCGCGTTTCGCGCGAGCGAACATCACGCTGGAGTTTCACGTCAATGGCCGCGAACGAACGACAAAATGGACATCCGGCCGCTTACGGGGCCCGTGAGGCCTCGGGCGAGGCCGCGTCCAAGCCGCCAGCACCTGATTCTCTGGCAAAGCAACTTGCCGAGCTGCGCGAGCATATTGCCTACTACTTGAGCGCCCGGGCCGATATGGCCAACGCCCGCTTGCGATCGGTGGTGTTGCGAGCGTTATTCGCGGCGGAGGCTGGTCTGTGCATTTCCGCGGCCATCGTCACCGCCGCGGTGCTGCTGGTCGTCGGCGTGGCCGAGGGATTGACGGTCCTTTGCGGCGATCGCCCATGGGCCGGAAAGCTTGCCGCGGGGGCTATGGTGTTGGGGGCCGTATGGGGGGCGACCTGGTTTGGCAAATCGTCCTGGGAACGATCCGCGCGACGCAAAACAACGGAAAAATATGCTCGCCGCCGGGTCAAGCAGTGGAGGCGGTTTGGACGGGACGTCCGGCAACGGGCGGGGGAAGACGTGCCGCCGGACGGCACTTCACGCGGCCAGGATGACAAATCCTGATTCATCCGGAAACCGCGAACCAAGTGGCCCAGCGGACTCCCACGAACAGCGACGTTGGCTCGGGGATCGTCATGGCGGAGAGGCACAACAGTACGCGGCGCGCCGGCCATTTAAGACTAACGCAGGTAGCACCGCCCGGCCGTTTAGGGAGGGAACAAGTCTTCAGCGGCAAAGAGCCGCCTCGCCGGTGCCGGATCGAAAAGGCATCCCGCCATCGCCCGCCTGCGGCCGTCTCGGCGGCCGTGGCGTACCCGTGTCCGAATCGTGCCACCCTACGCCCCGGCTGCGACGTCGCGGAACCGACACGGTTTGAGTATTGGCGAATTAGGGTGCCTTTTCGATCCGATCGCCGGCGGGTCGGCGCTGTCGCCGGCACGCCATGGCGCGTTGGCGTTCGGCGGCGGTGCGACGTGGAGTTCGGCGTCGTCCGACGCTCCGCGAGGATTCGCTGTCCTGGTTTGGTGCGGACCGCCATCAGCGCGCGGGGGCCTTCCGGGCTACCGACGACGCCTGACGTTCGGCGTTCGCGCCGCACAACACCCGCGCGGCGTCGCTCGCGCGGAAGGGTTGGAGGCGACAGCGCCTCCGCCCCGCGGGGGACGCTACGCGAAGAAAACCGACTCCGAATCCCCCGACTTGCACCGTTGTCGGGGCGAACCGTTAGGCGAAGGGGGCGCGGTTGGAAAGCACGCCGCTACGCGGCTTGCTCACTGGCGAGGGGATGTCGGAGATCGGTTTTCTTCGCTCCGCTATCGCGGTCGTTTTATTTGTCGCAACGCGACGATGGTTCCGCTAGCGCAGAAAAGGCCCTGGGCGATGTGCCGGCGGCCGGCCACCCCGACGTCCTGGGGGTTTCTGCCGCGAGCTAGAGCGGCGCCGCGACGACGTCCTCGCTTTCACACCGCGTGTTTTCGTTGGCGACGTCTTCACCATCAGGCGAGGTGCAAGGAACGGAGCTCACGGGATTTGCATCCTGTGAAGCTTGGACCGCCGCGGCGGTCCAGGCCGCCACACCCGACTCAAGTGCGAGCCGCGAGGCACTGCCCAGAGCCCCTTGAAGCGCCCCAAGAATCCATTTCCCCAAACTGCCGCCGGCGGTTCGTGGCCGGTGAGTGCGCCGACCGTCGCCGCCCGATGAGGACTCGGCGGGAGCCGACGATTCGGCCATTGGCGGCGCGGACGTCGTCCCGGCCGCCACCGGGGGGCGACCTCGCCGCCCGACCAAAGCGGCACCGGCCGTAATGCCGACCGCCGCCGCCATGCCGATCGCGATTCGGGGATGCTGGCGCGCCAATCCGCAGGGATCAGCCTTGGTCAGCAAGGTTCTTTTTATGTCGAGCAACGACGCACCAATGGCCACGCTGGCGTGTCGCGCTTCGGCGGCCAGGTAGTCGCACTCAACCTCGCTACGTTTCCCGTCCGCGCCCATTTTATTCCCCTGATTCGTAACGCGGCCTTGGGCCGCCATTCCCCGTCCATTTCGACATGAACCCGCTGCGCAAGTCAGCTTACGCAACTACGTGCCGCGATCGCGCGTCGGGTTAAAGTACAGAACGGTAAATACCTCGTTCCGTATTGCACGTCGAATGATTACCAGGGCTTCAACTTCCAGCCCAGGACGAAACCGATGCCGAGGCACCACAAGGCCGCCGAAGCAGGATTCTCTGCGGCGTATTTCTTGCAGTGACACACCAGGTTTCCGACTGCTTCTTCAGGCGTGTGGGTCTGGGATTCTCGTTGGGTCCGATCAGATTGAATGGTTTGGGTGGGGAACACCATAATTTAATCTCCACAAGGGCTTGGGTATGGTTTAGGAGCAATCCTACTTCGACAGATGGCGCGAAAGCGCGTCGGGCAACAACTGCATGACGACGTCGCGCAGGTGGCCCCCGGAGGCCTGGGCTTGTTCTGCCCACGATGGTTTGCGGCGCGATGGTCCCAGGACGAACACAAGCGCGCTTCCAATCGCGACACCCACCCCAAACGTGGCCAATGCCGATGAGGCGGGATGATCGCGCACGATCTGGCCCGCCTGGTCGCAGGCCTCCCCCATTCGCCCGTCGTTTTCCTCGCGTTGACGAGATTGGCCGTGCTCACCGCCGTCGGCATGACGGAGGTTCGGCATTCGGTGTTGAGGTGTCGCCATGATTCGCGTTCCTTTCCATGAGGTGTTGGGAATTCGGTGTGTGACAATGTCGACCGCCGTGCCCGGCGGATACTCTTCGCTAGTCGCGCCGTAACACGACGGCAATCACGACTCCGGTGATGATGCCCAGACCGAGAACCGCCAGCATCGATTGGGCCGGGTGCTCTTTGACGTGCGTTTCAACTCGCTCGGCGCCCTGTCGAACGCGTTCCCCGATCTCGTCGTAACCGTCGCGAAGCTTTTCCGCCGCGTCATGCGCGTACCCCGCGGCCGCGTCGGTCATCCGGCTCATCGTCGGATTCGACATGATCTCGTTGATATGGCGTTCGATCGCGTCTTTCGCTTCCCCGGTTTTCTGTTGGATCTTCCCGACGAGTTGATCGACGTTTCCGCCGACGATTCGCAGGTCGTCATCGGTCAGTTGGCCCCACCTCTCCTTGACCTTGCCGCGCAGGGTGTTCCATTGACCTTGTACTTGTTCCGCATTGAGCATGACTAAACTCCGTTTGTCTGTGGACTCTGGTTGGTTGCCCCAAAGAACTAGTTGCCTGCCCCGAAAGAAATCATTACTGCACAAAGCGTGCCGCCGACGAGGCCGCTCGCAAATGCTTACGATACGACACTACCGCCCCAGTTGGGTCAGTTGTGGCAGCCGCCGCCGGTGAGCACGTACAACACCAATAGAACGGGTAATGGCACCCCGAGCAGCCATAGCAGGGCCCAGCCGACCTTGCCGCACCGATCACTCGTGGCCCGCGTCGCCTTGTCCACCAGTTTCTTGGCTGCTTGCTTCACTTTGCCGATTGCCTGATCGGTCTTGCCTTCGCGGCGCAGCTTGTCGTCGTCGGTAAGTGCTCCGGCGGCTTCTTTGATGCGTCCTTTGGCCACGTCGATTTTTCCGCTCATGATCGAACTCCTTGGATCCTCGATGGGTTGAGAGGCTGGTTTAGCCCGCAATTCGTTTGAGTCGCCGTGAGCGACCGCGCTGGTCTTCTCACGTGCATTGGCAAGTTGTATTGCAAAGGGCGTGCCGGGATGAACATTCCGCCGAATTCGTCGATTTGCGAACTGTGATGGCGCAGAGCCGTCGCCGATCGGCATTCGTACTGGTTCGCAAAAGCGCAACATGGGGCCCTTTCAATCAAGCCGATAGCGGCGCGGGGGGCGTGCTTGCAATCAGCCCCACTCGCCCCAGTGTTTCACGCAGAGATCGCTTGGTTTGCGGAGTTTCGATGCCCAAGGCACTCACCAGGTCGATCTGGTGATTCCGCTCGGTCAGCGGAAGATGTGAGAAGACTGGCGGGCAAAAAACGGACGATGAGCCAACAACCCATGGTGAACAAGCTGCCGACGCCGATCAGCAAGCAGAACGAGGACTTCGTGCGGAAACGGTCGGCGCCGAAGCGATAAAGGACCCCACCGAACCACGTGGAAATCGCGGTACCCATGTTGCAAGTCGCCATCAACAGGGCGAACAAGGTGCCGGTCGCCTCCGGCGGGCAAACGCGGGCGGCCAGGTCGACCTGAATCATGCAGCCCGTCATGTAAATCATGCCGACGGCGAGGCTCAAGGCCAACGCACTCGGTTGATCGGACGATCGGACAACAACCAATAGGCGCAATTGCTCGCGATCCCCGCCACGATCGAGACATGCACCAGCCAACGCATCGCAGCGCGGCGCCTTTGCGTGAGACCTTCCTCGTTTCTCGGGGAAGCCAAAACGACCAACTTGGCAGATCGACGCGCAATGGCGCTGTGGCATTCGACGTTGTGCCATCGACGACCGCTAGGTGGCGGCCGACGCGGTTCAAGAAAGACCGCAATTGGCATTCAAATTGCTTCACGAAACTGGATTACTTGAAAAGAAAGCAGTCATTCTTCACTACGCATTTTGCCCCCGGAATCTTCGTGCGCTCCGTAAACCTGCCGTTGCGACTGTCAAGGCAAGTCCTTCTGTGGTGTCTTGCGAGCGTCATTGTCGTCGCGGGATGCGCTCAAGAAGGTCAGGGGCCCGGAAAACGCCCGCAATCGCTGGCGCTCAGCCCGCAACAGGAGCTGCAGATCGGTCGAGAGGCCTACCAGGAGCTTTTGAGCCAAGCATCTGTGGTAAATGACGGTCCCGGCCTGGCTCGCGTGCGGCGCGTTGGTGAGCGGATCGCCAAAGCGGCGCGAATCGAGCCCTTGCAGCGTGAGATTAATCTGCACGTGTCGGAATACAAGTTCGAATGGGCGTATACCTTGATTGACGAGCAACAGATTAATGCGTTTTGCATGCCGGGGGGCAAGATTGGCGTCTACACCGCCTTGCTTCACGCCGCCAAGAACGACGACGAGTTGGCGGCCGTGATCGCTCACGAGGTGGCCCACGCACTGGCCCACCATACGAGCGAACGAATCGCTCGCCAAAGGGCGCAGGGTAATGGCTTGCTGACATTGGCTTTCGACCGCGAACAAGAATCCGAGGCGGACCATATTGGCGTGTTCCTCATGACCTTTGCCGGTTACGACCCGGAACAGGCGGTCGAATTCTGGAAGGAAATGATGGAGCGATACGAGCGCGGAATTCACGTGCCTGAAATCTTGTCGAATCATCCCAGCGATTCGCGTCGGATTCGGCAGATACAGGAGTGGGTGCCATTGGCGAGGGCGGCAAAAAAGGCATTCGACGAAGGGCGGATCGCGCCGGAGCGACGCCCATGAGGTCTTGTCGGAGCCGGGTTTCTCCCGTTTTGAGCTTAAGGAGGTTGATCGCATGAGTATGGGACCAGGCGGCTTGTTGGGCAGCGGCGGTTTTTTCCAGCCACAGGGCCCCCGCGGCCCTTGGATGGGTTGCGGCTGTAGCAGCATCTTCATGATTTTGGCGGGCATTTTGTTGGTCATGGGGGGCTGCTTGCGGATGTTCGGCCAATAATCGTTGGCGGGAACGGCCGGGCTCACCCAACCTGACCGTGATCGCTTTTCACTTCGAGTCCACCAGAACGAGGAAAAATCGATGCGCGCAATTTGTGGAGCTATCATTACCGCCGGAGCGCTCATTGGCCTAGGGCTGACCGCGCTGGGCATGGGCATACGTTATCAGACGTTCGGTCCGGAGATTAAACATCCCAACAGCGATCAACTTTACGGATCGCCTTCGTTGACGTTGATCCTGGTCGTCTTGTTGGTGTCGCTGGTGGTCGGACTGGGTGCCGCCTTTCTAGGGCTGGCATACCACCACGAGCGGCGGCACCGCGAGCTGCTGCGTGAAGCCAAGCTTCACGGGAACGGGATGCACGCGACGGCGTGATCCGTTGTTTGTCAATGGGGTAGCTGCTTCTTCGGCATAACGCTTATTTGGAAGGAACAACATCATGAAGAACTCTCGATTCCTGTATTTGGCCGCGGTCTCGACATCATTAGGCCTAGCGGCGGTAGCGTGCAACCGCCCGGCGCCGGCTCCCACGCCCACGCGCCAAGGCGCCGTTCGCACGGAGGTGCCCGGCAATCCTGAAACGCCGCTGGGCGAGCCGGCCAGGAAACCACTCCACGTCGATGTCCACGTGGGCGGTGGAAAAGGCGTCGACGTTGACGTCGAGGGCCGGCGCACGGAGCCCCGTGAAACCGAGCCCCGTGTAGACGTCGCGACACCTTGAAGGTGCCGGCGGTTGGATCGAAAACGTCCAAGCGCATCAGCGCATGGAGTCGTTCGAACCATCGGCGGCGGCCGACATCGCGAGGGGGGCGCGAAGGTTCGAGGGCGAAAACACAAAATCCTTCCAGGTCGAGCCGTCGTCCATCAAGCACCATAATTTCGCGCGTTCATCGTATTGCCCCAGCAACTGCTCGCGCCACTGGCCCGCGCGGATCTCGCCGTGCGTGAGGACCAACCGCTCGTAGCTCTCGCTCAAGGGAGAAGCGTCGTTGCCGTGCTCGCCGTGCAGGCAAACTGGTCCCTCGACGATCAGATTGGCCCCACAACGACCGCCCACCAGCCAATAACCGCAACGATACACCGCTTCGACCTGGCCAAGCGTGCGCAGCGACTGACCCTGCAGACGAAGCTCCGACATCGGACCAACCTTGACCACTTCGCCTTCTTCGACGTAAACGTTGAGCATTGCGGCACCTCCGTGAGTCCATACAAGTAAAGCGTAACATCGCTTTCCGTCAATGGCAAACGATATGCCATGTGCGCAAATCACGCTCACCGCCGACGGCCGGCACCAACGCCCAGGTGGTTCTCGCACGCTGGGAGTCGGTGCCGGCGCTCGTCGCGACTGGGGCATGCTATCGGCGGGCTTGCTTCTCGATTTCGATCAGTTTACCGGTCATTGCGTCGAATTCGGCTTCCGAAATTTCATCGGCGGCCAGGAGCTCGACGGAAATGACGAGCTTGCCCTCTTCACGCTCGAAATTCGCCTCGAACGCTTTGCTGCCCTTGACGTCCTTCAACGCGGCATGAATCGCCTTGAGCAGCGTGAATTTGGCGGTCGCGGCGGCCTCGGTTTCGAGAGCCTCGTTTTCTTCGTGTTCCTCGGCGGTTTCGCCGGCTTCGAGCTTTTCCTGGTCTTCGATTTCGGTCTTGGTCACCTTGCCGGAGACCGCGTCGATTTCGACCTCGTGGTGCCGCTTGCCGGTCACGATCTCGACGACGAATTGCAGATGGTCCGCCTTCATCTCCAACTCGGCTTCGACGGCCTTCCCGTCGGGGACCTTCTTCATTGCGATCTCGACCGCCTCGGCCAGCGTAATCTTGGCCTTGGGCAAGTTGGCGCGGGCGTGCGCGTCTTCCTTGGCCTCGTCTCCAGCGGCCCAGGCAAACGCCGCCAACAGGGGTGCGGCAAACGCGACGATCCCTAGCGAATTCTTTCTCATCGGCTCAATCCTCATGACTCGGGTTAACGACAGTGCGACCGATCAACGTGCCGGACGCGGTTGAACAAGCCTGGCTCAATCAGCAATGCGTGTGCCGCCGCGTGGGCAATCACATCCCCTAGCTTGCTTCGCGACATGAACCGCGGCGCAGGCGAGGTTTTCAATCTGCGTGAAGACGCCGCGGCACGGCATTTGCACCTCATAACCTTGCATTCCCTCACTCAGTCGAAACGATGGCTGATTGAGAGGCTTTGCTTTCAACCCTTTGTTTCAACGGGTGACTTATGTTGTGGACTCTCTTGCTCGTGATTTTGCTGATGTGGGCTTTGGGCTTGGGTTTCGGCGTGGCCGGCAACCTGATCCACATTCTTTTGGTCGTCGCATTCGTCGTGCTTATCGTCAACCTCCTGCAAGGTCGTAGGGTCGTCTAAGCGCGCGAAGTCGTGAGGACTTCAACCTGATGGTGCATTTTGTTGGGCGAGTCGGCCGTGCGCCGCGCCTGCGGTAAACATTTTAGAAAGGACCATATTCATGAAACGCTTTTTTGTTTTTTGCACGTTCTTGAGCCTCCTATGCGCTACGACGGTCGGTTGCGATAGCAAGGCCAAGGTCGAAAAGAAAGAGACCGTGACCACGCCGGGCGGCTCGACCACGACGACCGACGAGCACAAAGTCGACTCGTCCGGGAAGAATCCGCCGGCGAACTCACAGGGCGAAAAGGCGAAGTAGTGTAGGGTGGGACAAGCTCGCCTTTGGCGAGTGACGGCCCACCATTGTTCGGCCCAAGGGCGCGCAGGAGCACACCGAATCTGGTGAGAGACAGTCAGCAGGTGAATCCGTGCGAACCAATGAATCCCGTGAAGGGCCAATCTGGAACGACGCTCAGCTACCAGCCCCGTCGCTTCTAAGTGGCGATACCCATGCGGACGTTTGTGTGGTTGGGGCGGGTATCGCTGGTCTCACCACGGCGTATCTCCTCGCACGAGACGGGAAAAGTGTGGTGGTCATCGACGATGGGCCGGTCGCCGGTGGACAAACGCACCGGACAACCGCCCACCTCTCGAACGCGCTGGACGACCGCTACTTCGAAATCGAGCGGCTTCACGGCCGCGAGGGGGCGCATTTGGCCGCCGAAAGCCATTCGGCGGCAATTGACAAGATCGAAGCCATCGTTCTGGCTGAACAGATCGATTGCGGCTTCGAGCGGCTGGACGGATACCTGTTCGTCCCGCCCGGCGAGCCGGCGGAACTGCTCGACCGCGAGCTTGAGGCCGTGCTACGAACCTGTGCCGTGCGAATCGACTGGGCGCCCCGAGCGCCCCTCGAATTCGACACAGGCGCCTGTTTGCGCTTCCGCGGACAAGGCCAATTCCATCCGCTCAAGTACCTGGCGGGTCTGGCTCGCGCGATTCAACGCGACGGGGGGCGGATCTGTACGCAGACCCATGCCAAACACATCCAGGGTGGCGACGGCGCGAAAGTGACCACCGCCGGCGGCGCGGTGATCTACGCCGGCTCCGTGGTGGTGGCGACGAACAGCCCTGTCAACGATCTGGTTGCCATTCACACCAAGCAGAAAGCCTATTTGACGTACGTCATTGCCGCGCGCGTGCCCATCGGCGCGGTCCCGCACGCCTTGTATTGGGACACAGGGGATCCGTACCACTACGTGCGTCTACAGCCGCTGGCGGTTCCGCAGCCAGACGACGTTGCACAGTCGGAACGTGCAGCACGGGCGGAATCCGAGGAACTGCTAATCGTGGGAGGCGAGGACCACAAGACCGGTCAAGCGGACGACGGGCCACAGCGATTCGACCGACTCGAAGCCTGGGCTCGTGAGCGTTTCCCGGCGATGGGCGGCATTCAGCACCGCTGGTCGGGTCAGGTCATGGAGACGATTGACGGGCTGGCGTTCATTGGCCGCAACCCGCTGGATCACGACAACGTTTATATCGTCACCGGCGATTGCGGCATGGGCATGACTCACGGCACGATCGCCGGCATCCTGCTCACCGACCTGATTCTGGGGCGCGAGAACCCTTGGGCCAGGCTGTATGACCCAGCCCGCAAGACGGTGCGCGCCGCCGGAAATTTCGCGCGCGGCCTCTTGAACGTCGCCGCCCAGTATGTCTCGCTGGCAACGCCGGGCGAAGTCGATTCGTGCGACGACGTAAGGCCGGGCCAAGGGGCCGTGTTGCGGCGTGGCTTGACCAAACATGCCGTTTTCAGGGACTCCGACGGGCACCTTACGGAGCTATCGGCCATTTGTCCGCACTTGAAGTGCGTCGTGGGGTGGAACCAGGTGGAATCGACGTGGGACTGCCCGTGCCACGGTTCGCGATTCACCGCCCAAGGCAAAGTGATCTGCGGCCCCGCCAATAGCGATCTTGAAGAGATTGAGGAAGTGGTGCCCACATCGACTCCGAATCAATCAGCTTGGCACCGTTGAAACCAATGGGTTGGAGCGTGGGATCTCAGGTAGTGCGTAGTAATGTCCCACGGCTCGCCGCACGAAAAAGCGCACGACCCTCCGTGTGTTTTCGTCACGGCACACGATTTGCTCCGTTTTCAACAGTTTTACAATATTTCAAATCGTCTTCAGGAGAAATGCCATGATCGGACGGCGAGAATTCGGGGCTGCCGGTTTGTCGGCCGCCGCGGCGTGGGTGGCCATGCAGGCACCAGGGTTCGCAAAGGACAAGGAGCGGCCGACTCGATCGGCGAAGACGGGGAACAACGAAAACCCGGAGCATGGCGAACACGACAAGGCCTTCGAAACGTGTGCCAAGGCCTGCTCCGACTGTCAGCGCGCTTGCGATTCGTGCGCGAGTCACTGTGCCCACGAAGTGCATGCGGGGAATGCGGAGCACATGTCTACGCTTTCGACCTGCCTCGACTGCGCCGACTTCTGCGCGACCGCATCGCGGATTTCCGCCAGGGGGGGCGTGTTCGCCGACCTGATCTGCGGGGCATGCGCCGACGCCTGCGATCGCTGCGCCAAGGAATGCGAGAAGATGCCGCACGACGATCACATGGCGATGTGCGCCAAGCAATGCCGCGACTGCGAGGCGGCCTGCAGAAAGATGGTCAAGCACGTTGGCTAGGCGACCCGTACCAGGAAGTATTCACTCAAGGAAGATCACCGCGATGACCCAGGTATCGACGTTCAACGGCCCGGCGGGCTCCGTGGCGCCGGCCCCGTCTTCGACGGGCCCGCTTCGCGCCGCCGTCCGGGCCGCCCGACAGCGGAAACAGGCGCGAGCCATGCCCGCCGCAAAACCTGCCGAGCAGCGCGGAGTCGGGCCCGAAGTTCTGGTCGTGGACGACGATCGCAGTGTCTGCGAGGTCGTAGCGAGATTGCTTTCGGAAAACGGCTATACCGTCGACGCGGCGTTCGACGGCCATGCGGCGCTCGATATGCTGGCGCGACGTCCTTATGTCTTGGCCATATTCGATTATCGAATGCACGACATCGACGGTGTCGAGGTCTACCGCCGCGCCAAGGAGTTTCGGCCTGACCTCGCCGGCGTGCTCTTGACCGCCTGGACCACCATCGATGTCGTGTTTCCGGCCATGTCGGTCGGATTCGCACGGGTGCTGGCGAAACCGGTGGACGCGCGGATCCTACTGCCTGTCGTGGCGCGATTGATGGCCATGCGAGAAAAAAGTTGGCTAAGAATTCAGCACACCTCGAAGAAATAAATGGAGCTAGACCCACAATGACCGTTCGCACATCGAGCAAGGACCCCGCCGGCACCAATTCGCGCTTTCCCGAGGGCAAGCCCACACGGGAACAACTGGTTGAACTCCTCAACAGCGACCTGCGACGTGAGTACCAGGCCATCATCGCCTACGTGGTTTATTCGCAGGTGATGAAGGGGGCCGCGTACATGAATATCGCGGCTGAACTGGAAAAGCACGCGGGGGAGGAGCTCCAGCACGCGATCATCATCGCCAAACAGATCGACTACCTGGGCGGCGACCCCGCCGTGGAGCCGATGCCCGTACATCCCTCGGGCGACGCCCAGGAGATGCTCCGCCTCGATCTCGACAATGAGACCGAAACCATCAAACATTATCGTCAGCGGGTACGCCAATGCGAGGCGATGGGCGAATTCGCCATGGCGGAGCACATTCGCGACATCCTCATGGATGAGCAAGATCACCAGATCGCCCTGGCCACGGCCCTGGGAATTGAAGTGCCCGAAATGTCGAACGAGCCCGAAACGTTGGCCGGCGACTGGCACACCGCTAAACCAGGCGGCTGACGCATTAGCCTAAGCCGCACGCGAGAATCGCGCCCGGTCCGCCCCAGGCGCTCCGCGCAGAAACCGACTCCGCATCGCAGAGAGGTGCCTATTTGGGGCGAGGGTCGAATACTCCTTCCGGAAGCCGGGGTGGCGGCAGGTCCACGGAGTGAGGGCTCCGCGATTCAGGACTGGCTACCAGGTTGCCGCTGGTTTCCGGCGGAAGGGACCCGGTTTCCGGCTGAGGGGATCGGGTGGCTTCCACTTCCATCGCGTCGGCGAGCTTGTACGCCGCGCGGGCCACACGCTCCGCATTGATCTCCTCGATCTTTAAAGCGTGATGCGATGACTCGCCGGGCACAAGGGCCTGCATGGCTAAGCCAGCAAACCAGTTGCGTCTCGCGCTGTCGACAGGCGCCGATCCGTTGAGCGGCCGCGTCTTTTTCACCATGGGAAAATCCTCCTGTGCGTTGCCTCGCAGGTCAGAATGCAAAGCACGTGCCGCCGATTGCCGTGTACACGCCGACGGTGAAAAAAGCCCCAGTGGTCTTCGGGTATTTGCGGCTGCGCCGAAACTGCCTTGATTCAGGAATTGAAGTCGAGTTCCACCTGGTCGTTCCCAAGCCACGATGGCGTGAACGGCTACAAGTGAAGGCGAACCGAAGAGTGTGGGAAGTGTACTCTGTCGCGGAAGCGATCGCCGGCATTCCGCGAGTGGGCACCACGTCCGCACATCGCTCACTCGAAACTGGGATGAACCTCAAAAACGAATTTGAACGCATTTGCCGCGATTTGGCGCTGTTTTTGCGGGTGCAAATGAGAACGCACCATTCAACCTGGAGGGTCTTCCCATGTCATTACGTTTTTTGTCGTTAGCGACCGTCGCGTGTTTACCCTTTGGCTTCACGGTTTTCGAATCAACTCAAGGTGCTCTTGGTCAGTCGCCCCGCCGTCGCGCACCCACCGCGGCCGAGGTCGCGAACCGTCTTCCGGCCAAGACGGCGGAGACGGCCAAGAATGAGGTCATCCTGCCGATCCCACTGACCGCCAGGCGTCTGGAAGCAGCACGCGAGGCTGTGAACAAGGAGATTCGCGATCAAACCGAGGAACTCAAGGCCAACGTGAAGCCCCTGTTTCCTGATGAGATCGATGCTCTTTCCGGGACGGGCAACTGGTCGCCCGAACATCGCAACGCATTGACCAAGGCCCTCAAATCCATCGACCCTACCGCGGTCTACGAGGCCTGGTTGGTGGCGGAACCCAGCAACACCACGGGAGCGGAACGGATCTCGCGTCAGGCGGCGGTCCAGCGGGCATTCAACGTGCTTGAACAGCACGCGCGGAAGGATGAAGCGGAGCCAAAACAGGTTGCGGACCTGGCGGACGAGTTGGGCAAGCTGGCGAAAATCCAGCCGTTGGAGGCCGATGTGACGGATAACTTGCAAATCTTGGAAACCTGGATCGAGGTTCGTCAGATGTTGCAAGTTACCAAACCCGAGACCGCCGGAGTCGCTAAGCTGCCCACAGGGACGGTTCGGTTAGTCTACAACCCGAGCATGGACTTCGGCACCGCCATCGTGCTCGACGACAACATCGTCATGGTCGGCAACCGCGGCCGGGGCGGAGTGAAAATCGGCAAGGGGAATGCGGCCGAGGCGCTAGGGCTGTCCGTGATCGCCGGCGACCCGGTCGACGACGCCGAGGGCCAGCCGGTCCGCGGCGGGGCCTTGTTGATAAACCCGAAGAAATCGGGTGCCACCGTGCGGTACGTCGTCAATGGCGACGCATACGTGATGGAGCCCGGCATGTCGCAGGCGCTGCCGAGCGGGACGCGCTGGGTCGTCGCGTTCGATCGCGGCGGGAGTGTTGGGTCCGCGAAGTACACGTTAGCCGAAGGCACGTACCAGTTCGCACCCACCGATGATGGTTGGGACCTGTACCAGCGCCGGTTCGACGTGACCATCGACAACGCTCGAAACCCGAAGGATTTTCATTTCGTCCTCGACACCCAGCGGTTGGTCGTGCGTGCCGGGCAAACCAAGACCATCAGCAGCAAGTACCCGATCATGCTGCAATACGACCGAGGCAACTCGACGAAAGTGGCGAGCAAGAAATTGAACTTCAGCGGAACAGTGGAAGTCGCCATCAACGAGGCTGACAACCTGTGGGACCTCTTTCCTGAGGAGGGGAACAAGAAAAAGGTCGTTGGGACGACCGTCATCGAGTAGGACCATACCGTGGTGGAAGAGATGGTCCGCCGAGGCGCTCTGAACGCGGCGGAGGCTGCGAAGTACGGATGGCGCCACGTCATCACCAACGCCATCGGCGGGGCATCCGCCATCGTGGCTCGCTTCGAAGCGGCCATCTAACTCGGGTCTTTGGGCGGGAAATGGTCAGGAAGCCGCGGGCGATGGAAGCGCGGACGACTCCGCTACGAACTCTTCTTTCGCGAGCTCGGTTTGTCCGATGTCCTTGAATTGCTGGTGCAAAGCGTCCAACTTTTCGTCGGGAAGTTCCTCGAGATTCACCATGCCGCTGCGGGCTTCTTGAATGGCGCGAAGCAATTCATTCAACTTGAGATGGATGGCCTTCGCGTCGCGGTTCTGACTATTCTGAATGAGAAACACCATCAGGAACGTAACGACGGAAGTCGTCGTGTTGACGACCAATTGCCAGGTGTCGGAGTAATCGAAAAACGGCCCGCACAAGGCCCAGCCGGCAAGCAACAGCAGCGCCGCGTAGAAGGAGGCCGCCGAACCCACGGCCAGCGACGCCTTCTGCGCGATTCTCCGAAAGAATTCCTTCATGGCACCCCAAAACTCCTTGAAAGGGCATAGTTCTCAATGGGGGAACATTAACGCAAAGAGCGTGCCACGCTCGAGTAATACAGCGGCGCCAGGTATTCTCGCCTTGCTTCGGCCGCTTATGGGAAGTTCGATCGCGCGCCGTCGGCGACTTTCGCGATTCGCGGATACGCCCGTAAACTTACGATTCGATGAATTGCCGGACGAATTCGCGTCAAGTTGAACGCCGTAGGACCAGAGGTCTTTCACAATGACCGCTGAAAGGCTAAGACGAGTTTCCGCCGCAAAGTGGAACATAACATGCCACCGGCTTGCCCGGTGGTCTGTGACGCTGGCAGCTACCTAAGGCGGCCCCCATTCCTGTTTTCAAACCCCGATTGCCCTGCCGCTGCCTTTGGCAGCGGCAGGGCAATCGGGTGGGAGGGGAGAGTTGGGCCCGCGGATTGTAGCTGCCAGCGTGAGTCCGGGGCACCCGCGCAGTGGGTCGCGGGCAAGCCGGCGGCATCATTTGATCGATCCTAAACTCTAAGCAGGCCGTTGTTTTTTCACGCGGCGGGAATTCGATGAAACCTAGGCATCCGATTCGCCGGCCCCAAGGATCCGATGACATCGCTGAATTGCGAGCGCCGCCTCATTCGTCGTTGGCACGGTGTTTGCTCGACTTGGCCCCACGCTGGGCTAGAACTCCTCGTGGGATGGCCTTCCTAGGCCGTCTCCAGCCACGGACGGCCTGGGAAGGCCGTCCCACGACGGCGTACGGTCGCCTTCCATCACTTTTCGACAGCCTCTCAGCGGAGAAGCGTTCACCGGAACATGAGAACCTACCGTTGCCTCTGCGGCAATTCGATCTTCTACGACAACACACAGTGTCTTCGATGCGGGCGAGAGTTGGGCTTTTGCCCCGGCTGTCGCAATATGACGTGTCTACTGCCTCTGGACGATGGCTATGTTCGTTGCGGCGGCGCGAATTGCGGGATCGGCTTGTCCAAATGTTCGAACTACACCCAATACGCCGTCTGTAACCGTTGCGTCGCTCTTCCGATTCTCCCCGAGGGTGGCGGTCTATGCGACTGCTGCCGGTTCAACGCGACGATCCCCGATCTGGGAGCTCCCGGCAATCTACAGAGATGGAGTCGGCTCGAAGCCGCGAAACGGCGGCTATTCTACGATTTGAGCCAATTGGGATTGCCCTACGGCACCGCGGCGGATGGCATCACGCCCTCGCTCTCGTTTGATTTCAAGGCCGACCTGATCTCGAAAAACGACTTCTGGCGGTCGGTGGGCAAGGCGGAGAAGGTCTACACCGGCCACAGTGCCGGACGGATCACGATCAACATTCGCGAAGCCGACGACGTCGAGCGTGAGAAACTTCGCGTCGATTTGGGCGAGGCGCAAAGGACGTTGATCGGCCACTTTCGCCACGAAATCGGCCACTTTTACTGGGATGTGCTCGTCAAGGGCCGACGTGAAGACCAGTGCAAGGCGGTCTTCGGCGACCACACCCATCCGCCGTACGCCGATGCGTTGAATTCCTATTACCAAAACGGGCCGCCGACGGACTGGGCCCAGGCGCACATCAGCGCCTATGCCGCGATGCACCCCTGGGAGGATTTTGCCGAAACCTGGGCGACCTATCTCGACATGATCAGCACGCTCGACACCGCGCACCACAACGGCGCACACGGCGAGAGCGAACCGCTCCGCGTGGAGCTGGAAGCGTTGGTATCGTGCTACCAGCAATTGGGGATCGCATTGAACGAGTTCAGCCGGAGCATGGGCTTGCTCGATTTCGTGCCCGAGGTCTTCGTGCCTCCGGTGATCGCCAAGCTGCGATTCATCCACGACCTCGTTCGATCCGGGCGCGCCGAGAATGGAGCGCTGACGGCCGCAGATCGCCCGCTTCCCGACGTTTGAAAGGTCACGTTGCCTATCTCGGCGGCCTGCCGTCATGGCGCCGCCCAACTCACGCGGGCGGGAAGGTGCCGGACGTTCCTTGGTGCAGCCGCGCGACGTCGACGTTAGCCGTACGCCCATGGGAAATCGTCTCCGGCGGCGACCACGGCGATCGGAACGAAAAGGCATCCCGCCATCGCCCGCCGGCAGCCGTCTCGGCGGCTGTGGCGTACACGTGTTCTAATTCTCCACCCTACGCCCCGCGTGTTGGGTCGCGGAACGGATACGGTTGGAACATTGGCGAATTAGGGTGCCTTTTCGTTCCGATCGCCGGCATGGCGGCGCTGTCGCCGCGAGGCCATGGCGCGGTTTGGTCGGCTACTTTGTTGGCGCGTCTGCTCGCGTCCACCTCTAGGAGTTTGGTGATGTCGCCCGCACGCCGACGTGAGGCGGTCCGCATTTTTTTCGCACTTTTCAAGGAGGAATCGATGGTAAAAACGCTGCTTGACCTGCTCGGCGGGTTCCGGACTTACGGCGACTACTGGGTGGTGGGAGTGTCGGTCCGCGACGGGCCCGCCACGGTCGCCTCGGTGGTAAGCGCCGCGGTTGCTGCGATCACGGCGATGCGGGAGGAGGCCGCAGCGATCCGTTGGGGAGCGCCCGAGAGGGGGCCGCCCGCACGCTGCAACGACGCCGGCGCGGACTAGCCATTGGGACGCGTCCGTTCCTACGTCGAACCAACCGGTGGCGGCGGCCCCTACCCCCTCGACGTCGTCCGCGGGGCAATGCGTACCCGCGCTCGGCATGCGCGGCCGCCGCGGCCCAGATCTCGCGGCCTTCCACCAATCCCGAAGCCAAGTCCAGGCTTCGGCGGACACCTGCACGGCGGGCTGACGCCCTTGTGCTGTCCGCCAACGCCTGGCCTTTGAACGGGTCGGAATCAAAATAATCGTTGCAAATTGAGAAAGCACGTGCGATCTTGATTCATCATCGTCGGAACGAACGAGTTGTAGCGAGGACGTCACGATGCGCGTGTGGCCTGGCAAACCGTATCCGTTGGGCGCGACATGGGATGGCAACGGTGTGAACTTCGCGCTGTTCTCCGAATGCGCCGGCAAAGTCGACTTGTGCCTCTTTCATTCGCCCGAAGACGCCAAGGAGGCGGAACGCATCACGCTCTCAGAGCGGCGCGATTTGGTGTGGCACTGCTACCTGCCCGACGTCCGGCCGGGCCAATTGTATGGATATCGGGTCGACGGTCCCTACGAGCCGGCGCGCGGGCACCGCTTCAACGCCCATAAGATCGTGCTCGATCCCTATGCCAAGGGTATCGGGCGCGACGTGCGATGGTGCGACGAAATGTGGGGCTACAAATTGGGCGATCCCCGGGCCGACCTGTCATTTGACGATCGCGACAACGCCCACGCCGCGCCGCTGGCCGTCGTGATCGATCCGGCCTTCACGTGGGGCGATGACCGGCCGCCGCGGACTCCCTGGCACGAGACGTTGATTTACGAACTCCACGTCAAAGGCTTTACGAAACTGCACCCGGAGCTTCCCGAAGAACAGCGAGGAACCTATGCCGGGCTTGCTTCGCCTGCGGCCCTCGATCATCTGAAGAGTCTGGGAGTCACCGCCGTCGAATTGCTCCCCGTCTTTCAGCGCAGCGACGACCGGCATTTGGTCGAAAAGGGGCTCTGCAATTATTGGGGCTACAACACGCTGGCGTTCTTCGCCCCCGATCAGCATTACTCCACCGCGAAGTCGGCCGATGAAACCGTCAAAGAGTTCAAGACGATGGTCCGCGGGCTGCACTCCGCCGGGATCGAGGTGTTGCTCGACGTGGTCTACAACCATACGGCCGAAGGAAACCAACTGGGGCCGACGCTGTCGTTTCGCGGAATCGACAACGCGATCTACTATCGCTTGTCGCCGCAAGACCCGAGGTACTACATGGATTTCACGGGCTGCGGCAATGGATTCAACATGCGGTCGCCGCGAGTGCTGCAACTCATCATGGATAGCTTGCGCTACTGGGTCACCGAAATGCACGTGGATGGGTTCCGCTTCGATCTGGCGAGCGCCCTGGCCCGCGAACTCTACGACGTCGACAAGTTAGGAGCGTTCTTCGACATCTTGCACCAAGACCCGGTGCTGGCGGGCGTGAAGCTCATCGCCGAACCGTGGGACCTCGGCTCGGGCGGCTATCAGGTCGGCAATTTCCCGTCTCAATGGTCGGAATGGAACGGCCGGTACCGGGACAACGTGCGCCGATTCTGGAAAGGCGACGGCGGCACGCTGTCGGAATTCGCGACTCGCCTCTGTGGGTCCGCCGATCTTTACGAATGGAGCAGCCGCCGGCCCTACTCGAGCATCAACTTCATCACCTGCCACGACGGTTTCAACCTGCATGACCTGGTGAGCTACAACGAGAAGCACAACGGGGCCAACGGAGAGGAGAACCGTGACGGAGCGAACGACAACCAAAGCTGGAACTGCGGCGCGGAGGGGCCCACCGACGACGCCGGAATCAGGGAGCTTCGCGAGCGCCAGAAACGAAACATGCTCGCCACGTTGGTTCTGAGCCAAGGAGTGCCGATGCTGCTGGCCGGCGACGAACTGGGCAAGACGCAAGGGGGAAACAACAACTGCTATTGCCAGGACAACGAGCGGACGTGGCTCCAGTGGGATCTGAACGACGAACAGCGGCAGATGCTGGAATTCGTGCGGGGAGTCGTCGCTTTGCGAAAAACCCAGCCGGTGTTTCGACGCCAGAAGTTCTTCCAGGGCCGCTCGATTCGAGGGAACGAAGAGTCCTCGGGCGATGTCGGCTGGATCGGCACCGACGGCAAAGACGTCGCCGACGACGTCTGGAACTCGGGCTTCGTGAAGTGGCTGGGGCTGCGATTGGAAGGGAAACTGATCGGGGAAATCGACGATCATGGCGAGCCGATCGAGGGCGATACGGTGCTTTTGCTGCTGAACGCGCACCACGAAAAGATCCTCTTCATGCTACCCGACCCCGTCGCGGATGCCTTCTGGGAGCCGCTGATGGATACCGCGCACTTTCCCAGCCGACTCTCCGAAACCAAAGGGGGTGCCCAGTACGAGGTGCAAGGCCGTTCGATGGCGTTGCTACGGTTGACGACGCCGACGATCAAGGAGGAGCAAAAAGATGGCTTCGTCGCGGCCGAAGTCCTGGCGGAGGCGGCGATGGAAGGCAGAAAGCGTCGCGAGACGCCTTACGACGAGGCCAGCGCCGATTGATGGACGAGGCGTTCGTCGAGCATCAACTAGCGTCATTTGCTACGGGGCCGTCCGGCTGCGAGTCTGCGAGCCTGTTCGTTGAAATGCGTTCCCAGACTTCCGAACGGTGGATGGGCACGCCGGCGTCGACCTCGAAGCCGAGCTTGACGATTCTACCTCGAATATCGAGCACCGTGACTTTGAGCAGACGCTCAAAGCCGCCCGAACCACCGACGACCACAGATTCCCGGCTTTTCCGTGATAGGACCAACATGGCGACTACTCCTTTAGGTTTGGCCCCATTGCACTCGGCTTGTCGTACATTGCCGGGGAGCAAACCGCGTACCGCGATGAATAATCACGGAAAGTGCGACGCGATTCCAACTTCGCTCCAGTTGCGCCTTGCCGGGGGGGATCTCGGGCGAACGCGGCCCCAACCGTCGACCGGCCGTCATTGGTCGCCCACGATTCAACACCTGGCACCAACGGTTTCAGCTCCATCGATCAATCAGGCCTCGCCGGTATCGGCCCACCTCGGCGGCGACGGTCCGGCGGGCGGCGACGACGTCCACACCGCGCGACCGCAGCGAGCACAATAATGAAGATCCTTGCCCAGTCCTCCGGGAAGTATCTTGCCATAGGCGGCGGCCAGGCACAGATCGTGATGGCCACGGAGCCAGCACGTCAGCCATTGAATCCACATCTTCGTCTCTCAATTCAGAGTATCGACCTCGATATGATTTTCCACACCATGGACACCGGCGACGTGGCGTGTCAGCTCCGTCGCCATCTGCTTTTCGTAAAACGTGGTCAGTCGTCCACCCAGCACGATCATTCCTCCGTTCGTGCTCACCCGCACGCGACGTAAGCCTGGAAAACCAGCGCCATCCAATCGTAGGCGGACCCGTTTCAGTATGTCTTCCGTCACGTGGCGCTTTCTCGACAAAAGCCGTCGGCCCCTTCCACCCGGTTCGCCGGCGGATTCCGGAACCCTTGAATGTCGTCGGTCCATTGCCGTGGTGCAATCGGCGGGCCTTCCCTACCGTCGGCGGCTCCAGACATAGCCGCCACCCCCGCCGAACAGAAGGACCAACACGACGATCAAAATGATCAGGTCAGTGTTACCCATGAATCTTCCCTTTCTTCGATTAAACGGCGTGCCTGCACTACCGGTTCCCGGCCCAGTTTTCGTCCTGCTCCCCGGCTCCTTCATCGACCACGATTACAGCGCCATTGGAGGCGTTAAAGTCGAGCCGCTCAATGAATGCGCCATGCGACGGCGATCAGCATTCTGGTTCTCATGAATTCGATCCTCCGCGGCTTGAGGTCCTTTCCTGGAAAGAAAGAAGGATGTGAAATGGCCCAATCCACACCAGGGGAGCAATCGCCGTGCCAGGTTGTGCAATACTTGCGGCGCTTGCTTGATTTCGACACTCAGCCTTGCTGTGGCAGGCCGGTTTGCCGTGACGACTTCCTTCAGCAGCCCGTCCTCCCGAGACCCACCAATGCAATGTCATCCTGCTGGCTGCGACCGGAGGCGAATTCTTTTACGACCTTGACCACCCGCTCACCCAGAGCGCGGGTGGAGTATGACTCCCCATGCACAGCGGCATGCACCCCTTTCGTCTGCAACTGGAGGTCGTGGGCGTTCATCGCCTCAGTGACGCCATCGGTGAACGCCAGGATGCTGTCGCCCGGCGCCAGGGAAACCTGAAACGAGTGGTACTCGAATCCTTCGACGACGCCGAGGGGCAACCCCGCCGCCTCGTTGCCAGGCGCGTCTTCCACCGTGTGAGTGGAAAGGTGGTAGATCAGGGGAGGTGGATGGCCGGCGTTGACCAGAGTCACGGTATGGCCCTCGGGGTCAAGTACGGCCGCCACCAAGGTCACAAACCGGTCCGCGATCCCTGACCGGATCATCAAGGCGTTGAGCCTGGTAACGGCGGCCGCGGGATCGTGCTCCGTCAGCATGCAGAACCTCGCGTCGGCACTGAGTTTGGCCATGAGAAGGGCCGCCACCACCCCCTTGCCCGCCACGTCCCCTAACAGGACGGCAATGCGTCTTTGCGGTAACAGAATAAAATCGTAATAATCGCCGCCGACCTCGTAGGCCGCCTCGTAGTGGGCAAAAAACTCGTAGCCCGGAACTTCGGGCAGGCGTAACGGCAGGAAGCCGCGTTGCACGCCGCGCGCCAACTCCAAATCGAGCTTGACCCGCTCACGCGCCGTTTCCAGATAGTGACTGTACTCCTCAAGCTCGATCTGCTGGCGGCGGAGCTTCAGGTGTGTTTCTACCCGGGCGTGCAGTTCCTCCATCTGAAACGGCTTGGTGAGGTAATCCACCCCACCCATGGCAAAGGCTTTCACTTTGTCCAGTTGCTCGGTGAGCGCGCTGATGAAAATGACGGGAACCCGCTTGAGCTGGTCGTCGGCTTTGAGGATTTCGCACACTTCGTAACCGTCCATCTCCGGCATATGGATGTCCAGCAGGATCAAGTCTGGGGGATCACGCCGCGCCGCCCGGAGCGCCAGCTTGCCGCTCGGAACGGGGCGAACTTTATATCCACGGTCCTTGAGCATGCCGGCCAGCACTTGGAGATTGGCGGCGGTGTCGTCCACGACCAAGATGCTTGCCGGTCGCTTGTTGCCATTCTTGGGTTTCTCAGGATTCAATGAGGACCCCCGGGCTGAATAAATCAAGCAGCTTTTGGTATTGAAAGCTTTCGGCGAAGCGGCGCAGCCCCTTGGCAACGAGGGGATCGCGGGCTTCAACCTCCAGAATCGTTGCCAGCAACTTGTCCAGATCCGCGGTGATGACGGCCTCGCGCATCGGGTTGATGAGGTCGTGCGGCAAGCCCGCCAGGGATTCGGGTGTAAGCTCGGCGGCTTCTTCCTGGACCTCGGCTCGGGGATCCTCAACGTAATCGTACTCCACTCCCAAATGGTCGTGAATCTTCTGGAATAGCTCGCCTTCCCTGAACGGCTTGCTGATAAAATCGTCGGCGCCGATCTCGATCAACTCCTGGCGGTTTTCGTCCATCGCACTGGCAGTCACGGCGATAATCTTGGGGTTCTCGCCACCGGACATGGCCCGGATCCGACGGATCGCTTCATGTCCGTCCATAACTGGCATGCGGAAATCCATCAGGATCAGAACGGGGCGCCATTCCTCAAATTCACGCACGGCTTCTGCCCCGTTGGTCGCCACCCGGATCTCGAAACCGACGGGGGCCAGCAGTTGCACAAGAAGCTGTCGATTATCCTCGATGTCGTCGGCAATCAGCACGCGGCATGCCACTTGTCCGGGCTGGAGCCTGAGGACATGACGGGGCTTGTCTTTCGCTTGAACCGCCTGGGCCACCCCCTCCTTCAAAGGCAGGAGAATTACGAAAACGCTGCCCTTGCCAACCTGGCTGTGAACCGAAATGGTTCCACCCATCAGGCGAATGAACTCCCGGCTGATCGCCAGTCCCAATCCGGTACCGGTGCCTGCCTGTTGTCCGGTCTTGGTCTGCTCGAAATGCCGGAACAACTTGTCTTGTTCTTCCGGCGAAATGCCCGGCCCCGTGTCCTCGATTTCGACTCGGAGAAAAGGTCCCATCGCGCTCTGGCGGTCCGCGCGCACGCGCAAACCAATGCCTCCCTGCTCGGTGAACTTCACGGCGTTCCCCAGCACGTTGATGACGACCTGACGCAGCTTGTTGATATCGGTCACGATGTATTGGGGCACCTCGCCGATCATCTCCACCGAGAACGACAATTTTTTCTCATCCGTGCGTACGCGGAACATCATCTCCAGGTCTTTGAGCAGGACGGGCAAGTCGAACGTGGAAAGGTTCAGGATCGTTCGGCCCGCTTCGATCTTCGACATTTCCAGGATGTCGTTGATCAGGGCAAGCAGGTGCTCGCCGCTACGGTTGATGGTTCCCAGGAACTGGCATTGTCGAGGGGTGAGGTCCTGGTCGCGGAGCATCAACTGGGAGAACCCGAGAATGGCGTTCATGGGGGTGCGGATTTCGTGCGACATGTTGGCCAGGAAGACGCTCTTGGCGCGGTTGGCCTGGTGCAACGATTGCTCGTAGCGTTTGCGTTCGGTGACATCGCGGGCGGCGGCGAACACGCCCTGCAGCTTCCGGTCGCGGTCGTGGAAGGTGGTCGCGTTATATGAAACCACGGTTTCCTTGCCGTCCCTGGCGCGTGCGGTGAGCTCGTAGTCGGTGAGTTTGCTTTCGCCCAGCACCAGCTTGATGCCGGCCTCGGCCCGCTCCGGATCGGTAAAGCAATCCTTGAACGGCGCTCCGATCAGCTCGTCGCGCGTGCACCCGGTGAGCGCCTCCATCTGCTTGTTGAGGTCGGTAATGATGCCGCGCGGATCGGTGGTTATCAGCGCGTCGATGTTCGATTCGATGAGCGAGCGAGTGTAGAATTGTTGATCGCGCACGCGTTGATCGAGCAGCAATCGCTCGGCTTCCACCTGCTTACGCGCGGTATTATCGGTGCCGATCAACAGGTACCCGATGATTCCCCCCTGCGCGTCGCGCAGCGCCGTGACCGAAACGACCGCAGGAAAACGGCTGCCGTCCTTGCGAATGTAAGTCAGCTCGTAGATGTCCTCGATCCCGCGAGCGGCCTTGAAGACCAGCGCCTCGAAGCCCGGGGTGATCGGGGTGGCGAGCTCCAGGCTCAACGCGGCGGCGCGCGTAATCACCTCCTGCGGATCGGAAATGTCGGCCGGCGTGATCCTGTCCACCACCTCGATGGCCGCGTAGCCCAGCATGCGCTCGGCGCCGACGTTGAAGATTTGAATGACGCCCTTCTCGTCGGTGGCGATGCTCGAAAAGTTGGCGCTGTTGAAAATGGCATTCTGCAAGGCGCCTGCCTTGAGCAACGCCTCTTCCGCCTGCTTGCGCGCCGTATTATCGGTGCCGATCAAGAGATAACCGATGATGGTGCTTTGATCGTCGCGCAGCGCCGTGACCGAAACGACCGCAGGAAAACGGCTGCCGTCCTTGCGAATGTAAGTCAGCTCGTAGATGTCCTCGATCCCGCGAGCGGCCTTGAAGACCAGCGCCTCGAAGCCCGGGGT
>Ga0307373_10002958_pt1 | contig 30223 bp, 34 predicted proteins | sample OX2MG_FD_202534 | JGI IMG/M metagenome (GOLD analysis project Ga0307373, IMG submission 202534) | Soil microbial communities from Risofladan, Vaasa, Finland - OX-2 | ecosystem: Environmental > Terrestrial > Soil > Coastal area > Acid sulfate soil | place: Finland: Risofladan, Vaasa | collected... | reverse complement strand
CGATAAAACGAAAGAGCTACACAAATTTCCTTGTTACAAAGTCTCGCCGACGGAAATCAAGCGGTAGTCAAGTCTCGTAGCCCATGCTGGCAGAGTTATTTGCGTGTTGCGGCTTCGCTCACAAAGCGTCGACATTGCGTATTGTCACCGCCTTCTCCAGTTGCCGCAGGGCGCTCATAACCGCTGGGTTGGAGGTTCGAGTCCTCCCGGGCCCACCACACAATAAAATCAATGACTTAGATGATTCTTGGCGACACTGGCGACTGCCATTGGCGACAGACGGCGAATATCCGCAGTGAGAGTAATTACCGACAGGATATTCTCGTCTCCGGATCGCCCTCCGGCTTGGCGACCACGAGGGGAGCCAATAGTGGGCAGGACTTCCGTGATGGGAGCTTGCGTCCTGACACTGCCAAACTACGAATCTGGGGGTTGGGAGTTCGAATTCTCTCCGGGCGCGCCACAAGCCAAGCAAATCGCAGCATAATCTTGGAATCGTAAAAGCTGCCATGCAGAATCGAAAAATCTGCATGGCATCTGCATGGCTGTGTGCAGGTTCGCTGCAATTCGGCAAATACCCCCTGCAGCCTTACGACGGCCTTAGCCTCTTCGGCCGCTTCGGAAATGGCAAATATCTCAACGCCGCCGAGCGCCGGCGTTTCGTTGAAGCGGCGCGACGAGCGTCGCCGAAAATAAGATATTCTGCCTGATGCTCCGATCGACTGAGGCGCGCATCTCGGAGGTGTTCGCGTTCACGCCGGCCGCGATCGACATCGGGAGTGGCGTTGCGAGCATTCAGATATGCGGAAACGAGATGCCGCTTTATGTCCTCGCCGAGCCCACGCCGCAAGCTTCGTTGTACCCGTACCATCTCGGCGACGGGCATTTCCAGTTTTAAGCCGACCTCACGTGAAACCGACACGAGCTTCACCTGCTAATGGACGAACTCTGTTGGCTAAGGCACTCATTGAATCGCCCCGCAGCTCAACGGTGGACGAGTGCCGGGATCTTGCAATGCGTGAGGACCTTGACCGTCTCGCTGCCGAGCACGAGCGCGGAGACGCCGTGGCGGCCGTGCGAGGCCATGACGATTAGGTCGCAGCCTTTCAATGTCGCGGTATCAATGATCGCCTGATAGGGGTGCTCATGCTCGATTTGGACAGTCTCGCATGCGACGCCAGCTGCTTGCGCCGCGCGGGCGACGGCGCGAAGGGTTTTCTCGGCATGCCTCAGCATGCGTGCTTTGTACTGGGCCGGTGTGTCCTCGATCATCTGCACGTCGGTTGTGAGTGTATGAAAAGGCGGCAAGACCGTCAGCACTGTGGTTTTAGCGCCGATCGTCTTGGCTAGGGCGATGCCGTGCTGGACAGCTTTTTCGGCGAGTTCCGACCCATCCGTCGGTATTAGAATATTGGCGTACATCGCCCTCTCCTTAGGTCTGGCACCAGTGCGCTGACCGCCTCACTTGGTGAGCTGCTTGCGGATCGACAGCAACTCGCGCCGGCGCTTTGCGCTAGTTTTTGGGTAAGCCATTTCTTGTCGCTCGATCGCGGCTAGTATCTCTGCACAGAGGATATGACAGGTTGCAGTTTTGGCAAAGTTTCCGGGGCGATGCGGAATCGGATGCTTCGAGCGGTGCCGGGCGTTCGGCTAATGAAACCCTGGCGTTCGAGAGTAAGCACCATCTGATGAACTGAAGGGGGCGCGACTGCGAAAAAGCGCTGCAGGTCGATTTCGGCGGGCGGTCGTCCCATGACCAGTGAATATGCGTGAATGAAAGCCAGGTACTGCCCCTGCTTTTCGGCGAAGGCTGATTTTGGGTTCGCGGCGTTCACGCCACATAGATTGATTCAACTGGGCCTCGAATCACAAGGAAGCCCGTATATCACAAGCCACCGTTCAAAATCGGTAGACGACATCGACGCCAAAGGCATCGATCTTGTTGTCACGCTCTGTGCCGAGGAGGTTTGCCCGGTCTTGCCGGGGCGCGTGCGCCGCCTGCACTGGCCGATCGCCGATCCGGCTTCGAAGGACCGAGCACGTACATCTGAAGACATGCTGACCAGCTTCCGGACAGCACGCGACCAGATCAAGTCCCGTATCGAAGTCCTCAAAGGGCTGCTCGACCTTCCCCAGGGGCCGGCGGCGAAGGAGTTTCACAGCAGCATTCGGGTCCACAGCCTTCCCAAGAGCGTGCGATTCTATGCCTGGCTGTTCGACACTTGGCCCAAGGAGTGGACCCACCGCTACGCGACATTCATCCGCGCCGACCTGAAGCTGAATTTCGTCCTGCTGGTCGCCGACGGCAAACCGTTGCACCACGACACGCTCTATCATCTAGGTGTCGAGGTTGCCGACCGGAACGCCGTGATCGATGCCTACCATCGGGCGTGCGCCTTTGACGCTGCCGTCGAAAAGCCGCCCCGCACGACGTGGAAAGGCACGCCGCTGCACGAACTCTGGCTAAAGGACCCGGACGGCAACCTGATCGAAATCTACGCGCGGCTCACCGAAGCAGAACTTGCGGAAAAGCCCGCCGATGAAAATCCGGTGTTTCTGGTCCAGCCAGCAGCTTAAGGAGGAACGATGCTCGAATACAAAGTGACGGCCAAACGCACCGACGCGCACGGCAGTCTGGCGCACTGCAAGGATGCCGAAATCACGCTCGATACCGACGTGAGCGGACGGCTCGACGCCTTCAACCCCGCGGAGCTGCTTCTCGCCGCCGTCGCCGCCTGCATGATCAAGGGGATTGAGCGTGTCACGCCGATGCTGAATTTCAAACACCGCAGCGTCGAAGTGAAGCTTCACGGCGTGCGGCAGGACAGCCCGCCAATGATGGTTTCGATCGACTACGAGCTGATCGTCGATACCGACGAGGACGATCACAGGCTGGAGTTGCTGCACACCAACGTCAGAAAATTCGGGACGATCTCGAACACGGTTGCCGCCGCGACAAAGCTCGAAGGCCGAATCGTCCGCGCTGCCAAGAGCAGCGCCGCGAGCGAGGGCTGATGGGATTAGGGCACGCTCACGATATCTCGACTCAGTCATTGTCTGCCTTCGGCTGGGCCGCCGGCCTCAATGCCGCCTCATTATCGAAGCCGGATTCGGTTTTAGCACCGGTTCGTTGTCTCTTCTCGCCGATGCAGCGCATAACCTAACCGATGTCGGGGGCCTGCTGATCGCCTGGGGCGCTGCCGTCCTGGCGCTGCGAAAGCCTACGGCGCGTCACACTTACGGCCTCGGTCAGGCGACCGTGCTCGCGGCGCTGATCAATGCCATCGCCATTTTGATGGGCGTCGGCGCCATCGCGTTGGAAGCCATCCAGCGCTTTCATGAGGTCGTGAATGTCCCTGCCGGCACCGTCCTTTGGGTGGCGTTGATCGGCATCGCCGTGAATGCGGGCACCGCCGTATTATTCGTGCGTGACCAGCATAGCGATCTCAATGCCCGTGCGGCTTATCTGCACATGGCGTCGGATGCGGCAACCTCGGCGGCAGTGGTTGTCGCAGCCGGTGTCATTCTCTGGACGGGATGGATGATCGTCGATCCGATTGTCGCGCTGCTGATCGCGGTGGCCGTCGCCTGGTCCTCGTTCGGTCTCTTCAAATCGGCTTTGCACATGAGCCTGGGCGGTGTCCCCAATAAGATCGAAATCTTAAAAGTGGAAGAGTGGCTCCGCGCCCGCCCCGGCGTGGCGACGGTGCATGACCTGCATGTCTGGCCGTTCAGCACGACATCGACAGCCTTGACAGCTCATCTGGTCATGCCGGGCGGTCATCCGGGTGACGCGGCTCTCGATCATCTGGCCCATGAATTGGGCGAGCAATTTGCAATCGCCCACGCCACGTTTCAGATCGAGATCGGTGACGGCCCCGAGTGCCATCTCGCTCCGGCCGGGGTCGTCTAATGCCCGCTCCCTCTGTCAGTGCTGCAAATTTTCCGATCCGTTGTCGATGGCCCCGTACCTCACTACGCTCGCCCGCCGGCGCCGCATCATCAACAGCACCCGATCACCCGAGCTCCATCATCGCCCCCGAACCAGAATCCGCCAACAACAATCCGCTAAAAAAAATGGCGACGTCAACCAGCAGCCGCAGCGCCGACCAGACGGCTCGAGCAGGTCGGTCTCGCGCGCGTAGAGGGCAGCGATCGTGGTGAACGCTGCGCGTGAGGGGCAACAATTGAGATTAACGCGGCCGCAAACTTGGTGAGTACCCGCATACGAAGGCCGCGACGCTCGCGCCGCCATGCTTGACATCATTGGGCAACGCGCTCGCGGAGAGTCCCTGACAGGCGCCAGCACGGACATCACGTTCTCACAAGCATGGGCGCGCTATGAGGTGTATCTCAAAAGAGAGAGCCGCAGCAGGCGCACAATCGACGACTATCGGCAGAAATTCAAAAAGCACCTGGCCCTGTGGCATGCAACGCCGCTCCGTAAAATCACCCGGGCGGAGATGCTGACGCGGCACGGCAAAGTGACGAAGGATGCAGGTGCGTATGCTGCCAACGGAGCGGCCCGCCTTGGCCAGGCGCTGTTTGCCTACGCTCGGGACGAGTTAGAGGCTCCCGAGATGCGCGAACGAAACCCGTTCCGCCGCGAGGGGCTCCACAAAGAGGAGGAGCCGCGCGAGAGCGGAATGGGGGCACGCGCGATATTCGCCCATGGCTTGACCAGTTGGTGAAGCTGCAAAGTCCCGTCCTGTGCGAGTTCCACTGGCTCAGCTTACTTTCCGGGCTGAGAAGCAACGACGTAGCGACGCCACGATGGGCCGACGTGAGCGTTCGCGAGCGAGCAATGACGCTGCGAGCGCCCAAGGGAGGAAAGAAACGTCGTTTCAGGGCGCCACTTTCCCCGGCAATGGTGCGGTCCCTTTGCCGCGCGCGCATCGCTGGTCGCGTGATGCACGACCGGCAATCGCGCGAGTGGGCCTTCCCCGCCTCGTCACGGTCGGGCCATGTCGAAGAAATCAAGGGATCGTCCTGGGTCAACGGCAAGAACGGCAACAAGCGAAAGATCGTGCGCCTCACCAAGGTCGGACACAGTCTCAGGCACTCTTATCGAACTCTCTGCGCGGCGGCAGGCTTGGATCGGCTGCGCACGAAGTTGCTTTTGAACGATCAAGTCCGAGCCATGACCGACGCGTACCTCTCGACGCCGGCACTATTCGATCAACTCGGGGAGGCACCGCGCACGGTATCGGACCTGATCGCGCGCAGCGCCGGCGAAGATCCGACAAGAGGCTAACGCGGCTGCTGCTTGCCGAGGTGCGAGGAGGGGCGGTTTCGCAAGCAATCTCTCCAGAATATCCAATCGACTCTCGCAATCCGGCGCGGCGTCCGATCGAGAAGAACAGCGCAGCCGGTACACATCTGCGAGCGGCTTTAGCCATGTGTGCATCGGCAACAGTAAAGGTGCGGCTTGAAGGGCTGCCCGATACTTACCCATTCGGTGTCTGAGTGCTGCCATCCCGGAGGTGCGATTGCAGCCGGAGGACGATCGTAGAACGTCGAGCGTGACAGGCCCATCAGCTCGCACGCCCGTCCGACGGTGTTATTCGGCGCGCAACCGTTGGACGCCGAAAAGGGTCATTATTTGGAGCCGAACCACAGACGCCGATTGGGGGGCAAACGGCGTGCCGATTCACATCTTGCTCGTAGCGAACTGGATGACAAGGGTATTCACTGTGTCGTCGGAATCCGGTTTGTGTTGGAAGCGTGGCCCAAGTCCCAGCAGCAAGAATCCGCTGTTGTACATCGCGGCCGTGCCAACTCTCGCGCTGGGTATCTAAGAATTGCGGGCCAGTGGACGGGCCCACAAGGTCGCATCCGCGTCCGACTGAAACATCCCGGCTAAAGAGCTCTCAGCCTGTAACAGCCTATTTGTGCATGCACAAACCAGTTATTGTTTTTGCGTTGGGACAGCGCGGTCCGTCGGCTGCACCCGCAGAACAAACAATCGAAACCAGCACTTCGTCGTCATCACAAGTAATTTTCTTTTCGCCCGTTACGATCCGTAATCCGGTAGTGCCCATAAGCCCGCGCGGTCCGACCTCACCTGGTGGACCCTGATCGCCCTTCGGGCCCGGCTCACCTTTCGAGCCTGGGTCGCCCCGCGATCCCGGATCACCTTTCGGCCCTGCAGGGCCGGCAGGACCGAGGGCGCCTCTTTCACCTTGGGATCCCGGATCACCTTTCGGTCCTTGCGATCCTTGCGGACCGCAGCCAGCCAGCAGCACGCCAAGCAGCGCGACAATCGAAAGTGCTACTCGTCCAACGCTTTTACCTTTGTTACCTGCCGATCGCGACGGATGTTTGGGCGTCACGATGAGCGCCAATCTGGAGCCGGCGCGGTGGGTTACGAGCGAGGCCGCCGTAATTCTGGAGACCGTTGCAGTAGCTATTTGACCGGGCAAGGCTCACCTTTGCGCGATTAAGACCAGCACCTTGTCGGCGTCTGTGGTTGCGCCTGCAAGTTCGTCCATGGTGCTGGCGCGACTTCCATCAATTCGGAATCGTTAATACCGCGCGCGTCCATACAGGAGCCGCACAACCGCACTGTGCCATTTGAACTCAGGACCTGTCGGAGCGTCCGTTCAACATTATAATAGCCTTCCGGCGTCTTTTGTTGGGATTTTGCGGCCAGCACCGCATCGGCCATGAGGAAAGTCGTGATCTGCGCTGAAGTATCTTTTTTGACGAGAGATAGCGCCACTCTCAACCTATTGTACACGCGCTCAACAAATTGACCAAAGCGAGTCGGTCCAATCATCAATCGCAAAGTTCGGCGTACACGTGCATTCAGTTTTAGCGTCGGCGGCTCTCGCGGGAGGCTAGCGAGACCGCGCCGCGGATCGCTGTATTGGCGAGTGGGTTCGGCCACCGACTTCTCTCGTGCGTGCCGCGGCGCCAAGGACTTTTCGGCTGCTTGCTGTTCGCAAACGGCCCCCGGGCTCTCGGCAAAAAGCCTTGTGGAGTGCCCCAATAACCTCGCGAACTTCGGGTCGCGCCAGCGAATAGAAAACGTTCTTACCGTCCCGCCGCGTCTCCACCAGACCATCGGCGCGAAGGCGCGCAAGCTGCTGCGATATAGCCGGCTGACGCAAACGGAGCGTTTCCTCAATCGCCGTAACCGATTTTTCTTCCTCAATCAGCAGGCAAAGAATCAAAAGCCGCGCTTCATGCGCCAAAGCTTTCAGAAATCCGCTGGCGTCCCGAGCGCTGGCAATCAGCGCGTCAATGTCGAGAAGTTGTTGCTGTGGTTCTATTCGGTATTGCGGCTTCATGGTTTCACTCTGGAGGTCGGAATCGTTGGCTGCATAAACCATCCAGCCAGCGAAAATGCAACCGGCCGGCACTGCTTGTTTGGACGGCGCCGGTCGCTTTGCCCGAACGACGCCTCAAGCACCCGACACGCCTCGCTGTAATTTCTCGCCAAAGGCCAGCAAGAAGCCCAAGCTACGCTGCGCCTCCGGCTTTGACAACATTGCTAGGTAGCGATGCCATCAAACCCTCCGCGCGCGTTCGCCCTATGACATGCGCTTAATGACGAAACTAAAGATTTTGCCATCCACCTTTGAGGCGAGTAGCTCGTTGCCGGTCACTCGGCAAAAAGCTTCGAAGTCTTTCACCGCGCCGGGATCGGTCGCGAGCACCTCGAGAGTGCCTCCCATCGCCACATCTTTAAGCGCCTTCTTGGCGCGCAGTATCGGCAGTGGGCAGTTCAGTCCCTTCGTGTCCAGAAGCTGGTCGGCCATGTATTTGCTCTTGCGTTAGATGAACAGATTGACGTCACACTTTGTCGCGCTCTCGATGTACGTAGCTGCGCCGCCAAGGACCGGCCCCTCGATCATATCTTCGAGCTTGTATTCGAACAGATCCATGGTCATCTGGCAGGCGATCATCTTAACGTCGGATTCTAATGCCGTGCTGCGCAGTTCTTCGATCGACGCGACGCCCTTTTTCTTGATCAGATTTTTCATCATCGCCGTCGCCGCAGCATCGACGCCAGGAATGGCGGACATAAGATTGGGCATGCCGATGTGCATCCCGAACATCGGCATCTCCATCGCCGCGTTTCCAAGTGGCGAGACTTTCAAGTTGAGCTTCTTCTTGAGAAGAGTGAGGCCGTAAAACGTAAAGAACATCGTCACGTCGAGACCCATTGCGGCAGCCGTTGTGGCCAAGATGAAAGGCGGATAAGCCCAATCCAGCGTGCCTTTGGTGACAATTATCGACATGCCCTTGGTATTGCTATCGTTGTTCATCGCATGCTCTCTCTGTTTCGCGGCCGTAGCCGCGCCTTTCCAATCAAAATCTCCACACCACGATCACCAGGACAAGGATTGCAAGAAACACCGTCTCGGCGACCATCAGCGCAATCGCGCGCCCACCAACTTCGGCCATCGCCTTGAGCGACGTTTTCATCCCAAGTGCGGCGATGGCCGTCACCAGACACCAGCGCGAGATGCTCTTGAGAGCCGTGAGTGCCGGCGCCGGGATGATTCCCAGGCTGTTGACCACCACAAGCAGGGCAAAGACGACGAGGAAGCCTGGCAATTGCCGGCCGGCCTTGCTCGTGTTGTGGGCGTGGAAGATGAACGACAGCGCCACCACCACGGGCAGCAGCATCGCCACGCGCAGCAGTTTGGTGAAAGTCGCGATAGTGCCGGTCTCTTCGGAAACGCTAAAGCCGGCTCCGACGACTTGTGCAACATCGTGGATCGTGCCGCCGAGGAATATGCCGGTCGCGGCGTGATCGAGGTGGAAAAAGGCGATGATCACCGGATAGACGATCATCGCAATCGTGCTTAAGGCGGTGACGCCGATTACGGTGAAAACGGCGTCACGCTCGTGCTTCTCACCTTTCGGAAGCACCGCCGAAATGGCTAGTGCCGCGGAAGCGCCGCAGATCGCTACCGCTCCCGAGGTCAAAATTCCGAACGGCCGGCTTAAGCCTGCGACACGCGCCGCCAGTATACCGAACAGGATGGTGAGAGTAACCGCACCAATTACCATGACGACCGGCATGGCGCCGAGTTTCATAATCTCGGTAATCGTTATCTGGGCGCCAAGAAGACCGACAGCGACGCGCAGGATGCGTTTGGAGGCGAACTCGATGCCGGCGACGCAGGGCCCCTCCTGCGACAAAAAATAAAAGGCCATGCCGAGCAGCAGCGCGAATAGCATTACTGGCCCGCCGTAGTGCTCGGACAAAAAAGTTGCGGCGACCGCAATGATCAAGCTTACCAGCACGCCCGGGAAATGAGCTTGCAAGGCGACGACCGCGCCGCGGCTGCGGCTCATCAGGGTCGGTTTGATCTCTGCGATTTCGGTCATTGCTCGTTCGGTTCGTCTGTTCAAACGCAGCCGACAAAATTGTCGGCGGTCATCTTGGCTTCGTAGGGCGCAGCAACGGCAGCACCGGGAACCAGGCCTACTTTGGCAGCGGCCCAATCCGTCGGACGAACCTTGACCATCCAGCCCTCGCCGTAAGGGTCGGCATTGGCAAGTTTGGGCGTTCCGGTCAGCACGTCATTGACTTCGACCACTTCGGCGTCGAAGGCGATTTTAGCCGGCCCCACCCATTTGCCGGACTCGACGGTGGCACACGACTTTCCGGCTTGAACCGTTCGGCCCGCTTTTTTGGCGGTAAAAGCCACGAGTTGACCGGCCATGGCGGCAGCTACCGCGGTCATACCGAGCGTCACCGTGCCGTCACCGTTGTCGCGGTACCAGATGTTGTTCTCAACATCGTAAAGAAGCTCATTGGGCAGTTGGCAACCACGGACGGTCGGCATTTGAGTCTCCTAAAGTGTCACGCGATTTCGGCGGGCTGCATGTTTGGTTCGTGCGAACGAAGCGGTCGTGATGCGCAGCAGAATTCGCCGAGGCCTGCCACTTCAAGCTTGCCGCCGATAAAGAGCGCCAAATGTCTTGCCACCATGGCGCCAAGGCGGAGCCGGCGTGCAGTGTCCGGGTGCGCGGGATCGAGGCAGACGAGATTGCGGTGGTAGACGAGCTCGCGACAGGTCTCGCGGCAGGCGTTGAAGCTTGCGTCGCCGCGGGCGCCCTGGCGCTGCAGAGCCAGCAAGCGAAAGCCTTCGGCTGTGCGGGTCGTCGGCGTTGCGTCGTGTGCCGTCAGCCAAATCTCGAGGATAGCATCACCCAGCGCCAATAGGTCTTCGGCGAACACCGGCGCCGCCGCGACAAGCGCTGGGTCCGCAGAAGCAATCATTGCGTCGAGGCGCGCCGCAATATCGTCGATTCGTTGGCTGGGTATCCCGGTCATCAGCCCAGCCCCCGTGCGCGCAGGAAAGCGGAAGATTCGGAAAAATTCTCATGGACGCCGACCTTGCGCGCCGACAGGCCGAGCGCCATTCCGAGAAGCTGGGTGAAGTAAAGGATTTTCACGGTGGTCTTGCGGCCCAGCACTTTTTCGGCACGGACCTGGTGCATCTCCAGTCCGGTGTGACAGGTCGGACATTCGGTGGCGATGACGTCGGCTCCGCAAGCCTCCGCTGTCGTCAAAAGGTTCAGGACCAGCTTCGTTGAGGTGTCGCAGTCCGAGAGGGTGTGGGCGCCGCCGCAGCACGCCGTCTTGAGCGGATATTCGACATTCTCGGCACCGGCTGCCGCCAGGAGATCGTCCATGAAGTGCGGCTTCGCGGTAGATTCCGACCCCGGCCCCTTGTCTTTCTCCGGAAAGATGTGGCGCGGGCGCGTGTACATGCAGCCGTAATAGTTGGCCACCTTGAGGCCCTTGAGCGAGTTCTTCACACGCGCTTTCAGGCCTTCCTCGCCGATCGCTTCCTTAATCCAGTCGAGCGCGTGGATGGTCTCGACCGTGCCGGCCTCGTAGGTTTTATGCCCCGCCTTGCTGGACAGACGGCTGTTGACCTCGCGCGAACTTGCATCGTTGGCGAGGTCGTATTCCGCCTTTTTCAGATTGTGATAGCAGCCGTTGCAAGGCGCCATGACGGTGTCGAAACCCATTTTTTCCGCGATCGAGAGATTGCGGGCCGAAAGATAGGTCTGCAGCTTGGGATCGACGTTCTTGACCTCCATAGCGCCGCAGCAATTCCAGTTCTTGAGCTCGGTGATCTCAAGGCCGAGCGCCTTGCCGAGTTCTTTGGTGGAACGATTGTAAGCGTGGCCGGTCCCTTCGAGCGCGCAGCCCGGATAGTAAGCGACGTTTTTGTACTTGCCGCTCATCACTCCGCTCCTTGCGTATGAAGGCCTAGCGCACGGCGATCGGCCACCTCGCGTTCGTCAACGTATTCCGCGATCGCCGCGCTGGCGCGTTTCCAGCCGCGCGTGCGCGGACGAAACAGTGTGGCAAGGCCGAGCTTCATCAACAGGCCGACCGGGAGCCGCATCACCAAGCCGCGCACCAGCGCGATGAGCCAATCCTGGAACAACGACTGTTTGGTGCGCTTGAAGAACTGGCGCAGCACGAGGCCGTCCTCGATCTTGCCGGTGGCAAAGACCTGTTCGGAGAAGATTTCGTCGAACGTCGTCGATGGCTTCCTCTCGGTGTGGCCCTTGAGCTCCAGCCAATGGGCGGTCGCCTTCATCACGCCTTCCGGGTTCACGTCGCGCGGACAGGCATAGGTGCATTTGTTGCACGAGACGCACTGCCAGATGATGTCCTTGTCGCGCAGCAGCTCATCTTCGAACCCCATGCGGATCAGGTAGATCCAATAGCGCGGGTTGAAGTCTGAGTTCAGGGCGTTGACCGTACAGGAATTGGTGCACGAGCCACATTGCCAGCAACGGTGGATGAATTCACCACCCGGCAGCGCCGCGATCTCTTGCTCCATCTGCTCGTTGTAGTCAGTGATGGCACGCGAGTTGATGAATGTGCTCCAGTGCCCGGAGACATCAACGCCTTCGATCTCCAAATGCTCGTGCGTGACCAAATTCTCGGGACGGATCAGCGATTTTTCATGAATCGGCATTGTCGCTCCTTCACGAACTCAGCTGACGGATTTCGCCCAGCACATAGGCTTCACCGTCAATCAGTTTGAGGCGGGTACGGCCGGTTTCGGTATCGACGGCATCAAGTCCTAGCAGACGACGGGTATGCGCCATGGAATCTGCCTTGGCGCCGCCGCAGAAATCCGCGTGCAGATACTGGCCGCCTTTGTCGTTGATGTAGGCGGCATAGATGTGGGCGCAGAGCAGATCGCTGTAGAACGCCAGGTCACGGAACACGCCATTTGCCTGGAGAAAGCCTTCCAATTCCTCGCGCAGAGTCGCGAAGGTGGCATAGCCATCGCCGACCGCGATGGTGCCGGGTTCGACGTTATTGTCACTGTGCCAGATTTCGCGCAGCACCCCGGTATTGACGCGGGCGTCCCACATCCATCGCGTCATCAACGGATAGCGCTCTGGGGCGGTGAAGTGCAGCACCTCGGCGGCGAGATCGCGTGACCAGCGGTGCCCACGGTCGCCGGGAAAGCTGGCGACAAAGGCATTGAGCCGCTGATCGGCAGTAGCGAGATCGGACCAGCCGTCGAGCAGCGCGACCAAGCGTTCGCGCATAGCGGCAAAGCCGTTACGGCCGAGCCAGGCGCCGATGCGCCGACGCACCGGGGTGACGAAAGCGGCGAGATCGTAGAACTCGGGCTCGGTCAACTCGCCGACCCGGGCCTTGCCGAGCACTTCCTCGAACAGGGAAGCTTTGAGCGCCAGCGCGCCGACATAGCGCTCGATCCCGCCGGTATCCTCGGCGGATGCGACCAGATTCTTGAAGGCCCTTCGCAGCTTGGGACCGGACAGATCGAGCCGCGGCCGCGCCGGCGTGGGCGCCGCCTTGGCTTTATAGCTGCCGACCGGCCACATCACTCGGCCGCCTCAAGCAAGGCGGTGCGAACAAGATTGAGCGCCGCCATGGCTGCGGACTGGCCTTGCGCGATGGAGTCATCGATCGTCTCAGGTCCTGTCGCCGCGCCGGCGACGAAGACGCCGGGCCGCGAGGTCGCCGACATGCTGGAATAGGTCGACGCTTTCTGGATGTGGCCATACTTTTCCAGCTTGACGTCGAACACCGCGGACAACGTCATGTTGTCGACATTGGGGTCCATGCCGATAGCGTGCACGACCATATCAAAGGGAATGGTGATGGGACGCTTCACCAGTGTGTCCTCGCCCTTTACGATCAGGCGCTTGCCGTCGGAGGTCACCTCGGCAATGCGCGCCTTGATGTACTTGACCTTATATTTCTCCTGGCTCTCCCAGTAGTATTGGCCCTCGTACAGGCCGAAGGTGCGGATATCCATGTAGTAGATGTAGACGCTGCACTTTGGCAGCGCTTCGCGGATTTCCATCGCCAGGTTCGAAGACACCGTGCAGCAGATTTTCGAACACCACTCGCGGCCGATCTGGCGGTCGCGCGAGCCGACGCAGAGGAGAATGGCGACCCGGTCCGGCGCGCGCCCGTCGGACGGGCAACGCACGCCCTTGCCTGAGGAAAACATCTGCTCGACTTGGGTTGTGGTGACGACGTCAGGATAGGTGCCAAAACCCCATTCCGGTTTGTTGATCGAGTCGAAATGGGTGAAGCCGGTGCACAGGATGACGGTGCCCGCATCGACCACCGTCCCGTCTGATAGCGTAGCGTGAAAATCGCCGGGGCCACCGACAAAGGTCTTGACCGTCGCATTCTTTCTGATGTCGACGAGCTTATTGCCTTCGATCCGCTTGACCATGCCGCCGATCGCGTCCTTGGCCCACTCGCCGCTCGGCACCAATTTGGCGTAGCCCGACAGGATCGGCGCGCCGCCGAGTTGTTCAGCTTTGTCGACCAGCACGACGCGCTGCCCGGCAGCAGCCAGCGCATGTGCGGCCGACAACCCGGACGGACCGCCACCGACGATGAGGACCGGACGATTCATCCAGCACCTCCTGGAAGCGCGGCGACGACCTTGGGTTTGACGTAGCCCGGCCCCGAGGTGATCGCGCGCTTGGGGTCATAGAGAGTTTCGATGCGGCCGGCCTTAACCTCGTCGAGGTACTGCTCGAACTCGAGCTTGGCCTTCTGCCAGTCGATGCCGAGCTTCTCCAGCAGCCCCTCGAACGGCGAGGCGTGCCAGTGCAGTTGCGCCAGCTTGTAGGGATGTGCGCCGAGTGCGAGCGCGGCGAACTGGCAATCGGCCAGGATCGGCAGCGCATAGACCTTGTCCACGGCTTTGCCGATCCACTGGTTTTTGTCGAGCGTGGTAATGCAGCCGGTGTCATGGCCGACCATCACGTCGGCCTTGGCTTCCTCCACCGCCACCTTGATCTTGCGATCGATGGCGAAGGAGCGGGTGAACTCGCGTTCGCCGATGATGTGGCGGAAGCCGAAGCCGCAGCAATCGTACCAGGTGGAATAGTCTATCACCTGGGCACCGAGGGTCTGCATCAGGCCGGTGGAAACGGCGACGCGATTGCCGTCCATCACCGTGTCGTCGTAGATCACGTCCTCGGGCACCATCTTGTAGACGTGGCAGGCCGGATGGATGGTGGCGCGGATATTGCTGACGTCAATCACCTGATGCTGCTTGATGCGGTCGCGCATCATGTGCAGCCATTCCGAATAGTGCACCACCTCCTCGGGGATCAGCAGCTTGCCGTCAACCAGACGGCCGAGCTTGCCGAGGATCTTCTTCACCTGATCGCGCAACTCGGCAGAATGCATGAGGAAGATGCGCATCTCCTTGTAGTTGCCGAAGGAGGTGCCGCAATGCACCAACGGATAATAGGTACCGATCGGCAAGCCGTGCGCTTTGGCCGACACGTAGGCCTGGTGGAAGTTTCGCAGGAACACCGCGGCGAGGCTGACGACATTGCCGATGCCGGAGCCATGGTAGTTCCAGGCCGTGCACGAGGTCTGGTCGGTCTCGTCGATATAGCGCGTGCCGAGTTTGTTCATCAGCCACATCACGCTCGACGGATAGCCGGGGATGTTGCCGCACTGGCCGCACGATTTGTGGTGCCAAAGGTTGGTGGTCGGGATGCGCTTCTCCCAGCCATAAAGGGTGCGCGCTACGACCGGTTCATGCCGCTCGTCGAGCCGGTGGACGAGGATCTCGCCCTCCTTCTCGAGCTGCCACATTGCGTCGCGCACGTCCGCGACGCGATCCTTGTTGGTCAGCATGGAGCGGCGGTCGATCTTTGCCTCCACCCAGGAGGTGGCGGCCTGCGCCTCGCTCGGCGTCAGGTTGGACGGGCGCCATTCGGCGCCAAAGCCGGTAAAGGCCGGCGGGTTTTCGTTACGCTTGTCGTCCATGGCTTCCTCCGTCGGTCGGCGGGCTGAGCTCGTCTCGTCACTCGCCGGGGTCATCTTCTTTTTTCTGTGCCTCGAGCCACTCGTTGTACTCGTCGCGCTTCTCGTCCATCACGTCATTGACGACGTCGAACAAATTCTCGTCGACCATCTCCAACTGATCGAGCACGCCGGTTGCTTCCCAGATGGTGTAAAGCTCGACCGAGGTCTTCAGATTTACCTCCCACGCGGTATCCATTGTGTGCATGGTGGGCACCGGAATAGCCTTGCGCAGGATGTCGAGCGGGGCGTCGACCTTAGTGACGTTCGGGCCCCAATCCGGGAAGGCGTCGCGGGTAATCATGTTGGGAGCGAGCTGGTTGCCGGTGGAGATTACCTTGAGCAACACGCGCGAGAACGGCCGCAGCACGTCCTTGGCCGACTGCATGCCGTGCTTGATCGCGACCTCGCGCATGATCATGACAAGGCCGCCAGGGGAATTCTGGAACGGGCAACGTGCGGCGCAGGTATAGCATTGCGCGCAGGACCAGATTTTTTCCTGCATCGCGTCGTAGATGCCTTCCAGATTTTCGGTCCACAGGAGTTGAACGATCTCGCGCGGCGAATAGTCGTAGTAGTGCGCCGACGGGCAGGTCGCTGTGCAAATGCCGCAATTGAGGCAACCGTGCAGTTCGTGGTCGTAAAGAACGTGCGAGCGGATATCGTCGAAGACCTCTTCGAGCTTTTCGTACGGAACGACAGGAGTCGACGACACCGGATCGCCGATCAGGTCGCTATGTTCGGCCGTGTGGACTACGTTCGCGCTCATCAGTAGGTCAGCACTCTCGCGTTGTCGTCCTCCATGACGTCCTCAATGACCTTGGCGCCGCCGACGATGCCTTCGCATTCGGGGATAAGGTCCGCTTCAGTCATGTCGAAGAGGTCGAGGTTGGGCGAACAACAATAGAATTTCACGCCGGCGCCGTGGGCATCCTTGATGAAGTCGTACACGGTCTTTGGCGAGCCGGGCTTGACGACGAGTTTCTCAGCGACACCCTTCTTCATGAGCTGGCCAGCGGTGGCCGTGCACACCACCTCGACCTCATAATCCATCGCGGCCGCGACCGTCGCTTGAAAGAACGGCGCACCGAGTTCTTCGCCGTTGCGCGGGTCGGTATTGACCATGATGATGATCAGCTTTTTCGCCATTTTCTGAGCATCCTTCCCAAAGCACCATGCGCGACCGTGCTCATTGATTTCGGTCAATGGTCGCCAAGTTAACAACCACATATTCCAAAACTTGAATGGATGCTATAGGTGAATTAGAAAAAATTGAATGTGTTTTCGCAGCGCACTGCATGCGCTAGGAAGGCGATCTCATTAGGCCTGTCAGGTCGATCAAGCCGACCATCATCGCAGCCAAAGCCGCTGCAAAATTGCCTTGCGCGGCACGCAAATCGACGAGCGTTTCCGCGGTATTTTCAGGCACCTCGTCGAATTCCATAATAAGATCTTCGATCATCGCCGACTTGATACCGGGATGGCCAACAAAGCCGAAGCAGTTATTCCGCACCTGAAAAAGCATCGGATCGCCGCCGTTGCCGACAGCTAAGACCCTCGCATCGCTCGGCAAAACCAGTCGGTCCCGCATGTAGATTGCGACTGGAAACGTCCCCGACAAATGACCGTTGAGCGCGTCGGGAACGATGCGCCGGGCCTTTTCCAGCGTAAAGCGCAGGGGCGCCTCCGCGGCGCCGCCCCCAGCCTCGGTACTTAGAATGCAGGCGCCGATACCGATGCCAATTACCGGCAATCCATTTTTGAGAAAACTGCGGGTCAGTCGCAATTCTGCTCCGAGGCTCGGAATTAAACTGCCGCTGACGATGCCCTTTGGTCCGGCGCCGAGAATAACAAGACCATCATAGTCATCGGAACTCGCTGGAATAGAGGTGCCCGGCGTGAACGGCCGACAATAACGAAAGCGGATATTGCGGCCTTCGAAATGATCTTCCAGCAGGCCAAGATACTCGGCTTCAACATGCTGGAGGACGCATAATGTCTTCATGCTTGATCGGTCCATTAGCGGGCAGGCGCAAAGACACTAGCGCCGCGCCCGAAAAACATATATCAGTTTATGAATATGATAAGTTGACCCAAGAAAAAATAGTCGGGGAGATGATGACCTGGTTCGACGTATTGCGAGAGATCGAACCGTTTGACGAGCTGCCTTTCGATCCGGCGCTCGTTGAAGCGTTGGAGGCTGCAGCCCGCGCGCAACCTCTTGGCGTTTTGCGGTTTTTCACCCCCACATTCCGTTCCTATGCCAGCGATGAGTTGAAAGGTTGCGGCAAGGCGAGCTTTCCAGCCTTCTCGATCACCGGTGGGGCCTGCGCACTTAATTGCGACCATTGCCAGGCGAAAATTCTCGAACCGATGATCGCGGCGACGAGCCCGGCGGAACTCGAGCGCAAGGTGCGTGATCTGGTGCAGCTCAAGGATTTGCGCGGCTTCCTGCTTTCGGGGGGCTCCAATCGCCGTAATGAGGTACCGTACGAGCGATATTATCCGACGATCGAGAGGCTCAAGCGCGATTTTCCCTACCTGCGCATTGCCGCGCATTCGGCGTTGCTTGACGAGGCGCGCGCCAAACGCATGGCGGCGGCGGGGATCGACGTCGCTATGACCGACGTGATCGGGGCGCAGGAGACGATTCGCGATGTCTATCATCTCAACCGCCCGGTCGCCGACTTCGAGGCGACGGTTGCCGCGCTGACCGCGACCTCGATGGAGGTCGTGCCGCATATCGTGATCGGGCTCCATTACGGGCGTCTGTTGGGCGAGGAAACCGCGCTCGACATCGTTGCGCGTTATCCGGTCGCGGCGCTGGTGCTGGTCGTGGTCACGCCGATCTACGCGCCTGCGGAGAAACCGTTTGCGACGGTCTCGACCGATGACGTGGCTAAGGTCTTCGTTGCCGCGCGCAATCGCGTCCGTCAGGCGCCCGTGCAACTCGGCTGCATTCGCCCGCCGGGCCGTCACAAGATGATGACCGACGCTTACGCGGTCATGGCCGGATTTGACGGTATTGCGTATCCGGCCGAAGGAACCGTGGCGCTAGCCGGCGCCATCGGCCGCCCGATCGAACAGGATCATGCCTGCTGCTCGATTGCGCTCGACGGGCTCGCCGGACGGCGCGCCTGCGCCGCATGAGGAGCGCGATGCCGATTGAAACTCCGGACGTCCTTGTCGTGGGCCTCGGACCGGCAGGCAGCCGAGCCGCTGCGACCGCGGCGGCTGCAGGTCTCGGCGTCGTCGCGCTAGAGCGGCGGAAGATTGCTGGCGCGCCGGTGCAGTGCGCGGAATTCGTGCCAAGCTTGATCGAGCACGACGTTCCCCGCGTACGCACAGTGACCGAGCAGAAAGTAACCCGCATGATGACCTTCGTCGGGTGCCGGCTTCCGGAGGTGACTGACCATTTTCACGGCCTCATGATCGACCGCGGCGCGTTTGACCGCATGCTGGCGCACGAAGCGGCGTGGAACGGAGCCGAGTGCCGATACGGCGAGACCGTCATGTCCATCGGCGTCGACGGCACAGTAACAACCTCGGCCGGTGCTCGACTGCGGCCACAGATATTGATTGGCGCCGATGGCCCACACTCGCGCGTCGGTATGGCGATCGGACAGATCAACCGCGATCTGGTCGATACGCGGCAGGTCACGGTACCGCTGGTTCTACCGCACGATGCCACCGACATTTTCCTGAACCCCGATTACCATGGCGGCTACGGGTGGCTGTTCCCCAAGGGCGCCGTCGCCAATATCGGTCTCGGCGTTGCCGTCGAGGCTCGAAGGTCGCTCAAGCCAATGCTTGCCGCTCTTTGCGAGAAGCTTGCGAACGAACGTCGCATTGGCACCAGGACGTATGCTCTCACGGGCGGCTCCATACCGGTCGGCGGGCGTTTGCGATCAATCGCGCGTTTCGGACGCACCGCTGTGCTACTTGCCGGCGACGCCGCAGGTCTTACCAATCCGGTAACCGGAGCCGGTATCGCATCGGCGGTGCAGTCTGGCGCGCTCGCCGGCCGTGCCGCCGCAGATTTTCTCTGCAATTACTCCCGCGCCATCGAAGGCTACGAAGAGGAGCTCGGCGACATTTTTGACGCGGCGCTCAACCGCGCATTGCGACGCCGACGCCGCGTTCTGGAGTACTACGCGAACGGCGGTCAACCCAATGGCCAGGCATTGATCGACGGCTGGATCGCCTCGCCGCACTATTGGGCGGCGTGAACGCCAGGCATTTGAAGGAGACTTGATGAGCTGTCTCGAAATGCCACGAAATCCGGTTCCCGATTTTCTCGGTGAGCCAGGGCATGCTTTCAACGATGCCGCAACGATGCAACCGCGCTCACCGGCGCTGGTGCCCGCTGATGCGCGCAACGGCGCCCGGGTGAAGACCCAGGACGTACGCCCCGAAGGCGTCTATCGGCCGAATTACAATTTCCTAACGCCTAACATGCGCTCGCCCGATTACGTGCAAATGTCGACGGCAGCGGCGATTACGCTCGGCGTCATGAGCGGATACATGCATCGCACCAGCTGTACGCGTTGCCTGAACCTGCTGCTCACCTATCCGGAAGGTTGTCGTGCCAATTGCGCTTATTGTGGGCTTGCGCGGCATCGCGAAGCGGAGCGCAACTATGCCGACCGCAACTTCATCCGTGTCGATTGGCCGGCGGTGCCCTACGACCAGGTGATCGACATTGTTGCCGCGGGCGGCGACAGCGGCCGCTTCCACCGCATGTGCATCAGCATGATTACCCATCCCCGCTCCGACGACGACACCAGGATCGTGCTAAGGAAATGGATTGAGCGTGTTCGGCACGTGCCAGTGTCCATCCTATCCAATCCGACGACCATGACTAGGCTGGACGTGCAGGAACTGAAAGACATCGGCGCCGATATTTTCACTGTCGCCCTCGACGCGTGTAACCCCGACGTGTTCGACCGCACGCGCGGCTCCGGCGTGCAATCGCCGCATAGTTGGGACAAATATTGGGAAATTCTCCATGCCGCCGCGGAAATTTTCGGACCCGAGCAGTTTGGCGCGCATTTGATCGTCGGCATGGGCGAAAGTGATCACGATGTGCTAACCCAAGTGCAGACCATCCGCGACCTTGGCGGCCATAGCCATATGTTCGCATTCTTCCCCGAACGCGGCTCGCTGATGGACCATTTGCCGCCAGCACCACGACCACAATGGCGGCGCATTCAACTCGCGCGCTACCTCATCGATTATCGCAGCCATCGCCTCGAACATATGCGTTTCGACGCGAACGGCTCGCTGATCGATTTCGGGCTGCCGCAGGATGAGATCGACGCCGTCATCGACGCCGGCACGGCCTTCCGCACCTCCGGCTGTCCGGGCAAGGAAGCAGATGACATTTCCGCCTGCGATCGACCATACGGCGACTCGCCGCCGCGCGACATTGCGTCCTATCCGTTCAAGCTGAACCGAAATGACATCCGCAAGGCGCGCCGTCAGATCGATGCCGGCATGAGCAGTAGTTCCGCCGTCGCGGCGACTGTTAGCAGGAGCAAGTAAGGACGCGAATATGACCACGGCGCCGGGCAAGCCATTTCGCGTCATCGCCACCGGACTGCGTGGCGGGCGCGCCAACATCGCGTTTGATCAAGCGTTGATCGAGACTCGCCGGGAAGGGAAGATTCCCGACACAATCCGTTTTCTGCGCTTTCGCCCTTCCGCCTTGATCGGCATCCATCAATATCTCAGTCAAGAGATTAAACTCGACTACTGCAATACGCACGGCATCGAAACCGTGCGGCGGATTACTGGCGGGGGCGGTCTCTATTTCGACGAGGGTCAGATCGGTTGGGAACTCGTATTTGATCGCGCCACGTTGGGATTAACCGAGCTTGCGGAAGTAACGCGGCGAATTTGCGAGGCTGCCGCGCTCGGTCTGCAAAAGCTGGGGCTGCCAGCGCGATACCGACCGCGCAACGATATCGAGGTGGACGGCCGCAAGATCAGTGGCACCGGCGGTTTCTTCGACGGCAATCTCATTTTCTATCAGGGCACTTTGTTGATCGATTTCGATCCAGCCAAGATGCTAGCATGCCTCAACGTGCCAGTGGAGAAGCTTGCCAAACGCGGAATCGATTCGGCGGCGCAGCGGGTGGTGACGATGCGTGAAATTATGGGCGATGCCCTACCCGATCTCGAAGACATTTATGATGGCATGGTCGCGGGCTTTGCCGAGGGTCTCGGCATTGCCCCGCAATGGGGAGCGATCACGCCTTATGAGGAAGAGCTGGCCGAACGCGCGTTTCGCGGGGAGATCGGCACGGATGAATATGTGACTATGCTAGACGCGCCGCCGGTCAGCGATGCTTTAGTCAGTGCATCGTTGACCAGTCGCGGCGGCACCGTGCGCGCTGATATCCGCCTGGAAGGGCCGCATCGCGAGCTCATTCGCGAAGCCCTGATCACCGGCGACTTCTTCGTCACGCCGCCGCGCCTCGTGTTCGATCTCGAAGCATCGCTGCGCGGCGTAAATGTCGTCGACGCCGGCCGCACGATCGAAAATTTCTTCGCTCGCAGTTCTGCCGATTTTCTCAGCTTGAGCGCCGGTGATTTTCGTCAGGCGATTGAGATGGCACTGCGTCAGCGCGGCATAACGGCGACCGCAAGCTAAGGGGCGTGGTGGAAATCGGCGCTTGCGGATCTAAAAATCATATTCTAGGTTTTGCATATAACGTGTAACAGGAGGAAACGATGATCAATCGTCGCGCGGTGGTCGCAGCCGGGGCGTTTGCGGTCGCCGCCGGTCAGTCTGCAACGTCTCACGCGGCGATCACTCCGGATCTTGCTCCGTCGGGGGCGCCGAGGCTCAAAGAGTTGCTCGATCGTCTGGCCAAGGCTCCGCGCCGCCGCGACTTCAAATCCGTTCCGATGATCCTAACGAGCCGCGACCAATGGGATGACGTGGCGCTGTTGGAAGTCACCGCCTACAGAGGCAATCCGAAGCAGGTTTGGGATCACACCGATCTCGGCGGTCCGTGGCTCAATCTGATGCGTAATTCGCTCAATGCGCAAATCTGGTCATACAAGAACGCGGATTTTCTCTGCGTGTCGGGTACCCACGGTTCGGCGCATCTAGCGCTTTACGAGCAATCGACGTGGGATAAATATCAGCTGGCCAGTTTCGCCGGCGAAAAGTTCAAGACCAACACTCTGATCGAGCAGCCGAAGCTCAAATCCGACGACCCCAAGAACTTCGAGAATCCCGAAGGCGTGTTTTCGTCGGCGGACAACGCCATCCCGACGTTGATGCGGCGCGGCGTCGTGTTCCTCGCCTGCCACAACGCCATCGCGGAGCTGGCCGACCGCCTGATCAAGAAAAACATCAATCCCGACAAATTGGCATTTGAGCAGCTGACCGCCGAGCTGACCAATCATCTGATTCCGGACGTTGTTCTTACGCCCGGCGTGGTTGCTACTCTACCCCTGATGCAGCAAGCGGGCTTTCATTACGCCCGATGACAGTGAACAAAGGGTCAAGGGAGACAACGATGCGTCTGACGCTGCGCGGTTTTCTGTTCGGCTGCGTTACTTGTGTCCTTTTGGCGGTACCCGCAAAAGCCGAAGAATCCGCTGGCAAGACCTTGCCATCGATGTGTGCGCAGCCGCGCTTCGAGGAGCACACTCTGCCGCCCTGGCAAGGGGGCACGAACAACGACGCGCTTGACCGTGGCGTGTTGTTCACCATCCCCGAGGTCGATGTCCTTGCCGATTTCCACGGCGACATCACCGATCCGAAGCTCGTGATCTTTTTCGGCGGCAACTACTATTTCGCCACCAGAGATTTGGTGGCGACATTCGAGGCGGCGCATCCGGAGTATAAAAGCCGTATCTATTGGGAGACGATCCCGCCCGGTCGCTTGATCGAGCAGATCGAGAAGGGCGGTCGCATCACTGCCGGCAACATGACTTGGACGGCACATGCCGACGTGTTCTTCGGCGGGCTTAGGAAAGTAAAGGACGAAATCGAAAAGGGTACTTTGGTTGCGCCGGCGGTGCCTTACGTCACTAATACACTAACAATCATGGTGGCGCGGGGTAACCCGCGTCACATCACCGGGCTCGCCGATCTCGCCAAACCCGATATCCGTCTTGCAATGCCGAACCCGGCCTACGAAGGTATCGGCCGGCAGATCAAACTGGCGCTCGCCAAAGCCGGCGGCGAAGAGCTGGTCAAGAAGGTCTACGAAAACAAAGTTGCCGATGGCAGTACCTATCTCACACTTATCCATCACCGTCAGACACCGCTGTCGATCATGCAAGGCTGTGCCGATGCCGGTGTGACCTGGCAGTCCGAAGCCGTTTTTCAGGAACAAGCGGGCAATCCTATCGAACAGGTCGCAATTCCTAACGAGATCAATGTCACCGCCACCTATGCCGGCGCCAAAGTTAAGGGCGCTTCGCATCCACAAGCGGCGAAGGCTTGGCTTGCGTTCATTCACTCGCATAAAGCACTTCAGATATTCGAGCGATACGGATTCAAACCATATATTCCGTGATCAAATGCAACTACGCTGGACCAAGGCGAAGCCATTGATGCGCTCACTGTATCGGTTCTTCGCCTTGGTAAGCGTCATGGCGACAGCCGTGGCACAAGCCGAACCAGTCCCAACCGCTGAGGCAGAGGAACGAGGCCACTATTTGGCGCTGGCCGCGGACTGTGCCGCGTGCCACACAGCCCCGGGAGGCGCCGAATTCGCCGGAGGGCTTCCGATACCGACGCCCCTTGGCCGGATTTACACGACCAACATCACGGCTGATCCAGAAACCGGCATCGGATCATATACACTCGAAGACTTTTCCCATGCGCTGCGCGAAGGCGTGGCCAAAGGCGGTCGCTATCTTTATCCGGCCATGCCGTTTCCGTCTTACGCCAAGATCAGCGATGCAGACATCCAAGCTCTTTACACGTACTTCCAGCATGGCGTTGCGCCAGTCAAACAGCGCAATCGGACGAGTGACATTCCCTACGTTCTAGATTTTCGTTTTCCGTTATTCTTTTGGGACTTGATGCTTCGCCGCGGACCATTTCGGCCCGATCCCAACCACGACGCGCAATGGAACCGCGGTGCCTATCTGGTGCAAAGCCTCGGACACTGCGGGACTTGCCACTCGCCGCGCACCTTCACACTACATGAAAAGGCCCTAACCGAACGTGATGGACCGGACTTTTTATCGGGCGCAGTCATCGACGGTTGGTTCGCAAAAAGTCTTCGCGGCGATAAGGATGGTCTAGGCGACTGGAGCGAAAGCGGCATCATCACCTTTCTTAAGACTGGCAATACCGAACGAACTGCCGCATTTGGTGACATGGCCGAGGTGGTGCAGCACAGTACGCAGTATCTAACCGACAATGATCTTGCCGCCATCGCCCATTATTTGAAATCGCTGCCGGCGCGAGCGGGAGAAAGTGCGATAGCGGCACGTGCGCCAGCATCTTCAGCTGCCGCCGGCGAACGACCTACCCGCGCCAGCGTTGCATATGAAGAATTTTGCCGGGCCTGTCATGGCGCCGACGGCAAAGGCGTTGCAAACATTTTTCCGGCTCTGGCTGATAATGACGTAATCACAACGGCTGATTCAACTTCATTAATTCATATCGTTTTGAGCGGTGGACGAAGACCGCAAACTAAAGAGCACGCGAACGCGTTTGCCATGCCCGCTTTCAACAAGCTCGGTGATGAGCAAATAGCCGATATCGTAACCTATATCCGAACCACGTGGGGCAATTCTGCGAAGCCGACTACCGCCCGACAGGTAGCCAAGCTGCGGGCTGAGGTGACCGAACCGGAGGCGACGCCATCGCCGGTCGCACAAAAAGCGCCCGCGGAGCAGTCGGTGAAGCTAACTCCACCGCAACTTGCCGACATTCCCGACGATGACGAAGGCAAACGAATCTTGCTTGGCCGGCGCCTGTTGGCCGATACCAAGAGGCTCCTCCCGGATTACGTCGGAGATGCATTGAATTGCGACAGTTGCCATCTAAATGGCGGCAGCGTACCAAACGCCTCGCCGTATCTTGGCATGTCTGTCAAGTATCCGCGATACAATCCACGCGCCGGGCGAATGGTTACGCTCAAGGAACGCGTCAATGGCTGCTTGTTGCGATCGATGAACGGCAAGACATTGCCACCTGATTCTCCCGAAATGAAAGCAATGATCGCGTATTTCAATTGGCTTTCTGCCGGGTTGCCGAAAAACGTCAAGGTCGAAGGTGCCGGCATCGGGAAAGTCGACACCAATCTGACGCCCGATCCAACTCGCGGTAAGGAAATCTACGAAGCAAAATGCGCCGAATGCCATGGAAACGACGGCGAAGGCCGGAAAAATGCACAAGGTGAGTATGTTTTCCCACCACTTTGGGGTGACCAGTCCTTTAATATCGGCGCAGGTATGGCGCGAACTTACACCGCCGCCGCTTTCGTCAAGAACAATATGCCGATCGCCTACGGGCTGAACGCCCCCTTGGGCCAAGGTGGCGCTCTATCGGATCAGGAAGCAGTGGATGTCGCGGAATATTTCTCGCATAAGCCTCGACCGGACTTTCCGCCGAAAGTCAACGACTGGCCCAAGGGTAGCAAGCCAAAAGACGCGCGATATTGAGTGTGCCGCTGCACAAGGCAGGACTGAAATACAGCATGAAGTCATGGACGCGCAGGAAGATCGTTACCTCCGCCCTCTCGGCAGCGAGCGCCGTCGTGTCTGCCGCCGTCCCGACCGTCGGCGCCCAACTGGATCAAATCAAAGGTGGCAAGCGCCTGACGCTTTTGCACTTCACTGATACCCACGCGCAACTGGAAACGCATCCGGAATACCTGCCGGGGGCGTCACCGGAAATTCAGATGATGGGCGGATATGCGCGCCTTAAGACGGCGATCGAGTACGAAAGAACTCATTGCGAAGGGCCTTGTTTTCTACTTGACGGCGGCGATGAGTTTCAAGGATCAGGCCCAGCGGCTTGGTCCGAAGGGGAAGTGATCCTCGCGCCGCTAAACGCACTTGGAATCGATGTCTTTACCCCCGGCAACTGGGAGCCGGCTTATGGACCCGATCGCTTCAAGCAGACGATGGCGCGGCTTGCTTGCCCAGTCGTTTGCTACAACTTTCACGACAAAGCGAGCGGCAAGCGTCTGTTCCCCGCCTCGGTCATTCTTGAGCGAGAAGGCGTCAAACTTGCCGTCGTGGGCGTGACCGACATCGGTGCGAGCGGACGTCAGCCACCTGCGGAATTCAGAGGGATGGATACGACGCGCGTTGAGGGGTTGCGCGATTTTGTCAAAGAATTATGCGTTCGCGAGCGGCCTGATCTCGTGGTGGCGTTGACCCACACCGGCCTATCGATTGCCCGCGAAATCGCCCGCGAGACGCCGGAATTCGACGTGGTTCTTTCCGGCCACACGCATGAGCGGACGGCCTGGCCGATCCTTGAAGGCAAGGTCATTGTCGTCGAGCCGGGCTGCTTCGGTTCGTTTTTGGGCCACCTTGACCTAGTTATTAAACCGGGCGGCGGTGTCGCGAGCCATAAGTTTCGACTGATCCCGATTTTGGCGAACCGCTACGAGGAGGATACCGAACTCAAGGCATTGGTCGACACGTCATTGGCAGCCCATCGGACGCGCATGGCCAAGCTAGCCGGAAAAACCGAAACGGTCTTGATGCGCTACGATTTATTGGAGACCACCGCCGACGACTTCATCGCCGATGCTGTGCGCGAAACTGCAAAGGCCGATATCGGCTTTACTAATGGATTTCGCTTCGGCGTGCCTGTCCAACCAAAGATAATTACCGAGGCTGATCTTTGGAATCTCTTGCCAATGGATGCCCGCATGAAACGCGGCTGGGTTACCGGAAGGGAACTTCGCGAATATTTGGAGCATGAGCTTGAGATGGTCTATGCGAAAAACCCGCTGAAGCTAAATGGCGGATGGGGCCCACGCGCCTCTGGCATGACCTTCGTGTTTGATGCGAAAGCCGATTATGGCCGGCGGGTGGTATCCATTAAGGTCAAAGGCGTGGATGTCGCCAATGATGCACACTATACAATCGCCGGGTGCGAACGCGATGGTGAGCCTCTGGACGTAATCTGTCGACACCGCGGATCTCACGACGCACTTGTGCTCCCGATTTCTATCCATGAAGCACTAGGTGAGTATTTAAAAGCTCATCCGGTCATCACACCGAAACACGATGGACGGGAGAAAGCGCGCGACCTGCCGGCTACTGTGTTCAGCCAGGATGCCGTGCTCGCTGGCGGAGATTTGTCCAAGGCCGCGACGACACCTTTCGGTCTACCGTCCGGCCGATAGAGCTGGGGCCAAGGTCGTCAGCCGATCAAATCCCCCGAGAGGTCGCTGCGTTGCTACCTGCTCACGCAGCGATTCGGCTCCCAGGTAATCTACAGCCAGGGAGGCAAGCCCGTTTGCATTAGCATGTAGACGGCAACAGCAAAAATCACACCTGAGAATATGTAGGTGAGTGTTCGTCGCCTGGCAGCCAGACCAACCGCCGCGCGCATGCCAAGAAAGCCGCCTCCAATGCCACCGGCGATGAAGAGCAGTGCGATCGTCCATTCGATCAAACCGGAAAGCGCATAATTGATGGCAGTGGTCAGACCAAAACTGCCCACCGAAAACAACGACGAGCCGATTGCGTTGAGGATCGGCATGCCACTGCCGAGCATCAAACCTGGTACGATTAAAAAACCGCCGCCAATTCCGAAAAAGCCGGATACTGCGCCAACCGCGAGCCCGATGATCACAAGGCGTACTGCAATCCACGGCGTCATGCGAACGTCCGGATTGCCTTGGCTGGAGCGCGGCAGCAGCATCATCAGGCCAACCCCGATCATGATAAGTGCGAACAGGAAAAGTAATTGTCGGCCGTCGACGAACTTGCCGATGGTAGAACCTGCTGCCGCACCGATTATGCCGGAGACCGCGAACGTTGCGGCGCAGGCCCATTTGACATTGCCGGCTCGCCAATGTCCGAGCAAATTAGCGTAGGCATTGGCGGCAACGGAAAGTGCACTGGTACCGATAGCGACATGCGCATCGCCGACACCGACGACGTAGAGCAGGAGTGGCACGGCAAGAATCGAACCACCGCCGCCGATCAATCCAAGGGAGAACCCGACCGCGCCGCCAGAAAGCACCGCCAGCAAGTCCTGAACCCAGGATAACGCCACGGTAGAACCCCTCCGTGCTGAAAAATCAGCATAGCCTATCGAAGCGCCCACTGCTCCCCGGGGTGGCCGTAATCGGAGCAGATGGTTCTGGCTAGCTAGCTAGTGTCATGATCGACAAATCATTTTCATTCTCGCGACCATGACGCAAGGAGACGAGAATGGCGAAGGGTCGAGCGGTTGCGATCGTACTGGCAGCCGGGGAGAAGAGCGAATTGACGGCGCTGACGCGCAAGCACGGCGCACCGCAGGCATTGTCGGAGCGGGCGCGCATCGTTCTCGCTGCGGCTGCTGGGCTCTACAATAAGGAGATCGCGGCCAAGGTGGGAGTCTGTGCCGCAACGACCGGCACATGGCGCCATCGCTTCGCGCAAAGCCGGATGGATGGTCTCTACGACGAACCGCGCCCTGGTGCGCCGGGCGAGATCGGTGATGACGAGATTACAGCCACGATCCGCAAGACGCTGGAAACGCGTCCGAAAGGCGCGACGCACTGGAGCCTGAGGACCATGGCCAAGGAGATTGCCCACGCGCCCTCCACCGTGCATCGCATCTGGAGCGCGTTCGGGCTGCAGCCGCACCGCGTCGAGACCTTCAAACTCTCGTCCGATCCGTTGTTCGTGGAGAAGGTACGTGACATCGTCGGGCTCTACTTGTCGCGCCGGAGCGCGCCGTTGTGCTGTGTGTCGACGAAAAATCCCAAGTGCAGGCGCTCGACCGCACGCAGCCGCTGCTGCCGATGCGTCCCGGCCAGGTCGAACGGCGCACGCATGACTACAAGCGGAACGAAACGACATCTCTGTTTGCAGCACTCGACGTGAAGGCCGGAACAGTCGTCGGCAAATGCATGTCCCGGCACCGCGCGACGGAGTTCCACCAGTTCCTTGACGAGGTCGAGCGCAACGTGCCCAGCGATCTCGACATTCATGTCATCATGGGCAACTACGCACGCACAAGACCAAGCTCATTCGCAACTGGTTCGCCAAGCGCCCGTCCTGGCATGTGCACTACACACCGACATCAGCCTCATGGATCAACCAAGTCGAACGCTTCTTCGCGCTGCTGACTCAACGCGCCCTCAAGCGAAGCAACGCTCTTGCGCTGCTTCATGGCGCACATACTGGCGCCGGCACCAAGCCGAGATAGGCCATCAGCTGGCGCGCATTGGTGAAGCGGCGAAAATCGCCGACTTCGGCCACTACCGTGACCGCGACGATGAGAGCGACCCCGCGCATCGCTTGAAGCGCCGCGACGACAGGGGCCATCGACCAGTTCGGCATTAGCTCTTCGACCCTCTCGGTGAAAGCGGCGGACGGCAAGGTGCAGACAAAAATGTCGGTTGCGGACTTCCACAAGGTGATCGCGGTCGATCTCAGAGGCGTGTTCCTGTGCGCCCGCGAGGCCGCCGTGCACATGATCGAGAACGGCCACGGCGGTGCGATCATTGACATTTCCAGCATCTCGCGCGCCGGCAATGTCGGGCAGACCAACGAAGCATGTCAGGCCCGCAAGACTTGCTGTTGGGGTGGAGTTCGGAAATGACGGCGTTGTTCATAATAGCCGCCTCCTAATAGGTCCGGATGCCTAAGACTCGATATGGCTTCCAAAGATATATTGTCAATAGGTGTTTTGCCTCACAGCCTTCAAAGCCAACGGAGGGAAGACGATGCCCTCCTCGTGCGCTG
>Ga0307373_10002957_pt1 | contig 30233 bp, 16 predicted proteins | sample OX2MG_FD_202534 | JGI IMG/M metagenome (GOLD analysis project Ga0307373, IMG submission 202534) | Soil microbial communities from Risofladan, Vaasa, Finland - OX-2 | ecosystem: Environmental > Terrestrial > Soil > Coastal area > Acid sulfate soil | place: Finland: Risofladan, Vaasa | collected... | reverse complement strand
CAGTGCCTGGTCCACTTCTAGGCCCATATCCCAACCCGCTCACGTCGATGGTCGCCCCCGCCATCAGGTCGAAGTCCCCCGACACGTCCAGGTTCACCTCGTATTGCTGAACAGAACCGTTCGCGGGCGTCGTTATCTCGCCACCGGGCAAAACGCTGAGGTTTGCCAAGTAAATCGGCTGCAGCATCTCCTGGTTCAGGATGGCTCCGGGCTCGATGAAGGCGGCGCTGGAAATGGTGAGGTTGTTGGCTACGTCTAAAATCGGGGAGGTCTGACCTTGCGCGTCGCCGAGGACCAAAGAATAGAGCGTCACTGGCGGTCCCGTGGTGCTGATGGTGACGGTCTGCCGCGTGTCGATGACGGCCGTGGCGTTCGAGCCCGGCACGACGCCGCCAGCCCAGTTGGCCGGGTTGTACCAATTGCCGTCCCCGGCCGTGCCCAGCCAGGAAGCGGTCTGCGGTCCCTCCCCAAAGAAGGCCGCCGCGGATTGCGCGACTGCCGCGTTCTGCACGTTGTCCGCGGCGTAGTAGGCGATGGTGTGGTAGCCCGTTAAGCTGAAGGTGCCCGCATAGGCTTCAAAGGGGTTGTTGTCGAGGCTGTAATAGACCGCGGACAAGCCCGACGCCGCCCCGTTTGAAACAGGGTCTGTCGCGGTGAAGAGGATGTAGGTGCCGCTTGAATAAATGAGGTCGCCCTGGGCGTCGGTGGTGCTGGTCCCTACGAGCTCGATCTGCGCGGTTGGCGGCGTCTCATCCACCGCGATGGTGCTGGTGTGGATGGACTCCACATTGCCTACGTCGTCCACGCTGTAATAGCGCACAATATGCAGTCCCTCTTGGGCCATAGTAAAGCTGGACACATAGCTTTGGAAGGCGGAAGAGTCGATAGAGACGAATGTCTGTCGCACGACTCCCGCGCTGTCGTAAAGAACGGACAAATCATCCACCGCCGAAAGCCCGATCTCGGTCGAGCTTGAGACATAGACAAAACCAGGCTGAGCCGCCGTGCTGTAGAATGGCCCACTGAATGCGATGCTCGTGCGCGGCGGCAGATTATCGCGAAGAATCGTGAAGGGACCGGAGACGGCGGTCGTGCTGTAGTGCAGCGGATTAGACGCCGAGGCTTGAAGCTCCCAGGTCCCCGGGTTAAGACCCGACGGATTGACATCCTGCCCGTCCGTCACGGAGACTTCGGTCGATCCAAAAATTATGCCCAGCGGAGGGTTTATTTCAATAAGAGCAGCCGAGGAGCTCAGCGTCAGACCGTAAGGGTCGTTCGCGGCGAAATCGACCGTGATAGTGCTGATGCCCTCGGTAAAGACTTCGTTCGCGACGGGCGAACTGATGGCGATGGACGGCATGACCGTGTCGACGAAGACGTAAGCCGTGTGAGTCGTTTCCAGGTTGCCCGCGTTGTCCTGGCTCCTAAAATCGATTTCATGCTCTCCGGCGGAAAGGCTGAAGGTGGAAACGAAAGTCTGAAAGGCCGCCGAAGGGCTTTGGGGGTCGACGCGGTATTGGGTGAAGGCAACGCCGGTGGAAGTCGCTTCCACCACGGGATCAAAGGCGGAAAACTCGAAAAAGGCGGAAGACGAAACATAGGTCAAAGTTGATACCGCATAAGAGAAGCCGTTGGAAATGGTCAAAGTCGTTTCGGGCGGCGTAATGTCCCGGGCCTTGCCGAAGATGCCGAAGATGGAGGCCAGAGTCTGGACTTGCACGGTGATCTCGTCATCGGTGCTGTCGTTGACTTGGTTCGGGACCTCGACGAGGCCCTGGCCGGGGAAATATTCATAAACGGCGATGGAGTTAGAAAGAATATTCAGCGCCGCCAGCGTAGCCGTCGAGTATTTGAACGCGATGTTCAGCGGCGGAGAAAAAGTCGTGTTCTCCGGCCCAAGATCGAAGATATCGCTCACGGGAGCGATGCCCTGGGCCGCGCCCGTGGATATCACCAAGGCTCCTGAAACGCTGACGCTGGAGAGTTGGGTCACGGTGACGGGCTGGGTGGCCCAAGCGGTGATTTCAGAGGGATTCGCGACAGTTCCGGAACTGATCAAGAATCCTCCGATAGTCCCGGAGCTTCCAGGGCCGGCTCCATTGCCGGAGGGAAGCGCGGGGCCTCCGTTCACCGTAACAGCACCGGCGAAAACGCCTTGAAAAGCGATTCTTCCTCCCCCGCCGCCCCCGCTGATGTTTTCGCCGGCGCCGCCGTTGGCTTCAATGACGCCTCTACCGGCGATGACCGAATCGGCGATGTTGATGGTTCCCCCCGCGCCGCCGCCTCCGCCATAGCTGTTGTAGGAAGCGCCGGGCGCTCCATCGGCGGACAAGGCGCCGTCAACCTCCAAGGTCCCTCCCACGTCCAGGGATATCTCGCCTCCGCCGGCGCCGCCCGGAGACATGAAGGCAGCGCCGCCTCCGGAGCCAAGATTATCCGGAGAAGAAAGGGAGCCGTAAGGAGTAGTTCCGCCCGATATCCCGTATTCGCTGTTTCCGCCGCCTCCTCCGTAACCGCCGCCGCCTCCACCATAGGCGCCGTTGGGGAGGCCGCCCTGGCCCGGGCTTGGGCCTAGCCCAGCCCCGGTGGGAGCTGTTCCTCCGGCATAGCCCTGGCCGTTCACCGTCATAGTCGAGCCCGCCGCCACGATCATATTGTCCAGAACATGGACGTTCACTTCGAACGTCTTGGAATCGTAGTTAGCGGAGCTCGTGAAGACGCTTCCAGTCTCCAGGGTCAAATAGCCGGCTGTAATGGAATCCGTCGTTTTCTGAACCACCGTCGAGTTCGGCTCCAAAAGGAGGAGTCCGGACATTGCCGCCGCCGTTGAGACATTTAGAATAGGAGCGAACGTTCCTTGGGCGTCGCCGAGGAGCAAACCGCCGAACTCAGGAGGCGTGGACGAAATATAAACAACTGTGGAGACGTCGATGATGGCGGTTTGGCCCGAACTGGGCACCGCGCCGCTGCTCCAGTTGCCGGGACTAGACCAGACTCCATCATGCGCGCCGCCGGTCCATACGACTTCCTGTGAGATCGATCCGAAGGCGGCAGCCGTCGATTCATGGAGGCTCGCGTTTCCGACGTTGTCCATGGCGTAGTAATCGATGGAGTGGTAGCCGGCGCTTAGGCTGAACGTGGCGGTGAACGCGGTGTATGGCGAGCCGTCCACGCTATAGTAGATGTTCACGCCGGACGCGACGCCGTTGGAGACGGGATCGGTCGCGGAAAAGACGATATAGTCTGCCGTCGAATAAACGACATCTCCGTTGGCGTAGTAGGATGAGGAGCCGACGATTTGAAACTGGGCCACGGTCGGCGGCGTAGCGTCCACGGCGATGTCGTCGGTGTGGACGGCTTCCGTATTCCCCGCCCGATCGACGCTGTAGTAGCGCAGCAGGTGCGGGCCCTCGCCGCCCACGGAGAAGCTCGAAGCATAAACCTGGAAGGAGCCGCCGTCGATGGAAATGTAGCTCTTGGTGCCGCCGCCTATGACTAGGCCGTCCACGGCTTGGGAATCGTCCATGACCGAAAGGCTGATCCTCGTCGAGCTGGAGATATAAATAGAATCCGGCGCGGTGCTGTAGGAAGGGCCGTTAAAAACCACGCTCGTCTGCGGCGCAGAAGTGTCCCACTTGGACTCTGGGATGAAATAGGCCGCCGTGGATTGTTGGACGCTCGCGTTTTGGACGTTATCCACCGCGTAGAAATTGACGGTGTGATAGCCTTCGGTGAGGCTGAAAGTTCCCGTGTAAATCGAGAAAGCCAGGCCATCGACGCTGTCATGGATGGCCGCGAGGCCCGAGACGACGCCGCTTGAGACCGGGTCAACGGCCGACAAAGCGATATAATCGGCAGTCGAATAAATGATATCTCCTTGGGCATCGTAGGAATACGGACCGACGATTTGGGCCTGCGCCACGGCCGGCGGCGTCGCATCGACGGCGATGGTGCTGGTTTGGACCTGTTCCGCATTGCCGACGTCGTCCACGCTGTAGTAGCGCAGCAGGTGCGGGCCCTCACCGCCTACGGAGAAGCTCGAGGTGTAGAGTTGGAACGGCCCGGTGTCTATGGCGATGTAGCTTTCAGACACGCCGACGCCCGAGTCGCTTGCCGACAGTCCGATGCGCGTTTCACTGGAAACATAGACAAAATCCGCAGCGGTGCTGTAGGTTGGACCGTCGAACACCAAGCTGGTCTGCGGCGGTGTGTTATCTGAAATCGGCGTTAGGCCGGGGCCTTGCGAACTGACGGTGACGGAGTAAAATTGATCCGCGATTGGATCATATGCGATTTCATTTGAAAGACTCGACGTATTGCCCGCAGCGTCGGTCGATTTTACCGCGATGTAGGTAATAGTGCTAACGCCGGATAGAAAAGCCGCAGACATTGTTATTGGATTACCGCTCCCCACCGGCGTCGGGCCAGGCTCAGGCGCTCCCAAATCGAAATTAGCCTGTGTTAAAGGGAAGCTGGCGATCCTGACGCTGTAGGCCGACACCGTTCCGGTTTCCCAGTCATTGCCGGGTTCGGTCCAGTTAAGCGCAAGACTAGGTATATTCCCATGCAAAGTTGTAATCGGCGCGGGCGGGATGGTGTCCACGAGCCAGCCGCTTTGACTGACGAACGGGTAGGAGTCTATATTTTGGCTGTCGATGACGAAGGAGCTGTCATAAATGCCGTCTTTGACCGGCAGATTCTGATCGGGGCCGTATTGCGTGTCGGTACTCGTGAAGCCGGACCAGTAGTTGCCGCCTAGAGGATAGGGCGCGGACCAGGTGTTCGTCGAGGAATTCTCGTTGTCAACAAAAATTCCCGACTGCGCAGGATTTACAGCGACATTATTATGATAAAAGACGTTCCCGCTGGATGTAGGCGCTCCGTTGAGAAAAGCGATTCCAGCAGAATGCGGAGCCGGCTCTTGTATCGTATTGCCGCTGAAGACATTCCCAGTGCTTCCGCCTGTCAGATAGATGCCGCTATAACCACCAAAGAGGATTCCGTCGCTCTGGATGGCGGCGGCACCCGAGATGGTATTGGAACTAATCTGATTGCCGTCGGCGCCGTCATAGAGATTTATGCCGGCGTAGGTCGCCGAACTGATCAAGTTGCCAACAATAGTGTTACTGGATGAGGGTATTATTCCGATGCTTGGGCCGCATGTCGTCCGATCGTAATATGTCTGATAGATCGAAGAAGAACTCGTACACATATAAAAAGAATTATTGGCGACTGTGTTTTCGTTTCCTCCTAACGCCAAGCCCTCCTCGACGATATTGCTAAAAATATTGTTCTGTATGATTTGTTGTTGGCCAGCGTCAGTGCCCGCTGCACTGATGCTCAAATCTCCGATAAGAGCAGTCCCAATCTGGTTGCCTGTTACGAATGTTCCGAAGCCGCTTGCCAGATAAAGGCCGTAGGCCGTGTATAGTATGGTGTTGCTTGAGATTTGAATGCTGGCATTCGGCGGACTCTCCGGCATCTGCGTACCAATTGCAATGCCTGTTTCCCAATTCCCCAATTGGTTATTGGCAATGGTGATATTATTGCCCCCGTCCTCTTCAATCCCATATGTGCCGATGATATCTGCCGGGTTGGGGACAGCTGGATTTGCAGACAAATCACCGATAATGTCGTGCTGGAAGGAGGCATTATCAGTCGCAGAAACGTCAATGCCGTACTCCTCGGCTCTGGAGAGTTGGCTGGAGGCGATGGAAATATAGCTCGAACTAAAAATATTGATGCCTTCGTTTTCGTTGGCCTCTACATTGAGCAGGAACGCCGAATTGTTGATCGAAATATTCGAATCATCGCCCATGACCGCCCCGACGGTGAAACTTTCCACGTCTACATCGTAAAAAGCCATGTCGTTGTCATGGAACAATATGATGCCTGCCTGATCGTTGTCACTCGGAATAATTTTATACCCGTTACCGTAAAAGTTCATGTTATGGGATCCATAAATATAAACATCGCCATAAATGTCTCCCGTCTGTTTTATGTCCCCATACTGATCGATGGTGATATTTGTGCCGGAATATACTTCCCCATTTTCTATATCCACGCTGTGGTGAGGATGTGCAAGAACGAGAATGTCCGTGGGCGAACTGAGATTGACGACATAATTCCCGACGCCGGAACCATCGGTCGCCACCGGCGTGTAATCTATGGCATCCCGGTAGAAATAATAAGTCGTGCTGGGATTGAGGCCGGAAAGGGTCATGACGGTTGAAGTCGAGACATCTTGAGGCAGGGGAGTAATAATCATCTCAATCATTCCCCCTCCCGCATTTTCCGCTTTGAGATCAATAGGTTGGCCAACTGACATTTTTATAGCCGACTGGCTAGAAATCCGCAGCGAAAAGCTTGTGCCGGTGGAAATTACCGGCGCATTAATTCCAATGGCGGGTTGGAACTGAGCAGAGGGGAGCGGCGGCATCGGCGGGGTCGTTTGAGCATTAGCGGGAAATCGGAGGCAGAGCAAGAGAAGAGGCGCGCAATAAGATGAAACTTCGCGTAGAATTGGTCGGCGCACCCGCGTTAAGCTCCTGGTGATTCGGAACGCTTGGAGCAGAATGGAAGACAATCCGGACACAATCCTGACGTTATCGTCGGGAGTTCGGGTCTTGACAGGAAGGATTTAGAAGGCTTGGCGAGCCGTTTTAACGAAGGACCGAGGAAGAGCGGTCGGCCTCAAAACTGTAGCCGGAGCCGTACTTCGATTTGAGACAAGCGCCCCATTCGGGACCCAATTTTTTCCGGAGTGAGCTTATGCGCCGTTCCAGGACATTGCGATCCGTGAGCTTATAGCCCCAAACGCACTCCATCAAGTATTCAAAAGAATGGATCATATTTGGCCGCCGGAGGAAGACTGAAAGCAAATCGCGCTCCTTGCCGGAGAGCTCTATACGCTTCTGGCCAAGCATCAAAAAGCCGTTATTCAAATCCGCTTGCAAACCGGAAAGGTCATGCACGCCTTGCGAGCCCGCGCTGATGCCTCCGCGACGCTTGAGGCAGTGCAGATGAGAGAGAAGCACTTGCGGGTCGTAGGGCTTGGTCAAATAATCGTCGGCCCCTTTGTCCAAGCCCGCGCAGATATCCTGCGGATCGGAATGCGCCGTGGCCAGGATGACCAACACGAAACGGTCTTTTGTCCGGATGCGCAAGAGAGTCTCGAGGCCGGAGATTCCGGGCAGCGTCCAGTCCAGGACGATGAGGTCAACTTGATTGCGATCCAGGTATTCCAGCGCCGTTTCACCGCTGGGGGCCAAGTGCCACACGAATTCGTCTTTATGGAGCGTTTTAAAGAATTGCTTGTAGAAGTCCTGGAAGGACTCATCATCTTCGACAACCAAAACCTTGAGACGCGATATATGAGGCATTGTAAGAATTATAATTAATGCAAATTTCGGCTTGCCTGGAAAAGAGGGAAGGCGCGGGCTACACTATCGGACCGGCATGGACAAAAACAAATTGAGGCTTATTCTGGGCGCCGCTTTTTTGCTTCTTCCTTCAGCGGCGTGGGCAGGTTTCCAGAACGGGCAGAACGCCTCCATCGTCATCGGCCAGCCGGATTTTACCAGCAACAACTGCTCTCTTACGCAGCCGACTCAAAACGGCGTGTGCCATATAATTGCAATTACTTTCGATAGTTCGGGAAATTTGTGGGCGGGTGATAGCGGGCATGGTCGTGTGCTCCGCTTTTCACCGCCGTTTTCAACAAACATGAACGCCAATCTTGTCCTGGGCGCGACTGATTTCACAACTGTGCCAGATTCTACGTCCGTAAGCTCCGGCAGCATTAATAATACGGCCGGCCTCGCGTTCGACTCTTCCGGCGATTTATGGGTCATCGATGCGGGTTATAACCGCGTCCTTGAATTCAAGCCGCCGTTTTCCAACGGCATGTATGCCTCGCTGGTCATCGGCCAGCAGAACTTTACCAGTACCGCTCCAGCCTTGAGTCAGGATGGATTTAATTTTGGTGAACAATGGTCCCATATATCTTTCGATGGGTCGGGAAATTTATGGGTGGCTGACGACCTGAATAGTCGTGTATTGCGGTTCTCACCACCGTTTTCCAACGGCATGAATGCCGACTTAGTGATAGGGTCGGCGAATTTCGTGAGCAGCGCCAGCGTGTGCGCAAGCAATGGGTTCTACGATTATGCCGATAACCCTATAGGAATAACGTTCGACTCTTCCGGCGATCTCTGGGTTGAGAATGATTACAAGTCGATTGAATTTCAGCCGCCCTTTTCCAACGGAATGAACGCGTCCGTTGTGGTAGGCGCGCCAAGCCTTTCAACTTGCTACAACGGGTCCCCCAATACCCAGAATCAAGGGAGCGGCGCGGAAGGTCTTGCTTTTGATGCAAATGGGAATCTGTGGAGCGCGGGCTGGGGCTCTGGTTTTGAGCGCGTATTAGGCTTCACGCCGCCCCTTTCTACAGGGATGAATGCGAGCGTGGTCCTGGGGCAGACGGATTTTGCTATCCCGCAAGTGCAGGCATTAACCCAAAATGGAATGATCTCTCCCGTTGATGTAGCTTATTCCAGCGGAAGCGTTTGGGTCGCAGAAATGGGCGGCGGGCTGGGTTCATCCTCCGGCGGCCGGGTACTGCGCTTTGACAATGTTCCTTCCTCCGCGACCGACCTGGCTGTTTCGGGAACGCCCGCATCTAGTGAGGTCCAGTTATCATGGACCGCGACGGACAACCCCTACGGCGTGGATTCTTCCGGATCCTACCTGATTCAATACTCCACGGATTCCGGGACAGTCTTTAGCACCACGACGGCGCAGGTGAACATCTCCACATCGGATGTTCCGCCCTTGGCCGTGCAAGGCGCCGCGGTGAGCGGTCTTATGAGCAACACGACCTATTATTTCCGGCTCTGGAGCGCCAATGTCGGCCTGAACTATTCCCCCATCTCCAACGGCGCCACGACAGAGACCGCGGCGCCCTTAATCCAGATGAACGGCCCGCCGCTTGAAGCCGTTTATTTCACCAGCGCCACGGCGCAATGGGCGGCGCTGCCCGCCGCGCCTTCCTCGGCCACCGCCGAAGGCTATGAACTGGAAGCCTCGTCGACCGATTTCGACGGCTCGGGAACGGTCTATTCCAGCGCCACGGCCGATATTTCTCTAAGCACGCTGACGCTCTCCGCTCTTGCCGCCAACGCCACCTATTATTTCAGGGCTGGGAGCCTCAATTGGGCCGGCACGGCGAACTGGCTGGCTCTGGGCAGCACCGTGACTCCCGTGGAGACGCCCAACGATTTCGGGTTCGCGGCTTCTGCGTCATCGCAAAGCGTGAGCCTGTCCTGGTCCGGCTCAAGCAACTCGTCCCACACGCCCTACGAAATCTCCGCATCGACCGACGATTTCCAGGCTAATTTCTCGACGCCCGTTGCCTTCGGCGCGGATTTGACCGCGACCTCGGCCGCGCTCTCCAATCTTTACGCCGGGACGACTTATTATTTCCGAGTGCGGGCCGAGGGCATCACGGGGGCTCTCACCGGCTTCGCCAATGTCATTTCGACCGAAACCTTGCCGGGCGCTGTCGTCTTGTCGACTTCCTCCGTTGGAGTCTCCTCCATTTCCTGGTCCTGGTCCGCAGGCGGGACGGCCGTGGAGGACTACCAAGTCTATGCCTCATCAAACGGCGCGCTGTTGTCGAGCCAAAGCGGGACGGGCTTTGCCTTGACCGGACTCTCCACCAACACGGCCTACGGAATCATGGCGGCGGGAACGGACGCCACGGGGCAAGGCTTGCTCGCCGCTTCCACCATCTACACCTTGGCCGCGCCGCCCGCGGGCACTTCGGCCGCGGCCATTTATCTGAGCAGCGCGACCCTGTCGTGGTCCCTGGACGGCAACCCCTCCTACACCACCGCGGACGTGGAGCGCTCAACGGACGACGCCACGTTCGTTTCGCAGGAATCCTCCGCGACGGCAAGCTTCACGGACCAGAATCTTCTGGGGTGCACAACCTACTATTACCGGGTGAGGAACCTCAACGGCGATGACGTGCCCACAATCTACGACTCAACCGTGTCCTTCGAGACCTTAAGCTCCACCCCCACGCCGCCAAGCGGACTCCTGGCCCTCTCCCAATCGGGCAACCGCATCGAGCTCTCTTGGACTGCCTCGCCCGCGCCCTATGTGACGGACTACCTGGTCTTTTACGATTCGGGCACAGGGACGGTGAACTACTCCCAGCCGCTGGCGACGCTTCCCGCCTCGGCCACGAGCTACACAACGCCGGTGCTGACCTCCAGCGCGGCCTATACCTTCGGCCTGCGGGCTACCAACGGCTGCGTGGACTCGAACACCAACGTGCAGGCCGTGGCGGCCTCGACGCCCAGCATCGGAGCGGTGAGCGCGGACATCGCCTTTCCGCAAAGCGGGATGAAGGTCGAAGGCGACCGGCTGACGGTGCTGGCCGGGCTGGCGGCCGGAACGCCCTCCCAAACCAAGCAGGTGCTCTTCGAGTACAAGGCGTCCTCTTCCTCCGTCTGGCTTAATATCCCCGCGGCCGACTCCGAGCGCCCTAACCCAGCCGTGAGCCTTCCTTATTATGTCCATTGGGACTTGAGCTCCCTGACCCCGTCCACTTACGACCTGCGCGCGGTGGCGACGGACTCTTCGGGCAACGCGGACGCCGCCCCCTCCTCCATCGCGGTGAGCGTCCTGGCCTCGGGCGATCTGGGCTATGACGTCAATGAGTACAGCTTGAGCGGAAACACAGTGGAACAAGACGACGGCGTTTCCAACGCCGCCGGCGCGACGCTGGAGTCCGGGGACGGCAGCAGCGCGCAAATCGCCAAGCTCGTCATCCCCGCCGGCGTCTTTTCGGCCTCAAGCGTGACCGTCTCTATGGTCAACAATCCCTCGGATGTCCCCTCCGCGCCGGCCTATCAATTCACCACTATCGGTGCGGCGGTCCATATCACCCTCTCCAACGGCCAGAGCCTGCTCTCGGGAGGGCAGACCGCGGTCCTGACCCTCTCCTATCCGGACGCAGACAACGACGGCATCGTGGACGGAACCTCCGTGCGGGCCAGCGCTCTGCAGATTTACGCCTATAACTCTTCAGAGGGACGCTGGACCCAGGACTTTTCCTCGACGCTGGACAGCGTCAACCACCTGGTCTCTGGGAACACGCCGCATTTCAGCTATTTCGCGCTGATGGCGCCCCTGGCCGCGAGCCTGGATACCGTCCGGGTCTACCCCAACCCCTATGAACCCGATGGCGGCAACTCGGACAAGGGCGTGCCCTATACTCCCGGCAATTCGCAATCAGGCATCATCTTCGACCAACTGCCGTCCAACAGCTCCATCAGCATCTACACCATCACAGGACGTCTAGTGCGGACTTTGAGCGGCTCGGGGACGATTCAGTGGGACGCGCGCAACGGTAACGGGCGCGACGTGGCGACCGGGGGCTACGTGGCGGTCGTCTCAAGCCCCGGCTTGGGGAGCGTCATCAAGAAAATCCTTATCGTGAGATAGGACATGGAACTTAAACGCGATCGAGGCTTGAAGCCAAGCGCTCCAGGAGCCCTGAAAAAGGGCGTCGGCACGCGATGGCGCGGCCCGCCTGGGAGCAGCAGCTGGTTGGCGGTCTTTTTTACAGCGGCTCTCTGGGCCGTGAGGCCTGTTTTTTGCGCCCAGTCGGCCGGAGGCCAGCCCTTTGACTTCTTGTTCCTGGACGCCGGGGCGCGCTCGGTGGCCATGGGCGGGGCCTACACCGCCATCGCCACGGACGCCAACGCCCTCCTTTATAATCCCGCGGGCTTGGGGCGCGTGGCGCAAAACGAAGCCACCGTCATGCACAACCAGTATTTCGCGGGCATCACGCAGGAATACCTGGGTTTCGCGGCGGCTAAAGGCTGGGGGCTCAACTTCAATTATCTGGACTTCGGCTCGATCGAGCAGACGACCTTGTCCAACCCCAACGGTAGCGGGCTGGGCTATGCGGGGCTGACGGACTGGGCGGCCTCGGCGGGCTACGGCCATGACGTGGGCTACGGCGTGTCCCTGGGCGTCGCGGCGAAGTACATTACGGAGGACATCGCGGGGATTTCCGGCCATGCCGAGGCCGCGGACGCGGGCGTCCTCTACGATGTTCCCCTTTTGGACGGCTTGACCGTGGGCGCGGCGTTGCAGAACATGGGTCCGGGTGTGCGCTTCCAGGGCGCATCGGAGAGCCTGCCCTTAAACGCGCGTTTCGGCGCGGCCTACCGGTTTTCCCTGCTGGGCCAAGACGGCGTGGTGTCCCTGGAAGCGGACAAGGAGAGAAGCGACGCGGCCACCATCTCGGCTGGAGCCGAAGTGGTAGTGCTGGGCGTCCTGCCCTTGCGCGCGGGATATGATGGCAAAAACGACGCGGGCTCGGGCCTGAGCCTGGGGACAGGCTGGAAGTTCAAGAACGTCTCGGTGGACTATGCCTTCGTGCCGTTCGGGAGCCTGGGCACGGCGAACTACATCAGCCTGAGCCTGCGCTGGGGAGGTCCTGCCGAAGTGGAGAAGGCCGACGATGCGGCCATTGATGACGATTTCATGCGGGCGGACGGGTTTCTGGATGAGGGTTTGCCCGACCAAGCGCGCGAGGCCGCGGAAGAAGCGCGCGCGCTCATGCCGCCGGGCGATCCGCGCATGGTCCGCTATTTCGACGTGCTGGGACACATCGCTTGGTCGACGCGGGACGCAGCAGCGGCCGAGAAGAACTTTCGCGCGGCTGTAGACGCAGTCCAGGCTTCGGGCCTGATGGACGAGTACGCTGCTTACGCCTATACCGGGCTGGGCTTGTGCCGACTGGAGGATAAGGACAAGGCCGGCGCCGCGAAGGATTTTGAGGTGGCCCTGCACGCCATGCCGACAGAACGGAACCGGGAGTTGATTGAAAAGGAACTACAGGGGCTTAATGGAGCGGCCGGAATAAAATAACCTCAAGGGTCTTACCCTTGGGGTACAATAAAACTCCTGTAGGGAGATTGCTCGTTTCCATGTTCCAAATCCAACTTGTGTTGCTGGCGGAGGGAATACCCTGCAAAATCCACCTCATGTCCGTCATTCCTAGAGACTCTTCGGTTTGGACTGTATTCGTTTGGTCTTGCCGATGCTCCCAGGGTCTCGAAGAAAAGATTCTAGCCTCGCCGGGAGGGTGATGTATCGTTTCTCAATATCACACTCCCAGACGCGCAACACTCTCCAACCAAGTCGCCTCAATTCTCCGAGATGCCGCCGATCACGCATAGTATTGCTTCGCAATTTGGCGGACCAGTAATTCATGCGGGTCTTTGGAAAAGTGCCATCGCGACAGGCACGGTGAAGATGCCAGAAACATCCGTGGATGAAAATCGCTGCGCGGCGGTGGCGAAAGACAATATCAGGGCGACCAGGCAACTCCCTCGCATGCAGGTGATACCGGTAGCCCATGGAATACAGCAGCCGACGAACAACAAGCTCGGGCTTCGTATCGGTGGAGCGAATCCGACGCATTACTTCGCTCCGCTTTGCCTTATCCCAGATGTCCATTGCTCTTGGTCAGAAACTGACGGAGGCTGCGCGCTACCTCTCGAGCCATAGGAACGGGAACTCCATTAGAGACCAATTTAAATTTAGGACCGAGAGAAGCCGTCGTCGGCAAAGCATAGTTATCTGGAATCCCCTGGATTCTCATCGCCTCCCGAACGGCAAGCCGACGGTCTTTCCAAGGATGCAGGTGGACCTCGTTGTGTCCGTAACATGCGGTTGGACTAAACCGATAACGATGCAAGCGCTTAAAGGACTTCCGCTTGGTATCGCCCTCCAAAACGCTCTTAAATCGCTTTGAGTAGGGTTTGAAGTGCTCGTCTCCGTTTGGGAGCTTGCTCATTGCTCTATTAGTGCCGAGCACACTTGCGACTGTGAGTTCGATAGGAATGTCCTTTGGTCGTACTGCACGACCTCCGGCGGGTACCTTGCCTGGCCAACTGTAGCGTGTCTTTGCTCCCTTATAGTCAGGGTTTTCCGGCCACGGGAACCAATCGCGAATTCCCCGCTCGAACTCGCGGCCGACGATATGAGATATCAGCTCTTTCGTGATCCCGATTACAATCAGACGTTCTCGGTCCTGGGGGACTCCGAGTTCGAGGGCGTTCAATATCCGCATGTCCACCCTGTAGCCATTTCTTTCCAGACGATTAACAAGGCGATCTAAGTAGCGTCGATGTGGCTTTGTCTTGAATAGGCCCGTAACATTCTCGAAGACGAAGAATCCGGGATGAAGTTGACATATCTTCCTAACGAACGCAGAGGTCAACCGACCGTGCCGTCCAGTACTGCCGCGATTCTTTCCTGCACTGCTAAAATCCGGGCAGGGAGGGCCTCCAATGACGCCAAACAGTTTTGGGGTACCGGCCGGGAAGGCGGTGGCTAATATCTCCTTACAAGTTATTCCCGTAATAGTTCGGCGGTCGGAAATTTTTACGGGAGGCTTCCCCTGCGCATGCCTCCAAGTAGTCATTCCAAACTCATACAAGTCTGCGAAAACGGGATTAACTTCGTTGGACCAATTGATTTCGAAGCCCGCTTCTTCAAATCCTAGGTCAAGAAATCCGCCGCCAGTAAAAAAAGAGAGAACGGGTATCTTCATGAGTTTAGTTGTTAAAGTATCCCAAGGCTCGATTGCCCAAGTCCCCAATGAGAACTCCACGGTCTAGGAACCGGTTGAATTCCTCGCAGGCGGTCTCGGGTACCAAGGCGCAACTATGGCATGCTGCCAAGTTACAAGAGTCTGGTCCTTGCCCGCTTTGCCCTCCGATCTCCATACAAACAGGATCGGCAGAACACCAGCCAGCTGTTTCAATTGCCCGCCGTAACATGGGTTCAAAATAGCCGGCTTTGCCCATGCGGACCAAGCCACCCATGGTGCCTTCAGCATCGCCTGCTGCGGTGTAAATCAGAATACCAGCCATCGGAGCGCTTGAATTAGCGGAGACGTAAAGCCGTTCTCTCAATGAGGCCGAACTATACCCACATTCGAATGTCAATCGGTTCATAATGAGGTGCGCTAGGGTGTGTGAGAGCAGGAATCGCGGTGTCAAGTTTCGCTGTCGCAATCGCCGCGCCGATTGCACACCTTGGTATCGCTGATTTAGTAAGTCAAGGCGACGAATAACATCCACGCGTTGCTCCCAGGCCGATAGACGGTGCTCGTCGAGCTCAAGGAATATGCCTTCCCCATAGACAACGTATGCTGGAAGCCACGACTGAGGCACAGGCGGTACAGTCCGCCAAAGAAGAGCTTTCCTCTGGTCAAGCGTTTGAGGATTGTCAGGGAATATACGTGTAAATCCTGCAAGTACGCGCGTCTCCTTTATCCGCTCCGCCAGCATGATCTTTGAGAAAAACTTCACCATCTGGTCATCGTATTCGGCCAGATCAGCAGGCCGCACGGCCAGCTGCTGCTCACTCCGCGGGGTTCGCAACACATTAAACTCTGCCCGGCGGAATGCAGTAATTGGATCGTCTCCAGTTACTTCTATTCGCTGGGCTTCCCCTGGTTGATAGCCCGACATTACTATCTTGATCCCAGCGGCGATTTCGGCATCAGTAAAAGGTTGCAAGATAGAAGTATGTACCCCGCGAAGGTCGGCTGGCGATATTTTCTTTGCCCCCGCGCCTATCAGTAATCTTATTAGCGTAGAAAGTGGCGGTTCTTCCAAAGCAATCATGAGTTCCGGAGGGACCGCGTTGTTGCCGCGCGGAATATAAATCGAACTTTTCACATCGGCAAAGTACACGTTTGACGCGCTCCTAAGAGATCCGCGGATAGAAGCTCCGCAACCCAGCGGAGAAACGTTGTCCAGCCAGGGGCACTCTCCGCGGCACAAATATGGTTGCCGACCGCGATCAAGACTGGCGCTGAGAAAAGTTCCGGTGTCGGTTGCTTGCGTGATTTGAGCGAGCGTTCGTTCTCCGCTGCCACAATCGCATGCCACTTTCTGGGCAGCGAGTGAGGCACCTCCCGTAGCGATCAGTCTGATGGGCTGCTGGCACGATGGGTTGATCGAACGATGCGCCCATTCTCTCCACGGGAAATCCTGAATGTGACCATTCTCGCACATGGCTACAAACGGAACCTGAGCGAGGTAGCGTTTCCTCCCTAGCGGAAGACAGTCGTTGCATGGGATGTGTCCACGGGCTCCGGCAGGCTGATCCGTCAGCCGGTAGCAGCCAGGGCAAAAATGCCACTTGGGGAATCTTAAGAACGGCACGGAAATGTTGTTATTCGGAATGTGTTCGCCCCGTTGAGGTTCTCGAAAATCTGGAGGCAACCGGAAATGGTTAACGCCTAGCGTCTGTTGAAGTCGCCATTCTTCGATTTGGAATTCGGCTGGATTCAAATTGCGCGTATCTTCACGTCCCGTCTCGCGCTCATACCAATGATCAAGACCACAGGAGATTACCGAGGTCCCGTCACGAACCACTACCATCGCTCCGACTCCAAATGGGGCAATGAGTTGTGCCCGGCGAATTGGTCCTCTAGCCACTGCTGTTCTGCTCCTCTATGGCATAGAGTTGCGTAATCTCAACCTCACATGTGGCGTCGACGTTTCGCATCGACATTGGCGTGGCCCAAGAGACCATCTTATGTTCTGGCGTGACGTAGCCTCCTGCTTGATACAGAAGCGGGGCATCGCCGTCTATAGTGGCGCCTTGCCAGCGATGACGTCCCCAGCGCCGCCACTCATCAATGCGCTTGTCGAAAATCGTCCGGAGGGTTGCCTGTTCCTCGCTATCGACGCTCGCAACCCGGTCGTCCATAAGCTGGCGAAGCCGACCGATTAGAGCCTCTGGGAAGGGATGTGGGCTAGCTGCTACCCCAGGAGAGCCACCTTGCCGGACATAGGCTGCCATGATTGCGTGGAGGGCACGCTCTAGCGCTGGGCGCGAGAAAGGCGTTACGCTGGTGGGTTCCACCTGCGCATATAATCTCTCGTGGTAACTTCGGAACTTCTCGAAATGTGACCGATCGCGAGGTTTAGAAGCGACGTAGATCGTGACGACCATTCCCGGGCGCTCCCACCAGCGTCGGCCGACGCGCCCGGATACCTGAATGTATTGGGATGTCGTCTTAGGCTGCCCCACAATAGACAGCAAAGAAAGCCGATCTATATCGATTCCCACCTCGATGATGCTTGAGGCCAAACAGAAATCTATTGGCTGACCGCTGGCCCCGCCGCAGGTCGCTTCAAGGGCGCTGATCGCCTTCGGAACTTCGTCGTTCCGCAACCTGCCTGTTAATTCCAGCGGATGCGAAAGACGCCTGAGGCCAGAAAAGGGAATCCCCAAACGATTGCGGACAACCTTGAAGTAATCCGGGATGTCTGACTGGAAGAGTGAAAGGGTTGTACCCAGCTCTCTGAGGCTGTTAAAGAACATCATTAAAGTCCACCACGGGTCACGTGCCGGATTGTCTAATGGAACGGGTGCCTGAAGAAGGGCGGTGAAGGTTCTAACCTGCGCCGTCTGGAGCGATCCGAGGCCTGGCGCATGGACTCCCACATAAATTTGCCCGTGTAAAAGGTCACCACTAGCATCCCTCGCGTACCTTGCGAAGAAAGAATCATCGACAGTAAGCCCCGGCGGCGGAAACAACTTGACGTGCTCGCGGCCGTATAGGGCGCGGACTTGTTCCGAGTAGCGGCGTATGGTAGCTGTTGAACAAATGATCTTGGGGGATGCTGCGGATTCCCCGCGGTGGTCTGTACAAAGGTCTTCAATAATCGCCTCATAGAGGCCGACCATCGATCCCAGCGGTCCCGAAATTAGGTGAAGCTCATCCTGGATGATTAGCCCGGGTGGCGACAAGACTCTATTGCCCGCCGCGTCAATCCCAAACAATGCCCGGGCTTCTGGCCGCCACGCGAGCATTGCAAACTTATCAACGGTTCCGATGACTAAAGATGGGCGCTTCTCATAAAGGTCATCATCGACGACATAAACGGGGAGCCCTTCCCGGAATTCACATGCGCTGTCGGGGCAGCGGAATCCAACCCTATCACCAATTTGTTCGTAGCCAAGAACTTTCGGGACGTTGCGAGATAACCTATCAGCACCATCGACAGGCCCAAGCTGCGCTCTGCACCATGGGCAGCGGTCGATCAAGAATTTATTCTCAGAATTTTTGTGGGCTCCCTGTAACTCTTTGAGTATCTGCTTCGCTTCTTGGTGATTATTTGGTGTAACCGAACTCCCGAGCCAGATGCCAATAGAGATTTCTGAGTCTCCAAGCTCTCTGTGCGCCCGCCTTAGATGTTCCATCGCACAGATAAGCCCGGAGGCACGTTGAAATTGCTGCGCGGTAAGGAGGCGCAATGTGTAGCGCATTAAGACACTGGTTCCGGCGTCGTTGGAATTCCGTAGTCGGCGCATAAAAATCGAGAACGCGGAAAGTCCCAAATACGCCTCGGTCTTTCCGCCGCCGGTAGGAAACCAAATCAGCTCGACCGTCTTTCTGTCGGGAACGCGCTCGTCTGCTACTGACCGGACAGACATCAGGAGAAAGGCTGCCTGGAAAGGCCTCCAATTCCCGCGGCCAGACGGCGGACTGAGTGGATCGGGAACGCTATACAGGGCTGTGAACTCGAAGGCCCGGAGTGTCGAACTGTATCTAGATCTGCGAGAACCTGGCAAGCTCCTGATCTGCTGAAGGAGTATCGCATGATTCGCAAGCTGAAAGGCTTTTGCCGCATCAGGTGTAGACTTCAGATACGCGAATCCCTGGCGCATCCGTTCAATTGCCAATTCGCAATCGGCCATATGCTGGTTGGCCGCCTCGTGGTCATCCGGATTCAGTGCAGGAATCTTTCCCTTTTTCTGGAGAATCCAGGCCGCGTATAGATCGATAATTTCCTGAAGAGCGGCAAATCCGTCGTCGCCGGGGATCAGTCCGGCAAGTTTTGCCATCGACACAGAAACCTCAGATCCATCCGCCCGTCTTATTTGGGGCGTTATACTTGGCGCTTCGTATTTCGGAAGGCAGACGGCACTAACTAACTCGACTTTCCTGCTGCCGTTCGTTGGCTTCCAATCTGCGGCACATCCGTGACCCACGGCGAATGTCTCACAATTCCTGTATAGCAGCGCAAGAGATTTTTCCTCAGGATCAAGTCTCTCATGGGGTGTGGCAGGATACGGAAGGATATGCGGTCCGTTATCATCAGCGATGACTGTCACGTCAAAGGCAACCTGAAACAAGCAGTGCTCGTCAGGAGCCCGTTCAGCGTGATTCCGGTTAATCAGGCAGGCAGTAATGAGCCGGGTCCGTCGGTCTCGCCCGTGTGGGCGGGAAAAAAGTTCTATAGCGATTTCTATGCCGTCCAGACCTTGGTTGTCCACAACAGACGGGACGGCGCGGACATTGCCTTCAGCGATCAGTGAATCTCCGTAAAAGGTCGCAGCGATCCGTATCTCGTTGCGTAGCCACCAAATCCGCTCTCGGTCTCCCGCGAGCACCTTTTTCTTCCGGTAGCGTCCTCCTGAAACCTTGACGGCTATTGAAGCGCCTGCCGGAACCTCAGCCAAGAAACTAACTCCCATGCTACTTGGCCGGTACGTATTAGCCGAGGATAACTCGAAATCATCTTGATCTGGGTCTTCCCTGCGGCGTCGACTCGATCGCCGATCCAGTTCTTCAAGACCTTTCACGCCAGTCTCGGTAAGAGGTGTTTCATCAACTCTGGACTTATCCGGGCCAGAGTCGCCGGGCGATTGCTCGTCTCCGGATTCGGCTGGGGTCTGGATTGGATATAGGACGGCGATGCCATAGCGTTTACAGGGCGTGTCCCGCTGCAGGATTTCATCACCCGAGCCGGCTTGGCGATAGGGGGCGAAGACGTCATCTGCAAACTGAAACCTGATTTCCCCTTGGCAGTCCAACTCTTTGCCTGTGGGATCCGGGCCGACCAACTCCTTTCTTAGAGCCGAGAAAATCCCTTCCCGATTAGCGAAATGGTTGGGACTCATGCGAGTTCCTTTGATCGTGAAGACAATAGGATGTCGAGAACTTCCGGCTTCGCGGATTGATCGGCAAGAATGATTAGACGATCTAGCGGCCGGGTGACTGCTATATAAAACAACGCCTGGGCGTCGGGTCCCTTGATATGTTCGATATCAGTAACGATCACGACCGGAGCCTCTAGTCCCTTGAAGGCGTGGATAGTGCCGAACTTAACCTCTGCTTCAGACGCCCGGCCTAAGGGTCTTAGGCAGTCCTTCCAGGGCGCCGACTGGACCAACGATGCGGCTGAACTTCCATCTGCCCGGGGAGAGAGGATGACAACGTCGCGATATGAATATCGTTCTGCAAGTAGCCCATCTAGGACCTTTGCGAGTATCGACTGCTGCAGTGCGGGAGATGCGTAGTATTGAATCTCTGGTTCGACACCATTGTCGGGTCGCAGAATTCGCTTGTACTTGGGGTCCAACCCCCCGAGTAAGTGTGCCATACCGCCAATACGGGGTGTATTCCGGCAATTCACGCGTAACGAGTAGATCGTGCCGTCGGCTGCTAGTGCTCGTTTCATCCGGGAAAGGTCCACGTCATGTGAGTAAATCGATTGCTTCTCGAAATCGCCGAATAGACGCCATCGGCCTTTCTTGAGACCTCCCTTTAAACACAGATCAAAGAAATCCAAATACTTGTCCCGCAGAAGGTCTTGCGCTTCGTCCACCACAAGCTCATCGAACTCAAAAGCGCCAGGCGTTTCGATCAATGCTTGCGCGGCGGCAGTCGGAAGACGATCCTGCCAAAATGCAGCCTTGTCTGCCTCTCCATCAGTTTTCAATCCAGCAACGCCGAGCATATGACGGTGGATGGTCCCGCATACCGCCAGTGGCTTCAGCAGTGCCGCCTGCTCCTCAAGCCAACGACCTAGAAGCCGATTGTAGCAGACGAACAGGACGCGTCGCCTGGCGGCGACGGACCGACGTGCGGCCTCAATCGCGAGGAGTGTCTTTCCAGTTCCCGCGGGGCCCTCAAACATAACGCGCGGGTTTTCCTCCATCGCATCCAAGGCACCCAATTGCTCTTCGGTGTATTTCTTTAGTTCTTCGCGGCGACGTGATGCTCGAGCTCTAGGGCTCTCAAAAAACTCGAAGTCGGGGCGCAAGAGCCGCAGAATGGTCGCGCATTGCTCAGCGGTCGGCTCGGGTGTATTCTTGTCGAACCACTTCGTGGTTGGACGAGTAGACATATGCCGCCGGGCGTTTTCAATCAAAGAGAGCAGTAATTTCCCGATGGGGTGCGCCTTATATATCCGTTTATCAATCAGCTGCCATGGGTGCCACTCTGGCGACGGCGTTGAGAGTTCGACGAAAGGTAAAACGACTCCAGACCAGAAGAGTACACCCTTCAACCCAGGCGCGAACTCCACAACGCGCCTACGAAGACTGTGCATTGCAGCAGAGGCTTGTTTGAATGGCCCCCGCGAATCCGGCCTGCGGTCATTTCCGTAGAACCAGTTTCCGCTTTCGCGACGCAGAGAGGTGCACGCCTTAACCTCAAGACACAGGACCCCTTTGGATGGGACAATGATGATGAAATCAGCTTCACCGGCCGCCTGCGTGGAATGTTGTGCTATGTCTAAGGAGTGAAGGACGATCCATTTCTCCGTGTTTGGGTCGTCCCTTAGTAATTCGAATATCTCCCTTTCTCCAGGGCTCACAGTGCTGGGATCCATGCGTGGAGGAATCATTCTTGCCATTGTTGCCCCGTTTGACTGAAAATTCTCGAAAGTTTAGAGGCAGGTACGACCGCGAGTTGGGGCGCGATTTCAGTCACGCGATAGGCCGTAAGACTGCCGCCACCTTCATCGCTAAGTTCAAAGGTCATCTGACCCTTGCGAAGGAGTTCCTTTAGGTCCGTCTCCCGAACTCGCTTCATTAGCATACGCCGGATCGTGGCGCCGGCTCGGCGGTGCGCGCTGTCAATTTCTGACATCGCTTCCCAAATTCCCCCCGCGGCTTTCTCAAGGCCGGTAAGCTTCATCATAGCCATGAAGTCTTTTTGGTCCTGCGTCTTGATGCTCCGGGGTGATATCCAATTGCGAAGATTTGTCTCATTCGCCCGTTCGGCCCCCAAATCGAGTAGTTTTATGCTCGCTTCAAGATAAGTCGACTGCTCCACAATGCTTCTGAGTTTCTCTTTCCATTCGGCCTGGAGTTTACGTAGCGGGATGGCACGGTCGCCCAATATCCGGTCGGCAACTGGTATGATCAGGTCTCCCCCACCCGTAGTCCGCAGAAGGACGAACATTCCGGTGTGAATCTCCGTTACGGGCAGTCTCTTTACCGTGGCATCGTCATCCGCTTCAAGATCTATGACTAGCGAGGTCGCGTCCTCTTCCGCCTCCAAAAAAACTGCGGAGCCACCATCAAGAAGGAAGAGTTGGCCCTTCACGTTCTCCTGAGCCGTATCCGCTGTCAAACCGCGGAATGGTTTCACAAGGTGGCTCCAATCAATCTGAGGAACGGCATCCTGCGCCTTAATGAACTCACCATCGCCCGCTCCAGCGAACGACTCCTGGCCCATCTCTTCTACCCATCGCGGTCCGGGAGCGGAACAGCCCGTAAAGGCCGGCCCAAGATGCCAATCATCAGCCAGCCAACGAAAATAGACCAGCTCCAACCGCTTCCCCCGCGGAGACCGGAATAGATGGTCCGGCGATGAAAACCATCGTGCAGGTCCTATGATTATAAGACGATCAAAACACTTCTTCCCGCGCAATTGGGTATGAGACAGAACATCTAGATCTGAATGGATGCCTTCTAATTCTTGCTCGACCGGTTCGATCAGCCGCACTTCTTTAACCACGATTCCGATGTGTGCCTGAGGGTCCTGCTTAAGGATCGACTGAGATAGCAAATCCTTCATCGGATTTTCGCGGCACTTTCTCATGTCTTTAAATAGCTTGAGAATCTCATCAGCGGAGCGTGCGAACTGAGGATAGGCCCGCCTAGAACGGGCAAATCGTTCCTGCACCTCTTCAATCGGAACGCGTTCCAAGCTCTTATCACTGAACGGCAGGGGAGCTGCTGTGACTTCAAAACGGTATATCTTCAAAATTCTTAGAATCCAGCGCCAATCCTCGTCCTGAGCGTTTTCACCAATTTCTCGTTCTAACTTGCTCAAGGCAAGAGAAAAGATCTTACAGCCGCCATGGCTAACTGGGTGCCGAGCCATCGTTGGCCTGGCGGATAGCCCGTAGATAGTGTTCGCGTCGTTCAATCCAAGTTGGTTCATGCGGTTCGGGTGTGATACGCGACCATCTCGACGCCAGGCGGCGGTACGGGTACATCGGGTGTTGTAGCCGCGATGCGTCTGGTCGTATATTCTTGATTGAGAGCGTCAGCCCCGCTCTGGAACGCCGCCTCCACGGCATCAAGAATCACAACCGCATTATTCTTACTCCAGTTACTTCGTGCCTTAAGATATGCCTCAGCCCCATCAAATATGACGACCTCTGTGCTGCTCGTAGGCCGCGGCGGATGTTTGCCATCCACACGATGAACATTCGACCGCACGGCGCTGGCCACTCCTGAAAATTTCCGAGCTCGCAATATGTCTTGCAGGCTTCCCTCGTTTAGCAGACTCTTCTTGCCTAAGAACCCAAACCGCGTGTCGACTATTTCAGATCGGAGGATGTTAAGGCGGCCTAGAATTTCGCACTCCATTCGGCTGTGCCCAGCGAAGTCGCTTACGCTTACACCCGGCAGAAGACGTTCGACAAATTCCTGGTTCTTGAGCAATTGTTTTCCACGCTGGGTTGCAGGCAAGATCACATCGTCGACCTCGGCGATCTCAATGCTTTTTGCGTCTTCCGCTTGAATCAGCCGTGTCAGGCCGCCGCTCTCCTTACTCTCAACCATGACCCGTAATATCCGGTCACTTCCGCTCCCTTCAACTCCATCATGGCGACCTTTGAGCCTTCGTCCATTGGCAATATAGATCAGCGGCTTGCCTCTAGGCAGCAGAGTAAGCTTTTCGAAATATTCGGCATTATCCTCGGCAATGATTGGTGTCGCAGCATGAGTGCTGACAACACCAAGCGCCACGAAAGGTGCAGCGTAAGCCCTGGTTGGCACTGCGAGACCGACTATAGTGCGAGCAGGGTCAGAGCGGGTTGAGGCCACGGCGGATCCAAGCTCAAAAAAGAAATTACACCAAGCCGGAAGTTGCTGCCAGCCCGAACCAGTGAATACATGTAGTGATTCTTGGAGCCGCAGCGGCATAGTAGTTCCTGAGCCACGTCTAAACGGTCGGCCATAAGCAGGCGAATAACGCCACATCTTTTGCCGCGTTCGCAAATTATGACATTTTTGATATGCTGGCTTCCCTACGCTTACGCAAGGTGAGGTCAAACAGCTCTATCGCTACCTAGCACCGGAAGTCTCTGACGCCGCGCATCTGGACAACCGCGACCAGACCTCCCAGATTTTCCCTGCTAACCTCACCCAAGATTCGCAAATCACGTTGAGATAGCAGCGACTTTCTCAATCAAAGTCGAAATCAATTCCAGGAATGCGGTTAGCTGCTAACAGGAACAGGGCCGCGTGTCCCCGAAAGCCTACCACGCGAACTATTCCCGGTCTTCGATTGCAAGTTTAAGCGCCTTAAGCACCTCGGCGATTTTATCGATATTGTCCACAACAACCTCGCAGCAAGATCCGTTATAGAATTTTTGGACTGGCTCCGATAAAGATCTAATGCGGTAGCTCTTCACCACACCCTTAGTCTCGTTTTCATCCAGCATAATTACAATATTCAGTCGTTGCCGCCGCGTCTTTATGAACGCCACGTTCACTCTATCAACGATAGAAACGTAATACTTTTGTGGATTGAATTTCAGACCGGCCTTATACGACAGGATGCCTTCCTTGATCAAACGATAGGCTTCCTTTACCATATCGCTCGCGCCGTCTAAATGATACGCTTCCGAATAACGCGGGATACTTCGCTCTTCGGACTCATCATCTCCTTCGATTACGGGCTCAGCAAGCTCAAGGTTCTCTAAATCGGGCGTAAGAGATAGGATTCGAGTTCCATCCCTCCTGTAGCTCTTGAGTACCATGGGCCGCACCATCTTGTCCCATGTATCAGTATAAGTTTCCATGATTTCTGCCAACTCGTCTTTCATATCGTCCAATACCAGCAAGATATTGTGGCTGTTTTCGATCGTATCTTTGATGAATTTGAATATCTCCTTCTGCCCAAGACGCGTTTTAAATTCCCGCGCCAAAGAATCTTCCTCACTTAGGATTGCAAAGACCTTTTCAATAAGCTCGCTTTGGCTTTGCGGATTTTTGAAGAAGGCGAAAAACTTCGTTATCTGTGGGAAGATGTGCCGATAGAAATCATGCTTTTTTAATTCCACCTCAACGAGGTAGAACTCGGGATTGGCGGGATCAGAAAGTTCGAACATGAATCCATCCGGTATTGCACCACCAAGAGTTCGAGATTCAATCTTCTTCTTTGCATCAATATATATGGCGTTAGGTCCAAAGAGTAATTTGGATTGGCCCACCAGCAATTTCTCAAATTCATGTTCCGAAGCCCATTGTTCTTCCTCAAATCGTTTACCTTCAAAAAAGATGGCAGATCGCATAGTGCATTACCTCATTCGGAACCCTGCCTATTTAATTTTCCGATATCTCCAAGTTTACGATATTCCGCCTTGCGATGGTCCAGCTTTGGCCTTGGGACGATAAACAACTCTACCTAAAATAATCCGCACAGCGATTTCTAAAGTTCCAAGCCGGTCCCGCGCGGTCTTTGCTTGACCTCGAGCGCCGGTGCCCTGGGCAAAGGCCGCGCCGCCCTCGCTTCGTCGCGCTGGACTTCGGCTTTGGCGCGAGCATAGGATATCTGGGCGTCAAGGGTGTCGGCCTTATAATTAAGGACGCCGGCCAGCTCGCGCAGTTCGGCCTTGTCGTCCGTGATGATTTTAACCGCGTCGCGGGCACGCGTGATTTGGACGTAGATGTTGCGCTGGTCCTGGAGCGCGGCCGTCGCCGTGTCCGCCTCGACCACGACCTTGTCGTAGGTTTGGCCTTGCGACTTGTAGGTGGTCACCGCGTAGCCGTAATCCAAGGCCGAGTACTTATCAAGGTCCAGGTCCACGGCGCGGCCGTCCTCAAGCCCGACGCTCAGGCCCCGCTCGCGCGTGGACAAGACGCGCCCGCGCTCACCGTTGCGCACGTCGTAGGCCTTGTATTCGTTCTCAAGGAAGGTCACCACGTCGCCGGGCGCAAACTCGCGCCTGACGTTGTGCCGCACGCCGTCCGCGTCGCGGACGGCAAGTTCGTAAGTTCTTCCTTTCTCAGCGAGCTCACCGCGCTTGACCAGGTCCGCGCGGATCATGGCGTTTAACTCGTCGCGGCTGTTGCGGCCGCCGGTGATTATGAGCGTGTTCTTGTCGTAGTGGCCGGCCACGGCCAAGCGGCGCAAATAAGCGTCTTTAATCTGGGCCACGCGGCCGGCCTTGTTCAAGAGGTCCAGGCTTTTGCGCATATCGCCCTGGCGCGCCAAATCCACGGCCGCGCGCAGCTTGGCGTCCCGCTGCCGGAAGTTCTCGGAGAGCTGCAACAGCTCGCCGTTGGCCTCGGCTTGGGCCGCCAAGCGGTCAAAAGGCCTTCCGGCGCCGATTGCCTGGAGCTGGTTGCGGTCCCCCACCAGGACCAGCTTGTCCCCTGCGGCCGCAACGCTCTTGCGCAGTTTAGCCAAATCCCGGCTTCCAACCATCGAAGCTTCATCCAAAACAACCAGGCGCGGCGCGCGCTTGGAGCCGGGATCGCGCCTAGTCCGCGCTTCTTCCTGGGCCAGGTAAGACGCGAGCGTCTGCGAGCCTATTCCCGATTCTTCTTCCAGTTTCCTCGCCGCAGTACCCTGCACGGCCACGCCATGCGCCTCCCAGCCTTGGACCTTGGCGATGTCGCCCACGGCCTTGAGCATCGCGGTCTTGCCCGCGCCCGCGTCCCCCTGGACGATTAAAAGATTTTCTCGGCTTGAGAGAATCGCGGCAGCGACCGCAGCTTGAGATTGGGATAGAGTCCGTTCGCCGCGCTCGGCCGCAAGCTGGGATAGCCGGGAGACCGCGTCCCGGGCTTCATTCAAGAAAAGTCCTGCGGCCAAGCTGGAAGCTTTCACCGCCTCCCAGTCGGCCGCCACCATATCCCAGGACGTGTAGCCCCCCGCGTCGGTCCGCACCACGTTGCCAGAGAGCACCTGGGCGTCAAGACGCCTGTGGGCCTCGGCATAATTAAAGCGCTCCCACGCCTCGCTTCGCCCCACCTCGGCCAGGTACTCGGTAATCAGCGAGTCGGCCGTGACCACGGCCCTCTGCTCGGTCGCGCGCCGCACGGCCGCCTTCCAGCGCGCGGCCTCGCTTTGACCCCGCGACCCAGAGACCTCCTGCCGCGCTTCGATAGAATGAACGGCCGCGCGATACCAGGCCCCGCGCCGCTGGGCGTTCTCATCACGGTTTTGCTCCGCGGTCCTGGCCCGGCAGGACTCTAAGGTCTTCTGCCACGCCGCCAGAACGCCCGCCTTTTCTACCCCGGGGTCTTTCTCCTTGCGCGTTTGCCGCCAGGCCGCCATGTCCCTGATGCCTCTGTCCTTGGCGGACTTGATTTCCTGCCGGCGCGTGGAAAAGGCCCGCTCAAGCTCAAGGCTCACCGCGTCCATGCGGAACATCCCCTTGCCCGCGTAGCTGATGGAGTAGCCGGCCTTTTGCAGCTCGGCCGCCAGCTGGTGGCGGTAAAAGGCCCCCCACATCTTGTTGAAGTCCTGGCGCATGATGCGCCGGCCGTCCAAAGTCATGATCTTGCCGCGGTGATCGGTCATGTTCATCACCACCACGTGGGTATGGAGGTGCGGGTCATGCTCGCGGTTAAAGCCGTCCCGGACCGTGGCGTAGGCCATGTTGCCGGTGTGGACGGGCTTGGGCAGGCTCTTGGTCCTAAGCCTGGTCCAGGCATGGCGCTTCTCGATTTCGCGCATGGTGGCAAGCACGGCCTCATCGTGCGCCGCGATGATTGCCGGGTCCTTGACGCTCAAGAGCCCCGCTATGGAAACGGACTTGGGCGCGGAAAAGGTAAGGTCGATGCCCATGACTTTTTCCGCCCGGCCCAGCTGGCGGCCGTTGGCGTTCTTGCCGGTCAGGAGGTTCTCAAGGTCGGTCTGGGAGAGAGCTTGGCCGTCCTTAAAGCCAAGTATCGGAGCCAGCGAGCCGTGGACGATGACGTTGTTTTGCGATGAGCCGGGGGCGGGCTCGACCCCTCCGGCCTGGGCGAAATAATAGTTCTCCTCCTTGGCGTGATAGGCGGCCAGCGCCTTGGCGCTGCCGGTGAGCTTCATTGAAATCAGCATGCGAGAGGGTTGATTGTAGCAGAGATTGGCACACCGTGCAATGGTGCATAAGCAAAAAGCCGTAATTCCAAACGTTCAAAACTGAGTGCTGCTATTTCTTAGGCGAGTATAAACACATAGGGCTGACCAAAGGGCGACATCAAAAAAAGTCAGGCATTCAAGCGGCGATGAGTAAGAAAACCGGAAGCGCCGGACCAGATAGGTCCGGCGCGCCGCGAGCAAAAAAATCCCCCCACCCCGCGAAGCGGGGCAGGGGGATGACTCAACGCCTGGCCGGAGCCTGTAGGACCCTGACGCGATGGACCGCGCAGAAGTAAAAGGCAGGATTGCCGCTGCCTTGCTCGTCCGCCACAAGGCGGCAACCGCAAAACGCGGAGCCTTCGGCTTCGCCGGCGTTGAGCCAGATATCCGGCCTGGGCCGGATGGAGTCAACGAATTCCCCGACCGCTTTCTGGATGCGGCTGGCCATCCCCCCTAGGCGGGGCAATTTTTTCTTTTTCATTTTAGTCCTCCCCCTCCATCATAATCGTAACGACCGGCTCGGACGTATCGCCCGGCCCGCACTTGGCCCAAAGCCGGACCGGCTCGGGCCCGGCGCCGGGCTTCGTGATGAAGAGCGGGGCGAAGCGGATAATATCCGTGTTTTCCCACCGCCCGATGCACAATTTAAGAATGCTCAACATGTCCCAGGCCCGGCCGTTGAAGCTCTGGCCTTGGGCTTGCAGGTCCTCGGACGGGCTCAAGAGGTTCCAAACGGCGGCCGTCGCCGCCATGGGAAACTTGAACCCGGCCTCCTTGGCGAGGCTCGTGATGTCCGCCAGCACGCCGTCTTCGAGGGCCTGCGACCGGCTGTAGCAGTGAATGACCGCCGCGCCCTTCCAGAAAGAATTTTTTTCGTCCATTGTGGTTTCTCCTTTGTTTTTTCGACCGTCACATTTAGTAGCCCGACTTGATGAATCCGCGTTCCCGGAAGCTGAAGTAGTCCGGGCAGGAAACATCGGGTCCCTGGTCCCCAATGATGATGTGGTCCATCAGCGGGATGCCCAAGATTTGCCCGGCATCCGTAAGCCGGGTAGTTACGGCCTTGTCTTCCGCGGAAGGGCTGGTGTCGCCGGATGGATGGTTGTGCGCTACGATGATGCTCGCGGCGTTAAGCAGGATGGCGGGCTGGAAACATTCGCGCGGATGAACCAAGCTGGCCGATACGGTCCCCACGCTGACCTCAATTACGCCTATCGCGCGGGTCCGCGAGTCCAAACACATCAGCATGAAATGCTCTTTGGGCGCGTCCCCCAAGAACTTTTTAAAAATCGCGGCCGCCAAGTGCGGAGCGTCCGCCTTTTGCACTTGCTCTTTTACGATGGTGCCGTTTCGTTCGAGCTTCACCTGGTAGAGAGGAATTCTTGATTTGACCGGAACCCCAACCTTCTTTTCTTGAGTCGCGTCTGTTTGTTCGTTCATTGAAATATCTCCTTGCCTGGCGCTAAAGCAATTTTCGTTTGGCGCTCTATCAGGCACCCCCGAAGGGGTTAGGGAAAGCCAACGGCCGCGCAGCGGACGCCCAGGCCAAAGGCTGGGGGCGCGCCGGGCCTAGCCCGGACGCGATTGGTGGCGGGCCGTCCGCCGCCGCGGAGCAAGGGGGGCGATGAGCCCCCGATGAAGCCCTGCTACGTCAGGGCTGAATTATTAGGTTTTCGTCTTCCCATGAGGGGGATGCTTGAGGAGAGTGCGGCCGTCCTGCCGCAGGACAGGGCGGCCCAAAGGGCGGACGGGAGAGCTGCCGCGCGAGGCTGCGCCTCGCAAGGACGCGACC
>Ga0307373_10002953_pt1 | contig 30254 bp, 21 predicted proteins | sample OX2MG_FD_202534 | JGI IMG/M metagenome (GOLD analysis project Ga0307373, IMG submission 202534) | Soil microbial communities from Risofladan, Vaasa, Finland - OX-2 | ecosystem: Environmental > Terrestrial > Soil > Coastal area > Acid sulfate soil | place: Finland: Risofladan, Vaasa | collected... | reverse complement strand
GCAGGGATGATTAGATTCCGGCGTGGAGGTTTTTCAATATGTCAGACGAACAGGTCCAAAAATCGGAACAACCCACGGCAGCGTTTGTGCTCTCGCTCCTGGCCGGCCTGTGGATGCTGGCTGCCGGAAGCATGATGGGAGGTTTCGGCCGGGGCGGCCTGATGGGCGGCTGGATGGGCAGCGGGCGCGGAATGGGAGGTTGGATGGGCGGAGGGATGGGCGGTTGGATGTACGGGCACGGCATGGCGAGTTTTGGAGTGATCTGGCCGTGGTTTGGTATTTTGGCGGGAATCGCCGTGCTGATCGGCGCGGTTATGCTTTACACCAACCCCCGGCAACGTCGCGGCTGGGGCGCATTAGTGCTGGTTGCTTCAGCCCTGAACTTCTTCGTGGGGATGGGAGGTCTGTTGGCGGGTGTGCTGGGCGTGATTGGCGGCGCGCTGGCACTGAGCGGGAAGTAATCGTGTTTTCAGATATTTTTTGAAACGTGGTTAAGTCCATCGCCATGAAATGGCGATGCCCGCGTCCGTAAATCCGAATGAGTTTGCGGGCCATGGAGTCGAGGGGAAACCAAAACCCAGCCCCTTCGAAAAGCGCGAAGGGTCTGCCACCCGGAAAAGCCGACCCAGTCACTCTGCGTTGACGTGCTGCAGTGGTATCATCCAACGGTGATCGCTCGTCAAAAACAAGAAAATGGCCGGAAGGGTGCGCCACCCGCCAGGAGGTTGCGAATGATGCGCAGCCTCCAAGTGCTCGTTCTGCTCTTGACGCTGGTTTCGGTCGCGTCTGCGCAGTCGGCATCGTCGGGCCACACGGGGTTCCACGCTACATTTAAGACATCGAATGGAAAAGTAATCACACTGGATACACGGACTGGAACTCTTGTTACACCACGTTCACGAAGTACAGGGCTCCAAGATTGCAGTGATAAATTTCAAATATGTCTAACCGACCACCATGGATTTGCGTTCGCTTACTTTCGAAAATGCACCGATGCGGCGGATTATAAGCGCCTCAAGTTCCCTCCAAAAATCATGTCAGTGTTGCACAATGACATATGGGTGGTTTTCGACGCTGCCCCCAACTATTTGTTCCATTATGCGTATTCTAAGGGCATTGTCGGGATCTTTATCGGGCCGACGGCTTCATTCGATTTTCGTAGTGTTTTCCATGATCGGAATTTTTGGGTGCTTAGCCTTGGTGCGGCAGAGTTTCGCATTACCAGTTCTGAAACCGTTGCTGCGTGCAGCGAGTGATTGCGATCTAACTGTTGCTCCGCCAGCTAAACCGTAGAGCTTCGGCGGGTGGCGCAGCCTTTGAACTTCCGGGTGTTTTTTTCTCCCTCATCAAAACAAAAACCAAACGCCACACAGGCTGAAGCCTGTGCTACTAAAGACCGCCTCCAATAGCACAGGCTTCAGCCTGTGTGGTTTTTGCTTTTGAGCGGGGCCGATGGCGCACCCTATGTGGCGGTTTTGAACTTTCGGGTGGCCGATTTTTCGTGGTTTTCGAAGGGTCAGCCATCCGCGAAAAAAAAGTCATCACCCGTCTGCCATCAGGTATGAAAGAATCGCCGGGCATTCCCAGGCGTCAATCCGCCGGAAGTCGATAACGACAGGCCGGAAGGGGCGGTCCTATGCCACAGTACATTTACCAATCGGCCTGCGAACTGGCCAAGTTGATCCGCGAGGGGCGGGCCGGCAGCGTGGACATTGTGAAAGAGCATGTCACGCGCATCCGGCAGCGCAATGCGGAGCTGAACGCGGTCGTGGACCTGTTCGAGGAAGAGGCTATGGAAACAGCCGCCGAACGCGACCGGCAGGCGCGGGACGGAAAGTTCCTGGGACCGCTCCACGGCGTGCCGGTAACCATCAAAGAACAGTTCTGGATCAAAGGCAAGCGAAGCACGATCAATTCGAAAATGCACAAGGATTTCGTCGCTCCCGTGGATGCCGTCGTGGTCGACCGCATTCGCAAGAGCGGGGCCGTGATCCTGGGCCACACCAACATACCCAGATTTCTGTTGGACTATCAGGTGTGGGGCGACATCTATCCCGAAGGGAAGAATCCCTACAACACCGATTGCACTCCGGGCGGCAGTACAGGCGGGGGAGCCGCGGCTGTGGCGGCAGGTTTCTCGCCCCTTGAGTTGGGAGGCGATCTGGGCGGGTCGATCCGCGTTCCGTCGAATTTTTGCGGCCTGTACGGATTGAAGCCCACCGAAAAAACGGTGCCCCTGCATGGAAACGTTCCCTTGCGCAAGAACGCCAAAACCTACATCGTGCACCTGGCGCAGGCCGGCCCCCTGGCTCGAACGCTCGAAGACGTCGAACTGCTCTGGAAAATAATTGTCGGTCCTCACGAAAGTGACCGGGACATCCCTCGCATCGAATGGCGCGTCCCCGCAAAAAAATCGCTGCACGATTACAGGATCGCGTGGGTGGACGGCTGGCCCGGCCATCCCGTGAGCGCGCAGGTCAGCAGTGCGATCCAGGGACTGGCCGCAAAGCTGGAACAACACGGTTGCCGGGTGGAAAACCGGATGCCGGAGGGAAATCTGCACGAAGAATCGCTCAATTTGTGGATGGGAATTTTTCCGTACATCATCGCCCAGGGTCTCCCCTGGATTGCGCGGCGATTCCTGAAGATGGATTTGAATTCAACGTTGCTGAAGGGAGTGGAGAAATACAGAACGGAATTCGACAAGGCCTTTGCAATGTCCGCCAACCATTATGGGGAAATGATGCTGCGCAGGCACCTTGCCGTGGCCAGGTGGGAGCGTTTCTTTGCCGACTATGATTTCCTGATTTGCCCCGGAAGCTTCGGCCCAGCCTACGCCAGAACCATGATCGGGAGCAAACTCCGCTATGACGGCGCGGAAATGATTTACGGCGATTACGCGTGGCCCTTCGTGGCCTGCTTCAACGCTTCCGGGCATCCCGCCTTGAACATCCCGCTCGGGCTTGGCAAAGAGGGACTGCCCCTGGGCGCCCAGATCGTCGGCCCGTATTGGAGCGAGCCAGAGCTGCTGAATTTTGCCCCGCAGGCATCTCCACTGACGGGGGGATTCGTAAAACCAGCCAACTATTGACGGGCGGCGCGTGGGGGTTCGTTTTGCGGCCGCAAATTCGCTGACACCGGGATGTCGTGATTGCCGTTCAAGGTTGTGAGACGCGGCCCGCGGATTGGCCAGCATTTGAGCTTCCTGTTTTTTCTTTTCCTCAAAAGAAAAACCAAAACCACACACAACCCCACACAGGCTGAAGCCTGTGCTACTAAATGCCCCCCGCCAGTAGCACAGGCTTCAGCCTGTGTGTTTTTTGCTTTTGGGCGAGTAGCGCAACCTAGGAGGCGGTTTGAACTTCCGGGCGACCATCGATGGCCACCCGCCGCAAATGCCCGGACCACGGGTGGAAGGTTTACTGACTCGATTTAGCGATTCCGTTTTGCGACTCGATTTTGAGAGTCGCTGACGCCGGGACGTCGTGATTGCCGTTCGTGGTTGTGAGAAGCGGCGGGTGCGCGCGCCGTCACATTTGGCGGCGGAAGTTCATCCGGCAGCAGCCGCGCAGTTTCGGGGCGGAATCCGCGTCACCCACCGGTTTCCGGGCAATCACCAAAAACTGTTTTCCAAATAGCGGCCACGAATCCGAGCAGTCCTGCTGAAAAATCTTCACATCCGACTCTGCCTGATTCAGGATTTCGGGGTTCAAATCCATGGCATATTTTGTGCCGGCACTAACATTGTTGATGAACTCGCAGTATCCCGCGCCGAGGTCCAGCACGGCGCCCTTCGGAGGCACCCACCGTCCGAAATAGGAAACCAAAACGCGCCAGATTCCGATTCAATAGGCGGACTTGCCAGCAAAGCGAGTCCTGTAGATTCGCTGCAGATCCTGTTTGTCATCTTGCCGCATCATTTTGCCTGGCACTCATTCCATCTGAAGTGTTTTTTCGGCTGACGGAAAATCGCACTCGATAAAGATACCGGCTACCCATTCCTGCATTCTTGCGTTTCGAGTTCCACTCGCATGGGTTCCGACAAGCAGCCACAGTACACGAAATTCCGCCACCGAAGGGCCTCAAAGGCAATTCCCGTGTCAGATTGTAACGGGGCGAGCAGATTCGTTTGCATGGAACAGCGGCGAAAACGCGGCGACCTTTACACAGTTCCGGACATCTGCCATGCAGCGGCAGGGGCGCGCCTTCCGCTCATCCATCCGCAATCCCTATCCCGCACGCTCGCATGGATTGCAATCGCGCGATACATTATGCTTCTGACTCGCAGACCGGGAGCAGCGACAACCCTGTTCCGGGCGGCGCACGCTCAAAAACGTTTTTGCCGAGGTCCCTGTGAAAAAAATCTGGCTCGCCACCATCACAATTCTGTTGATCAGCTGTGTTTCACTGCATGCGCAATCACCGGACACGAAAACGGCTACCGCGGCTGAGCCGCCGCTCAAAGTCACAATTCTAGGCTCCGGCGGCGGTGTGTCGGTGGATGTTCACCGTCTGGGCCCCAGCATCCTCGTGGAAACATCCAGTGGCGACAAGCTTCTGTTCGACTGCGGCCGGGGCTTCGCGGTACGCCTGACCGAATACGGCGTCTCCATGGGCGCGATTGACAAACTGTTCCTCACGCATCTTCATTCCGACCATATCCTTTCCATCCCCGACCTGCTTCTGATCGGTTGGCTGAAAGGGCGGAAGACCCCGCTGCAGGTCTGGGGTCCGGCGGGCACCCGAAGCATGATGGATGACCTGGGCAAAGCGTTCGCGGTGGATATCCGCGCTCGAAGCGTTTTTGACCCACGGCTTCCCCAAGCCGGCATTCGCACTGCCAGCACGGATATTCGTCCGGGAGTGGTTTACGAAAAAAAAGGCGTGAAGGTCACGGCGTTTTTGGTTGATCACGGCCCGATAAAGCCCGCATTCGGGTATCGCGTCGATTACGCAGGGTACTCGGTTGCTATGTCCGGCGACACGCGTTTTTCAGAAAACCTGATCAAACATTCCCAGGGGGTCGATCTGCTGATTCATGAAGTGGCCCCGATTTTTCCTCCCAATCCAAAACTGTCGGCGAGCGATCGCGCGCAACAGCAAAAAATCATCCACGAACTGCATACCACGGCGGATCAGACGGCCGTGGTCTTCAACCGCGTGAAGCCGCGGCTGGCCGTCTACGCGCATGGCGGGAGTCCCGCCATACTTGCCGAAGCTCGAAAGACCTACTCGGGGCCTTTGCTTGTCAGCGAAGATTTGATGACGATCGAAATCGGCAAGCGGATCGTGGTGAAAAGACGGGCAAACTGACAGAGCTTTGGCAGCGCCCCCGCAGGGATTCTCCGGCGGCTTATTTCCGGCGCTTGCCCAGGGGAATCAGCATCGGCGTGCTCCGGCGGATTTATTCGTGCTCCCCTTCGAATGCCGCTTCCGGGGCTGGCGCGCCTGCATCCTGCAGCGCAGGCGCCTGCTGCAGCATTTCCGGGCCGTTGCGCAGCGCTGTTTGTAGCGCCGGCAAATCGACGGCTCCCTCCATGCGAGCGATCACGATGGTGGCGAGCGAATTGCCCAATACGTTTACCGGCACGAATGCGGCCGACAGAAGAATATGAACGCCGAGAATGAGTCCCACGCTGGCGACGGGAATCACGCCGGAGGCGGAAAGCGTCATGGTAAGAATGACGATCGCCGAACCGGCCACTCCCGCGCCGCCTTTGGACGTGATCAACATGGTCGCCAGAAGCGCCAGCTGCTGCCCGATCGACAAATGAATGCCGACCGCCTGCGCCAGAAACACCGTAACCGTGGCCCAGTACAGGCACGTGCCGTCATGATTAAACGAGTAACCGGCCGGCAGCACGATGCCGACGACGGATTCCTCCACTCCCAGCCGCTCCAGCTTGGCCAACACCGACGGAAACACGGATTCACTCGAACTGGTGCCGACAACAATCATCAGTTCGGCCGCCAAATAGCGGATCAACCGCAGAATATTAATGCCGGCGGCCCAGGCGATTGGGGCCAGCACAATCGTCACAAACAGCACGCAGCAAATATAGAATTCGCCGAGCAGCTTGCCTAACGACAGCAGCGTCCCTGGCCCGAATTTGCCGACGGTGAACGCGATGGCTCCGAACGCGCCGAGCGGAGCCATATACATCACGAAGCCGATCATTTTGAACAGCACTTGCGCGACCGAATGAATGGCCTCAACCAACGGCTTGCCCTTCGGCCCCAGCGCGAGCAATCCGAAGGCAAACAGCAGCGAGAAGAAGAGCACGGGAATGACTTCGCCCCCGGCAAAAGCTCCCACGGCGCTTGAGGGCACTAGATTCAGCAGGAATTGAGCGAAGCCGACCGGCTTTGCAGGCGTCTTCACGGCGACACCGGCGAGGGACTTCAGGTCCACGTGCATGCCGGCGCCGGGCGCCCAGAGGTTGACCAGGACCATGGCCAGGACCAGGCCGATGGTCGTCACCACTTCAAAGTAAACCAGCGCTTTGATGGCCACGCGGCCGACCTTCTTGGCTTCGCCAACGCCGGCAATCCCGTGCACCACGGTGCAGAAGATGATCGGCGCCACCAGCATGCGCACCAGCTTGATGAAGAGGTCGCCCAGAGGTTTGAGCGACTCGGCGCTTTGCGGCCGCACGATTCCGACTAGGACGCCCAGCAGCATCGCCAGCAGGATCTGCACGGCCAGATCCTTGTACCAGGGACGCTTGCGGCGAACCGCTGCGGCGTGACCGGCCCGGTTATCGTCGAGTCTTGAGGACGGTGGCATGGAGCGTTCCTAGTCCAGGGCGCGCGTGACGTCGTTGAACAGTTCGTCGACGGAGAAGCGGCGCGGGATCAAGCCCTGCCGTTCGGAATACCGAATGATGGTTTCGAGCGACTTGCGCGCCGCCTCGACTCCGAATCGTAGCCCGCCCGGACGTTTCGCCGGGGCTGCGGCCGCGCTCTGCTTCAGCAAGCGGTAAACCTCGCGGACCACATCGGGGCGCGCCTCGGTGATGGATTCCCGGATCACCATCATGTGATTAATCGGCGTGCCGCCGTTTTTTTCGGCCCAGCGCCCCGCAACTTCCGCCGCATCCGGGATCAAAGGCTGGACGAACGTGTTTTCGGGATTTTTGCTTCCGAAAATGGCCGCGTCAATTTCGCCATCGAGCAGCATTTGCAGCAGCTCTTTGCCTTCCGGCGCGCGCTGCACCCAGGGCGGATTGGCGAACTCGGCGACGTGCGGCTCTTCAAACGTGATCCACTGAATGCTCCGGAAATCGACGCCGTAGTCTTCCTGCAGGAAGCCCCGCACCCAGGCGCCGGTCGTCTGCGTGTATGCGCGGACGCCCACTTTGCGGCCGTTGAGGTCGCCGGGATTCAGATGGCCGCGTTCCGGATTGTAAAAGATCGTGTGATGCTGGCCGCGCTCGACAATCACGGCGGGCATCAGAACATACGGCTTGCCGTACGCCTTCGCCTGCAGAAACGTTACGATGGCGATCTCGGCCAGGTCGAATTTCTGCTCCCGCACGACGGCTTTGAACGCCCTGTTCACGGTTTTGACGTCCGCAAAAATAACATTTACCAGCGGGGATCGGAGTTCCCCGTTTCTCACGGCGATGGTGTTGGGGTGCGCCGCCAGCAGTGTCTGCAGCGCCAGCGCGGGATGTGTTTCGGGCATCGATTCTTTGCCTTTACTTCCTTGCCGCTACTTTCCGGCCAGCACGGGATAAAGGATCAGCGCCGTCCTGGCGAAAATCCAGTCGCGATCTTCGGCGGACAACGCGGACATAGCCGCTTGAGAAGCTTTCAGAAGTTCCGGAAGCGTTCCTTTGGATGTTGGGTAGTTCGATCCCCACGCGATCCGCGAAGCTCCGAATTTTGATACCAGGATCGGGAAGAAGGTCGCGTGAGTGGCCTTGCCGTTCTGGGCTTCCGCGACGGTGTGCGGGCTGACTTTCAAATACAGGTTCTTATAATCGGCCAGCCGAAACACGTCGGCCGCGCCGGAGTAAGGAGGCCCGTCGGACAGGGAGGGTTTTGCCAGGTGATCCAAAATGACCGTAACTTTCGGGAACCGCTCCAGAATGTGAACGAGCTGCGGAATCGCTTTCACCGTCATTTGCATGCACACGGGGATTCCCATCTCGCTGACGCACTCCCACGCGGGGAAGGATTGCGGATCGTCAATCCAGCTTGCCTGGTTTGGCATCGTACTGCCCGCGGTGAACAGGCGCATTCCCGTCAGCTTGCGCCCCGCCCAGTAGCGGATTTTCTCCGGCGCGTCGGGGGCGAGCGGGTCCACGGAAAAAACGCCTGTGAACCGGTCCGGGTGGGCGGCTACCGAATCCGCCACATACGAATTATCATTGCCGTAACAAGTGGAAGCCTGCACCAGAACTGATTTCGCAATGCCCGCGTCATCCATGGCGGAAATCAATTCCTCCGCGCTCACCGGTCTTTCGCGCGACCAGTCCGATTTGCGGCCGCCAACCGGCGCATTCGGATAACGGACCGTGTCGGTACTGATTACATGGGGATGGATATCGATGATCATGACGTCGCTAACCCTGCAACGGCACGCGGAACACTGCTCGGGGCCGGAAGGGAAATCCTGAGTGTCTCACTCTCGTTGATTTGCGTCCACGGAGCAGCTGCCTGCGAAATGGCCCGGCGAATCGGCCCCGAAATACCGCGAAAGGCGGGCAAAAATCGAACCTTAGGGCTGCCGTGCGCCCGACCTGCCGGCACGCAGTCTAAGTCAGGCAAAACAACCCGTCAATAGGACGCGGCGGCTGAGCTGTTGTTCGCCTGCAAGACCTGTTGCCTTGCCACGCAGTCCGGTTCTGCCGGCATCGACTGCAAAAGTATAAATCGCCGCACATCACATCAATGGAAATCAACGAAACTAGAAATTCGGCCACGAGTTGCGCGCCGGAGCTACACCCGCTCCGCGCTGCCCGCTACGCTGCAGGGCCGAGGCGACAAATCCGCTCCGCTTCATCTCCTCGATGTAGGACTGCAGAAATTCCCTCGCCGCCGGCCGCCCTCTCGGCGTTCCCATCGCCTGCTCGATCGAGGTAAATCTGCCGTCAATCACGCGAAGCCCGGAGTGCGCGCGCGCAAATTCGGCCAGGGGCTGCTTCACTCCCGCAGCCGCTTCCAATCCGGCATCAAAAAACAATTCCATGGCTCCAGCGGAAGTGTCGCTTCGTACCAATTCGGCGTGTTTCAATGTGCGCGTTAAAAAAAGATCATAGGCAGCCCCTTTTCCAACAGCAATCCGCACGCCCGGCTGGTCGAAATCTTCGATGGCATGAAAGGGTGACGTGTCGCGTACCAGGTAAGTTCCTTCGATCATGACGTAGGGCGCGGTAAAGAGAATCTGTTTCGCGCGCACAGGATCCAGAGCCAGAAAAGCAACGTCCCACGCATTGGACTGGATGGCTTCAAACACTTTTCCGGCCGCATCGAACAAAACCAGCCGGACGGGAACTCCCAGGCGCTCTGCCAGTTCGCGCGCTAAATCCACGGACACGCCGCAGGCCTCGCCGCTTTCGGGATTCATTTGCGCCAGCACGGGGTTACCGAGATTGATCGCCGCGCGCAGCACTCCCTGCGGGGCGAGTTCTTGCAATGCATCTTTGGACGCCGGATCCATCTTCTTTTTCTCCTGGAATGCTTGCAGATGCTTTCCATGATTTAACAAGCCGGGCACCGCTTGCAAGGGCCGGTGCCTGAGCTAATTTACGGCAAGGTTGAGACCGAATCAAAACGAACATACATCGCAGGGGCGGAGCTTCACCGTTGTGAATCTCCTGCAAACTTCAAACCGTAAACCCCGCCCTCGTCGCGGCGAAGATGGGGCGCCCGCGCCTTGGAAGTGGGTCAGGCTGAAGCCTTTCCCACGTGTATTTCCGCTGACGCACAAGGCGGTGGGAGAGCATTTCGAAGCTTGGTGTGAGCCATGTCACAGAAACCATGCCATGCCTCATTGAGAATGACAAAGGCGCGCTCCTGTACGACGCCGGAAAACAACATCGCACACGGCGCCGCCTCGCCCGGATCCGAACCCTGAGCAAGGAAGAAATTGCTTCGATGAGAACGGCCGCGACGTTTTAAGAACGAAGGCATTGAGACATGCAACCAGCCGGTCACCCAATGGGATGAGATCTTGCGGAAAATACCCCCAGGGTGTTTGATGAAACATCATGAATATAAGCCCATATGCCGGAAAGCCGGCCGAAGCGTCGATGCTGCTGGACGTTCCCAGACTCGTCACGGCCTACTTCACAGAGAGGCCTGACCCTTCGGTTCCGGAACAACGGGTTGCGTTCGGCACTTCGGGACATCGCGGGTCCGCATTCAAAAATGCTTTCAATGAGTGGCACATCCTCGCCATCAGTCAGGCGATTTGCCTGTACCGAAAGCAGCACCAGATTGATGGCCCGCTGTTTCTTGGCATGGATACGCATGCGCTTTCCGTGCCGGCGATGGCAAGCGCGCTTGAGGTGTTGGCGGCCAACGGTGTGGAAGTCATGATCGCGGAAGACGACGAATACACTCCTACGCCGGCCATTTCCCACGCGATTCTCACTTACAACCGCGGGCGCAAGACCGGGCTTGCCGACGGTATCGTCATTACGCCGTCGCACAATCCGCCGCACGACGGCGGGTTCAAGTACAACCCGCCGAGCGGCGGCCCGGCGGACGGAGTGGCCACGAATTGGATTCAGGCGAAAGCAAACGAATTCCTCGAAGCCGGATTGCAGGGCGTGAAACGTATTTCTTTCGAAAAAGCTCTGCACGCCCCCACGACGCACCGGCACGACTACCTCAATACTTATATTGCCGATCTGGCGAGCGTGCTCGACATGGAGGCCATTCGCGGCGCGAAGCTGCGCATCGGCGTTGATCCCCTGGGGGGCGCCGGAGTCCACTACTGGGGACAAATTGCCGAGCGATACGGGTTGCACTTCACGGTGGTCAACGAGGCCGTCGATCCGACCTTTCGTTTCATGACCGTGGATTGGGACGGCCAGATCCGCATGGACCCATCCTCATCCTACGCAATGCAGCGATTGATCGGGATGAAGGACCGCTTTGATCTTTCCGTTGCTTGCGACACAGACCACGACCGGCACGGGATCGTCACCAGAAGCGCAGGATTGCTGCCGCCCAACCATTATCTTTCCGTCGCTATTTTTTACCTCTTCGAGCACCGCCCGAAATGGGGCAAGGACGCCGCCGTCGGCAAAACGGTGGTGAGCAGCGGGATGATTGATCGCGTTACCGCGAAGCTTGGCCGCAAGCTCTACGAAGTGCCGGTGGGCTTCAAGTGGTTTGTTGACGGCTTGCTCGACGGTTCGCTTGCCTTCGGCGGCGAAGAAAGCGCTGGGGCCACCTTTTCCCGCATGGATGGCGCGGTGTGGACGACGGACAAAGATGGAATTGTCCCGGCCCTGCTGGCGGCAGAGATTACGGCCCGGATGGGCCGCGATCCGGGCGAAATTTACCGGGAACTTACGCGTGAGTTTGGCGAGCCTGTCTATGACCGCGTGGAAGCTCCAGCCACTGCTGAGCAAAAGGCGCTGTTAGCGAAACTCTCACCCCAGCAGGTCGCGCTCTCCGATCTGGCAGGCGAAAAAATCCAGACGGTGCTCACCGTCGCGCCGGGCAACGGCGCTCCGATCGGCGGGTTGAAAGTGGCGGCAGAGAGCGGATGGTTCGCGGCGCGTCCGTCAGGGACCGAGAATATTTACAAGATTTATGCGGAGAGTTTCCGGGGCGCCGATCATCTGCGCCGCATCCTGGAAGAAGCCCAGACGATTGTCAGCGATGCTCTGGCGGCGGGACTGAAAGCGGGGCGGCCGGCATAAGAGAAGTCTTGGCTGAACCGGTGAGTGCGATGAAGAACAGGGGACACCCGGCATTTGAGCAATACAAGTGACGGCAAGCTTGGAATATGGGCGGTGATTGCCATCGGAGTTGGCGGGATGGTCGGCGGCGGAATTTTCGCCGTGCTCGGATTGGCGGTGCAATTGGCGCACGGCGGCACTCCCTGGCTTTCGGACTGGCGGGCATGGTGGCGCTGCTGACGACCTATTCGTACGCGAAGCTTTCCGTAACCTATCCGAGCCGCGGCGGAACGGTCACCTTCCTCAATCGCGCGTTCGGTGGAGGAATGCTCACTGGCAGTTTGAATGTTCTGTTGTGGCTGAGTTACGTGGTGATGCTTTCGCTGTACGCGTTCGCGTTTGGTAGCTACGGTGCGACGTTTTTGCCGTCGGCTTGGCAGGGGCTGGAAAAGCATGCGCTGATCAGCCTCAGCGTAATCCTGCTGGCTGGCCTGAATCTGATGAGCGTGGAATGGATCGGCAAGGCAGAAGACTGGATCGTGGGATTGAAAGTGCTGATCCTGGTGCTGTTTGTCGGATTTGGTCTTGCGAGCGTCAAGATTTCTCAAGTCGCGCCGGGCTCGTGGTCGCCGCCGCTACGGTTAGCGGCAGGCGGAATGATCATCTTCCTGGCGTACGAAGGATTTGAGTTGATGGCGAACACAGCAGAGGATGTACGGGACGCGGCACGAACTCTGCCACGCGCGTATTACACCGCGGTTGGGTTTGTTATCGTATTGTATGTGCTGGTCTCGTTCGTTACCGTTGGCAATCTTTCGGTGGCAAAGATTGTCGTAGCCAGAGACTATGCGTTGTCGGAAGCAGCCCGTTCATTTTTTGGGCAGACGGGATTCTCGCTGATTGCGGTGGCGGCCCTGTTGTCCACCGCATCCGCGATCAACGCCACATTCTATGGCACCGCGCGGCTGAGTTTCTGTATCGCGCGCGACCGTGAATTGCCGGTGTTTCTAAAACGGAAAGTGTGGAATCAGCCGGTGGTCGGACTGCTGATCACTGCCGGGTTGACGCTGGTTGTCGCCAACGCATTTGACTTGACCAGCATTTCAACGCTGGGCAGCGCCGGTTTTCTATTGATTTTCGCCGCAGTCAACGCCGCCAACATGAGGCACGCTCGAAAAACGAACAGCAACCGGTGGATTTCCGCCGCCGGAGCCGTGGCATGTCTTGCGGCGTTGGGCGCGTTGATCTGGCAGACGGGAACGACCGCGCCGGCAAAATTGTGGGTGCTCGCGGCGATGATTGGGCTAGCGGTGCTGATCGAGGGAGGCTACCGTGCGACCAAGGGCGATCTGCGGGCATGATCAGCAACGTCAGTCCATGGCTGTGTCCGCGCAGCCGCACCGGGTAACGGCGATTCCATCGGCGGGTTGAAAGTGCCGGCAGATAGCGGATGGTTCGCGGCTCGTCCGTCAGGGACCGGGAATATTTACAAGATTTATGCGGAGAGCTTCCATGGCGCGGATCATCTGCATCACATCTTGAAGGAAGCCCAGACGATTGTCAGCGACACTTTGGCGGCAGCGCCGGATGCGGGACACAAATCATGAGCAAACGAACACAGATCAACCACCCCATTCACAACCTTCCCAGCGCGGAAGTCGAGGGGTTCGATTCCCTGGCGGAGCTTGCGCTGGACATGCGCTGGTCGTGGAATCATGCCACTGACGCACTGTGGCGCGCGCTCGATCCCATTCTTTGGAACCTCACGCAAAATCCCTGGGTTGTCCTGCAGACGGTCTCGCGGGACAAACTTGAGCGCGTGCTGGCCGATCCAACTTTCCGGAAGAACATTGATGGTCTGCTGCAAGCGAAGCAACAGGCCTCGGCGAAGCCTGCATGGTTTCAGCAAAGCCATCCCGGGTCTCCCCTGACCTGCGTCGCGTATTTCTGCATGGAGTTCATGTTGAGCGAAGCGCTTCCCATCTATTCGGGTGGACTGGGCAATGTGGCCGGCGACCAGCTCAAGGCTGCCAGCGATTTGGGCGTGCCGGTGGTTGGCGTGGGGCTGCTCTACCAGCAAGGCTATTTTCGACAGGTGATTGACAAGAATGGAGCGCAGCAGGCGCTTTACCCGTACAACGATCCCGGGCAATTGCCGATCACGCCGCTGCGCCAGCCGAACGGCGAATGGTTGCGGTTGGAAATCGCGTTGCCGGGTTACTCGGTTTGGCTGCGCGCCTGGCAGGTTCAGGCGGGCCGCGTCAAGCTCTACCTGCTGGATAGCAATGACGCGGCGAATTTCCCCGCTCATCGAGGGATCACCAGCGAGTTGTACGGCGGCGGCCCGGAGTTGCGCCTCATGCAGGAAATGCTTCTGGGGATAGGCGGCTGGCGGTTGCTCGGCGCGCTGGGCATCAGGCCGGAAGTGTGTCACTTGAATGAAGGGCATGCTGGATTCGCCGTGCTGGAACGCGCCCGAAGTTTCATGGAGGAAACCGGACAGCCCTTCGAAGTGGCGCTGGCCGCCACGCGAGCCGGAAACCTGTTCACCACGCACACGCCGGTCGCTGCCGGCTTCGATCTGTTCGATCCGGCCCTGATTCAGCAATACCTCGGAGGGTATGCGGAGAAGAGACTCGGCATAACACTCCAGGATTTGCTGGCCCTGGGCCGCCGGAATCCGGAGGACTCGTCGGAAAGTTTCAACATGGCGTATCTGGCGATTCGGGGGAGCGGGGCGGTGAATGGCGTGAGTCGCTTGCACGGGAAAGTCAGCAGGGGTCTCTTCGAGCCTCTTTTCCCCCGCTGGCCACAGGACGAAGTGCCTGTCGGACACGTGACCAATGGAGTCCACATGCCGACCTGGGATTCGGCCGCCTCCGACGATCTTTGGACGAAAGCCTGCGAGAAAGAACGCTGGCTGGGGCCGACGGAAGACCTGGACCCGAAGATTCGCTGTCTCACCGACGCCACGCTCTGGCAATTTCGAGGGGTCTCCAGAATGTCACTGGTGGAATATGCCCGCGAGCGATTGTCTGGGCAACTGGCCGCCTCCGGCTCTGCGCCCGAGGCGATCGATCGGGCGAAACATCTCTTCGATCCCAACGCATTGACGCTGGGTTTTGCGCGGCGCTTCGCCGCCTACAAGAGGCCGAACCTGCTCCTGCACGACTCCGAGCGACTGCTTCGCCTGTTGAGCGATTCCCGGCGCCCGGTGCAACTCATCATCGCTGGAAAGGCGCATCCCGCGGACCGCGCGGGACAGGACTTGATCCAGGAATGGATGCATTTCATCCGCCGGCCGGAGGTTCGTCCCCATGCCATCTTCCTCAGTGATTACGACATGCATTTGACCGAGCACATGGTGCAGGGCGTGGACGTCTGGATCAACACGCCCCGCCGTCCGTGGGAGGCTTGCGGCACCAGCGGCATGAAAGTGCTCGTCAATGGCGGCATCAATCTTTCGGAGCTGGACGGCTGGTGGGCGGAAGCTTATACGCCTGAAGTGGGGTGGGCCTTGGGAGATGGCCAGGAGCATGGCGACGATCCAGCCTGGGACGCCGCCGAAGCCGATGCCCTGTACGACCTGCTCGAACGGCAGGTAATCCCCGAGTTTTACACCCGAAACAAGAATGGCGTTCCCGTTGCCTGGATCAAACGCATGCGGGAAAGCATGGCGCTGCTGACACCGCTCTTCTCCGCGCACCGCGCGGTGCGCGAATACACTGAGCAGCTCTACCTCCCGGCGGCTACCGACTACCGGAAGCGCGTGGCGAACAAAGGCGCCATCGGCAGGGAAATCGTCGATTGGCGGCATGAGGTGGACAGCAAGTGGAGCGCGTTGCGCTTCGGGGACATGCGGGTCCAGACCAACTCGGACCACCACATGTTTGAAATCGAAATTTTTCTGAACGATCTCGACCCGGGCGGGTTGCGAGTGGAGTTGTATGCCGACGGAATCAGTGGCGGAGATCCAGTTCGGCAGGAAATGAAATGTGCGCGAACGCTGCCTGGCGCAGCTGGGTCCTGCGTCTACCGCGCGACGGTACCTGCTTCACGCCCTCTGAGTGATTACACGCCGCGAGTGATTCCGCGGCGTTCCGGGCTGGAGGTTCCGCTGGAATCCGCTCGAATTTTATGGCAACGATGAAGAAAACGCCCCAACGCGATTTGCACGGTTACACCTCGGAACTGTCCGAGCGCGCTGACGTGCGCGCTGGCTCTGCTCTGCCTTTGGGTGCCCGGGAAACCTGCGGTGGAGTTAATTTTGCAATTTTCAGCCGGTACGCCACCCGCGTCCGGCTGGAATTGTTCGACCATCCCGAAGACGCAGCGCCGGCCCGGGTCGTCGATCTGGATGCGGTGCGCAACCGCACCGGCGACGTGTGGCACGTTTGGTTGCAGGGGATCGATTCCGGGCAACTCTATGCCTACCGAGTGGACGGGCCTTACGAACCGGGCGAAGGACATCGTTTCAACTTCAACAGGCTTCTGCTGGATCCCTTCGCAGCCGCGATTTCGCAGCTGCCCCCGTGGGATTTCGCGTCGGCCTGTGGATACGATTCGTCGGCACCCGAGCAAGACCTGGTCATCTCGAAGCAGGACAATTCCAAGTCCATGCCGAAATGCGTCTTTGTCAACGAGCCTTTTGACTGGAATGGAGAACAGCCACCCCGGCATCCGTGGTCCAAAACCATCATTTACGAAACGCACGTTCGCGGGTTTACGATTCATTCCAACTCGGGCGTGGATCATCCGGGAACCTATCGGGGCCTGATCGAAAAGATTCCCTATTTCAAAACCCTGGGAGTGACCGCCGTCGAACTGCTGCCCGTGCAGGAGTTCAATGAAAATTCGCTGGCGCGCAAAAATCCACAGACGGGCAAACCCCTTACGAATTACTGGGGCTACGATCCCGTGGCCTTTTTTGCGCCGAAAGCTTCCTACAGCAGTTCGGGAGGCGCGGGTCAGCAAAAACTGGAATTCAAGGAAATGGTCCGAGCCTTTCACGCCGCAGGCATCGAAGTGATTCTGGACGTGGTGTTCAATCACACCGCGGAGGGAAACGAACTGGGCCCGACGCTGTGCTTCCGCGGGCTGGATAACGCGATCTTTTACACGCTCGCCGACGACAAACGCTATTACAAGGACTACACGGGGACAGGAAACACCATTAATGCCAACCACCCCGTGGTGCGAGACCACATTTTGGGCGCGCTCCGCTACTGGATGATGGAGATGCATGTCGACGGGTTTCGCTTTGACCTGGCCTCCGTGCTTGGCCGGGGACGTTCCGGCAACTTGCTGCCCAATCCCCCGCTTCTCGAGCGAATCGCCGAAGATCCGATTTTGAGGGATGTGAAAATCATTGCCGAAGCGTGGGACGCCGCCGGCGCCTATGAGGTTGGTAGTTTTTCAGAGCGGCGCTGGGCGGAATGGAACGGCCGGTACCGGGACGATGTCCGGCGTTTCTGGCGCGGCGACGATGGAATGCTGGGATTGTTTGCCAGCCGCATCTGCGGCAGCGCCGACATCTATACCCAGTCCGGCAAAGGTCCCGATGGCAGCATCAACTTCATCACCTGCCACGACGGCTTCACTCTGAACGACCTGGTGAGCTACCGCTCAAAACACAATGAAGCCAATGGAGAAAACAACCATGACGGCACCGACGCCAACTTCAGCGACAACTATGGCGCGGAAGGCGAGACTGGGGATGCCGGGATCGAAACCCTGCGGAAACGCCAGGTCAAGAACTTCTTTCTGACCTTGCTGATCTCACGCGGCGTGCCGATGCTGCTCGGCGGGGATGAATTTCGCCGCACGCAAGGCGGCAACAACAACGCCTACTGCCAGGACAACGAAACCAGTTGGGTTGACTGGAACAATCTTAAACAGCATCAGGAGATTTACCGGTTTGCCTGCGGCATGATCGCCTTTCGTCGCGCCCATCCCGTGCTGAGCAAGGAGCAATTCTATACCGACGCCGAAATTCACTGGTTTGGTCCGCAGGGGGGATTGCCCAACTGGACCGGGTCGAATGAAAAACAGTTTGCCTGCCGGATCGATGAAGACGAACAGAGCGCTCTTTACCTGATGTTCAATGCCGGCGCCGATGCGGCCGATTTCGGTTTGCCTCCCGCACCGCCGGGTTCCCGGTGGCATCTGGCCGTGGACACCTCCGGCGAAACGCCACGAGATCTGTTCGCCGCGGGCAAGGAACCGCTTTGGGAAGATTCACAGACTTACCGTCTTCTCCCCCGATCCAGCGCAATACTTCTTGCGCGACGCCCAGCGATCAAATGAGATCAAATAAACGGGCCGATCCCGATCTTCAGGAAGATACGTCCTTACCGGCTACGAGCACGCCTGCTTGCAGGGCGCAAGAGTTTTCTCACTGACTTTCATGCGTCATTTTGTTTATTTTCTCCCTGCCTGTTCCGCGCGTATTCATTGCCGAGAGAATGTCTGTTTTTGTGAGGATTCCTTGCAGCTGGCCAGCTTCGGACATGACGAGTAACATATGCATCCGACGCTGAGTAGTTAGCAGGCGCAGAGCCTCCCGCATGTCGCATTCCGGCGGCACGCATGTCATGTGACGATCCATCAGATCACTCGTCGTCATCTGGTCCCATTTTTCAGGTTCCACCTTGCTGAGGGAACTCACGGATACCGTGCCTGTCAATCTCCCGTCTTCGTAAACAGGATATGTGGAGTGTGCGTACTGCGACGCTACGCGATTGGCGAACTGACGCAATTTCGTTTCGCCTTGCGTCGAAATCACGCTTTTCTGCATGACATCGCGGACCATTATCTTTGAGAGCTCTGCGACTTTTACCCCTTCATGCAAGCGCTGGTCTCCGGAGACCGAGGCCTCGCCCGAAACTGCATAGGCTACGGCCGCACCAATCAGGGTAGGAATAATGTAGGCGTGCCCGCCCGTCGCCTCCGCGACAAAGACTACGGCCGTGAGTGGCGTCTTATATCCCCCTGCGATGAAGGCCGCCATCCCCACGGCTGCGTAAAGGTCAAGCAAAGGACTGCGCACGATCGATTGCGCAAAAGCAGTCCCGAACGAACCCCCGGTGAGAAACAGCGGCACGAACATGGCACTGACGCCGCCGGATGCCAAAGAAAACAGAGTCGCGGCCAGTTTCAGTATTCCGAACACCAGGAGTTCCATCGAACTATGCACTTGCTGCAGAATTTGCGGCACTGCTTCGTAATTAGGACCGATCGGGACCAAATTGCCTTTGAAAATCGAGACAAATGCCAGCCCGCACGCACCCGTCAACATTCCGCCCAGCGCCATCTTCGCCCAGTGTGGAACGGTGGCATTCACGCAAAATGAGCGCAGGCGGCGAAACGTGATATCGAAGGCCATCGTCACGAGTCCGCAGGCCAGGCCGAGCACTGCCGACCACAGGAGATCCGCCCGCGTGTACGCCGCTCCCGCAGCAAAATCAAACAGCGGTTTCGCCCCCAGGAAGGCAGCCATCGTGGCATAGGACGTCACCGAAGCGATCAGGGACGGCAGCAGCGCCTCATGTGCCAAGTCATCCTTATAGGGCATCTCCAGTGCAAAGATGATTCCAGTCAATGGCGCGCGGAATACGGCCGACATCCCTGCCGCCGCCCCACTGATCAGCATGATCCTTCGATCCTGCGCGTCGAGACCTAACCTCCCCAACTTTGTCCACATCCAGGATCCAATGGCCCCTCCGCCATAGATGCTTGGCCCCTCCAAAGCTGCGCTCCCGCCGCAACCCACTGTCGCGATTGCGGCCAGCAGCTTCGGCAAAAACGGCCGCATCTGCACATCGCCCTGATGTTCATGGTAAGACCGGATAATTTCTTCGGTGGAGTGTTCGTCCGGGTCCGGTGTCAGGTATTGCATGAGCAAACCAGCCATTATGAATCCAATGGTCACTCCCGGAATCATTGCGAACTTGTGTGCGAGAAAGTATTGGAGCACTGGGGGCCAGATCCATTTCAGGATGACCTCCGCAATCAGGGTGATCAGCAAACCTGTCGTTACGCCCAGGATCGGCGCAATCATGAGCCATCGGTGCAGGTCGCGCGAGTAGGTCGATCTCAGGTCTTCGCGCACCAGCAAGCTGTATTTGAAAATACGGGGATGGTTTCTCAGCCATCTCTTGATTTCAGTCATCTTGACGGCCTGTTCATCCCCCATCACACTTTCCTTAATCCCAGCGGCAGTCTGCCCCACTCGAATCTGGACAGTTCCTTTCGGTGCAGGCCAGATAGCTTCATCAAAACAGCACGCCCGGTGGGCGTAAGCTCAACCCGTATGAGGCGGTGGTCGCGGGCAACGACTCTTTTCCGAACAAGATGGGCCCGGGAGGCTCGGCTCACCAATGTCACGACCGCGTTATGCCTCTCCTGCAGGAACTCCGCCAGTTCGGAAATCGTTGCCCATCCGCGTCCGGTAAAGCCCGCGACACCCAGCATCAATTGATGCTGTTGGGGAGTAATGCCGGCGGCACGCGCTGCCTTTTCGCTGAATCTCAAAAACAGGCGCAGCTGATATCGAAACTGGCTCAACTGCTGCAGGACAGGAGTCGCCGGATGGCGTTGCACGCTGCGGGCTGGCTTTTTACGTGTCACTGGCCGGATAATATATCACAGTGTGATATATTTACGGTAGGGCGGCGACCCCGGGATTGCACTAACACAGCGTGTTGGCGGGTGACATCTCAAAGGACGTTATGTGACCGGCTTACCAATTTCTGAACGGTCGGACGGCTGGGAGCGAAACGCGGATGACAGGTGAGACGGTGCGCGGCTCAAACATAGAATTGTTCCATGCACCGCGAGTCTGTGAATTTTGTCACTTCAAATCCCTCGCCTCTCCTTCATGATCTCCAGGCAGGGGAGAACGGTCGCGCCCGCTGAAATCAGGCACATTCCCACTTCAACGCGGAGGTCCATTTCGTCATGCCTGTTCAAATTGGAGAGAAAGCTCACAACTTTTCTGATCCGACAGCACTTCTCTCGGACTGCCACCGGCGCATCGAGATGTTTCTCGGTTCACTCGACGCGGTCGCGAAAAGCATAGATCGTCCTTTGACCGATGAAGCTGTTCAGGCGTTCGATTCAGCTTTACGATACTTTCGAGAAGCCGCGCCAAAGCATACTTCCGATGAGGAAGAATCGTTGTTTCCTCGGTTACGCCAGGTTCACCATCCCGGCGTCGAAGCCGCGCTCATAAAGCTGGATTCCCTCGAACAGGAGCATCGCCGGGCGGCTCCTTTGCATGCTGAGATCGATCGATTGGGGCAGCATTGCCTCTCAACAGGCAGCCTATCGCCCGGGGAAGCGGAGGCATTCCGCAAAGCGGTCGCAACTCTTATAGCCATGTACAAGGAACATATCAGCGTAGAGGATGGTTTGGTCTTTCCGTTGGCGGCTCGTCTTTTGTCCCGGATCGATAAGGCAGATATTGCGAATGAAATGGCGACTCGAAGAAAGGTAAGACTCGTGACAGATATCTCTCCCCTTTAAGGTCAGCGATGAAGCGATTTCTAAATTCGCCTGATCGCTCTCTGTTCGTGAAACGGGGATTCGCACTCATCGAGAATTCTGCAGTGGCCGTGCGCGGCCCCGCCTTTTTGTAGCAATTCTAGGGTGAGTTTTCCGCAGTTCGTTGTCCAGGGAAATCGCGGTTAGTCGAGATTTCCCCGGAGAATTCGTTCTGATCTGTACCTGGGAAGAGGCTTAGGCGAACGGTCGTTGCTAAGGTAAGAAGCGCGATTGAGGACATTGATGGCCTTATCGATTCCTGAACTCGATCGAAAACTTCCAGGCCGCGCGGCGACTTCAGCAATTATGCCCCTGGCAGAAACAGAGGGGGCGCGATCCGGCCCGCGCGAGCCGGGAAAAGCGCCACCTCCGTTTTTGCCGATCCGAATAACGGGAACGGGTGTGAATGCCAGGTGAACGGCTCTGTTTTCCGCCACGCTCAGGCAAGGTCGAAGCGATCCAGGTTCATCACCTTGTTCCACGCAGCCACGAAGTCCTTCACAAACGCCTTCTTCGAGTCGTCACATGCGTAGACTTCCGCGATGGCCCGCAGCTGCGAGTTCGAACCGAATACAAGGTCGACACGCGTGCCGGTCCACTTCATTTTGCCCGTCGCGCGGTCGCGCCCCTCATACACGCCTTCGGAGGTGGAGGAGGGCTCCCATTTCGTATCCATGTCGAGCAGGTTGACGAAGAAATCATTCGTCAGCGTCTCGGGTCGGTTGGTGAAGACGCCGTGTTTGGAATGCCCGAAGTTGGCATTCAGGGCGCGCAGGCCGCCCACGAGAATCGTCATCTCGGGGGCAGTCAGCTTCAGCAACTGCGCCCGATCCACCAGCAGTTCCTCCGCCGGCATTTGTTGGTGTCCGTTCCGGAGATAGTTGCGGAAGCCGTCCGCGGCCGGCTCCAATACGGCGAATGAGTCCACGTCGGTCTGCTTTTGCGTAGCATCCGTGCGCCCCGGCGAGAAGGGAACTTTCACCTTTTGCCCGGCCCTTTTCGCAGCTTCCTCGACGGCTGCGCAGCCGCCCAGGACGATCAGGTCCGCAAGCGAAACCTTCTTTCCGCCCGACTTCGAACCGTTGAAATCCTTCTGGATCGTCTGCAGCTTCCGCAGAACCTTCGCCAGTTCGGCTGGCTGGTTCACTTCCCAATCCTTTTGTGGCGCCAGGCGAATGCGCGCCCCGTTCGCCCCACCGCGCTTGTCGGAACCGCGGAAAGATGCCGCCGATGCCCAGGCCGTCGTGACCAGTTGGGAGATCGACAGTCCGGACTTGAGTATCTTCGCCTTCAGAGCAGCAATTTCCCTTTCCCCGATCAGTTTGTGATCCAAGGCGGGAACCGGGTCTTGCCACAGCTGGGGTTCCTTCGGAACGAGCGGGCCAAGGTATCGCGTGATCGGCCCCATGTCGCGGTGCGTCAGCTTGAACCACGCCCGCGCAAACGCGTCCGCGAGCTGATCCGGATGCTCGTAAAACCGCCGTGAAATCTTTTCGTAAGCGGGATCGAGCCGCAAGGCCAGGTCCGTGGTCAGCATGGATGGCGCGCGACGTTTTGACCGGTCGTGCGGATCCGGCACCGTACCGGCGCCTGCGCCGTTTTTCGGTGTCCACTGATGCGCACCGGCCGGGCTCTTGGTCAGTTCCCATTCGTAGCCGAACAGGTTCGCGAAGAAATTGTTGCTCCACTTCGTTGGCGTCGTGGTCCAAATGACTTCCAGGCCGCTGCCGATTGCGTCATCCCCTTTGCCCGTGCCAAATTTGCCCTTCCAGCCGAGGCCCTGCTCCTCGAGGCCGGCTGCTTCCGGCTCCGGGCCCACCAGCGCCGCATCGCCGGCGCCGTGTGTTTTGCCGAAGGTGTGACCGCCGGCAATGAGCGCCACCGTCTCCTCGTCATTCATCGCCATGCGGGCGAAAGTCTCCCGGATATCCCGTGCCGCAGCAAGCGGATCCGGCTTTCCATTCGGCCCTTCCGGATTCACGTAGATCAGGCCCATTTGCACGGCAGCGAGCGGATTCTGAAGATCGCGGTCGCCGCTGTAGCGCTGGTCCGCCAGCCATTTGCCTTCCGGGCCCCAGTAGATATCCTCGTCGGGCTCCCAGACATCTTCGCGCCCGCCGCCAAAGCCGAACGTCTTAAAGCCCATCGACTCGAGAGCGACGTTGCCGGCAAGAATCATGAGGTCGGCCCAGGAGATTTTCCGCCCGTACTTCTGCTTGGTCGGCCACAGCAGGCGGCGCGCCTTGTCCAGGTTCACGTTGTCCGGCCAGCTATTGAGCGGCGCGAAGCGCTGCTGGCCGCTTCCGGCGCCGCCACGGCCGTCGCCGATGCGGTATGTACCCGCGCCATGCCACGCCATGCGAATGAACAGCGGGCCGTAGTGGCCAAAGTCGGCCGGCCACCAGTCCTGCGAATCCGTCATCAATGCATGCAGGTCCTTGATCACGGCGTTCAGGTCGAGGCTCTTGAATTCTTTCGCGTAGTCGAACTTCTCGTCCATGGGATCGGACAGCGGGGAGTGCTGGTGCAGGATATTCAGGTTCAGGTGATTCGGCCACCAGTGCGCATTCGTCGGAACCGTATGAGTGACAGCGCTGCCCATTACCGGGCACTTGGATTCAGCGGACATCTTTTGCTCCTGCTTGGCGGGTTCTTTTTCCATGAGTTCATCCTCCTTCGAATTGGCCAAAAAAAATTGCAATGAATTACAAAACCATCCCGGCTTTCCCGTGCGCGCATTCGCCGGCCGCGCTTTGCCGGCGCGCGCACTTCGTGCAGAGTCCCCGGAAAATGAGTTCGCATTCGCGAAAAATCCGCTTACCGAGAGAGCGCGAAGCGGGCCTGGGCACGTCGTACCACTCGATGTCCTCAACGTTGCCGCAGCGGTCGCAGATGAAGTGGTGATGCCGCATGCCTTTCGCATCGAATCGCGCGGCGCGGCCCTCGACGGCCACTTCACGCACCAAACCCGCCTGCACCAGGTCCCGCAGATTGTTATAGGTCGTGGCCCTGGAAGAGCGCGGATCCACGCGATTGACGGCTTCGAAGATTTCCGCAGCCGTGGGATGCCTGTTGTGTTCCATCAGAAATGCCATCACGGCATAGCGCTGCGGAGTGCACCGCAACCCGCTGCCGTCGAAGGACCGTTTAATCGCTTCGGCGTCCATGAGTAATTTAGACTATGTCTAAGCTTGGATTTTGGCAAGACTTATGCTTTGTTTGCTGCTGCGAGGTGAAGTTTCTCCCGGATTCCGGAGAAAAAGTTTCTGAAGTATTTATAAAAATGGCAGGTGCGTGCGGACTCCCGACAGGGTCGGGACAGGTCGAACCGCAGACCTCTACCGTGTCAAAGGGCCATGATTACGTACGGCCAATAACTTTCAAGGTGTTGCAGGGTGTTTAAGCACATTGAAGACTTCAGCTAGCAGCATCAGGAACACCGTTTTGACAAGAATCGCGTATAAGCTGCTTAGGTCGCTCGCACTCTGTGTTCGCGCGCACAAGATCATCCATCAGCGGCATCCCCGTTCGGGCTATTATTCTGAAATGTGACCGCAATGCCGAACACACATACCAAGACCCCACTTCGGACGGGCTTCCTTCGATCCTTTATTCGATGGCTTGTTATCGGCGTGGTGCTTCTTTGGTCGCTGGCCGCGCTGATCCTTGTGACCGCCCGGTGGATCAACCCGCCGACAACCGCGGTGCACATCGAGCGCCGCCTGCAGGCCTGGATTCACCACACGCCGTATCGCGAACGCTACAAATTCATTCCGCTCAGCCAAATCTCGCCCGATCTCCAGCATGCCGTAATCGCGGCAGAAGACGCGCGCTTCTATCAGCACCATGGATTCGATTGGCACCAGATCCAAATCGCCGCCCAGGGCGATTTGGAAGGCGGGCGCATTCGCGGAGCTTCCACCATTACGCAGCAACTTATAAAAAACATATTCTTCGGAACGAGCCGCTCGATCCTCCGCAAGGGTGCGGTGGCCACGCTGGTACCCGTCGCCGAAATCGTCCTGGGCAAAAAGCGCATTCTGGAGATCTACCTCAACGTGGTCGAATGGGGTCCTGGTATTTATGGCGCAGAGCCAGCGTGCCGCTTCTATTACAAAACCTCAGCTCGGAATATCGGCCGGGAACAGGCGGCACGGCTCGCTGCAATTCTGCCGGCTCCCCTGAAGCGACGCCCCGAGCGCATGAATAACTACAGCGCAATTATCCTGAAACGGATGGGCCAAATGGGTTGGTAATCGCGGCTTACATGTTACCAATGCAGCTGCTTTTACTACTCTCGCGCCGGGTTCTGAGCGTCTTGTTGGCAACCGGGAAGTTGGGATTTTCCCAACCAGCCGAAACTCCACTGCGAGCGATGGTGATGCCATCTTAGTGTGCGCGTTTGACGTGACCAGCCAGACTTGTTAGTCCAGGCGGAGTGAGAAACGTATGTGAATCCGCGACGCACTATCTGTTGAACCGAGAATCCATTGTCATTTACATCGGCAATCAGCATTTCTTTGAAATTGCGAATAAGTAATGCAGCATGTGGCTCCGCTGGTCCCGGAGAGTCCCTCGTTTTGCATAGTAAGTGCCTTCGATAATTCTTTTACTCTAGAAAAGCGGAAACCATCTTGGCGTGCACGATAAGACGCTGAGGAGCGGAGCCAACATAATTAAAAGGATAACAGGTGACCAGCGTCAGCGTTGGCAGTTGCGTAGCATCCAAGACCTCAATGGCACTGGGAAGAACGATGCGGAGAGAAACAACGCGATATTGAAACCTGCCGGCTGCGGTGAAAAGGAGAAGTTTGTATTAGTCAAGAGAGATCCCCGACAGGCTTGGATGACTGAACGAGTTCGCGAACTCGTTCCGCAGGTGTTTTTCCTTTGAGTGCGAGATGTGGTCGATCCTGGTTGTATTCGGTTTCCCATTTCTTGAGTTTTCGAGCTAAATCCCCTTTATGTTTGAACTGTCTTCCCTGATAGAACTCCTGAGCGTCGGTCTTTTGGCTTCGCTCGACCTTCCCGTTTACTTCCGGGCAGCCCGGAGGTATGTGTTTGTGGGAAATGCGGAGGTCGGAAAGATGCCAGGTGAACTGTGGCCCGAATGAAGAGCCGTTGTCAGTCTGGATTCTATGAATGGCAAAGGGGAAATGCTCACGGACTTCCTGAAGGAAGTTGTATTGCACCCAGCTAAAACTGGACACTTCAATTAGAAGCTATTGCACAACCCTGCGTAAGACGATCATGAAGCAGGCGATATGAAAGAACGCGCCATAGATCGTGAGCGAGCGGTCGTACCGTACGACCAAGCGCCGGAAGTTTCCCAGCCAGGCGTTGGTGCGTTCAACTATCCATCGCCTTCTGTAACGCCGCAGGGCTCGACCATCTTGCGTTGCCGGTCGAACGCGATTCTTTTTATGCGGGCAAATCAGCTCGATGCCGCGACGCTGCAAACGCTTTCGCAATGGATCGCTGTCGTATGCCTTGTCGGCGATCACCCGCATCGGCTTTTGCCGAGGGCGGCCCGCATGATGACTTCGTGCTACGCGGATTGCCGCGAGCGTCGTTTCCGCGAGTTTGACTTCCGCCGGGGATGCAGAGTGAAGGTAGTTTCCCAGAGCAAGACCGCGGCCGTCGACCACCACCATCCACTTCGTCCCCTTGCCCCGCTTGGTTTTTCCGACTCCGCAGCCCCTTTTTTCGCCGGAGCGAAACTGCCGTCCAGAAACGATTCGCTCCATTTCAATTGCTGGCGCTCGTTCAACTCGCTCAGAAACGCCCGCCAGATGTTCAACCAAACGCCCCGCTCTTCCCAGTCTCGCAGTCGCCGCCAGCAAGTCGAAGGATGCGGGAATTTCTCCGGCAGGTCCTGCCAGCGAGCCCCGCTGCGCAGAATCCACAGAATTCCTTCCAGCACACGGCGGTTCTCGATCCACGGACGACCGCCCTGGCGTTGCTTGGGCGGCTTGGGGAGCAAGGGCGCGATTTTCTTCCACTGCGCTTCGGCCAGCAATGGACCACACCGCGCCATCCGTCCTCCTTCGGCGCTGCTGACCTTGCTTATCTCCCATTTTCAAAAACTCAACCATCATCATTTCAATGGCTTGTCTACGGTTGTGCAACAGCTTCTAAGTGAAGTGTCCTGTTTTAGCGGGGAGCAATACAAAGGTATAACCTCAATCTAGTCTTAGGGAATTGATTTATTTCTTATTTCTCCCTCCTGGCAAATAAGGGATAGTTGAGAAGAACATAATGATCCGCATAAGTCTCGCATGCCACGACAACCCTAATGCAGAATCCAATCGCCCGTTTTCTCTACGAATTGGAACGCATATCGTGGGTAAGGCGTGTCGCTACCCTCGGACCTGACTACACGCGCTTTGCCAACTAATTTTGTTCCTCCGCTAATCAGATATACTTCAATCGTGGAGTTCTTATTCAGCGGGGCCGCGCAGCCACATAAGAACCCGCTTTTACTGACATTTTCCGTATTGCTCATTTCCTCGAATGGTTTTTCGTTGATATCGATTCCTCGTAGCTTCAACATAACTCGCAAATGAACCCGCACTTCGCGTCTTCGGTCGGGATGGGCGGCGTGCAATACCCTTTCCAGGCCGGATTGCAGAGCGTCAAAATCAACTGGTTTCTCAAAGTACGCAGTGGCTCCGAGCTCCTTACAGAGTAATTTTGTAGTTGCACCCGCTTCTCCGCTAATAATGATGATAGGAATTAATTGCGTGGATGTCATCGATTTGAACGTCCGGCAAAGCTCGAAACCGGAATAATTGGGCATTCTTAGATCGAGTAGGATGGCATTGGGTTTGACTTGCATGGCCATTGCAAGGGCTTCTTCAGAGTTTCCCGTATCGAGGATCTCGTAGCGGTCTGCGAGATTTATTCGCAGGAGACGCCGCATGGCCTCTTCATCATCGACGATCAACAATTTATCCATGGTACGATTGCCTCCTATCATTTCAGTAAGACGTCAATTTCGGCGACCGCCGATCCCTTCCGTGTCAGCCAGACTGCTTGTTTCCTTCGCCTCTTTACGTGCGTCCAATAGCTCCCGGATTTTGCGCATCAGCGCTTCCTCTGTGAAGGGTTTGTGGAGTAAGTGGATGCCTTCCTCAAGGACCCCATGACCGGCGATAAAGTTGTCCGTGTAACCGGACATATAGAGCACCTTCATCGTTGGATGAAGGGGAGCAAGCCGTTCTGCCAGTACGCGCCCGTTAATTCCGGGCATCACTATGTCGGTGAGCAGCAAATGGATGGGGCCGGGGGTTTGCGCTGCTGCCTGTTGCGCTTCAGTCCCGTCCGCGGCCGTTAAGACGTGATACCCGTTCTCCTTCAAGAACAACTGCGCCAATATCCGCAGAGGCTCCGCGTCTTCGACTAACAAGATGGTCTCGGATCCACGTACGGTTAGCGGCGCCTGGATGCTCTCGCTGCTGGTGGCAACAGGCTCTTCGCTACGTGGCAAGTAAATCTTGAATAAAGCTCCTTTTCCTTTCTCAGATTCAACAGTGATGTAGCCATTGCTCTGTTTCACCACCCCATAAACAGTGGCGAGTCCCAGTCCCGTTCCTTTGTCTCGCCCCTTGGTGGTGAAAAACGGTTCGAAAATTTGCGCCTGGGTTTCCGGATCCATTCCTATGCCCGTATCCGTGACAGCCAGCATGACGTACTGGCCTGGGACTGATCCAGGATGTTCCCTCGCAAATGCAGCATCAAGTTCCGCGTTTGCCGTCTGGATTGTCAACTTGCCTCCATCCGGCATTGCATCCCGCGCGTTAACAGCAAGATTCATCACAACTTGTTCGATTTGCCCTGGGTCCGCTTTGACTTGGCCGATAATAGGGTCGAGTATCAAATCTAGCTGAATGTCTTCTCCAATTAGACGGGGCAGCATCTTTTGCATTTCGGATAACAGCGTGTTCAGATTCAAGATCATCGGTTCAAGGACCTGTTGACGGCTGAAGGCCAAAAGCTGCCGCGTCAATGCAACAGCGCGCTTACCGGCTTTCTCGATTTCCTCTGCATATTCATACGAGGGCTGTCCAGGCACCAGAGTTCGTTTTATCACTTGGATGTACCCGATGACGACCCCAAGAAGATTGTTGAAATCGTGCGCGATTCCTCCGGACAGCCGCCCAACTGCTTCCATCTTCTGCGCCATGCGCAGCTGCCGCTCCAGCACTCGCCGCTCCGTCACGTCTTCTGCAAAGACCTCCATGTCCGTGCCACTCTCGTCCTTTATGGGCCAGCCGCTGCACCGCACCGTAATGAAAGCGCCGTCTTTCCGCTTCCATTCAACTTCTACGTCTTTGAAATGTCGGTCTCGTAGAAACAGCTCGTTTATTTTCCGGTGCTCTGCGGGATTACGGTAAATGCCACTTGCAAGGTTAACCTTCAACAATTCTTCTTCGGACGTATAGCCCAGCATCTTTTCCAGGGCCGGATTGACCATGAGGATCTTCCCGGTCAAATTCGCTTTGAAAATACCATAGGGCGCATCTCCGACCAGGGAGCGGAAGCCCGTTTCCGATCGCTGGAGTGCTTCCGCCGCTCGTTTCCGTTCTGTGACGTCGCGATTCACGATGACTAATTTGTCGGGATCCCCTTTAGAATTGCGGATCACACTCGCTGTGGATTCCAACACCCGCCACGTACCGTCCTTGTGGCGGAAGCGATACTCCATCGGTCGGCCTAACCCCGTGCGATGCGTTTCCACAGCTCCCTCTTTGACGCGTTCTCTGTCTTCGGGGTGAATCTGTTCGAAAGAAGTTGAATTCTTCAATTCCTCCGATGTATATCCAAGAACCCTCTCGTAGGAAAGGC
>Ga0307373_10002952_pt1 | contig 30272 bp, 23 predicted proteins | sample OX2MG_FD_202534 | JGI IMG/M metagenome (GOLD analysis project Ga0307373, IMG submission 202534) | Soil microbial communities from Risofladan, Vaasa, Finland - OX-2 | ecosystem: Environmental > Terrestrial > Soil > Coastal area > Acid sulfate soil | place: Finland: Risofladan, Vaasa | collected... | reverse complement strand
ACGGGCCCGGCGGCCCGAATGCCAACGACGCAGCCGAGACAAACAGTGCTGCCGGGTCCAACGGCCACGTCGAGTCGAACGGCCACGTCGACGCCGACACCCCGGTGCCGCCCTCGGAGTTGGTCGGCCCCAGCGTCACCTGGCTGGGCCGGGTGGCCGTGGAGGGGGTCCGCATGGTGGCTGAAGGCCGGGTGGTGCCCACCCTGGACCGTAAGAAGCGCCCCGGCAGCGGCGGCCAGGAGCTGTCCGTCCACTGGTCCCCGGCCCTCATCGACTCGGCCCGGGTCGGCCAACTGGCCGCGGCCATGCCCGGGCCGGTTCGCATCCTCGGCCAGGCCGACGCCCGTTCCATCGTCCTGTCCGTGCTGGCGTCGGTGGTCAGCACGGTGGTGAGCGACGCCGCCTCCCGCATCGAGCTGCCGGCCCCCCCGCCCGTGACCAACAGCACCTCCCAGGTGGCCGAGGCCGTGGTCACCCGCTTGGACGGGTCGCCCTTCCGCGCCCCCGGCCACGCCGCCGCCGATGTGGCCGGTCGCCTGGAGCGATGGGTGGGCCGGGTGGCCGACCCCAACCGGCCCCGCCTCATCGTCAACCTGGATCCGCCCGACAAGGGCAACGCCTGGTTCCTCTCCGTCCTCGCCATCGGGGCCGAGGGCCGCCTGGCCCCGGTCGAACAGGCCCTGGCCGGGACCAAGAGTGCGGCCGCCATGGGTGAGGAACTCGACCGTCTGGAACGCCTCTTTCCGGCTCTGCTCCGCCCGGGGGGCTTGCGCCGGGGCGAGGTCTATCTGGATCAGACCGAGGCCTGGGATCTGATGACCTCCACCGGCGCATCGCTGGAGGGGGCGGGCTTCGAGGTCCGGGTTCCCGCTCTGTCCCGCCGCAAGCCGGCCGGGCGTCTGAAGCTCTTCTCCATGCCGACCGGACCGAGCATGGTGGGCGCCAGCCAGCTCTCCGACGTGCGCTGGTCGGTGATCTTCGATGACGTCGAGCTCACCGCCGCCGAAGTCGCCCGCCTGGCCGCCGAGGCCAAGCCTCTGGTCCGCTCCCGGGGTCGGTGGGTCGAACTCGACCACGCCGATCTCAAGGAGGCGGCCGCGGCCCTGGCCGAGAGGGCCCACACCACCCGCCTCTCCGGGGCCGAGATCCTGCGCCACGCCGTGGGCCTGGAGGCGTCTCCGCTGGCCGGGGGTCTCGAAGTCGAAGGCGGTGGCTGGGCCGCCGAGCTGCTGGAGGCGGCCCGGAGCGTCCCGACGGATCCGGTGACCGAGCCGGAGGGATTCGTAGGAAAGATGCGGAGCTACCAGGCCGAAGCCCTGGCCTGGCTGGGCTTCCTGGACATTGTCGGCCTGGGCGGCTGCCTAGCCCTGGACATGGGGCTGGGCAAGACCCCGACCATCCTGGCCCACCTGGCCCGATCCCAGGGTGGGGGGCCGGCTCTGGTGATCGCCCCCCCGGCCGTGGTGGGGAACTGGGCGGCGGAAGCGGCCCGGTTCACTCCCGGCCTGCGGGTGGTCGTCCACCACGGGGCCACCCGGGCTTCAGAGGACGAACTGGCTGCCGAGGCCGCCGGCGCGGATGTGGTCATCACCACCTACGGAACCGCCGTCCGGGACGTCGACGCCCTGTCCGGGGTGGAGTGGGACCGCCTGGTCCTGGACGAGGCCCAGGCCATCAAGAACTCGTCCAGTGAGACGGCCTCCCAGCTGCGCCGCCTGAACGCCCGGGTGCGCCTCGCCCTCACCGGCACTCCGGTGGAGAACGGGCTGGGGGACCTGTGGTCCATTCTGGACTTCACCAACCCGGGCCTGGTCGGGCCCCGGCCCGCCTTCATCGCCAAGCTGTCCGGGGAGGGCGAAGCCGCCCTCCGGGCTCTCAACGGCATCCTCGTCTTCCGCCGGACCAAGAGCGAGCCCATCGTGGCCCGGGAGCTCCCCGATCGCATCGATGAGCTCGACCACTGCACCATGACCCCCGAGCAGATCGGCCTCTACCAGGCCGTGCTGGACAACCTGCTCAACGGGCCCGACAAGCCGGCTCAGGGGGCGATCCTGGCCGCCATCACCGCCCTCAAGCAGATCTGCAACCATCCCGCCGCCTACCAGGCCGATGACCGCCCCCTCAGCGGCCGCTCCGGCAAGCTCTCCCGGCTGGAAGAGATCGTGGAAGCGGTCTTTGCGGCGGAGGAGAAGGTGCTGGTGTTCACCCACTTCGCCGAGTGGGGCAAGAAGATGGCCGACCACCTCACCGAGGTGACCGGCTCGCCCGTCACCTGCTACCACGGCGGCCTGGGCCGCACCGCCCGGGACCAGATCGTGGCCGACTTCCAGGCCCGCCCGGGGGCCGGCGCTCTGGTGCTGTCGCTCAAAGCCGGCGGAACGGGCCTCAACCTGACCGCCGCCTCCCACGTCGTGCTCTACGACCGCTGGTGGAACCCCGCCGTCGAAGACCAGGCCCGGGACCGGGCCTGGCGCATCGGCCAGACCCGCACGGTCGTCTCCCACCGCCTGGTCTGTCCCGGCACCGTGGACGAACGGGTGGAGGAGATCGTGGCCGGCAAGCGCCACGTGGCCGACATGGTGCTGCCCAAGTCCAGTTCCCTTTCCGACCTCGACGCCGCCCAGCTACGCACCGCCCTGGGTCTGCGCCGCGACACCCTTCTGACCGAGGCCGACCAGTGAGTGATCCGAACAACGCCCGCCCGCCCCAGCGCCGCCGTCGGGCCGGCCGCCGGCCCCGCCGGGTCGACCTCTGGGCCCTCCCGCCCGCCCTGCCCGCGCCCGAGCCCATCACCGGGGCGGGCGACCCCACCTCCCTGCTGCGTTCGCTCGGCCCCCCGCCCCTGAGCGGACACTCCACCACGGCCGAGCACTACATGGCCGCCGTCATCGAACGGGCGGCCGGCATCGCCATCGCCCTGGCCGCCGCCGCCGATCTGTGGCGGCCACCCACCGCCGGGCTGGACGAGGACTAACTCCAGACGCTCCGCGTTCCGCCGCCCCGGAACGGCCCTTGTGGGCGACCCGCGGTCAGGGCCGGGCGGCCAACTGGCGGGCCAGCGGACCGGGCATCACCCACAGGCTGGCCGGAGACGGCCCGGTCAAGAGGAGCTTCGCCCCGCCAAAGCCGGCCGTCCGCGACAGCGACCTTCCGGCCACCACCAGCCCGGACGGGCAGGGCAGCGTCGACCCCCGGTCCGAGTTGAAGACATCGAAGGCCACGTCGGGGGCGAAGAGCCGGGTGTTGTAGAAGGACCAGTCGTCCACCAGGTCGGAGTCCCAGGAGACGCAGCTGACATGGTCGGCGTGCTGGATGGCGACTATCTCGGCCGGCAGGGCCCGCCCGGCCAGCCTCCCGTTGGTCTGTCTGATCAGGTAGGAGTAGCCGTAGGCCGAGGCTGGGATCATGACGGCCACGGCAACGGCCGCCCCACCGAAGGCGGACAGCCGGAAACCGGCCAGCACCGTCAGGGCCGCCGCCAGGCCGGCGCCGGCCAGCGACGCCACGGTCACCCGGGCCGGGCTGCCCCGGACCACATCCGCGACAGCCAGGAGATTGGCGGTGACCACCGGGCCGGATAGGACCCGGCCCCAGTGCAGGGCCACTCCGAACGAAGTGACCGCCAGGGCCACCCCCACGGCCAGGGCCGGACCGACCCCCCGCCACCACCGGCCGGTCCCGGCCAGGCGCATTCCGGCCAGGACCCCGACCAGGAACACCGGTGGTGTGAACACCTCCAGGTACCGGCCGTAGATGGCGACGTCCACCCGGTTGCCCGTGGCCAGATAGACGGCGGCCAAGGCCGCTTCGGCCAGCAGCACCAGCACCAGGAAAAGGGGAAGCGGCCCGGCGGGACGGCCCAGCCAGGTGTCTTGGCGGTCCCCCCGTCGGATCAAGGCCAAGATGCCGAGCACGGTCAGGGCTCCGGCCCCGATCAGCAGATACAGGCCCTGGCCGGCCAGTTCGGCCCCGAAATGGGCCAGCCCGCCGGCGCTGGTGACCTGAGCCAGGATGTGCCCGGCCGTCGAACCGGTGGCGGGCAACTCCCGTCCGGGGACTGGCCGGGTCACCCAATGGGTGAGCAGACCGCCGCCGGTCATGGTCACCGCCAGCCCACCGGCGGTGGCGGCCAGGGCGGGGCCGTTCCGTCGCCAGGGCCGCAGGCTGTCCAGAGCGACCAGGGCCAGTGCCCCGGCCACCACCACGGTGCGCTCGTGGACCCAGTAGAGCAAGCCGGTGGCCGCCGCCACCGCCAGCCACCGACGGGGTCGGGGGTTGTCCCAGGCCCGGACGAGCAGCAGGCAGGTAAGGAGGAAGCCGGGGATGAGCAGATTCTCCGATTCGGCCAGGTCGGAGTAGAGGAGTGTGGCCGGGTAGGCCGCCACCACCACGGCCGCCATGGCCCACTGCGCCGCTCCGGCCGAGGGGGCCAGCCGCCGGGCCAGCCGGAGGAGGAGCACGGAGGAGAACCCGGCCAGGACCGCATTTAGGTCGAGCGTCCAGCGGTAGACGCTGGAGGCGGAATCGGACAGCCACCAGAACGGGACGATCAGCAGGCTGTAGCCCGGGGAGAAGGGCTTCCCCGTCGGCACTCCCCCCCGGGCCAGGAAGTGGGCCCCCATCAGGTAGCCGTATTCATCGGCGTGGATGATCGGGGTCCTCATGTGGACGCTCAGGCCCAAATGGACCGCGGCGGTCAGGAGGAAGACCAGCCATGGCGCGACGGCGACGCCGAGGGAGAGTTCCGACCAGCCCCTCCGCCGGCCGGGCGCGCCGGTCACCGGGGTGGACTCGACGGTCAACGGATCAGATGAAGTGGGTGATGTCCCCGGCCAGGAGATAGGACACCAGACCCATCACCGCCAGGTAGATGGCCGTGATCGGCCAACGGAGCCGGTGTCCGGCCTGGAAGAAGCGCCGGATACCCAGCACATCGAAGACCAGCGCCACCACGGCTATCGGGATCCCGATAATGGGAGCCACGCCGGTCAGAGCCCCGACCAGCGGGGTGATGACCGGAAAGGCCACGTAGGTCAGAAGGCAGCGCAGGGCCGAGATCAGGATGGAGGTGCTGAAGAGGCGTTGGGCGTCGGAGTCCGAAGCCCCCGACTCGGGCGGGATGAACAGGATGCGCCGGGCCACCGCATCGGCCCGGGTCGGCGCCGCGACCGGAGCCCTCCCCCGGCGGGGACCCAGCGGGGGTGCCTCGATGGTCGCCACCGCCACAGGCTAGGCGGAGGGACGGGGTCTTCGGCCCGGCGCCGGGCTGAGTCCTGCCGGGAGCCGTTAGGTCGATCAGGAAGTCATAGCATTTCATGTAGTTAGGTGATAAACCAAGGGAGTGGTGCCGGGACTGGCTTCCAACGTCGTGCGCCGGCCGGTCCGGCTGTGGCCCCGGCTCCCCGAGCGGGAGGCGCTGACTCTCCCCGCCGTCCCCGCCAGCGGGTCCGGGTCCAGGGGGTCGCCGATGCTCGGACTGTTGTTTCCAGCCGTGGGCCTGCTGTCGATGGTGGGATTCGCGGTGGTGGGGCGGTCCCTGACCTATCTGGCCGTTTCCGGAGGCGTGGCCGTGGTCAGCGTCGGGGCCGGGGTGGCCGCCCAGAGAGCAGCTGTCCGGCGGGGGCGGGCCCAGCAGGAAGCGGTCAGGGAGCGGTATCGGGAGCACCTGGCGACGGCCGAGGCGGAGTCCGCCTCCGCCGCCGCCCTGCAGCGGGCGGGCTTGAACGGAATCTTCCCCGACCCCGAAGCCCTCTTCGACTGCCTCTCCCCGGACGCGGGCCTGTGGGAGCGCCGGCCGGGCGACTCCGACTTCGGGACGGTGCGACTGGGCCTGGGGGTTGTCCCCGCCCTCCGGCCGGTGCGATTGGCTCCGGGCCAGCCTCCTGAGGCGGGGACCGATGGGGGGCTGCTCGCCCGGGCCGAGTCGCTGGCGGCCCGCACGGCTGGCCTGCCCGCCGCCCCGGTCGTCATCCCCCTTATCGGCTTCCGTCGGCTGGCGGTGGTGGGACCGGCAGCTCAGGCGCAGGCCCTGGTGCGGGGCTGGCTGGCGGCCCTGGCCGTCTTCCACGGCCCGGACGATCTCATCCTCAGCGCTCCTGCCATGGACGGCGACTGGGCCTGGGTGGCCCACCTGCCCCACGCGGTGGAAGGGACGGGAGGGGCGGTCCGTGGCCACCGGGTGGTGGTGGAGGACGGCGTGTCCGGCTCCGGCTGGGCCGATGGCCCGGCGCCACACCAGTCGGACGGTCGCGGCGGACTTCAGGCGGCCCCGGAGGACCGGAGCGCCCGGACGGTGATCACTCTGGTGGGCCGGAGCGCCGACATACCGGATGACAGCGACGCCGTGGTGGAGGTACACGGGGACGGCACTGCCACCTACCTCGAGTCGGGGCCGGGCGGGCGACTCGAAACAGGCGTGCGGGCCGACGCCTTGAGCCTGGCCTCGGCGCAGGCCCTGGCTGAGTTGTTGGCGCCGCTGCGGCCATATGAAGCCACCCGGGCCACCGAGCCGCTGCGGTTGTCCAGCCTGCTGGCCGGGGCCGGCGCCGGGGGCGACGCCTTTCAACGGCGGCCGCTGGAGTGCGACGACCTGGAGGCCGGGGGCCATCCTGTCTTGTTGGAAGCCGTCATCGGAGCGGAGCCGACCGGACGTCGGCTGACGCTTGCCCTGTCGGAGGCGGCCGCCGGAGGGAGCGGTCCGCACGGCATCCTGGTCGGGGCCACCGGGTCGGGCAAGAGCGAGCTGTTGAGGACGCTGACGCTGTCCTTGGCGGCGGTCCATTCGCCGGAGTTGCTCAATCTGGTGCTGATGGACTTCAAAGGCGGGGCGGCCTTTGCCGGACTGGCCGAGTTGCCCCACGTGGCCGGAGTGGTGACGAATCTGGCCGAGGACTTCGGCCGGATCGAACGGGCTCGGGACGCACTTCGGGCCGAGGTTGAGCGGCGGCAGGAGGTGTTGCGGGCCGCGGGGGTGGAGTCCATCCGGGCGCTGCACGCCGGCGGGACCGGTCAGCTTCCGTATCTGCTGGTGGTCGTCGACGAGTTCGGTGAGCTGTTGACGGCGTGTCCGGAGTTCATCGACACCTTCACCACCATCGGCAGTGTGGGCCGGTCGCTCGGCATCCACTTGCTGTTGGCGACGCAGCGGCTGGATGAGGGGCGGATTCGTCGGCTGGAACCGCACTTGCGTTACCGCATCGCGTTGCGGACCAACTCGGTCCAGGAGTCCCGATCCGTCCTGGACAGTCCGGCCGCCTTCGAGCTGCCGTCCACGCCGGGTCTCGGGCTGCTGCGGGTTGACGATGGTCTGGTGCGGTTTCGGGCCGCGGTGGTGGGAGCGGAACTCTCCGCCCTGGTGCAGTACGCCTCGGGCGGTGCCGCAAGAGCACGGCCGGTGTGGCTCGACCCGTTACCGGAACTCGTGCGTCTCCATGACCTCTCCGAAATCGGCCCGGGAGGACGGTCGGGGTCCAAGCCGGCCGCCCGGCAGATCGCTCTGGGTCTGGTCGACCTGCCCCGCCGCCAGCGCCAGGTCCCGCTCGTCTACGACTGGCGCGGCGCCGGAGGGAATCTGGCCATCGCCGGAGCTCCCCGAAGCGGAAAGTCCCAGCTGCTCCAGACCCTGGTGGTGGCGTTGACAGACGGGCGATCTCCGGACGATGTCCACATCTACGGTGCGGATCTGGGCGGCGGTGTGCTGACCGGCCTGTCCGGGCTGCCTCATGTCGGCGCGGTCGTGGGCGGTGGGGACCCGGCCGGGGTGGCCCGGCTGTTGGGCGATATCCAAGCCGTCATCGATGAGCGAGCCAACCGGGGATGGGGCGCCGGAGCCGACCCGGACGTCTTCCTGCTGGTCGATGACCTGGGACAGCTGCGCCAGACCGTGCCCGACCTCGACGGTCGCTTGACGCTGATCGCCAATCACGGCCAGCGCCACGGCGTCCATATGGTCATCACCGCCAATCGGTGGATGGATGTGCGCCCCCAACTGCTCGATGCCTTCGGGACCCGCTTCGAACTCCGACTGGGGGACCCCGCCGATTCCATGGCCGGCCGGCGCCGGGGGTTGGAGGTCCCCGCCGAAGTTCCCGGCCGGGGTCTGACCCGGGACGGGCACCTGTTTCAGGCCGCGCTGGCCGGGTGGGTGTCCACTGACTCCGAGCCGTTCCCCGACTACGGGCCCGAGTCCAGGACGGAAGGAGTGGCGGAACTCATTCGCGGCGCGGAGGCCGCCGCCGGCCGTAGGCGGGCGCCGGCTCTGAGCCATCTGACCCAGGTGGTGCGGGCGCCGTCCCCAGGGCAGGGCGCCGCCTTCGCCCTCGGGCTGTCCGAGTTCAGATCCGCTCCGGTGGAACTCGACCTGATGGCACCGGGCATCCACTTCCTTGCCTACGGGGACGCCGGGTCCGGTCGTTCGGGTCTGCTCTCACGGATGTTGACCCACCTGGCCGGCGCCGGAACGGTGGCCGAGACTGGAGGGGGAGTGCCGCCCCTGGTTCATCTGGTCGACCCCACCCGGCGGCTGGCCGACCTGGCCCGGGTTCTGCGGCCGGCGTCCTACGCCGTATCGGCGGCCGCGGCCGGTCGCCTGGCGGTGGAGCTGGCCGCCTCGCTCATCCTCCGCCTTCCGGGTGACGAGCTGGACGAGCCCACCCCGCTCCCGGCCGGCCCGGCGCATTTTCTGGTCATCGATGATTACGACCGGCTCCTTCAGGCCGGCTCCGGTCCCTTCAGTCCCCTGGTGGACCTGATCGGCTGGGCCGCCGATGTCGGGTTCCACGTGATCCTGGCCCGGCGGGTGGGCGGGGCGGCTCGGGGTGCCTTCGAGCCCTTCATGCAGCGTCTACGCGAGGCCGATCCGATCGGCCTGGTCCTGTCCGGATCGGCAGAGGAAGGGCCCGTCCTGGCCGGGGTGACGGCCGGGCGGTGGGTGCCGGGGCGCGGGGTCCTGGTCACGCCGGGATCCCCGCCGGCCGTGGTTCAGTGCTATCTGCCCGACGGCGGCTATCTGCCCGACGGCGGCTATCTGCCCGACGACGGCAGTCTGCGCGGCGGCGCAGGAGATCGGGCCGGGACGGCGGGGGCGCGGTCGTTGCGGCTGGTGGGCGCCCGGTGAGACCGAGCCAGGATTCCCTGGCCACCGCCCGGCGGCGCTTCGGCGTGGCCGCACCCGGCGTGGCATGGGCTCAGGAGCTAACCCCCGGCCAGTACGGCGCCGACTGTGTTGATGGCGTCGACCAGCTGGTCGGTTCCCTCCCACGCCGGGTCGAGGCGGTCGATGTGTTCCTGGATGGCCCGCAGCGGAGGAAGCCCCGTTTCCGCGGCTGGCGCCGGCCCCGCCTCCGCGGCCGGCCCCGCCCCCGCGGCTGGCGCCGGCCCCGCCGCTCGGCCCGGAGCCGGCAGGCCGCCACCTCCTAGCCCGTTCCCGGCTCGAAGGGTCCCGACCAGGCCGGTCATGGCCTCATCGACGGCGGCGGCCAGCTCGGGGGGAATGCCGCTGGTGTCGCCCGAGCGGATGAGGTGGGCGGCCTGGACCACCCGGCGTAGGCCGGCCATGACGGCCCGCAGCTGGGAGGGATCACCCTGATGGCGGGCCGGCTCGGCCATCAGCCGCTCGACGGCCGCCTCGGCCTGGGTGCGGGCCAGCCGGGCGCAGCGGGCCGCCTCCCGCACCGCCGGGTACTGGGAATCGGGGTTCAGCACCAGGCCCACATAGGCGCGCAGCTCGTCCACCAGCTGGGCCAGGGCGGTGCGCACCGCGTCTTCCGACCAGGTCGGCCACAGCGCATAGGCGGCCAGGGCCAGGGCTCCGCCGACCAGGGTGTCGATCAGTCGGTCAGCGGCGGTGCCGAAGCTGTCCGGGGTGACCAGATCGAGCAGGAAGACGACCAGGGCGGTGATGAAGCCGATCCCAGCGGCGTAGCCGGCTTGGAACACGGAAAAGGCCGCGGTTCCCAGCCCGACGATGATGATCAGGGTGGCGTCACGTCCGGGATGGAAGCCGGCGGCGATGAGTCCGGCCAGCGCCGCTCCCAACGCGGTGCCGAGGGTCCGGCCGATCCCACGGGTGAAGGTGGTGGCGAAGTCGGCCTTCAGTACGACGGCGGCGGTGACCGCGATCCAGTAGCCCCGTTGGAGCGGGAGATGCTCGGCCAGCAGGTAGGAGCCGGGCACGACCACCGCCATCCTCACGGCGTGACGTCCGGCGGGGGAATGCAACGTGAGGTTGGCCCGAAGCCCGTCCGCCGACGCCGCCGCACTCGACCGGAACCGGTTCAGTTGGTGACGGACCCGGACCGCCGGTGGCTCGGAGCGGGAGCGATCTGGCCGGGCTGGAAACGCCGACAGGGCGACGTGGAGCCCAGCAGCCTCTCGGGTCATGGTGACGGCGGCCCGGATCTGTCCGCTGAGGGCCGATAGGACCGGCCGCGGGGAGGTAGTGGACCGGGCGTATCTTTCCTCGGCCTCGGTCAGCCGAGCCAGGGGGGCCGACAGCAGATCGGTCCCGGATCGGAGCGCCTCGGCCACGGCCGAAAGGGCTGCTTCGGTGGTGGCCCGGACCTCGTCCTGACCTCCGAGCCGGGCCAGTCCGGCCAGGCTGACCCGGATGCGGCGGCCCTCATCGATCAGACCCCGGAGGGCGGCTACATCGGTGCGCCCGAACAGGCCCGGAAAAGCCAGAGTGGCTTCGGCTTCATCGAGGGCCGCCGCCGCCGGGAGGGTCGATGCGTCCGGACCTCCGCCGGCCGACGCGGCCAGGAGCCGGTAGGCGCCGGCCACGGCCCGGCGCTGACGTCCGAGGGCGGGAGGAAGATGCACGACGGCGGCGGCCAGAACCTGGGCCATGCCCCCGGCCAAGACGAAGCCGGCCAGTCGGCCGGCGCCGCCGGCCGACTCGGGGAAACGCCCGAAGACGATGAGGCCGACCACCGCCTGCAGCCCGATCACGGCGGCGCCGGTGGAAACGGCCGACATCAATCCGGCCCCGAAGCCCCACCCGGCCAGAAGGATGAAGTGCAGCCACACCGTCGAGCCGGTGACCGAGCCGGCAAAGGTCGACAGAGTCATAGCCAAGGCGATGAAGGTCATGGTCAGGGCCGGGGAGCGCAGACCGGCGGCCCGGCCGCCCAGACCCACCACCAAGGCGCCCGCGCCCATGGTCACCCCGGCCGTGGTGCCGAAGGCGTGCAGTCCCAAAGCCAGGACGGTGCCGAGAGCGATGGAGGAACGGATTCCGGCGCCGAGGGAGACGCTGTCGCGCTGGAAGCGGATGGACTCGCGCAGAGTCCGGCGAATCCCCGCGGTGGTGCCGTCCATGACTCTGGCGGTCAGCTTATGACCGAAGTGCCGCCACGCCCTCGGCCGTTTGATCCAGGTTGAAAGCTGGGTATGCAATCGCTAACGCAGCACCGGCACAGGGGCCGGGCTGATAGACGGGAGGGCGTTCGATGGGTCTCATCCTGCTTCTGGCTCTACTGGTTCTTCTCTTCGGTGGTCTGGGCTTCGCCATCCACTTTCTCTGGGTCGTGGCTGTGATCATGGCTCTGGTGTGGGTCATCGGTTTCTTCGCCCGCGGCACCGAGGCTCGCTGGTACCGCTGGTAAGCGCGCTTCCAACCGGGCCAGGGCGGTGGCTACCGCTTCAAAGGCACCGGTCAGGTCGTCACTGGTGACAACGTCGGACATGGCGATGCGCAGTGATGACAGTTCACGGCCGAGGAACTCGGCGTCGGCCTGTGTGCGCGACGCCACCTCCCGGTCCTCTTCGATGGACGCCCGTTCCCGTTCAGCCTGCCGGTTCTGGGCCAGCAGGATGAGCGGGGCGGCGTAGGCGGCCTGGGTCGAGAAGACCAGGTTCAAGAGGATGAACGGGTAGGGGTCCCACCGGAGTTTGTGGAACGCCTCCAAGGCGTTGAGAGTGATCCAGGCCGCCACGATCATGGTCTGGCCCAACAGGAATCGGGCCGTTCCGAAGAAGCGGGCGGTGGACTCCGAGAAGCGTCCGAAGGTATCCCCGTCCCCGCTGCGGAGGGTGCGCAGATCCAGTCCGCCCCCCCGCGGCGTCGACAGATCCCCGCCCCGGCGGCGGATGGGGTGCATCAGCGCCGCCTCTTGCGCCAGCCCACCGGCAGGGTGCGGTCGAGAACGTCATCGACGGTCACGGCGCCGAGGAGCCGCCCGGCTTCATCGCACACGGCCACGGCCAGAAGGTTGTAGGCGGCCAGCATCTCGGCCACCTGCAACTCGGACAGGTCGGGCCGTACGAATCCGCCCTCCTCGGCACAGCCCCCCACGGTCATGGAGGGCGGTTCCCGCAGCAGGCGCTGAACACCGACCACCCCGACCAGGCGGCCGGTCGGAGTCTGCAGCGGAGGCTCGCACACGAAGACCTGGCCGGCCACGGCCGGGTGAAGATCGGGTTGGCGGATGCGGGCCAACGCCTCCGCCACCGAGGCGCCGGGGGCGAGGACGAGTGGCTCGGGGGTCATGAGCCCGCCGGCCGTGCTGGCCCCGTAGCGCAGCAGCCGCCGGATGGGGGCGGCCTCCTCCGGATCCATGGCGTCGAGCAGCAGGAGACGCTGTTCCCCCGGCATCTCGGCCAGGAGGTCGGCGGCGTCATCGGGCTCCATCTCCTCGACGATGTCGGCCACCCGGTCCAGGTCCATCTCGGCCAACAGGCGGATCTGGTCGTCCTCGGACAACTCCTCGAGCACGTCGGCCAGCTGCTCGTCCTCCATGGCCTCGGTGAGGAGGCGACGGCGGGCGGGGGGAAGGGACTTGACCGCCGAGGCCAGGTCGGTGGCGTTCATCTCCCGCAGGAGAGCCACCTGCACGGCGGCCGGACCGGGGTCGAACAGGCCGGCCGCCTGGCGCCAGTCGACCACGTCGGTGGTGCGCCGCCTCAGCGGCCCCCGGTTGCCCAGGGCCACCGCCGCCACCTCCCAGGTTCCGGGTTGGGAGGTGGGGCGGATGGCCACGTCCATGACCGTGCGCCCATTGGCCAGGCGGTCGATGAGGTCGGCTTCGACCAGCAGCTCACCGGGACGGCGCTCGAAGTGGCCCAGATCCACGGCGGCGCCGCGCAGGCGGACGCCCCCGGCCTCGATGTTCTTGATGCGCCCGGCCCCGACGAAGATCTTCCGTCGCTGCACCACCGCCACCAGCCCCAGCAGGCGAGGCGGCCGCCCGCTGTGGGCTGGCCCGAGCACCAGATCCGCGACCCGGCCCAGGGTGGCGCCGTCGGCGTCCACCAGGGGCAGACGGGTGACGCGCGACGCGAAAACCTGCTGGTCGACAGCCACGGCCGCACCGTACCTGGGCGGCCGGGCGGGCCGTACCATTGAGCGGTGCGGCCGAGTGCCCTTCCGCCGGGTTCAGGGCCACAGGCGGGAGCCGCCGGCCCCGTTCCGGCCGGCGCGGCGCCACCGGCGCGCCGGCGCCTAGACCGCACCCGGGCCCTGGCCGGCCGCGCCTTCCCGGAGCTCAAGCCGCCGCTGACGCCCTTCGGGCGCCTGGCCGTCACCCATCTGCTCATGGTCACCGGGGACGCCTTCATGACCGTGGCCCTGGCCGGGTCGCTGTTCTTCAGCATCAGCCCCTCGGCGGCCCGGTCCAAGGTGGCGCTGTACCTGCTGTTGACGATGGCCCCCTTCGCGGTGGTGGCCCCGGCGCTGGGGCCGTTGTTGGACCGGAGCCGGGAGGCCCGGCGGGTGATGGTCATGAGCGCCGGGGCGGCGCGGGTCGTCCTGTGCTTCTTCATGGCCAGGGACCTGCACAGCCTGCTGTTCTTCCCGGAGGCCTTCCTGGTCCTGGTGGCCTCCAAGCTCTACCTGGTGGGCAAGGCGGCCCTGGTGCCGGCGGTGGCCGACTCCGGGCCCGGGTTGGTGCGGGCCAACTCCCGCCTCGCCCTCATCTCCGCCCTGGCCGGGCTGGCCGGGGGGGCGCCGGCCGCCGCCATTCTCAAGATCCCGCATCTGGGGGCGCCGTGGGTGCTCCGGGTCGACGCCGTGGTGTTCGTATTTGCCGCTCTGTCGGCGGCCCGCCTGCCCCGCACCGCCCGCCGCTCAGCCGATGCCGACCGGTCCGGCGCCGCCCGGTCCGAAGCCGAACTGGATACCGACCAGATCCCGGCCGTGGTTCCGGGCGACCCGGACCCGGGCAGCCCGCACCAGGTCGGCCCGGCCGTCCGCCGTCATCGCCGGCGCCCGGCCCACAGCCCGGCCAGCGTGGTGGTCGCCTCCACGGCCATGGCCGTCCTGCGGGGCACGGTCGGCCTGGTCACCTTCCTGTTGGCCTTCGAGCTGCGTCGCCAGCACGCCGCCACCTGGTGGTACGGCGTGGTGCTGGTGGCCAGCGTGGCCGGCTCCCTGGTGGCCACCCTGCTCACCCCGGTGCTGCGCCGGGTCCTCAGCGAGGAGCGCATCCTGGTGCTGGGCATGGCCATGGTCATGGTGGCCTCGGGGGGAGCCTTCGCCCTCGACCGCCGGCTGGGGGACTGCGTGCTCACGGCCGGAGTGGGCCTGGGGGCGGCGTCGGCCAAGTTGGCCTTCGATTCGCTGGTGCAGAGGGACGTGGCCGAGGCCGACCGGGGCCGGGCTTTTGCCGCTTTCGAGACCCGCTTCCAGGTGGCCTGGGTGGTCGGCAGCCTGGTCCCGGTGGCCATCACCATCAGCGATCACGCCGGGGAGCTGGTCGTCCTCGTACTGGTCACGGCGGCCGCTTTCCTCTACCTCACCGGCCGCCGTACGTTCGTGCCCGCCTTACGTCGATGACGAGGGTGCCGGCGGCCTTGTCGTGCAGGCCCTGGCGGCGGGGGTCCCGGAACATCCAGCCGTAACAGGCGACCAGGAAGACCAGTCCCACCACCGGGATCACCGCCGGCAGGCTGGCGGTGGCGACCCGGCGGGCGGCCCGGCCCCAGCCCGGCAGGCCGGCGTCCTCCTGGCGGACCACCTTGACCCCGACGGCCAGGCAGCCGATGGTCTGGCCGAGCACGGCCAGCAGGACCAGCTCGTAGGCCAGCTCCAGGCCGTAGACGATGAGCGCGGAGCGGTCATAGACGGGGGAGCCGATGGTCTGAGACGTCCCGGTCCCGGCCCGGTAGAGCACGATGCCACCCACCACGGCGAAAATGGCCTGGTCCACCAGGAATCCCCCCATCCTCCGGATCGGTGGGGCGAGAGCGGGTCCGGGTTGGGCCCACGGGGCCGGCGGGGCATCCTGCACCGGCCCATCATCGACCAACTCGGACCTCCGGCGGGCAATATGGGGCCGTGGACCTGCTGGACATCATCATCCTCGTGTTGTTCGTCCTGTCCCTGGTCCGGGGGGTGAGGCTGGGAGCGGCCATGCAGGTGCTGTCCTTCGGGGGCTTCTGGGCCGGGCTCATCATCGGCGCCCTGATCGCACCGAGCGTGGCCGGCCTCTTCTCCAATCCCTTTTCCCGCCTTCTGGCCGTTCTGGTGGTGGTCTTCGGCTGCGCCGGCCTGGTCGGCACGGTCGGGCGTCAGCTGGGCCTGCGGGCCTACGGGTTCATCCGCCGGGTCCACCTGGGCTCGGCCGATGCCGCCATCGGGGCGGTGGTGGCGGGGGCGGCCACCCTGCTGGTGGCCTGGGCGGTGGCCGGCATGGTAAAGGACGTCCCGTCCCCCCGGCTCGACCGCCAGATCAGCGACTCCTCGGTGCTCCGCCGCCTCAACGACACGCTCCCGCCCAGCCCGCAGTTCTTCTCCCGCATCGAACAGCTCCTCAACACCCACGGCTTCCCCCAGGTCTTTGCCGGCCTGGCCCCGACCTCGGCCGGTCCGGTCCAGGCCGCCGGCCCGGCCTCGGTGCAGGAGGCGGTGGCCAACGCCGGCCACTCGACGGTCAAGATCGTCTCCCAGGGCTGCGGGGAGATCCTGGAGGGCAGCGGCTTCCTGGTGGCCCCGGGGCTCTATGTCACCAACGCCCACGTGGTGGCCGGCACCTATTCGACCCAGCTGGAATTCCAGAACGACATCCCGGTCAAGGCCAGGATCGTCTATTTCGATCCCAACTTCGACCTGGCCCTCCTGCGGGCGCCGGAGCTCCCCGGCCTGGGGGCACCGCTGAGTCTGGACAACTCCGATGTCAACCGGGGCCAGGTGGCCGCCGTCCTCGGCTATCCGGGCGGCGGCAACTTCAACGCCCAGCCCGCCGGGGTGCGCCAGCTCTTCCTGGCCCAGGGCCGCAACATCTACGGGACCGGGCTGACCAACCGCTTCGTCTATGAGCTGCAGGCGATCGTCCGGCCGGGCAACTCGGGCGGCCCCCTGGTCGAGCCCAACGGTCTGGTCATCGGGGTGGTCTTCTCCACCTCGGCCACCGACCCCAACGTCGGCTACGCCCTGGCCTCCCCCTCGGTGGTGTCCCGGGTGCGGTCCAACGCCTCGGATACCACCCCGGTCAGCACCGGCTCCTGCGCCCAGTAGCCGGTCCAGGCGAAGGGCCGGCCGGTCGGCGGCGCCGCCGACCGACCCCGGCGGCCTGCCTCAGGCCCCGAGCAGGCGGCGCACCTGGCTCTCCTCCAGGGCCTTGGAGAAGAGGAAGCCCTGGCCGAGGCGGCAGCCGAGCTCCAACAGCATCTCCCGCTGGCGTTCCGTCTCGACCCCTTCGGCCACCAGCTCCAGGCCCAGGTCCTCGGCCAGGCGGGCCACGGCCGAGATGATGGCTCGGTCGGCCTTGTGGGTGACCATGCCCGAGACAAAGGACTTATCGATCTTGATCCCGTCCAGGGGGAAACGGCGCAGGGCGCTGAGGGAGGCGTAGCCGGTCCCGAAGTCGTCCAGGATCAGCCCCACGCCGAGTTGCTTGAGAGCCCGCAGGGCGCTCAGGCCGGCGGTCGGCTCTTCGATGACAGCGCTCTCGGTTATCTCCAGGCGGATGCGGCCGGGGACGAAGTCGGTGGCCCCCAGACACGACTCCAGGGCCTCCATGAGATCGGGGCGCACCAGCTGATGGGCCGAGACGTTGAAGGCCGTGGTCAGCTGGGTGGTGCCGTGCAAAGCGGCCAGGCGGTCCCACTCGGCCTGGCAGCTGCAGGCCCGCCGGGCCGCCCAGGCTCCGACCTGGCAGATCAATCCGGTCTCCTCGGCCAGGAGGATGAAGGCCTGCGGGTCCATCACGCCCCGGTAGGGGTGGTCCCAGCGGATGAGGGCCTCGACCCCGCGGGTGGTGCCCGACTCCAGCTCGACTATGGGCTGGAAAGCCAGGCGCAGGTTGTCCGTCTCTACGGCCACCCGCAGGGCGGCCTCGGTCTCCAGGCGCTCCAGGGCCCGTTCCCGCAACCGGCGGGCGAAGACCTCGGTCCGGCCCCGGCCCCGGCGCTTGGCCTCGAACATGGCGGCGTCGGCATCGGACAGCAGCGCGTCCGGTTCGGCGTCGGCGCCGCGGGGGAAGGCGACGCCCAGGCTGGCCGAGATGTAGACGGGCTGGCCCTCGATGGTGAAGGCCCGCTCCAGCGCCTCGCGGATGCGGTCGGCCACGCCCATGGCCTCGATCTCGCGGATGCGGGCGCACACCACCACGAACTCATCCCCGCCGAAGCGAGCCACCAGATCGGTGGGCCGGACCACGGCCTCGATCTGCCGGCTGGCCGCCACCAGCAACTCGTCCCCGGCCCGGTGGCCGAGGCTGTCGTTGACCTTCTTGAAGTGGTCGAGGTCGAAGAAGATGACCGCCAGGGTCTCGTCCTCCTGGTAGTGCAACTCCAGGGCCTGGGCCAGGCGGCGGTAGAGGAGCTCCCGGTTGGGCAGGCCGGTCAGGACATCGTGGGTGGCGGCGTAGGCCAGGGCCTCTACTTCCGGGTCAGGGCCGGGTAGCTCCCCGTGGTCCCGGCGCCGTTCTCCCTCAGGACTCGTCAATGGGGCTGCGCCTGCGCCTGGGCCCGGCGGACGATTTCCTCCGCCTCAGCCGCCCCCCGCCAGCCGATCACGTCGGTGCCCTTGCCGGGCTCCAGCTCCTTGTAGACGGCGAAGAAATGGCTGATCTCCTCAGTCAGATGCCCCGGCAGGTCGTCCAGGTCCTGCACCTTCTCCCAGCGGGGATCGGTAGAGGGGACGGCCAGGATCTTGTCGTCGCCCCCGGCCTCGTCGGTCATCCGGAAGACCCCCACCGGCCGCACATGGATGTGGCAGCCGGGGAAGGTCGGCTCGTCCAGGAGGACAAGTACGTCGAGGGGGTCACCGTCATCGGCGTGGGTCCCGAACACGAATCCGTAGTCGGCGGGGTATTGAGTGGCGGTGAAGAGCATCCGGTCCAGCCATATGGCCCCGCTGTCGTGATCGATCTCGTACTTGTTCCGGGAGCCCTTGGGGATCTCGATGACTGCTTCGATCTCCACCGCCGGATCGTATCGGGGCGCCCGGATGGGCAAGGATGACCGGGTGACGCCCGGATGAGCACTCCTATCGAGGACTACGCCATCATCGGGGACACCCACAGCGCCGCCCTGGTGGGCAAGGACGGTTCCATCGACTGGCTGTGCGTGCCACGGTTCGATTCGAGCGCGTGCTTCGCCGCCATCCTGGGCGGTCCCGAGCACGGCCGCTGGCTGATCACCCCGGCTGAGCCGGTCACCCGGGTGACCAGGCGCTACCGGCCCGGCACCCTGGTGTTGGAGACGGAGATGGAGACGGCCAGCGGGATCGTCCGCCTCATCGACGCCATGCCCCCGAGGGAGGACTACCCGGTCCTGGTCCGCACCGTCCAGGGCCTGAAGGGCCGGGTGCCGATGCGCATGGAGCTGATCATCCGCTTCGACTACGGCACGACCCTGCCCTGGGTCACCCGGGCCGACGGGTCTCTGCGGGCGGTGGCCGGCCCCGACGCCCTGTCCCTCTGGTCCCACGTCCATACCCACGGCCACGACATGTCGACGGCGGCGGAGTGGACGGTGGGCGAGGACCAGGAGCAGCCCTTCGAGCTGGCCTGGTACCCCTCCCACGCCGAGCCGCCCCGCCCCCTGGCCGCTCGCTGGATCATCGAGGACACCGAGCGATACTGGCAGGAATGGAGCGAAGCCTGCACCTACGAGGGCCCGTATCGGGAGGAGGTCCTGCGTTCCCTCATAACCCTCAAGGCCCTGACCTACGCCCCCACCGGCGGCATCGTGGCCGCCCCCACAACGTCGCTGCCCGAAGCCCTGGGGGGCAGCCGGAACTGGGACTACCGCTACTGCTGGCTGCGCGACGCCACCCTGACCCTGATGTCCCTGTTGGGGGCCGGCTTCCATGAGGAGGCCCGCAGCTGGAGGGACTGGCTGCTGCGGGCGGTGGCCGGGGACGTGGCCAAGATCCAGATCATGTACGGGGCGGCCGGGGAGCGCCGGCTGGACGAGTGGGAGGCCGACTGGCTCCCGGGATATGAGGGATCGGTGCCGGTGCGGATCGGTAACGCCGCCGCCGGTCAGTTCCAACTCGACGTGTATGGGGAGGTGATGGACGCCCTCCACCAGGCCCGCTGCGATGCCGTCACCGAGGAGGGGGCGGCGTGGGATCTGCAGAGGGCGTTGGTGGACTTCGTCGCCTCCAGCTGGCAGGAGCCCGATGACGGCATCTGGGAGGTTCGGGGGCCCCGTCGCCATTTCACCCACTCCAAGGTGATGGCCTGGGTGGCGGTGGACCGGGCCGTGCAGGCCGTCGAGCGTTTCGGTCTGGAGGGCCCGGTCGACGAGTGGAAGCAGCTGCGCCAGCAGATTCACACCGAGGTGTGCCAGAAGGGATGGAACGCCGAGCTGGGCGCTTTCACCCAGTACTACGGCAGCGCCGACATGGACGCCAGCGTCCTCATGATCCCGCTGGTCGGATTCCTTCCCCCCCACGATGAGCGGGTCGTGTCCACGGTTGCCGCCATCGAGCGCACCCTGTTGCGGGACGGCTTCGTGCTGCGTTACGCCACCAAGGACGACGCCTCCGTCGACGGACTGGTCGGCCGGGAGGGCGCCTTCCTGGCCTGCTCGTTCTGGCTGGTGGACAACTACGCCATGATGGGCCGCCGCCATGACGCCGAGGTCCTCTTCGAGCGGCTGATCTCGTTGCGCAACGATCTTGGCCTCTTGTCCGAGGAGTACGACCCGGTGGCCGGCCGCCTGGTGGGCAACTTCCCCCAGGCCTTCTCCCACATCGCCCTGGTCAACTCCGCACGCAACCTGGCCAGTGACGGGGAGAGCGGCCGGGGCCGGCACACCGGCCGGGGCGGGGCCTCCAAGGTCATGGGCCACCTGGTCAGCCACCGCGCCCCACGAAAGAGGGGCCGTCTCAGCCCCGACGGCGCCGCCCCCCTCAAGTCCGATGCCGCCACGGCGGCCCCAACCCCAGGAGAAGACGCCGGATGAAGGCATTGACAGTGCAGCCGGGCCAGGCCGGAAGCGCCCGGCTGGACGACGTTCCCGAGCCGCCGGAGTCCGACGGGCCGGTGCTGGTGGAGACCCTGGCCATCGGGGTGTGCGGCACCGACGCCGAGATCATCAGCGGCGCTTACGGCTGGGCGCCCCCGGGCCGGGACCGCCTGGTGCTCGGCCACGAGTCGCTGGGTCGGGTGATGGAGGCGCCCGACGGATCCGGCTTGGCCCCGGGCGATCTGGTGGTGGGCATCGTGCGGCGGCCCGACCCGGTGCCCTGCTCGGCCTGCGCCGTGGACCAGTGGGACTTCTGCCGCAACGGCCAGTACACCGAGCGGGGGATCAAGTCCATCGACGGGTACTGCTCGGAGCACTACCGGATCGAGCCCAAGTACGCCGTCAAGGTGGACGCTTCCCTGGGTCAGCTGGGCGTCCTGCTGGAGCCGGCCAGCGTGGTGGCCAAGGCCTGGGACCAGGTCGACGCCATCGGCGCCCGTCAGGGGGGCTGGGCGCCCAAGAAGGCCCTGGTGACCGGGGCCGGTCCCATCGGCCTCCTGGCCGCCCTGATCGGGGTACAGCGGGGTATCGAGGTCCACGTCCTCGACCAGGTCACCTCCGGGCTCAAGCCCGACCTGGTCAGTGCGCTAGGGGGCACCTACCACCACGGCAACGTGGCCGATGCCGCCGTGGACGCCGATGTGGTCATCGAATGCACCGGGGTGGGCCAGCTCGTCTTCGACGCCATGGCCCACACCGCCCCGGGTGGGGTGGTCTGCCTGACCGGAGTGTCCTCGGGCGGCCGGGAGTTGGGCGTCGACGCCGGCTCCCTCAACCGCAACATGGTGCTGGAGAACGAGGCTGTGGTCGGTTCGGTCAACGCCAACCGACGCCACTACCAGTTGGGCGCCGACGCCCTGGCCAAGGCGGACAAGAAGTGGCTGGAGCGCCTGGTGAGCCGGCGGGTCCCGCTGGATGACTGGGCCAAGGCCATCGACCGCCAGCCCGACGATGTCAAGGTGGTCATCGAGGTAGGTCAGTGAGCGGGGGCGATGCCCATGGCACCGGCTCCGCCGGCGATGCCCATGGCGCCGGCTCCGCCGGCGATGCCCATGGCACCGGCTCCGCCGGCGCGACTCCGGCCGGGGCGGAGCCGGTGGCGTTGGCCCCCGGGGTGCTGCAGATCGACACCCTGCTCGGGGGCTGGGACCGGGTCACGGCCGGCTACCTGATCCAGGGGCCCAACCCGGTGCTGATCGAGACGGGCAGCCAGAGCTCGGTGCCGGTGCTGCTCGACGCCCTGGGCCGGCTGGGGCTGGGCGCCAACGACCTGGCCGGGGTGGTGGTCACCCACATCCACCTGGACCACGCCGGGGGAGTGGGCAACGTGGCCGAGGCCTTCCCCAACGCCACCGTCTACGTGCACGAGAAGGGGGCCCGGCATCTGGTCGATCCCTCCCGTCTGGTCGACTCCGCCTCCCGGGTCTACGGCCCCCTGCTCGACTCCCTCTACGGCCGCCTGGATCCCACTCCCGCCGAGCGGGTGAAGGTCCTGGCCGACCTGGAGGAGATCGAGGTGGGAGGGGGACGGGCGCTGGTGACGGTCGATTCGCCCGGACATGCCAAGCACCATCTGGCTCTGCACGACTCGGCCAGCGGCATCCTCTTCGTCGGGGACGCCGTCGGGGTGCGCCTGCCTGACGCCGGGGTGCTCCGGCCTTCCACCCCGCCGCCCGACTTCGACCTGGAGACGGCGGTGCATTCGCTCCATCGCTTCGCTGACCGGCGCCCGGCCGGGCTGGCCCTGGCCCACTACGGGCTGGTGCCCGACCACGAGAGCGTGCTGGAGGAGGCCGAGGGCATCCTGCGCCAGTGGGCGGAGGTGGCCGAGGCCGCTTTCCGGGCCGGGGAGGACATAGCCGAGGCTCTGGAGAGCCGCTTCGCGGGGGAGCTGGCGGCGGTGGCGCCCGAGCACCGGGAAAAGCTGGAGACCCTCAACGGGGTGCATTCCAACGCGGCCGGATTCCGGCGCTGGTTGGAGACCCGGGACCGCCCCCTGGAAGGATGAGGGACATGCGGAAGATCTCAGTCCTAGCGCTTGCCGTCCTCAGCGCCTCACTCCTGGTCGGCTGCAGCCGTCAGCAGCCGGAGTTGGTCGGCTCCCAGACCGACGGGATACCTCACAACGAGGTCCTCATCAGCCACATGTCCTTCATCCCGAGGGTGCTGACCGTCCAGGCCGGCCAGACCGTCACCTGGGTCTGGGACGACGGGGCCATCCCCCACAACGTCACCTTCACCTCATCCAACCTCACCCTGGCCAGCCCGTCCCAGGCCACTGGAACCTTCCGGCACACCTTCGACCAGCCCGGCATCTACATGTACCGCTGCACCATCCACAACAACATGCTCGGGGAGATCATCGTCAAGTAGCGGCCTGCACCTTTTGTTCACGCGATTGTCGTTTGAGTCTCGGGGCTTCTGCGCGTACCCTCGGAGTTGAGCTACGAGGGAGGGGAACGCTTTGAGCTTCAGCCCCAACGAAACAGCCTTCGAGTCGGGTCTGCACTCCGGCGTGCGGGTCGAGGTTCGTAATCACTTCGATGGAGCGTGGTCAGCCGGCTTCGAAGTCGACGCTATGCGGCCCGGCGGCTACTCCCTGCGGCGTCTGTCCGACCGGGTCGTGCTTCCCCGGACTTTCACCGCCTGCGACATCCGCCTGGACGTCCGCCAGGAGGGCTAGACGTCGACCTGCCGGCGCCCCTCCAGGGCCCGGCCCAGGGTCAGTTCATCGGCGTATTCCAGGTCGCCCCCGACGGGCAGGCCGCTGGCGATACGGGTCACCTTGACCCCCAGGGGGGTGAGCATCCGGGCCAGATACATGGCCGTGGCCTCACCTTCCAGGTTGGGGTTGGTGCAGAGGATGACCTCGGTCACCGACTCGGTTTCGATCCGGGCCAGCAACTCCCGGATGCGCAGCTGCTCGGGCCCGATGCCCTCGATGGGGCTGATGGCGCCCTGGAGCACGTGGTAGAGACCGGAGTACTCCCCGGTCTTCTCCACCGCCACGATGTCTCTCGGCTCTTCCACCACGCACAGGATGGAAGAGTCCCGGCGGGCGTCGGAGCACATCGAGCACACCTCGCCCTCGGCCACGTTGAAGCACCGCCGGCAGAAGGAGATGCGGTCCTTCACCTCGACGATCGATCGGGACAGCCGCAGGGCGTCCTCCTTGGACGCCTTGAGCAGGTAGAAGGCGATGCGCTGGGCCGACTTGGGACCGACCCCCGGTAGGCGCCCGAGCTCGTCGATCAGGTCCTGCACCGGCCCGGCGTAGATGCTCAATCCGGGTCCGCCCCGCTGCCCCCGACCTCGCGGTCGTCGCCCTCCTCCAGCTCGATGGCGCCACCGCCCATGAGGCCCTGGAGCATCTCCTGCAGAGGGCCCATGAGGTCGCCCCCGGCGCCGCCGAGGAGCTCCTCGAGGCCGCCTCCGCCCAAGAGTCCGCCCAGGCCGCTCCCGCCCAGGAGGCCGCCGCCGAGCAGGCCGCCGGCCGAGCCGAAGGTCAGGTTCCGGGCCTTGTCGACCGCATCCCGCACGGCTGCCAGGACCAGGTCCTCCAGCATCCCGACATCCCGGGGATCCACCGCCTCGGGATCGATATGGACGGACAGGAACTCCATAGCCCCGTTGACCGTGACCGATACGGCTCCCCCGCCGGCGTGGCCCTCCACCACCTCATCCGCCGACACGCCCTGAGCCCGGGCCAACTCCTCCTGCATCTCCTGGGCTTGGCGTAGCAACTCCCCGAAACCGCCGGGCAGGAACTCCTCCTCCTCGTTCACCGCATCTCCTCCGAACCGGGGAAAGCCCGCATCAGGCGCTCCTCGGGCGTCACCGCCTCGATGGGCGGAGCCTCGGTCAGCTCACTCAGGTCGATCGCCTCCTCCGGTCCCGATTCCGGTCCGGCCCCGTCATCACCCGCCGGCTCGGGCTCGACCACCAGCTTGAGCCGGAGCGATGTCCCGAAGTGCTTGGACAGGGCGGCTTCGACCTCGGGGCGGTACTCCTCGCAGAAGCGGCGATGAGCTTCGTTGGGAACGGCGAAGGTGATCTCGCTCCCCTCCGCCCCCACGAACCTCCCGGTCCCGTACCGGGCTCGGGGGCGGCCCGAAAGGGAGGCCAGCAACCCGTCCCCCCAGGCCTGGACAATCTCGTCCCGGCCCAGCCCGGCCCGGCCCTCATCGGCGGAAGCCGCCTCGTCTGGGCGGTCCGCAGCCGAAGCCGGGGACGGGGTCGGTGACGGCGCCGGGTCTGGTCTTGCCCGGGCCGGAGCGGGACCGGCCGACGCCCGTGCGGCTCCCGCCGGCGCCCGTGGGGGCCCGGCGGGTCGGCCGGCTGCAGGCCGGTTGCGAAGGGCCCCGAGTGCCTCCCGGGCGCCGGCGGAGGGTCCGGCGGGTCGGGCCGAGGGTGGTGCCTCGGTGGTGGGTCGGGCCGAGGGTGGTGCCTCGGTGGTGGGTCGGGCCGAGGGTGGTGCCTCCCCTCCGGCTTCGACGCGGCGTTCGAGCCGGGAGAGGCGGTCGGCCAGTCCTTCCACCGAGGAGTCGGCATCGGCCCGGGCCAGGCCGACCAGGACGACTTCCAGGGCGACCCGGGGATCGAGCGCCTCTCGCATATTGACCAAAGCCAGCCCGACCTTCTCCATGATGCGGACCAGCGCCGGCGTGCCCAGCCGGCCGGCCTGCTGGGCAGCCCGGTCCCGGGCCTCATCGGGCAGAGCCACCAGGTCAGGGGCCAGGGTGGCCAGGAATCCGTTGCGCAGTTGGGCGATGAGCTCGTTGCCGAGCCGCTGGGGATCGCGCCCCGAGGCACAGGCTTCGGCCACCGCCTGGAGGACCCCGGGGGCGTCTCCTTCCACCAGGGCCTCGATCAGCTGGTCGACGGCCTCGGCCTCGTCGTCCACCACTCCGGCCGCGGCCACCTGGTCCAGGAAGGACAGGGCGTCGCGGGCCGAGCCATGGCCCCGGCGCAGAGCCAGGTCGAGCGCCTCCTGGGGCAGGCCGAGGCCGGCGTCCCGGCTGACATCACTGAGCAGCTCGGAAAGGACCTGGCCGCCCAGAAGGCGGAACTCGAAGTGCTGGGTGCGGCTCTTGATGGTGTCGAGAACCTTCTGGGGGTCGGTGGTGGCCAATACGAAGACCACGTGGCCAGGGGGCTCCTCCAGGGTCTTGAGCAGGGCGTTGGAGGCCGCCGCCGAGAGCATGTGGACCTCATCGATGATGTAGACCTTCCAGCGCCCCGGGGTGCCCAGGGCGGCCCGCGAAACCAACTCCCGCATGGCATCCACGCCGTTGTTGCTGGCCGCGTCCAGTTCGTGGACGTCAAGGGATGAGCCCGCCGCCACGGCCACGCAGGAGGTACAGGTGCCGCAGGGCTCCCCGTCCTCGGGAGCCAGGCAGTTGAGAGCCTTGGCCAGGATGCGGGCCGATGAGGTCTTGCCCGTCCCCCTGGGTCCGCTGAAGAGGTAGGCGTGGCTGACCGTCCCGCTGCGTACCGAGTTGCGCAGGGCCAGGCTCACGTGGTCCTGGCCCCGGACCTCGGAAAAGCGCTGGGGGCGGTAGCGGCGATACAGGGATTGATAGGGCTCCGCCACGACTTCCGAGACTACCGGTGCCCACCCGGGCATGAAGGGGCCCGTCGACCGGCGCGGCGGCCAGGCTTACTGCGGCACACAACACCTTCCGCTGAGAGCTGCTGCCTTCCGGCCCTGACTCGGTTCACGGGGCGCCGTTGCGCAGGACCCGGCCGTCGCACGGGGCGACGGGCCCGAAACGCAGAATAGTCTTACCCGCCCTGGAGGGGTGCGAGAGCGGCCGAATCGGCAGCACTGGAAATGCTGTGTGGCGCAAGTCACCGTGGGTTCAAATCCCACCCTCTCCGCTGATCCCTGGTGTGACGCGCCCGACGGGCGACCACTGTCAGTGGCCGCCCGAAACCGGCATCGCCACATCCCGAGACGCGGAGCGGCCGGACGGTCCCAGCCCCGCCCGGACGTTCACGCCATGACTCGGGGCGTCCGCCGCCCCCGTGTTGAGGGATTCGACAGTTCTGTCCCACATTCCTTCCGGCGCTGGCCGACAGGCGTGCCGGACGGCGCCCTCTAGCCTCGACCGGGTGGGAGGTTTGACGGCGGCCATGGAGATAGCCCTGGCCGAGGCGGCCCTAGCTCCAGCCCACGGAGACGTGCCTGTAGGGGCCGTGGTGCTCGATGTCGAGGGCCGAATACTGGCCCGACGGCATAACGAGAGGGAGGTGGCGGGGGATCCGACGGCCCACGCCGAGATGTTGGCCCTCCGGGATGCCGCCTCCGCCTTCGAGGGGTGGCGGCTGTTGGGGGCGACGGTTGTCTCGACGCTCGAGCCCTGCCCGATGTGTGCCGGCGCCCTGGTGGCGGCCCGAGTGGCCCGGCTGGTCTACGCGGCCACCGATCCCAAGGCCGGGGCCTGCGGGAGCTTGATGAATCTGTGCTCCGACCCGCGGCTGAATCACTCGGTGGAAGTCGTGTCCGGGCTGATGGGAGAGGAGGCGTCGGCCCAGCTGCGGGCCTTCTTCGCCGAACGCCGCTCCCGCTAACCTCGAAAGCCTGGAGGGATGCGAGAGCGGCCGAATCGGACGGTCTCGAAAAGGGTCTCGACCGCTTTGCGTGGTGAGTCGGTGTAGGTCCTCATAGGCCTGACCAGGGGCTATCACAGACGGTGGTGGCCCTGATGAGCCCTCATCGGCCCGGTTTGGCTGCAGATTATGGGATGAATTATGGGATGAATTGGGGATGACGGATCGGACGGTCCTGTGGAGCGTCCGGTGCTGGGTGTCAAAGTCTCTTTTGACTAACTCCACTTGCCCGGAGAGGGAATGGGGTCCCTCCCCGATCCGCCTTAGGCAAAGTAGACTTTTTATAAGTCGACTTTGCTCATAGGCAGGACCGATGCCAGAACTCGAACGACCTACCGACGTCTACGACCGGGTCGTGGAATGGGACGATCTATCCCGTTTCGCCGCCCGTGGCGGGCCGGGGCTGGCCGTAGGTGTCGTCTACGGCCGACGCCGCCAGGGCAAGTCGTACCTGTTGCGCCGGCTGGCGGCGGCCACCGGCGGCTTCTACTACCAGGCACTGGAGGAGGAACCCGCGCCCGCCCTCGAACGCCTTGCCTCGACCCTCGGCGGCTGGTTGGACGTTCCCGGGGGCCGCCTGGCGTTTGAGGACTGGAGTGCGGCGGTGTCCGCCATAGCCGACCTCGGCCGGGGCCGCGACCGCCCGGTGGTCGTGGTCCTGGACGAGTTTCCCTACCTGCTGGACCGGGTCCCCGAGCTCGCTTCGCTTCTGCAGCGGGTGGTGGACGCATCCCGGGACCAGTCGGCCGGCTCGGTACGGCTGGTGCTCTGCGGATCAGCGCTTTCGGTGATGACCGAGCTGCTCTCCGGTCAGCGAGCGCTGCGGGGCCGGGTGGCGACCACGGTCGCCATCGAGCCCTTCGACTTCCGCAATGCGGCCGCCTACTGGGGGCTGGCAGACAACTGGGAAGTGGCGGTGCGGCTGCACGCCATCCTCGGCGGTACCCCCGGCTACCGGGACCTGCTCGGCTTGGACCCGCCCCGCAGAGTCGCCGATCTGGGCCGGTGGCTGGCCGCGGGGGTGTGCAACCCGGCGTCGGCGATGTTCCGAGAGGACGATTACCTGCTAGCGGAACAACGGGGCCTGACCGACCGGGCGCTGTACCACTCGGTGCTGTCGGCGGTGGCCATGGGCAACCACACTGAGACGAAGATGGCTGCTGTGCTGGGCCGCGAACGCCAGGCGCTCAGCTGGCCGCTCAAGGTCCTGGTCGACGCCGGCTTCGTTACGCGCGATGAGGACGCCCTACGCGAGCGTCGGCCCACCTATCGGATCGCCGAGCCGATCGTGCGTTTCCACCACGTCGTCACCCGGGCCGACCTGGCCCGGTTCGAGGAGCGCAGGGCGGCCGAAGCCTGGGCCGACGCCGCCGAGCGGTTCTCGAGCCACGTCCTCGGCCCTCATTTCGAAGACCTGGCCCGGCAATGGACCGCCCGTTACGCGTCGGCGGGCACCACCGGCGGGGCCCTGGCCAGGGTCGGCGCCACCCAGGTGAACGACCCGGCGGGGCGTTCTCACTACGAGCTTGACGTCGTGGGCGTCGGGCGACAGGGTCAGGTCAGCCTCATAGGCGAGGCGAAGTTTCGCTCCCAGCGGCCGGGCGCCGAGGCCCTGAGCCGGCTCGACCGGCTGCGGGAGCTGCTGGCCAGTCGGGCCCGGCTGGCCCCAATCGTGAAGCTGGCAGTTTTCTCCGGTACCGGGTTCAGCCCGGCCCTGGTCCGCGAAGCGGCCGACCGGGCGGACGTGGAGCTGATCGACCTGGAGCGGCTCTACGCAGGCGAGTAGTCGGCCCGACCATGGCCGCCGGACTCGTGCCCGACGTGGCCGTCATGCGTGCTCCCCGAGAGGACGAGGCTCACTTCGTAACGTGCTGGCGTTCACCGCGGCAGCCAGAGATCGCACCGCGTGGCGGCTCATCCAGCCAAAGTGGCACGTCGGTGGCACGAAACGGCTCTTGGCAATGAAACCAGCCTGCTCGCACGTCGCTGACCTGCGCTGTTTCGAGAGCAGGCGGGGCACATCGAACGCTGGGTCTCAGCTTGGGAAGGAGCTAACCCGCACTCCGCTGACCAGGGAAAATGCGAGTCTTACCTGCTCAGAGGCCATTTTGGTTTGACCGTGCGCGCCCGTCCGCGCCCATGTTTTACCGGTGTAAGTGGCACGAAAGTGGCACGAAGCTTACCTTGGCTAAGTATTTCGGCCTGCGCCTCACCCGGGTAAGCGTCCCCGAGCCTCTCGGGCGCCGTGGAGCGTCCGGCGCTCTGGGCCGGGCTCGGTCCGGGGACTGAGGCGATGTACGACCGCCATCTCGTCGGGCCGGGCTCGGTCCAGGCAGAAGGGCACTGCTGGGGCGGGAGGTCCGGTTTCGCGGACCGCCCCCGACCGGCACTTATGCCCGGACCAAGGGTGGGATCGTGGGACAGGGCGACTCGGGTTATCGGGACGTTGTACAGACGTCCTCCGGATGGAACCCCAATACGGACATCACGGGTCGACTCGACTGCTCCAGTAAATCGGTCGGCGTCGATCGTGGGCGATGGCGAGGATGTGGATCTGCTCCTCGGTAACCAGGTAGGCGACGTAGTAGGGAAACCTCCCGATTCGAATTCGCCTCACGACCAGGTCGGCAGGGAGGCCCTCGGTCGAACTCCCGGCCCCCGGCCAGCGGACAACGGACTCGACCGTCAGGTCAACCGCGGCGAGGAAGGCAAGACCCAAGCCGGTATGACGCTGCTCGTACCACCGAGCGGCCTCTTCGAGCTCAGCCGATGCCTCTGGTGCGAAGCGGACCTGCTGGCTCACCCGGCCAGTTCGTCGGCCAGTCTTTGACGAACGCTCGCCCAGTCCTCACCGGCGACTTCTCCGGAGAGCATCCGCCGGGCACGGGACTCAAGTTCCTGGGCCCAGAGGCTCCGAGCTGCGGCCGGATCGTCGGGGGCGGGTGCATCAAGGCTGGCCAGCAACTCGGCCGCCACATCGGCGCGATCCTCTTCAGGCAACGCGAGCACTTCTTGTAGAAGGGCAGCTGCCTGGTTGGTCACGGCAACAGGTTACAAGCCAGACCGTCGTCGGCACGGTGACGGCGCTTAGGGCGCAATTTCTGATCAGGCACCCCTTGCCCCTGATCCGGTGTCAACATCGGGCGACCGACCGCCCTCCTACCGCCAGGTGAGGGCAGCGTCGTCGGGCGCGTGGCCGACAGCTCGGTGCTGTCATGCTGGTGAGGTGGACGTCCTCGTGCTGG
>Ga0307373_10002951_pt1 | contig 30282 bp, 26 predicted proteins | sample OX2MG_FD_202534 | JGI IMG/M metagenome (GOLD analysis project Ga0307373, IMG submission 202534) | Soil microbial communities from Risofladan, Vaasa, Finland - OX-2 | ecosystem: Environmental > Terrestrial > Soil > Coastal area > Acid sulfate soil | place: Finland: Risofladan, Vaasa | collected... | reverse complement strand
CCAGTACGCCCAGATTCCGACGATCCCGAGGTAAAGCCCTGTAATCGGCCAGACGATATTCATTATGATCATGCGTTGCCGATGACCCTTGAGAATGTCAACCAAGATGATGACTGCAGAAAAGATGCCAACGGAAACAGAGACGAGCGCAAGCAGCTGAAGCCATTGCGGCACCATGAGATAGACCTCCCTTTCTTAAATCTGAATGTTGCGCAACCGCAAAACGTTGCCGATGACCGAAACAGAACTAAATGTCATGGCCGCGCTGGCAATGACCGGGCTCAGCAACAAGCCGAAGAAGGGATAAAGGATTTCAGCGGCGATCGGCACACCCAGAGTGTTGTATCAAGAACCATGGGTTGCTGCGCTCGCGGAATTTTAGCTTCAAAGTGGCCGGTCGCAATGGTTGTGATGTTGGTCATTTCTTTCACCTCCCGTTCTGCGACTGCAGCTGCCGCTGGGAGTCGCTGTCTTCCACCATGCGTCCATCCATGAGGTGAATGACGCCATCCACTTCGCTGATCATGCGGGTATCGTGCGTGACTACCAGAATTGCCGTGCCCTGCTCCTTGCTCACCTTGCGCAGTAGTCGCATCACACTCAACCCGCGTTCGGTATCCAGCGCCGCCGTGGGTTCGTCGGCAAGAATGATGGCTGGGTTGTTTGCCAAGGCGCGAGCGACGGCCACCCGCTGCCTTTCACCTCCGGAGAGTTGCTCAGGAAGGTTGTCAGCACGATTTGCTACTTCCAGATATGCAAGCAATTCTGTCGCGCGTTTATCCGCCTGCCGCCCGACAATGTCGACCAGCTCCAGAGAGAGCAGTACGTTTTCCTTTGCAGTTAAGAACGGAATGAGGTTTGAAAACTGGAAGATAAAGCCGATCTTTTCGCGGCGAAGCCGCTGCAAATCGAACCTCTTTCCTGCATAGATGTTTTCTCCCTCCAGCAGCACGCTCCCTTCGCTCGGTTCGGTGACGAGGCCGAGAATCATCAAGAGCGTGGTTTTCCCTGACCCGCTCGGTCCCATGATGGCGAACAGTTCTTCAGGTCGCACTGCCATGCTGATGTCCTTGAGTGCAGCGACCTGTGAATGTCCTTCACCGTAGCTTTTAGACAGGTCCGTCGCTTGAATCGCGTACTCCATCCATTCTTCTCCTTACGTGCCGAGCACGCTGCGCGGGTCTACTTTCATGGCCCGCCGAATGGCCATGATGCTGGCCAGAAACGCAATGACGCTGATGACGATCAGCATCTGCACAACATCGCCGCGCGTAGCCACGACTCTTCTTGGGAAATAGGGTTCGCTGGTAAACTCCAGTGCCGCCCCAAGCAGGGTGCCCAAAAGCCCCATCAACACCGCCTGTTGCAGGATCATGGAATAGATACGGCGAGTTTGCGTGCCCAACAGCTTCAGCACCGCGATTTCCTTCAGCTTGTCCAGCGTGAATGTGTACGTAATAAGCCCGATGACAACTCCCGCAATGATCAAAAGGATGAGGCGGAACAGTGACAGTTGCAACAGAATGAGCCGGTTCGATCCCATGAGTTGCATATTCACTTCCCGCGCGGAGGTATACACAGTGAGGTGTTTCCAACGCGCGATCTCCCGCGCCACCATTTCGACCGAAACTCCTGGCTGAACCTTCACTGCCACGGCATTCACAAAGCTGACATTTTCGGCGATTTGGGAGGCATGGTTTGCCACCGGGTCACTTAGTTGTGGAGCAAGAGTGGCTGCGCTGAGTAGCTGTTGCTGCGTTCGTCTGCGTATGTTGCGCAGAAGATCAGGATCGGCTTCGAACAAAATGTTCTGTGCGTCATTCAGAGTGGCGTAGATGACGGGGTCGGCGGTGTAGCCCACCATGTCTTTCGTCAGGCCAACCACGGTGTAATCAAAATTACCCAGACGGATATGTTCACCGGGATGAAGGCCAGTCTTTACATCCGCAACGATTTCGTAATGACTAGCCTCGATTCCACGGCCAGCGACGATCACGGGAGGTCCGCCAAGATGGCCGGGTTCATAACCTATCACGATGAACCGCAGGTCATGCGGCATGTCCATCCAGCCTGGCTGCACCATCGTGCGTGTCCCGATCACGGCATTCATATACATAAACTTCATCAGGGGCGTTGGACGCATCGGACGTTCGATATGATCCCAGGCCATGACCAGGGGGCTAACTTCGTCCACCCCATGCATCGACTGAATGGCGTGGTAATAGTCCTCGGGAAGCCTCGATATCTCGACGAAAGGTCCGAGCCAATCTTTCTGGACAACCCAGAGATCCGCTCCGGTTGCGTCGGTGATCGTGGACGAGTCCAGGATGATACCGCGAATAATGCCTCCGATGGTCAGCACTACCATCAAGATGAGGCCGACGCCGACTGTCGAACTAATGAATTTGAACAGATGGTAACGAATGTCTTTGATTGCCAGGTTCATGTGGCATCTCCCTTCAAAGGAGATGCCGCTTGGGCGCGAACTTTTTCCCCTGGCTTCAAGCCCATCGGCTTGAGTATCACTTGCTCGCCGGGCTTGAGGTCACCTTGTACTGCAACCAACGGTGAACGCGGACTGCTTGCAATTGGCTCTACCTCTACCCGCTCTACCTTGCGATCAGTGCCCACAGCCAATACAAAATGCTTGTTGCCCATTTGCATGATGGCGGCGTTCGGAACCACTATTGCATCTTTTGCCTTGCCAACTTCGATGTACACGTCCGCCCATTGTCCGATTTGAAGCTCTTTTGGAGGTAGTGGAAACGCGACCTCGACCGTCATTTCCTCGGTGCCGGCATCGGCCTGTGGGCTGATGCGAAGGACATACCCTTGAAAAGGCTGGCTGTCTCGTCCTCGTACGATGACCGTAGCGGGCTGTCCAGCATGAAGTTTGCCAGAAAACCTTTGATCCACAAATGCGTCGACCATGGTCACGCGTGGGTCTGCGACTGTCACTACTGGCTCTCCGGGGACGATGGCATCACCCGGCCGCTTGGGCCGATTGACAACCACGCCGGGCAGATAGGTGAAAATCTTTGTCTCGGAAAGATTGAACTCCTGGAACTGAACATCCGCTTTCGCAGCTTCGGCCTCGCGTTGCGCAGCTCCAACATCGGCAACTGCGGCTCTCACTGCGCTGCCTGCCGTTCGGTACTGCTCCTCGTAGGAATCTGCTTCCTCCTGGCTAACCGCTCCGGTCGCAACGAGGTGCTTTTCACGTTCCCAGGCGCGTTGCGTTTGCCATTCTGTCGCGCGCTTTGCCTCTTCTGTCGCGCGCTTTGCTTGTATCGCCGCACGGGCCGCCTGCAACTGGGCCTGCGAAAGCTGGATCTGTCGCCGGATATCGGTATCTTCCAGAGTGGCAATCAATTGCCCTTTGTGGACAAAATCACCTTGATCGACAAACACTCGGTTAATTCTTCCAGCAATTTTTGCACCTATATCGGCCTGCTGATCGACGGTGATAGTTCCCGTTCCCTGAACTTCGGCAACTACATCCTGCTGCCGCACGCGTGTCACCATCACCGAAGGTGGCGTGAAGAACTTGGCCTTTATCACAAAGAATGCAATCACCAGAAGCAATGCATACAAGAGGGGCTTACCGAGCTTCCTCATGTTGAACCTGTCGTTTTGTTGCGCCTGTTCCGTTCTATCCATGGCTAACCCCTTATTGTCCCGTCTCGCGCTTGAGAGATGCCGTAGCGATGGTGTAGTCGGACAGTGCGCGATAATAATCCGCTTCCGATGTCAGAAGAGCCGCCTGGGCGTCCAACACATGCTCGATAATTCCACGTCCGTATTTCAGCTTTTCCTGTTCGATTCGCAGGGCTTCGCGTGCTTCTGAAATCGATGCCTGCGTGGCTTGAATGCGCGCTTCGGCATCCCGTAACCGCAACGTTGCAGTCCGTGCCCGCTGCATTGCGTCCAGGCGCGCCTGATCAGCCCGGGAGCGGTCTTCAAGCTCACGGCTTTTTGCCTCCTGCACGCGGTGGCTCAAGGGCCGGTCGAAAATTGGGTAGTTGAAGGAAAACCCGGCGATCGCGCCGCCGCGGTATACAGAGAATGGATCGAGGCTCTGCTTGAAAAATTCCGCCGAAAAAGAGAGGGTTGGTCGAAGCTGTGACTTCGCCAGATCTACGGACTTCTGTGCAAGTGTCGTCTGTGCCTCCGCAAGCTGGTACTGCGTATTCCCGGTGGTGGCGGCGAGAGCGGCTTGGTCTGCGGAAATCGTAACTTCCGGATGTGGCAGCGCGGTTTGAGTGACCACAGGAGTGTCGACGGGTCGCCCCAACAGGGCGTTCAACTGGCCAGCAAGAATGTTTTGTTCGTTCTCCAAATCGATGTCTTCCGCTCGCACACCAGCCAGCCGCGTATCAATCTTGAGCAGATCTACGCGCGCAATTTTGCCCACGCTCAGCATTTGCCGTGCGATGCGTTGACTCTCTGTGAGAGTGGCCACGGATTCCTGCGCTGCCTGGACATCCCGCTCAACTTCGACCAATCGCGCATACGTGGTAGCAACCTCGTACTCCAGATTGCTTTCAACGTCATACACGTTCGTCTGGGCCAGGTCGCGTTCGGCCTCAGCGACGCGTGTTTCTGCGCCAATCCGGCCACCGGTATAGATGGGCACAGTCGCACTGGCAAGGCCAGTCAAGTGTCCATTCCCGAACGGCTGGTTGGGTATGTCTGCCAGCGGAGTTAAAGGAAATCCCAGAGCGCTCTCCGTTAGCTGGTTGCTTCCGCGCAGAGCGGCGTCCACATCGACATGTGGCAACCGCTCGGCATTGGCGGCAGCGACTGCCGCCTGTTTAGTAAGTACGCCTTGTTGGGTCGCAGTCAATAAAGGACTGTGACGCTTCGCGTACTCGATAGCGGAATCGAGAGTCAAAGGAGATGGATCTGTTTGGCCCCGCGCAATACCGCCCAGAGCGAATGAAGTAATTACAAGCACGGTAACCCAATTGTGGTAATACCTCACGCGAGCCTCCTTCGCTAAAGCCGAATGTTGCGCAGCCGCAAGGCGTTGCTGATGACCGAAACCGAACTGAATGTCATGGCTGCGCTGGCGATGACCGGGCTCAGCAATAAGCCGAAGAAGGGATAAAGGATTCCAGCGGCGATCGGCACGCCCAGAGTGTTGTATGCAAATGCAAAGAAAAGATTCTGGCGAATATTGCGCATCGTCTTGTGGCTGAGTTCCATGGCTCGTGCGATGCCGCGAAGGTCGCCCTTCACAAGGGTTATGCTTGCGCTCTGAATTGCAATGTCGGTTCCTGTTCCCATCGCAATCCCCACATTCGCGGCTGCCAACGCGGGTGCATCATTCATCCCATCGCCTGCCATAGCAACGATTCTTCCTTTTCCCTGCAGCCTCCGGACGACCTCGCCTTTCTGGGTTGGGAGCACCTCCGCCTCCACCTCATCGATCCCCAGCTTGCGGGCGACGGCATCGGCAGTCGTGCGATTGTCTCCGGTCAGCATGACGACCCGGATGCCCTTTTTGTGAAGTTGCCGAATGGCCCCGACCGAGCTCGCCTTGATGGGATCGGCGACTCCGAGCATGCCTGCGGGCCGCCCATCTACGGACACGAAGATCACCGTCTGGCCTTCGCTGCGCAGCTGATTCGCACGATCCAGAAGATTCGAATCCGGGGTCCATATCTCGGGCTGGAGCCGCATACTGCCGACTGCCACTGCGTGGCCTGCGACGGACCCATGAATGCCCGTTCCGGTCAACGATTCAAAAGTGTCGGCATGATCGATGGGGATGCCCTGATCTCGCGCTCCTGCCGTAATGGCGGAGGCCAGGGGATGTTCGCTTGCCTGCTCAAGTCCGGCGGCAAGCGCCAACACCTCGCGTTGCTGAAAACCAGGCAACGCCGACACACTCGCAAGACGAGGTTTCCCCTCCGTCAAGGTGCCGGTCTTATCCACGACGAGCGTGTCGATGTGCTCAAGTACTTCGAGTGCTTCGGCATCGCGGATCAGGATTCCCGCCGCAGCCCCTCGTCCCGTTCCAACCATAATCGACATTGGAGTGGCCAGACCCAGGGCGCATGGGCAGGCAATGATGAGAACTGCGATGGCATTGACCAAAGCATGGGCCATGCGCGGGTTTGGGCCATAGAGACTCCACACAATGAATGTCAGAGCGGAGACGATCAGGACTGCGGGGACAAACCACGCTGCCACCACATCTGCCAGGCGCTGGATGGGAGCCCGAGTCCGCTGGGCTTCGCTTACCATCTGCACAATATGCGAAAGCAGTGTGTCCGAACCGACCCGTTCCGCACGCATAATGAGCGCCCCGGTTCCGTTGATGGTCCCGGCAGTGACTTTACTGTCGGTAGTTTTATCCACCGGCATCGGTTCACCTGTCATCATGGATTCATCGACCGAGCTTCGCCCCTCGATCACGAGACCATCGACCGGAATCTTTTCTCCTGGGCGCACGCGCAAACGATCTCCGACAACTACGCGCTCGAGCACGACATCTTCCTCGCTATTATCGGGAAGAATCACTCGAGCTGTGCGTGGCGTTAATCCGAGAAGTGCCCGGATCGCGCCGCTGGTCTGGCTGCGTGCTCGCAATTCCAGAACTTGTCCGAGAAGTACGAGAGTGACAATGAAGGCCGCTGGCTCGAAGTAGACCGCTAACTGGCCGCTAGCATCGCGAAAAGGCGCTGGAAACAAGCCCGGTGCCAGGATTGCGACAACGCTGTAAAGATAGGCCGTGCCAGCGCCGATTCCGATCAGCGTGAACATATTGGGACTGCGATGAAGGACGGATGCCCAGGCGCGCTGAAATAACGGCCAGCCGGTCCAGAGGACTACCGGTGTTGCGAGTGCGAATTCTATCCACTGGAGAGCACTGCCTGGGACTTGCCGAAGCGCATGGCCCGGCATCCAGTTGGCGATCATCATCCCCAGAAGGGGAATCGTCAGGGCAACACTGATCCAGAATCGCCGCCGCATCTCGTCATACTCAGGATTCCGTTCCTCCGCTGTGATCGTGCGCGGCTCCAGAGCCATGCCGCACTTCGGGCATGCGCCAGATTCCGACTGCACGATCTCCGGGTGCATCGGGCAGGTGTACTCGGTCCGCACCGGCGGCGACACGAGTACAGGTTCGAGAGCCATGCCGCACTTCGGACAGCTTCCAGGCGCCCGCTGACGTATTTCGGGATGCATTGGGCAGGTGTACTCAGAAGTGGTCACGGAGGCGGCCGAAGTATCGGACGGTTTCTCCGTCTTTTGCAGGTAAGCTGCCGGATTGGAGCGAAACTTCTCGGCACAGCCTTTGCCGCAAAAGTAGTAGGCTCGGCCCGCGTGTTCGACCGATCCCGCGGCGTTCGTGGGATCGACTGTCATTCCGCAGACTGGATCCTGCACCTGTTCTGATTTTTCTCCGCTTTGATCGATTAGCTTCTGCATTGCTGAAACCTCCCCTCTTGCAGTCGGCATTCTCGCGCACCGGAAGTCGTGAATTTGGACTCGCTGCGGCGAAACGTGCGCGCGCCTGCGAGGGCATTCGAGGTCTGAAGATGAGATACTCGTTTCACTCGAAATCCTTTCCATCGAGATTTTCAAGGATCGGGCAGTCTGCCGCTGGTCCCACGCCGTGACAGCTCTCAATGAGTCGCGTGAGGCTCTGCTGGATATCCTGTAGGTGTCGGATCTTCTCTTCGACCGAGACAAGCTTGGCCTGCGCCCGCACCCGAACGTCAGCTGCTGTCGCATCGGAATCGACCTTCAGCGAAAGGAGTTCTTTGATTTCATGGAGAGAAAAGCCGAGTTCCTGAGCGCGCTTGATGAAGCGGATGCGGCGCACCGACTCCTGCTGGTAGATGCGGTATCCGGACTCGGTGCGTGCAGCCGGGGACACGAGCCCCTGGCGCTCGTAATACCGGACTGTTTCGAGATTTACGCCCGCGTCCCGGGCCAATCGGCCAACCGTGAGCTTGTTCATGTTTCCACCCTAAACCCTGTACCTGAGTCCGGAGTCAAGGGTGATCTGTCGAGTTCTGCATTAGAAAGCTAAGACTACGGGGGACCTCCGCCGAGCTCTGATCATTGGTCGCCATCCTGCGCCAGCGACTGGATAATAGGGCAAGTTCCTCGTTTATGTTTGAGTTCACACTGCCGAGCCAACTGCTGCAAGGCGTCTTGGATGGCTGTTAGAGCCGTGATCTTCTCTTCCACAACATGCAGTTTTTCCAGCGCAAGGTCGTGCGTGACGCTGCACGTTTGGGGCCCGTCCAGCTTCAGCAGGCCGGCAATGTCCGCCAGACTGAACCCGAGCGTTTGCGCTCGCTTGATAAAGCGGATCCGGCGCGCGTCTTCCTCCGCATATTCCCTATACCCTGACGGCGGACGTTCCGGCTCGGGCAACAATCCAGAACGCTGATAAAACCGGATCGTTTCGACCCCGACTCCTGCCGCCTCCGCCAACTTCCCAATCGTTAATCTGGATTTCATGCTTGACTCCGTACCTATGTACGGAGATTACCCTGTTTACGGAGAGGAAGAAAAGAAGATGTATGGCGTCTGAAAAATCTAAATCCGGCGCGCTGGCGATCGGCGGCCTGGCTGCGGTTCTCGCCTCCACCTGCTGCCTGGGGCCGTTGCTGTTGATTGCCCTCGGTTTGAGCGGAGCATGGATCGGCAATCTGACAGCGCTGGAACCGTACCGTCCGTTGTTCATCGCTGTGGCCCTGATTGCTCTGTTTTTCGCTTGGAAGCGTATCTATCGCCCTGCTGAGAAATGCGTAACGGGTGAGATTTGCGCCTTGCCGCAAACCAAACGCCTCTACAAAGGCCTGTTCTGGATCGTCGCGGTGCTGGTGCTGATCGCGCTCTCGTTTCCGTATCTGGCACCACTCTTCTACTAAGAGCCGATGCATCCGATAAACAGATAGGAGAGGTCATGAATAGAAAATTCGACTTGATTGCGATTGGAACTGGATCCGCTGCGTCGGCAGTGGCTTCGCGGTGTTGCGCCGCAGGCTGGCAGGTGGCCATTGTAGATTCGCGGCCATTCGGCGGCACCTGCGCGCTGCGTGGTTGCGATCCGAAGAAAGTGCTGGTGGGAGCCGCGGAAGTGACCGATTGGGGCCGCCGCATGCAAGGCAACGGAGTACAGGCTGGACAATTGAGCATCGACTGGCGTGAGTTGATGCGCTTCAAGCGCTCGTTTACTGAGCCTGTACCAAAGTACCGCGAAGAGGCATACAGGAAAGCCGGCATTGTGGCGTTCCATGGCCGCGCCCATTTCACCGGACCAACCACGATCCGGGTCGGCGAGGACGTGCTGGAAGCCCGCTCTATCGTCATTGCCGCCGGCCAAAAGCCTGTGGATCTCGAGATCCCTGGCGTTGAACACCTGATTACAAGCGAACAGTTTCTCGAACTGGAGAGTCTTCCGCCTCGCATTCTGTTCATTGGGGGAGGGTACATCGCATTTGAGTTTGCTCATGTGGCGCTGCGGGCCGGATCGCAGGTCACCATTGTTCATCGCGGCAATCGTCCGCTGACTCAATTCGATCCAGACATGGTCGATCTGCTGGTCGAGCACACCCGCGCCTTGGGAGCCGACATTCAACTTGAGACCGAGGCCGTAGGGATCGAAAAACAATCCGACGGTTTCACGGTGCAGGTCTCGGCTTCAGGTCAAATGCAGACTATTCACGCAGATATGGTTGTTCATGCCGCAGGACGTCAGCCTGAGATCGATGACATGAACCTTGATGCCGCAGGGGTCGACTGGGACCGGCACGGCGTGAAGGTCAATGAATACCTACAGAGCATTTCCAATGCTGCTGTCTACGCCGCCGGCGACGCGGCAGCCAGCGGAGGTCCCCCGCTCACCCCCGTGGCCGCCTATGAAGGCGCGCTAGTCGCGACGAATCTGCTGAAGGGGAATCATGCCAAGCCCGATTATCGCGGAATCCCTTCCGCAGTCTTTACGGTCCCGCCCCTGGCTTCGGTCGGGTTCGGGGAGAGCCAGGCGCGAGAGAAAGGATTGAAGTTCAACGTGAAAACGGAATCGACGGGAAGCTGGTATTCATCCCGGAGGGTTGCTGAACGGTCCTCCGGTTACAAGACTCTCGTCGAAGAAGGAACGGATCGCATTCTCGGCGCGCATCTGTTCGGCAGCGCGGCCGCGGAAGTCATCAACTTGTTTGCAGTTGCTATTCGGTCGGGAATTTCCGCACAGGATATGAAGCACATGATCTTCAGTTATCCAACCCATGGGTCGGATGTGCCCTATATGTTGTAGCTCACATTTACTTAAGCATTGGGAGGGAACAATGAAAGGCTTTTGCAAACTGCTCGTCGTGGCATTGCTGGCTGCCCCGGTTACTGCCCTTGCCGCCACTCGCACCGTCACGCTCGATGTTCCGGGCATGACCTGCCCGGTGTGCCCCATCACTGTGCGCAAGGCGCTGCACTCGGTTCCGGGAGTGAAAAAGGTGGACATTGTGTTTGCGAAGAAAGAAGCAATCGTCACCTATGACAATGCTAAAACCAACGTGGCAGCGTTGACCAAAGCGACTGCGGATGCGGGCTATCCTGCAAAGCCGGAAGGCAAGGCGAAGTAATGTCCGCCCAAGGCTTGCTTTCCAGAACCAGATCTGCCCTGAAGGAAGACGATTGCTGCGCCGTACCGCAAGCGAAGCCGAATAAGATTGCGATGATCGGCAGCGGCGCAGCCGCGTTTGCTGCCGCCATTCGGCTGCAGGAAGAGGGCGCTGAAGTGACGATGGTCGAGCGCGGCACGGCCGGGGGCGCCTGCGTCAACACCGGCTGCGTACCATCCAAGATTCTCATCAGCGCGGCCCACGTCGCACATGTGCGCACGTCCAGCCCCTTCGATAGCGGAATTTCCTTCGCACCGCCTGTGGTAAATCGAGCGGCTCTCCAAGCCCAGCAGCAGGCTCGCGTCGATGAACTGCGCAATGCCAAATACGAGTCCATTCTCGAAAACAGCGACAATATCCGCCTCATTCACGGCGAGGCGCGCTTTCTGGACGATCACACGTTGCTCATTAGAAGGGACGACGGCCGGCATCAATCCCTCGCCTTTGACCGCGCGCTGATCGCCACCGGCGCGTCTCCGTCGATTCCGCCTGTGCCTGGCCTCGACAGCACGCCCTACTGGACCTCCACTGAAGCCTTAGCGGTGGCGCAGTTGCCGGAACATCTGATCGTCTACGGCGGCTCTTACGTCGCGTTGGAATTGGCGCAGGCGTTCCTCCGGCTTGGCAGTCGGGTGACTATGATCGTCCGATCCAGGATTCTTTCGCGCAGTGACCATGCAATTGGCGATGCGATCCAGCAAGTACTGATCGACGAAGGCATGCGCATCATTACCGGAAGTCAGATCGAGCGCGTCCATCACGACGGCAAAGGATTCACGATCGAGGTCGGCGGTGAAAGCATTCACGGCAACCGCTTGTTAATTGCGACCGGACGGCGTCCGAGTACCTCCAGGCTCGCATTGCAGAGTGTCGGCGTGCTCACCAACGAGAATGGCGCGATTCCAGTGGATGAGTTCCTGCGCACCTCCAATCCCCACATCTATGCGGCGGGCGACTGCACCACCAACCCGGAGTACGTGTATGTCGCCGCTGCAGCCGGAACACGTGCGGCGGTGAACATGCTCGGTGGAAGCGAGCGGCTGGATTTATCCGTGGTGCCGAGCGTGATCTTTACCGATCCGCAGATCGCGACAGTGGGCCTCGATGAAGCTGCCGCGCTTCGTATCGGGACTCGCGTCGACACGCGGACGCTCACGCTGGACAATGTGCCTCGCGCTCTCGCCAACTTCGATACTCGCGGCTTCATCAAGCTGGTTGCGGAGCCGGAAACCGGCAGGCTTCTCGGCGTACAGGCCGTGGCCTCGCAGGCTGGAGAACTGATCCAAACTGCGGCATTGGCCATTCGCGCGCAAATGACCGTTCATGATCTCTCACGCCAACTCTTTCCTTATCTGACCATGGTGGAGGGAATCAAGCTGGCAGCGCAGACGTTTACGAAAGACGTCAAACAGCTTTCATGCTGTGCCGGATAAGGCGCTGGATTCAAAATCCAGTTCTAGTGACAGAGTGTCGGTTCGATTCCGACCGCCCGCACCATTCGTTTTTTCGCAAGCGAGTGCGACTTGCACGTTCTTGAACTTCCCCGATGCTCTTCGGTATTTGACGCCGTGCTGACGTATGACTTCACATTTTGGTAGCGACGATCTGCGCGATAACCTGTGGTTACGCCCGAGGTTTGGCCTCGATCAGTCGTATGAGGTCATCGACCACGAAGCGGGCTCCGATCAGCGTCAGACCGGCATCGGGGATGTGCTGCTCCGTCCGACGATCGAAACTCGCGCCATAGGCCCAATGTACCCATGGCTCCCAGAGCTTGGTTACGACCCGCCGAATGCCTCTATGCGGACGGGTATATTCCAAGAGCCTAATAGTCCCCTTGGGTTTCACAACACGTTCGAGTTCTCGAAGCGCGGACACCTGTAACTCATCGGGGAGGGTACAAAAGAGAAAGGTCGCAACCGCTGCATCGAATGAGGCGTCGGGGAATTCGAGACGAGTCACGTTCATTTCCATCAGCTTGACAGACGCGGGTGAAAGAGTACGCCTGTGCTCGGCGTGCCGCAGCATTGCGGGGCTGAGATCCACACCGACAACGTCCGAGCCGGGCGGATAAAAGGGCATGTTTCGGCCGGTGCCGACTCCGGCATCCAGAATCCGGCCGGAGAGTCCTTGGAAAAGAAGTGGTCGAAGGCGACGATAGCAACCGTACTCGAATGGAATGTCCAGCAGATCGTAAAGAGGAGCGATCCGCTCATATCGGTGACGCAAATCGAGAGTTGTTTGAGTCATCGCGTCAGCACAAAGCCTTGTAGAAGGAGATGCTACCATCTCGCCAGCACGAGTGTGCGAACGTTGAGACGTGGTTTTCAAATTCAGCGATTATCACGCCATCCCTTCGGTGACGAGTCCGCTGATCTCTTACGCATGCCGCTTGATTCACCTTGACCATATCGACGTTAGGATAAGCTATCTGCGGCTTCTCAAAATCGCGATGGTTTCAACTCAACTCCACAGACAGGACATTGGGGCAGCGAAAAGGCGGTCTCCGAAGGGTACAACCTTCGTTCCGTCGTACAGCACAACTCCGAGCTTCAGATCGTCACCACAGATGTCCAACAGTTTCCGGATCCTCTTGAAGTCGCTCGCATGCACGGTCGCACTTGCTTTGACTTCAATACCGAGCATTGCGCCGCGCTCATCCTCGACGATGATGTCGACCTCATCCTGATTCTTGTCCCGGTAGTGATAGAGCGTATAGCCGTCATCGCACCATGCGGTCTGCTTCATGACCTCAGAAAACATATGTCTCAAGCAGAGCACCAAATGTGGAGTGGACTCTCGCGATGAGGCGACGTCAACCGGACATACATCATCTGCCAGGGGTAACTGATTAATCGTTTCCTGCGTGGAGTGAGGAACAAATCGAACGTAGCGCTGTGCCCCCAAAAGCCACAATTTCTCCGTTCGATTCTTGCACAATTAGTCGTATTAGTCCGAATGAAATGGTTTTTATAGCGTATCCAGTAATCCGCGCAGAGGAACGTCGTAGCCGCTCTTGCTTAAGAAGCGCCCGCTCGATTGGATCACCCGGTTTGCGTGCGCCACCAAGCAGCTTCGTTCAATCGTCTTGTGTAGACCTGAAGGCGACCAACCCAAAGCCCTTTCATTTCTGAATATTGATATGTCATTCCCAATCAATGGTTTAGACCAAGAATCTTAAAGCCATTCAGGGAGCAAACTGGGGAACAACAACCGTTCAAAGATCGCTTTCTGACGAAAGGAGCGTTTGCCGGTAATGATCGATCAGGTTATCCGCTCATCACCGCCTAGAACGCGGCCGCGGAAGTGGAGAAGAACAACTGGAAGCGGGGCAGTGGCTAACGGGAATATCCAATTTCACCCATATACCCGTTTTCCATAGTCGGAGTCCGCTTTTGAAGCGAATTTCGGGCTAATCCGGTTTAATCGGGTGGTTTTCCCGATAGACAATCCGGTATAATCCGGCATAGTTCCGGGTATGCTCAACACTGACACCATTCAGGTCACGCAGGAGTTGCTGGCCCTCCTGTCGGAGATCGACGAATTCAAGGGAGCCTGGCGTGCCCTCGGCACCCTTGCGCCGGAGCGGCTGAACGCCCTTCGCCGCGTTGCGACCATCGAAAGCATCGGATCATCTACTCGCATTGAGGGCAGCAAACTGACCGACCGGCAGGTGGAACGCCTGCTCGGCAACCTGGAGATTAAGCGCTTCAGCACTCGCGACGAGCAGGAGGTCGCCGGATATGCCGAGGTGATGGAGACCATCTTCCGGGCCTGGTCAGACATCCCTGTTACCGAAAACTACATTAAACAGCTTCATCGCGATCTGCTCCAATACAGCGACAAGGATGAACGTCATCGCGGCGAATACAAGACCCTTCGCAACGATGTCGGTGCCTTCGACGCCGACGGCCAGATGATTGGCATTGTGTTCGAGACGGCAATTCCGTTCGATACACCACGCCAAATGACGGAGCTGATCGCCTGGTTAGATCAGGCGCGCGAGCTTCGCCGCCTGCATCCGCTTTTGATCGTTGCCCTGTTTATCGTCGTGTTCCTCGCAATTCATCCCTTCCAGGATGGCAACGGACGCCTGAGCCGCGTTCTGACCACTCTGCTCCTGCTGCAGGCTGGCTATGCGTATGTTCCGTATTCATCGCTGGAGAGCGTTATAGAAAACAGCAAGGAAGGCTATTACCTGGGCTTGCGCCAGACGCAAATCACCATCCGAGCCGATGCGCCTAACTGGCAGCCCTGGCTGCTCTTTTTCATGCGCGCCTTGCAGCAGCAAAAGCGCCGGCTGGCGGTGAAGGTGGAACGCGAAAAGAATGCGCTCGCCGCCCTGCCGGAACTCGCCGTCAAAATCCTCGACTATGTGCGTGATCAGGGCCGCGTCACGACGCGCGATATGGTCCGCGAGTTCGGCGCAAGCCCGAATACATTGAAAGTCACTTTCACGTCATTGGTAGAAAAAGGCCTGTTGCTACGTCATGGCGCCGGGCGGTCCACCTGGTACGGATTGCCATGATCGAATGAAAGGAAGACAAACTCAATGCAGCATCGTAAAACAACCCCAGCTTGCTTACGCCGTGGCCCGACACACGAGACTGAAGTGGGGCAGTAGAGACTTATGAACAAAAGAGACCTTAGCGAACGCGACATCTGTTCCAAGTTCATCGGCCCTGCTATCAAGCGGGCGGGCTGGGACGGGATGATGCAGATTCGCGAGGAGGTCGCCTTCACGAAAGGCCGCATCATCGTGCGCGGCAAGCTCGTCACCCGTGGAAAGGCAAAGCGCGCCGACTACATCCTTTATTACAAGCCGAATATTCCGATTGCCATTGTCGAGGCAAAAGACAGCAACCACAGTGTCGGTGATGGCATGCAGCAGGCGCTCGACTACGCGACGACGCTCAATATCCCGTTTGTGTTTTCGTCCAACGGCGACGGCTTTGTTTTTCACGACCGCACCGGGGCGTCTGCCGAGAAGGAAGCCACGCTCTCGCTCGACGCCTTCCCTTCACCGAAGGATCTCTGGTCAAAATACTGCACCTGGAAGGGACTCACTCCCCAGCAGGAGGAGATCGTCCTGCAGGATTACTTTGACGACGGAAGCGGCAAAGCCCCACGCTACTACCAATCGAACGCCATCAACGCGACGGTGGAGGCGATTGCAAAGGGCCAAAACCGCATCCTGCTCGTCATGGCGACCGGCACCGGCAAAACCTACACCGCGTTTCAGATTATCTGGCGCTTGTGGAAGGCTGGACGCAAGAAACGCATTCTGTTTCTTGCTGATCGCAACGTCCTGGTCGATCAGACGATGGTCAATGACTTCCGGCCCTTCGGCGCGGCAATGGCCAAACTCAGCACAGGTGCAAAGACGATCGAACGGCCGGACGGCTCGGAAGTCGAACTCCCCACGGCGCTGGACAAAAAGCGCCGCATCGACACGGCTTACGAAATCTATCTGGGTCTCTACCAGGCCATCACCGGCCCTGAGGAACGCCAGAAACTCTTCCGGGAATTCTCGCCGGGCTTCTTTGATTTGATTGTGATTGATGAATGCCATCGCGGCAGCGCCGCCGACGATGCGGCATGGCGGGAAATCCTCACATACTTTTCCGGCGCTACCCAGATCGGACTCACGGCCACGCCCAAGGAGACCGAATACGTCTCCAACATCCATTATTTCGGGAATCCGGTTTACACCTACTCGCTCAGGCAAGGTATCGCCGACGGCTTCCTTGCCCCGTACAAAGTGGTCAAGGTTCATATCAACGTGGACGTTCAGGGTTACCGGCCGGAACGCGGAGACGTGGACCGCGACGGCAACGAGATCGAAGACCGCATTTACAACACCAAGGATTTTGACCGGACGCTCGTTATCGACAACCGCACCAAGCTCGTTGCCAAGAAAGTGTCGGACTTCCTGAAGGAGAGCCACGACCGCTTTCAGAAAACCATCGTGTTTTGCGTGGACGAAGAGCACGCCGCGCGCATGCGGCAGGCTCTAATCAACGAGAACAAAGACCTGTGCAAGGAGAATCATCGCTATGTCATGCGGATTACGGGCAGCGATAACGAAGGGCAGGCGCAACTCGGGAACTTCATCGACCCGGAAGCAAAATATCCCGTGCTCGTGACCACTTCTCGCCTGCTATCGACGGGCGTTGACGCACAGACCTGCCGCCTCATCGTACTCGACCGTTCGGTGGGCTCCATGACGGAATTCAAGCAGATCGTCGGCCGTGGCACCCGCGTCCATGAGGATACGAAGAAGTTTTATTTCACGCTCATTGATTTTCGCGGTGCGACCAATCATTTCGCCGATCCGGAGTTCGACGGGGAGCCCGTGCAGATTTATGAACCCGGCCAGGATGACCCCATCGTCCCGCCCGACGATGTAGCGCCCGTGGATGAGAATGGCGAGCCCATTCCGCCGCAGCCCGCAGACGACGAAGTGATCGTGGATCAGCCGCCGGACATCAATATCAGGGTCGGTGAAGACCCACCGCGCAAAATCTACGTCGATGGGGTAGGGGCCACCATTGTCGCGGAGCGCGTCGAGTACCTGGACGAGCAGGGCCGCCTCGTCACGGAAACGCTGCGCGATTTCACCAAGAATGCCCTGAAGAAGCGTTTTGCCAGCTTGGATGGTTTTCTCAAGCGCTGGAGATCAGCCGAGCGCAAGCAGGCCATCATCGAGGAGTTGGAAAACGAAGGGCTTTCCCTGGAACCGCTCGCTGACGAAGTCGGAAAAGACCTCGATCCCTTTGACCTCATCTGCCATGTCGCATTCGACCAGCCCGCGCTGACGCGGCGCGAACGCGCGGAAAGCGTACGCAAGCGCGATGTCTTCACGCAATACGGCCCGCAGGCGCGAGCCGTCCTTGAAGCATTGCTGCAAAAGTATCAGGATCAGGGCGTAATTGATTTGGGAGACCCGCGCATCCTACAGATTCCGCCGCTCGACGCGATGGGAACACCCATGCAGCTCATCAAGGAATTCGGTACGCGGGCGGATTTCATGTTCGCCGTGCAGGAACTCCAGTCCGCACTGTATCAGAGAGAAGCCTAAACGATGTCCGTTCGCAATGCCGTCAAATCGATACAAGACATCATGCGCCAGGACTCCGGCGTGGATGGCGACGCCCAGCGTATCTCGCAACTCTGCTGGATGTTCTTTCTAAAAATCATCGACGACCAGGATCAGCAGCTTGAACTGATGCAGGAGGGCTATCAGTCGCCGATTCCGGCGAAACTGCGCTGGCGCTTCTGGGCGGCCGACCCGGAGGGCATCACGGGCGAGGAGCTGTTGGCATTTATAAATACCCAGCTCTTCCCGCAGCTCAAAGAACTCTCGACGGCCGGGAAGCAGGCTGACCGCCGCCGCGTTGTGCGCGACGTTTTCGAGGACGCCTACAACTACATGAAGTCCGGCCAGCTTATGCGGCAAGTCGTTAGCAAAATCAATGAAGTCGACTTTAATAATCTCGCTGAGCGCCAGCACTTCGGCGATATTTACGAGCAGATTCTCACGGACTTACAAAGCGCCGGTAATGCCGGCGAATACTACACGCCCCGCGCCGTGACGGCCTTCATGGTGGATCGCATCGATCCCAGACCCGGTGAAATTCTCATGGACCCCGCGTGCGGGACCGGAGGATTTCTGACCTGTTCCATACGACACATGCGGGATCGTTATGTAGAAAAAGTGGAAGATGAGCAGCGGATGCAGGAAGCATTACGCGCAGTCGAGAAGAAACAGTTGCCACACATGCTCTGCGTAACCAACATGCTGCTTCATGGCATCGAGAATCCCAGCTTCGTTCGCCATGACAACACGCTGGCGCGGCCCTACATCAGCTACACGCAGTCGGATCGCGTGGACATCGTGCTTACCAATCCGCCCTTCGGCGGCCGTGAGGAAGACGGTATCGAAAGCAACTTCCCGAAACACTTCCAGACACGCGAAACTGCTGATCTGTTCCTCGCCCTCATCATCCGTATCCTGAAACCCGAAGGCCGTGCAGCCGTTGTGCTGCCAGATGGGTCGCTATTTGGCGAAGGGGTGAAGACCAGAATCAAAGAGCAGTTGATGGAAGAATGCAACCTGCACACTATCGTCCGATTCCCCAACAGTGTGTTCAAGCCTTATGCGACCATAGGCACGAACCTTCTGTTCTTCGAAAAGGGCACACCGACCAAGGACATCTGGTTCTACGAGCACCGCGTCCCCGATGCGCAAAAAGCATATTCCATGACCAAGCCCATCCGTATCGAGCATCTGAAGCCATGTGTTGACTGGTGGGGCGGTGCGAAGCGCAAGGGGAGGGTGGAGACGGAAGTCGCATGGAAAGTCACCGCCGACGAGGTAAAAGCACGCAACTACAACCTCGACATTAAAAACCCGCACGCTACCGAAGACAATTACGGCGACCCCGAAGAACTGCTTACCACACTTGACGAAGCAGAGAGCCAGACGACCGCCCTTCGCAACCAACTTAAGAACATCCTGGAAGAGGCATTGCTGCGATGAAGGCGAATCCACTGTTTTCGCGCTTTGAACTGATAGCAGATACTCCCGGTAACGTTCAGCTTCTCAGGAAGCTCATCGTTTATCTAGCTATAAGTGGACGCCTTTTAGATAGTCACAGCAATGAACTCTCGATACCCGAAATCTTGAGCGAAATTGCTTCCAAGAGGCAGTTACTCATCACAAGCGGAAAGGCAAAGAAACAACGGGTGCTTCCTCCAATTGATGAGACTGAATTACCCGCAGGATGTCAGGATAAAGCCAGGTTTGAGCGCTTAGAGAACATTGCGACCCTCGAAAAAGGCCTGACGGCAATTCAACGCTCTAAACGGGGGGACTACCCGCTTGTAACAACCGGGGAACACAAATCCTCCTCTGATCATTATGACTTTGAGGGACGTGCTGCCATTATTCCGATGGTTTCCTCGACTGGTCATGGAAGCGCCACCCTCAAGAGACTCCACTACCAGGAGGGCAAGTTCGCAGTCGGCAATATTTTATGTGCGGCATTTCCAATTTCCGATGAGTTGATATCTGCCCGTTTCATCTTCGAATACTTGACCGCCTTCAAAGAAGAATTGCTGGTCTCGAAAATGATCGGGACTGCTAACGTGAGCCTTACCATCGGGAAGATTGGAGAAGTCCCAATTCCCATTGTGCCTCCTGCAGTTCAACGACGCGTAGATGAGTTGATGACCCTGTGTGATCGCTTTGAGGAAGCCCTTGAGTGTCGCGAAAGGGTGAGGGACCAATTGGTGACGGCTTCTCTCCACCATCTCAATGAGGCTGCGAACGGACAATCTCTCCGGACACACACTAGTCTCTATTTTGGACATCTTCCACGACTTACCACTCAATCTCACCACATTGAGCAACTCCGCGAAACCATTCTTAATATTGCCGTCCGAGGCCAGTTCAGCGCACAGAACCTTAGCGATGAACCGGTATCCAAGCTACTAGGGCAGATTCGGTTGGAGCAGCAGCGGCTGGTGAGCGAAGGCGCAATTCCTAAGCCCAAGCCGCTGCTGCCAGTGAGCCAGACGCAGTTAGCATTTGATCTTCCGCCGAATTGGGAGTCCGTGGACTTTGGCGAGTTGTGTAACGTCGTTACAAGCGGTTCACGCGGATGGGCAGAATATTACTCTGAGTCCGGGGCGAAGTTTATTCGAGCGCAAAACATCCGATTCGGAAAACTGCGGCTGGACGACCTAGCATGTGTCAATCCCCCAAAGAAAATTGAGGGTACGCGGACGCAGGTTTCCAACGGCGATCTTTTGGTCGTGATCACGGGTGCTGGTGTCACCAATCCTGCTCTCCTGGAAACCGATCTTGGCGAGGCATACGTGAGCCAACACGTTGCGCTGATAAAGCCTACGGACACGAGTTTGTCTGCTTGGCTTCTTCTTTGTCTTATGGCCCCAATGGGAGGAAGAGGCGAGTTGGTGAAGAGAGCTTATGGAGCAGGGAAGCCTGGCCTAAATCTCGGCAACATTCGGTCTCTGCCTATTCCTTTGCCGCCGCTCGCCGAACAGCGTCGCATTCTTGCCAAAGTCAGTGCAGTGATGAAAATTTGCGATCGACTTGAGACAACACTAGCGGCGCAAAAAAGCGAAAGCGGCCGGTTGCTCGAAGCAGTCCTTCACTTGGCCTTAAGGACCTCGGGGACTTCGACTTCGATCGTGAATGCGCTCCTGTCTAGCTCCTCACCCGCGGCTTTAAATCAGTCCCTCATGACGTAGCAGGTGCAGTGGCATGGAACTTCGTTGACACTCCGATGTCAGCTATATAAGCTGACACTCATGGAAGGCATTGGGCCATACATCCGTAAGCGCCGTGATGAGCTAGACCTTTCACTGCGTGAACTCGCTAAGAAATTGGAATGTTCTCCTGCATTCATATCTGACATCGAGTTGGGTCGCAGGCATCCGTCTGACAAAGTGCTAGTAGAAATTGCTCGAATCTTGAAGGTTAAAGTCGAAGATCTACGAGGAATGGATGTTCGGGCACCTATAGACGAGATCAAGCGCATCACCCAAGACGACCCAACGTTCGCGTTGGCATTCCGCACTGTTATCGACAAAAAAATCAGCGCAGACGAGCTGCTGGAGTTCGTAAAGATGAAAGAGGAGGAAAAGAGAGGCAAGGATAAAAGATGAAACCTTTCCGCTCCGGTCCGTCTTCCAAGCAGCCCTATTTCTCACCGAGCCAGATAGAACAGATCTGCTGCGATGAACTCCGAAAGGAGGGCCTTTTCCCCGATGGGCCGGAAGCGATTCGCATCGACCGCTTCATCGAAAAGCGATTTCGCGTGTCTCCGCAGTACGAGGAGCTTCCAGTTGGTGTGCTGGGTTTCACGAAATTCGGCAAGGATGGGGTGAAGGCGGTCGTGATTTCGGCTGCTCTCGATGCCGAGGGCGATAAAGTCGCTGAGCGCCGCGTTCGAACGACGATGGCGCATGAAGCAGGACATGGTTTGCTGCACGCCCATCTCTTCGCGCTCAATGAAATTCCACTTCACCTCTTCGACAAGGACAGCCACTCCGGGGATCAGATCCTCTGTAGAGACGTGCAAGGCCATGAGCTGAAAGCCGGTCGCTATGACGGGCGCTGGTGGGAAGTGCAGGCCAATCGGGCAATGAGCAGCCTGTTGTGTCCGCGCCCACTAATGCAAGAAGCTATAAAGCCATTTCTCGCTCCTGCCGGACTACTCGGGGTGGAGGTGCTCAACGAGAGCTCCCGCGAAGAGGCGGTGCGCGCCCTCGCAGATATCTTCGACGTAAATCCTGTAGTGACACGTATTCGTATCAGCGAGTTGTATCCCCCGCAGACTGGGCAGCTGCACCTCTAAAAAAATTTATCGACCGTGTACGCTCTGTCCGCTTACACTGCACAAAATCGTGGTAACGTATTCGTATGGCCTTGAAACGGCAAAAGCGTCAGGACACAATCTCCGAAACGGCAGCCGTGCCCGTCTCTTCGGTAATGCGCGTCCGGCGTGGCATTCGCGAGCTGACACGCCTGCTCTTGGTCGTCCGCGCCGGTGGCCGCTGCGAATTCGACGACCACAACGAATACCTTTTGCAGCATCCGCTCACACTGACTCCGGGAAACTTTGCGCAGATGGCTCACATTGTGGCCTTCAAGGAAGACGGACCGCGCGGCAAGTCGTCTCTGCGTCCTGCATACATTAACGATGTCTCGAACCTGATGCTTCTCTGTCCGCAGTGCCACAAGCTCATCGACGATCATCCCGACGAGTACCCGGTGTCCGTCCTCCAGAAATACAAGGAATCCCATGAGGATCGGATACTCTATGTCACCGGCCTTGGCCCGGATAAGAAGACCACCGTAGTCCAGCTTAAGGCGCGGATCGCGGGACAGACGATTGCCATTCCTGTCGCGCAAGTCACGAGGGCCGTCGCTCCCCGGTATCCCACCGATGCCAAGGGCCATCTGATCGATCTCACAGCGATTAACTCGGAAGGCAAGGCCTTTATTGAAGAAGCCTGCCGGTGCATCAAGCAAAAAGTCGAGCGCCTCTACGAGCCGGGCATGGATGTGCACGAGACGCGCCATATTTCGCTTTTCGCACTTGCGCCGATGCCGCTTCTCATCTATCTCGGCAGCCAGCTTAGTAATAAAGTGCCCGTCGATGTTTTCCAGCGCCACCGCGACACTGAGGACTGGGTATGGAAGGACGCGGGCACTCCGGCAGAATACCGCTTCGATAAGATTCGCGAGGGCACGGGGCGCGGCCGCGTCGCCCTGATTCTTTCGCTCAGCGGCAAAATTAAACCGGAAGCACTCCCTTCCGGAATCGACGAACAGTTCACGATCTACGAACTGACGCTGGCAAACATGGAGCCGAATCCGACTTACTTGCGCCAGCGGGACGATCTCATCCGCTTTAAGGACGCGTACCAGGCCACGCTGCGCACTATCGCTCGGGAATGCGGCCAGTGTGATGCCATCCATCTTTTTCCCGGTGTGCCCGCTCCGGTCGCTGTTTTCTGCGGCCGGGAAATTCTTCCAAAGGTTGATCCCAAACTGGTCGTCTATGACTACGACAAACGTCAGGGCGGCTTTACTCCAATTATTGAGGTGAATTAGATATGACTGCTGACGAATATTTGAGTGAGCTCCTTACGTCCCAAGCCTTGGGAGACGATAGCGACGAGCTAAAAGCGCTCCAAACGCACCGTGCCGACGTGGAAAAACTCATCCGCGATAATTTCAAGAACACCGCCCTGACCATCCGCTATGCGGGTTCAAAGGCAAAGGGAACGATGAACAAGGAGGCCTACGACTTGGACATCGTCTCCTACGTCGCCTCCGGCGACAACACCGCCGGGGAAACGCTGGAAAACATCTATGAGAACCACAAAAAGGCATTAGGCAAGAAATACATCGTCGAGCCGAAAGGGTCGGCGCTTCGGATCAAAGGATGCGATCCCGGGAATCTCGGCGTCGATTTTCACATCGATGTGGTGCCGGGCCGTTTCGCGGACGACACGAAGACCGACGCCTACCTCTATCAGTCCGGCGGCGACAAAACGCGTCTCAAAACCAATCTCGATGTTCATCTCGATCACGTGCGTAACAGCGACGTGATCGACGCCATCCGCATTGCAAAACTCTGGAGGGTCCGCAATGGGCTGCCTGTCCGCACGTTTGTGCTGGAACTTGCAGTTATCAAGTTATTGAAGGATCAAAAAAAGAAGAGCCTGTCTGCGCAAATGGAGCACTTCTGGACCGAGCTGCGCGAAAATTCCGCCAATCTGTGTATCGAAGACCCCGCAAATCCCAATGGCAACGATCTGTCCAAATGCCTTGACGACAACCTGAAGAGTCAACTCGCGTCCGCCGCCAAGCGCACTCTCGAGCAGATTAAGTCTTCCGGTTGGGAAGCCGTCTTCGGGAACGTTCAAAAGCAGCAAAAGGCGGCTCGGATTGAGATCTTGCGGGGCGCTGCTGCGGTCGCGACGCCGTCCCGGCCTTGGCTTCCACAAGCATGACATGGCAGCGTGACGATCCGGCATTTTACGAGAAGGAGAAAGCTGAGGTAGAGGCGCACTTTCCCAGCCTGCACTTTGTGGTGGAACGCGATCTCGTATATGTTCGCGGCAGCTTTCCCGTCGTGTTTGAAGGGCAGGCGCTCGACCACTATACGATCGAGCTGGGGCTCGCGCGAAACCATCCCGCAGTATTACCGATCGTGCGGGAGACCGGAGGTCGCATCCCCTACCATGAGGATCGACATATCAATGCCTCGGATGGAATAGCCTGCGTACTTATTCCCGACGAGCGCTGGCGTTTCTGGCCGCCCGGCGCTCCGTTGCTGAAGTTTCTCACTGGCCCGCTCCACAGTTTCTTTCTGGCTCAGACCATGGTGGAGGAGGGTGAGCCTTGGCCATTCGGCCAATGGGCGCACGGTCCGAAGGGCATTTTTCAGTTTTATCGCGAGATGCTCCAAACTCCGGATCTTCGCGTAATTACAACCTATCTCGACTATTTGAGTGCAAAACGGGTGAAGGGCCATTGGCCGTGCCCCTGCAAAAGCGGCAGAAGATTGCGTGATTGCCACTTCAAACAGGTTCAGAACCTCCGAGACAAGATCGCGCGCAAGGACGCAGAGAATTCCCTCGCTAGACTCAAGGCGGCAGGCACATCCGCCATCGAGATGACCGAGGCGACACCGCCCGCACCGAATACCCAATCCTGAAGTGCCTCCAGTTGCAGATCCGCACCACCCCGACATAATCCTGTTAACGAGTCCTTTGCCCCTTGGCGCGATGCCAGGTACGCAGCATGGAAGCTCTGCCGGACAGTCCAAAAACGATGTACGGCAAATGGGTAGCCGTGTCATTGATGAAGTCGAGTCGTCGCGCCTACTATCACAACAGCGCAGTCAATCTTGCAAGTAGATCGAGAACAGTAGGATGAGAGGGATGCGTACCTTATATTCGGCATCAACTACCTCGTCGGAATCATGTCGGATCTGATACCCCTGATGATTCAGCTACGGAAGCTCGCCGCTATCGAGCCAGCGTTCTACGCTGTCGACCGAAGTCCGTAGGTTTTTTCACTTGCACCCGATGGGAAGGTGCGCTCACGCTATACCTATCGCGTTGGTTACCTCGTTGAGCCTTTAGCTGGTTGCGGTGTACCACTCTTCCGGTACCAACTTTTCGTGACCACGCCATCGTGCGACGACAAACACGGGTTCCAAGACCAACTGCAAAAGCTTTCCATCGTATACGAGCACCAGAAAGACAGCTTCAAGGCGGTCCTCTCAGCGATGCATGAGGCGATTAGAGCCATCGAAGGAAATATACGAGGCATCGACGATGAATGGGGTTCCATAGGCATGAGCGACTACGAGACATTTGGGAGAATTATCTCCGAAGAGACCTTGTTCCTCGACTCCAAAACAGACCAGGCGATCGCACTTTTCTCGCAGATACTCTGGGATGCCGTGGACAATCCCAATTTTGATCAGTTCGCCGACTCAGAAACTGTCAGGCGATCTTACGGTCATCTTAAGTTGATTTCAGATAGAACTGCCGAGTATTTTAGGTTCAAGGTCGGACTCCATCCAGAGAATCCTGATCCGCTGCTCGATATCGAACTGCTAGGCGCCTGCCGTTTGATTAACGAACAAAACTTCTCGGATGCAGGACTTCCTACGAAGACCATATTCAAATTTGGTGAGCACACATCGGCTGAGGAAATTGTCTCGCTGGCTCACAAGAATCCGGATGTCCTTCGCTCTGAGTTGCAATCCCTGAAGAGAGTGCTCGATGAAGATGAATCTAAACGCAGTTTTTATCACCACCTTGCAACGACAGTAGAGCAGTACCTCGCTTGCATGCAGCGGCTGGAGCCACCGAAGTGAAACCCATATCATGCGCCCTCTGCGACCGCGAGTTCGACGGTGATCTCGTCCTTAGTTCACGCGAGCACCTGATTCCCAACAGCATTGGAGGTCAAAAGAAGGTTCAGTGGGTCCTTTGCAAGGATTGCAATGATTGGACGGGCAAAGAGTGGGATGCAGTACTCGCCAACCAACTCAGCTTAGTAACGATGACCGTCAAGGTGAAGCGAGACAGAGGCACAACTCCGGCAATAGACGCACGAACGAAATCTGGCAAGGCAGTCCGTATCCATGACGACGGCCGCATCACACTCCCCCGCAGCGCGCCGATCGAGACTGCGGCCGACGGTGGAGTAAGACTGACTGGCCAGGTATCGAGCCTCGCAGAAGCACAAAAGCTCTTCAAGAGCTTCAAGAGAAAATATCCCAAGTTCGACATTGAAGCAGCTATGGAGAGGCTGAAGGTGGAAAAGACCTACCTGTCCGAGCCGATCGGTGGAGCCGTCTACATCCACGGGGATGCCTCCGCCCGTTCAATCGTTAAATCGGCTTTCGTGCTAGCCGTTCACTCTGGAGTTCCTGCTGAACGATGTGAAACAGCCCGCAATTATTTGAAAGAGCCGACTGACTCTGCATGCTGGTGGTTCTACTACGACGGTGATCTCATCCCAGACCGTCCGAAGGGTCGTCTCTTCCACTGCGTCGCCATCAAAGGCAATCCTGCCACTCGTCAATTGATTGGCTACATTGAATTTTTCGGGGCTTATCGCATGCTAGTCCTCCTGTCCTCCGAGTATGGCGGAAAGGAGATTTCGAACTCCTATACCGTTGACCCAACAACCGGAGAAGAACTATCGATCTCACCGAATTTGGAGCTACCCCCTGAAGAAGTCTTCGCAATTTGCCGGGGCGAACGATATCGGCCGGAAATTATGGCGGCTGCGATCAATCAGTTGATGGCGATTGCTCATCCCAAGAAAATGCAGCGGGACCGAGAGAATGTAATGGAGCAGGCAGTCAGGGCTGCAATTCCGAAGTTGGGGCTACAACCCGATGAAGGAATCGACCTAGAACATGTTCCGGAGTTGGTTCGTTTAATTATGGCTGAGATTACGCCGTTCATCATCAGTCAAAATAATGCACAGTTGGAGTTGCAGAGGATCGCCCTGCAGGATTTACTACAGAAAGCCATTCCCAAAGACGCCCGAGAGGAATAGGGCGTAACTCCTTATTCGGCAGGAATAAGCTCCAGCTCTCTTAAGTACCGCTCCATTCTCAGATCGCCCATCGTGTCTTCGCGCATCTGGTTCACGAGATGGCTTACAGGCTTCTGAAAGCGCCGCCTGACCCATTCCTTTTTACTTTCCTCGGCCCGCTGAAAATCGAATTGCCTCATCTCTTCATCCTCATAACGAGGATGACCTGGCCTTCTGCCGTACTCGTCCCTACCGAACACACTTCCATTTTTGAAACCCATGAAGGTCCCAGCTGAAAACTTTACCTTGCAGAGATTCGGGAACAGGAACCAGTCGTCGTCCAGCTTTGTCCAATGGATATCGACATGCTTCTCTGGATAAAGAAGCTCCTCTTCACCGGAAGCGATGAACTTTTTAGCGCTCTTTTTGAGGATCAGGTTTATTTTTAAAACTTCGCTCTCGTCGAGCTCGCGCCCAAACTGGATCTGGGTCAGATTCGCTATCGTTCTGTCGAAAGTCCGCGCGTTTTCTCTATTCGCAGCCGGGTTGGTCCACGCGTTGCGGGCGAGTTGGAGGTGACTAATGATGAGGCACGACTCTGGACTCAGAGGGAAAATAGTTCGCGTCCCCGCTTGAGGCAAATCAGCTCCGAATGGATAGGGAGGACCGCCAGGGATTACCCGCCGGTTGAAAAACGTCACCGGGTCATCGCTGATGATGAACTTAATCGTTGATTGCCTGGCATGGACAATCTCCCAGATCCCCTCTGACCACATAGTTCCGTATGCCTGAAAGAGACGGTTCATAATTATCAGCGCCTGAGTGTGGTCACCCAGCCCATATTGTTTCTTGATGAGGTCGAGCCCGCGCGGCGTTCTGAATCTCTGCGCGCCCATGTAGAACACGAGATCCCTGAACATCTCGACCGTCGCGTCGACATAGTCACGATACTCACTGAAGAAAGCCGCAGCAGGGGCGCCTTTCTTGTCCACTATTCCAAAGAGTTTGGTCTCCAGTATGTCCGTGGTTTCCTTGCCAAATCTCATGGCGTACAGATCGTCCTGGCAGAAGCAGTTGACCACACCAGCGCGCTGAGGATTCCGCCGAAAGTAGGAGTGCTCGCCGTTTTCAACTTTTTGCGGCTTCAGATCCAGGTAGAAAAGTTTGCTATGCCCGGTCGGCAGGAAGCGTTTCTGATACCACTGCGGCACGTAATGGTGGTTGTGGGACTGAGGCAGGTTCATTTTCGGGCTCTGTGAACGAGTGAAGTATATCGGTCGCCGCCGCGGCTTCTGAAATTAGATGTGGGAGCCGTGTTCGGTATTGCGGAACCTTAGCAAACGCCTGATAGACTTCATCCAATCCAGATTTGCAACTATTACATGCCTCCAGCTGAGAAAGTCCCGGAGATATCGGTCCACTATGTCGGGCCGGCTGTTGAAAACGGCCGGATAGACCTCTTCGTCCTTTCAGACGGACTTCGCGGACTCGGGAGGCTCACCAGCAGAGTCAGCTACCTGATGTTCGGCAGCGAGCTCGACTACCGCATCGAGCTTGATAGCCAGTTCCAGACCGGCTCGGTCGTCATTCCACTTCATATCCTGACTGACGCGGTTGCAAAGGTCGAGAACGCGCTGCTCTCCCGGCATGGGCAAGCCCTCTCGAGCTTGTTGACGATTCTGGGATGGGGCGCAGTTTCCGGTGCTTTCAATCTGTACAAAATGTTCAAGCAAAAGAAAGGCCGACCGATCACGGACGAGGATGATCTCGTTCGCATTCTCGCGCGTCTAGACAATATAGAGCGGCTACTTTTCATCAAGATCTACAACGACGCCGAGGTTCAGGCCGCACTCCGGGCCGCTTTGCGGCCGCTTCGAGCGGATGGCATCGTTGAATTTCAGACCCGCCGGCGCGAGGTCGTCGTAGAGACGGTGCGGCAGTCCGATCTTAAATCTGCGGACGAAGCCGAGGAAAGCGCAATCCAGGAGGTCGAGGAGAAAGTTTTGGACATCGAAAAAGCAGCTCTGGTGCCCCATTTATCCTGGCACTTCTCAGACGAGGGCAGCGCATTCGATGCCCGCATTCAAGATGCGGCGCTCTGGGAACGTGTCGCGAAGGGAGAGCGCTTCGGGTATGGCGACAAGATGAGGGTCGAACTCCGGACCACTTTTCACAGAGATTCTAGAGGGCGGCTCAACTTGGAGCGAACCATTCCCAAGGTGATTGAGGTGGAACACGCGAGCCAACCTCAGCCGCTGCTTTGGAAGGATGACACTGAGCAATAGAGAAACCAAACGCAAGCCATCCTTAGAATCTCTCCATGTTTTGCCCAACGACAGCCTTGGTCTCCTGGGGTCAGTGGCTTCTCCTGAATCTCGGAGCCCCAACGCTCGTTCTCGGCGCACTTTTGGCTGGCTCCGTAAGCGATACCTTGATCAAGCTCTTCAGCGCGAGAAAGCGCAAACATCCCTCGAACTGAAAAGAGAGCGAAGCCGATACTCGACCTCCCTGGAAGAGGACAAGAGCCGCTATGCTGCGGCGCTCGAATCTGACCGCAGCTATCCTTCCAGATGATTGAAGAAATCTTGGCGGACGAATGACGTGGTTGGGGCGAGGAGCAACAATCCCAGCACCGTCAGAGCACCCCTGTAGATTCAAGCCGTGCGAAGATGCCGTTTTCTTTTTGGCGCTTGGCGCCGTGGTTTGAGCATGACCTCTGCCGGGCCCCTGCAGAGGTCCCGCCGGGGCGCCCTCGGTGAGGTCATGATTTTGTAGTGTCTAAGAACGAGGGAACAAATGGGGGAACAATAAGAAGCCGATTCTGTATCTTACTGATTCTAAGGAGTGGCTAGGGATCATCTACGCCGCTCTAATTTTTTTAGAATCAGTTATTTAGCCTTCTCATAAAATGGCCTTCGTCTTCCCGTCTATGCAGCGTAACCGACGACTGGATCAGAGCTCTTCCAGCCGATAAGAGTCGAATTTTCGATACGGCTGTCCGCGAATGGGAATCGTCCTTCGCCATGA
>Ga0307373_10002949_pt1 | contig 30285 bp, 25 predicted proteins | sample OX2MG_FD_202534 | JGI IMG/M metagenome (GOLD analysis project Ga0307373, IMG submission 202534) | Soil microbial communities from Risofladan, Vaasa, Finland - OX-2 | ecosystem: Environmental > Terrestrial > Soil > Coastal area > Acid sulfate soil | place: Finland: Risofladan, Vaasa | collected... | reverse complement strand
CGCGCTAATCCGTCGAGCGGGTCCACATTGGATGCTCGTAAAGTGGGGCGCGAGTTTGGGGCTTGAAGCTGATATTTGACGTTGGGCTTCCCGCCCTCGGAGCTTTGCGACTCGCCTTGCAGCTTCGCGATAGGCACGCCGGACGAATAGTCCACCTGACATCCGTTTCCAACCCATTTCGCGAAATCCTTCCACCCGGTACCGTCGCATCTGGGACATTGGGCCTGGAAACAGTCGTAACAGCCAACGCCGCAGCATGACGGAATGGTCAGATGGCAGCAGCACGCCACGTCATCCCAGGCCCGCTTCAGCGCAAGGCAGAGGCCGTTCAAGTCTGACAGTTGGAGGTGGGGAGGTCGGTAGTACTTCCCCTCGTAATAGCTGTACGAAATGAGGGTTCCATTGTACTTGTCGTTTACGGAGTGGAGCCCCAGATCGGTCTTCGGCCAAGGCCCGAGGCGTTGGATCACGAGGGGTTGCGGAAGGTGGGTTTGGCGTTTGGCGCAAAGATTGGGGGTTCCAATCGCAAGCGGCAACCCCTTGATGTGTGCCGTGAGTTGCTTGTTGAACTTGCTCGCCAGCGCCTGATTGGTCGTCCCCAAGCGAAAGAGCCATAAACGATCTGACGTCACTTGAGTGCGGACGCAGGGCGTGCAACCCAGGGCGCACGCCGTCCACGCTCCAGCGAACTGGTGGTTTTCTGCATCGATCATCCGCGCGATGGCACCATCGACTTGTCGCGCGTGCAACCAGAAAAGGCGTTCGTCTCGTTGAGGCATCGTTTCGTCCGATCATTCGACCCTGAGCGGTCAAATAATGATTATACCGCCCTCACTTGTCGCAAATAACGGTCGCCTCAAACTTGACTCAGCCGACGACAATGGGAAACGTCAGTTTGTTTCGGCCACGTACCGGTACTTGACATAAGAACACCCTGGCAATAAACTCGCCAATGGAGCGTTCTACGCAGCCCCTCCACGGTAAAGGAGTCCGAACTTGGACTTGCAGACCTTTCAAGCGAACCGCCAGCGGTTTCCATCCGAGCAGTTGGAAAAGTATAGCGGCCAGTACGTGGCCTGGAGTCCGGACGGCACGACCATCCTGGACAGCGATAAGAGCGAGTTCGCCCTGGACCACCGTTTGCGTTCACAAGGCCACGACATGACCGAGGTGCTGATTACGATGGTTCCTAGCGTGGACACGATCCTGGGAGGAGGAATCGAGGAGTGAAGATCCCCTACATGGCTGTGCCCCGACCTAAGGCGATCCCTTCGCTCGGGGGCCAGCGTGTGCGCTACCGGCCCATCACCGCGATCCGCCTGATCGGGCCCACCTCTGGCCTCATCCGCGATGGCTTGCTTGATACCGGCGCCGACGACACCGTCTTTCCGGAAGAGACCGCCCGCTTGCTCGGGATCGACTTGGACCAGGCCGAGGAACGGCAGATCGTGCTCGCCGCCCGTGTCACGCCGATCCGCTGCCGCTACGCTCCGGTTCAGATTCACCTCACGGACGGCCGGGACGAGACCTATGAATGGACCGCCGTGGTTGCCTTTGTCTCGGCCCGCCTGCACTACAACTTGCTCGGCCACGCCGGGTTTCTCCAGTACTTCGGTGCCTTCTTCGATGGCGAGGCGCGCCAGGTCACCCTGACCCCTCGCCCGTCCTTCCCGGGTCACCGCGCTCCCTCAACGAACTACTGAGTGTTACATAGCTAATGGAAAAGCGGCGGTGGATTTCTTCCGAGCGGCTCATTTAACGGCGTCGAGAGTCTCCATTATCAATGTAACGCTCAGTAAGCCGATTGCCGACTCGCTTGGGTGATAGGCGTTGGGCGTTGGGCTGACGGATCGGGCTGGCGACGAGACCGGGCAGGCGCAACATGGGCACAAACCAACAGTTGACTTCGGTCAAATCGTCGGCGACGATGAAGGTAAGGGGCGGAGACACGAATGCCCGCGCGGGCGATCATTTGGTTTAGGTGAGCTATTTCAACCTCGGTGGGCCGCCTCGACAAGACTGCGGTAGTCGACGCCCTGAATCAATTGCTGTCTCTCTCGCCGGATTGGGACGGTTATGGGGCGGAGACCATTAGCGCCGCGATCGTCGATTCGGCGAGACGCTTCGTGATGGCATTGCCGGACGACATCGTGCCCGCGCCGCAGGTCGTCCCCATGACGCGCGGTCGGCTGCAGTTAGAATGGCACCGCGGCCATCGTTCGCTCGAACTCGAATTTGAAACGTCCGCGACGGTTCATTACTTGAAATGGGACTCCGACATTGGCGTTGAGCAAGAGGATGTGCTTCCACTCCGGAACACCGGCGAGATCTTGAGCCTCATCAGTTGGTTCATGTCGGAGTGACTCCCATGACCCGCGTCGTCGAACAATTCCAGCTCGCACGCCGGCAGCTCGCCGGCGGGGTTTCGTCGTCCACACGTGTCAACCGCGCCCTCGGCCACGCGATGCTCTTCGAACGCGCGGAGGGCTGCCGTGTCTGGGACCTCGACGGTCGCGAGTACATCGACCTGTGTACCAGCCACGGCGCCACGCTCTTGGGCCACGGCGATCCCCGCGTTCGCCAGGCGGTCGAGGCCGTACTGGCGCGGGGCTGGGCCTGCTCCTACGAGAACGATTCGCACACCGAGCTGGCGCAGTTGCTCTGCCGGACGGTCCCCAGTTGCGAGCGCGTGCGTTTCACGAGCTCGGGCACGGAAGCCACGCTTCACGTCATCCGGCTGGCCCGCGCCTTCACCGGCCGAGCGAAGCTCTTGAAGTTCGAGGGAAACTTCCACGGCTACCACGACCAGGTGATGTTCTCGATCGGCACGCCGGCCGACCAACTGGGCGACGAGGACAGCCCGGCCGTCTTTCCCGGCTCGGCCGGCATCACGCGCGACATCGAGCGGCAGCTTGTCATCGTGCCTTACAACCGGCCGGACCTGCTCGAGCGCGCCTTCGACCAGCACGGTGGCGAGCTGGCCGCCGCGATCTGCGAGCCGATCTGGTACAACGCCGGCTGTGTGCTCCCCACGCCCGAGTTCATGGTCGCGCTGGTGCGGTTGACCCGCGAGCACGGCACACTCTTGATCTTCGACGAGGTGCTCAGCGCCTTCCGCATGGCGCCCGGCGGGGCGCAGGAGTACCTGGGCGTCACGCCCGACCTGTGTACGCTGGGCAAGGCGGTCGGCGGCGGGCTGCCCCTGAGCGTCTTCGGCGGCAGGGCCGACGTGATGCAGAGGCTGATGCCCGAAGGCGATTGTCAGCACAGCGGCACCTACAACGGCCACCCGCTGGTGGTCGCCGCCGGATTGGCCGCGGTGGCGGCCTACCGCGAGCCCGGATTTTACGAGCACATCAGCCGCGTCGGCGGGCGCCTATTCGCCGGGCTGAACGAGATCTTCACGCGGCACGGCGTGCCCGGCCGAGTGCAGTGGCTGGGCGCGAGGTTCGGCGTCTACTTCGGCGTCGATCAGGTGCGCACCTATCGCGACGTCGTGAAGCACCGGCGCGATTTGATGTTGGAGTTCGTCGCGGCGGCGATCGCGGCGGGCGTCTACTTTCACGACTACGGTGGCGCCGCCTGCCATCACGGCTTTTGCTCCGCCATGACGCTTACCGACGTCGACGAGGCTTTGAGCCGGCTCGATGGCGCCGTGGCAAGCATGAAAGGCGATTGACCTTTATGACCCGACTCGCCACCTCAACACGTTTACTGCGTAATCCCGAAGACGGTCACGAACGACTGAAAACTGAGTATCGGCACTCATCGAATTGATGGTTGCAACGATGACTCGCGACTCACGGACCTGGAGCCGTGTCGGCGACAATTTCTTGAACTTCGGGTCGCCCAAGTCGTAATCGGCCTTGTTCCGCTCAGCGCGAAGCGTGTCGAGCCGTCGCGAGCAGGTCTCCAGCTCCGAGCTTCCCGATTCTTGCAAGCACCACCGTAGTTTATCGTGTACGTCCGACTTGGGAACCTGCACGCCGCAGTCCTGGAGAAACCTGCGAGCGGCGTGAAATGCCCCGTAATATGCGCGACTCACGGCAGAACGAAGGCGAGGCTCGTTTCCGTCATCGAGAAGTTGTTCCGCGACTTCAATGAATTCGATTGGATCCATGCGCGGTCATTTCATGTCGAGTGAGATCGTAAAGTAATTGGCGTTCTTGCCCGCGATCCGCGTCGACTCACGATACCATTCGTCGATGTGTGCCATGACCTCGGTATCAGTGCCACGGGCAAACACATTGAAAACCAAGAACACCAACTCGTCGATTTCCGGATCCCACATCACTTCGACCTTGACCGGTCCCGGAAACAAAGCTTCGCTTGCGGCCACGATTCGCGCCAACTCATCCACAACGCCAAGCTGTCGCGCCACGAACGCGACGTCCTCGGATTTCTCCCGTCCCGTGTCGCATTCCACACGCGGCTCGTAGCCCAGTTTTTTCGTGGGCGACGCCATAATCACCTCAACTGATTGGGACCTCTTGCTCACCGTCATCATAGACCGCACACGGGACATTCCACAACGGTGGAGCTTTCGATACGTTGGGTTGGCGGTCACCCTACGCCGTCGGCAAAAACAGGAACTGTTCGGCGGCCGGGCCGGCCTTGAGCGCTTCCCAGGTCGTGGTGTCGACGGACACTCTCTCGCCGCGGCGAAACGTCCGGCCCAAGTCGTCCGACAACTCGCGGAACGGGCCCTTGTAGAGCACCATCCCAGTCGCCGCGCCTGAGGGCCGCGGTTTGAAGGCGAGGATCTTGGTCTCGCGCATTTCGACCCCCTCCGCATGAAAACAGGGCGATGCGCCAAACTTCGTCATGTAAATGCCTACCAGGCCGGCGGTCTCGATTTCCGACAGCAACTCACGATCAACCGGCACGTGTTGGACGGCCGCCGCAGGGCCGGGCAATTTCGGGGCCGCCGACAAGTGGCGATTTCCGGTGAGCACGTGGAACAGCACCTGCCCGCCAGGCCGCAATGCCCGGTACACCTCGCGCAAAATCCGCCCGCGCTCGGCGGGCTCCAGAGCAGCGTTGAACGTGCCTTGCAACAGCGCCTCGTCGACACTGGCCGCTTCGTCGGCCGTTGTTTCGGGAAAAGGCTGACCCAGCCGATGGAACAGCGTGAGCGGTCGCAGGGGCTTGCAGGCGGCGAGGTCGGGCTCGGTTTGAGACAACGGAACCAGTCCCATGGCTTCGGCCGATTGGCCCGCTCCACGGTGGTCGATGTCTCCCTCGAGCACGTAGATTTCCCATAGGGTGTCATCCGGGTCGTGAACCCAGAATTTCGACTGCCGCGCGTAGCAGCACTCGACCCCATCCTCGCGCTCGGTCGAGATGCCGGCCGCTTCCAGCCGCCGCTGCGCTTCGACCAGCGCCGTCGAGTCGGGCAGGCGAAAGCCGACGTGGTTCAGCGCCCCTCCGGCGCTCACGCCGTGCGGCTCCAACGATAGCACGAGTGGCGGATCGTCGATCTCGAATTTGGCATAGTCGTCGCGGAGCTTGGCCGGTGGCACACCGAGCATCGCCTCGAAGAACTCGACCGAACGAGTCAGGTTGCCGACGTTAAGCGACAGATGAAACCGCGTAGGGGCCGACGTGGCGACGGTGGACATGGCGAGAAGATCCATGTTGGAGGAATCGTTTTTGTTGTGAGGGTACGTGGTCCAGATACTTGCTTGCGTTGCGGGTTAGTATTGAGGTATACGATTGGCAGCCTTGCTTGCGCCGCAGGTTAGTGATGGATCTCTTTCTAATCTGAAATACGGCTCAAAGCAACCGCAGAGGGAGACCCGCTCTTGAGCGCCAACGACCCGCCCGCCGGGCGCAGTCGGCGCAGTTTCGGAAGGACCGTCGATGGCTGCTTCCTGGGTCGTGGAGACGCAGGAGTTTTTGCCGCGGGCGTAGCCTACTCGACGCAACGCTCGGTGGGAAAAGGAGATAGCACAATCGCTCCAACCAACTTGAAGCTTTGGGCGTAGAATGGTAATAAGACGTGGACGGCAACGAATAGCCAAGGGCGGGACGGTGGAAAGAACCGCCGCCTGCCTCCACGACACAAGACTTGAATAAGTCAGGGAAAACCATGTTCTTCGACCCGGTCTATTTTCTGTATCTGGCCCCGGCGATTTTGTTGGCGATGTGGGCTCAATGGCGCGTGCATGCCGCTTACGCCGAAGCGCAGCAAATGCCCGCTCCACTTTCCGGCGCGGCGGCGGCGCGGTTGGTGCTCGACTCGGCGGGCCTGAATGACGTGGCCGTCGAGGCGATCCCCGGCCACTTGAGCGACCATTACGACCCTCGCGACCGCGTGCTGCGGTTGAGCAACGAGGTTTACCAGAGCCGCAGCCTGGCGGCGGTGGGCATCGCGGCGCACGAAGCGGGTCACGCATTGCAACATGGCATGGGCTACGCTCCCTTGGCCATTCGCAACGCCGCCGTGCCGATGGCGAGCTTCGGTACCGGCTTCAGCTACATCCTGATGGTGGCGGGGTTGCTGCTTGGTTTCGCAGGGCTTGTGTGGGTGGGCATCGCGTTGTTCGGCGGCGTGGTGTTCTTCCAGGTTGTGAACCTGCCGGTCGAATTCAACGCCAGCACGCGGGCCAAACAGCAACTGGTGCAATTGGGCGTGATTGACCAGCAGGGGTTGGTCTATGTGCGGCGCGTGCTCGACGCCGCCGCCTGGACGTACATCGCCGCCACGTTGCAAAGCCTGCTCACACTGCTGTATTACGTGATGCGGTTCACCGGCAACAGCCGGAGCGATTGATCTTGCACGGCGATTAGGCCGCTTCCTCGACCGCCTTCTTCCGTTTCTTTTTCCTCGCGGCGGTCGTTTCGGCTTCGCCGATGCGCCATGCCAGGCGACCGATGAGCCGGGCAAGGATGAAAAGCGCCGTCGCGCCGAGCGGGCATCCCACCAATGCTCCCAAGAATGGGTTCCAAAGCACCGCGGCGATCGTCACCGCCAGCGCCACCACCATCACCAACGCCCCCTCGAGATAGACCATCGCCCAGGCCGTCCACAGCTTCAACAGGCTTCGCAAGATCACCGGCGAATAGGGCCTGAGCGGCTGGTCGGCTTCAAGGGCCGACAAGAGCAACACCGGAAAGACCGCCGCGGTTAGCGACAGGCTGACTGCCCTGGCCACGACGGGTCCCCAAGCGCGACCGACCGGCAGTCCGACCAACGCCGCCGCCGCCCCCGCCAGCGCCAGTTGTAGCAAGGTGTAGGCCATCGGACCCAATCGTTCGCGCCAATCGCCTTCGTACCAGTTGGTCACCTCGTCATTGCCCGAACCCGTGTCTTGCACGATCACCATGAAACAAGCTGACGCGTAGGATATGGTCCACAACCACAGCCAGACCAACACGGCCACCAACAGGGGCACGACGTGCGGACCGACCATTTCCACGAGCGCAAGGGTCACCGCGACCATTTCGGCCGCCGGAACGGCGAGCATCGACAAAGCCAGCCAGCGGTTCCACACACCGGAGGCCCAGGGAAAGCTGAAGACGCCCGTGGCAAACCAGAATCGAGGCGGCTGCGGAGCGACTGAATCGGGCGGCATCGTCCCTTGGACCTTCAAGAACTCCAGGGGCGCCTCGGTCCGCTGCGGTTCGATCCCGACGCCGTATTGACCCGGCGTCGCAAGCGGCTTGACCACCTCGGGCGGCGGCGGCGAAGGGACGACGAACACCACGAAGCAGTCGGGGCACTTGACGCGCTTGCCAACCTGGCTCACCAGCGGATGGAGCCGCGCCCGGCAGGTTGGACAAAGAACCGGAAAGCACTGCGGCTCAGAGGCGTTCCTATTCGAACCGGCGTCTTTCCCACCCGTGCCCGTAACGGCGTATTCACCCGGTTTGCGCGAGGGTTTGGGCGGCTCGGGCTTGGGCGGTTGCGGCACGAGCACCGCCGAGTGGCAGTCGGGGCAGCGCACGTGCCGCCCGGCTTTTTCGACTCGCGGGTGGAGCACAGCCTTGCAGATCGGGCAGGCCACGCGTACGTACTGGCTCGCATCGTGGACGGGGTTCATCTACGTCAGCTTAGACCCTCGCCGCGCGATCCGCAAACGACTTGTGCCGCACGCGGGGAACTATTACTGCCCTTGCACGACAGGCTGCCCCTGCACCACCGGCTGAGGATATGCCTGAAGTGGCTGCGAAACCGTCGTGGGTGGGCAGGCGCAAGGGTTCGTGTACGTGGGCGGCGCGTAATAACTCTGACTGAACAGCCCCGGCCGGTTGCAGCACCCCGCGGTCGATGCGATGGTCAAAAGCCCGACGAACGCCATGAGCCATTTCATGCCAATATCCCTTTCCTTCCGGCGACATTGCCCCCGGTGGGCCGGCGACCAGCGAAGCGTGGAGCCGAACCGCGCGCGGAACGATAGGTGATGCGTGCTGGAACGTCAAGGCCAGCGGTGGGCTGGACACAGCACTGCGACCGTTGAGTAAGGTGCGAAGACCATTGAAGAGAAAAACCAGGCATTCTGGGGTAACGGGGCGGCGTTACTTCTTCAGTTTCCGCACGCGATCGAGCACGCGGTCCAACGTCCGTCCAACGGGGTCGTCCAGTTTCTCATCCGCCTCCGGCACTCCCGACGTACCCGCGTCGTCTTCTTGATTCTTTTCCTTGCGGCGCTGCGACCATTTCTTGGCCAGGTCTTCCAATAAGTCGGCGGCCTGAGTGGGCAGCGGAGATCCAGGCTGATTGCCAGCTTCCCCTGCGCCGTTCTCACCCGCCGCCGCTGCGCGATTGCGCTGAGCGACGTGTAAGCCGAATTTCTGCAGCGCATCGATGACGTGGGCCAGATCGGTGTCGCCGATCGCACTGACGTCGATCCGCGGCTTGGACAACGTGCCTTTGATCGGGATTTGGAGGGTTCTCTCCGTCAGTTGGCGGGCAGAAGACGAAGCCGAAGTGATCCCATCGGGCAGCACCACGCGGATCTCGGCCAACATGTCGAGCGAGTCGTCAAAGCCGACCGAGCCGCGCGTTCGCACACGCAAGGGTGGAAGCGAGAACTCCAGGTCACGGTGCTGGATGCGGCCGTCGACCAGCTCGAACGTGACGACCGATTCGCGCGCCAGTTCGACTTCCGGCGCCACGCGGAGATTTTCGGCCAATTGGTGGACGAACGAGCCCGGACCGACCTTGACGCTGTGCAGCGACAGCTGGCCGGCCAGTTTGCCCGTCTCGGGCCGGTCGAGCGGTACTCGCCCATCGTCAAGGTCGATCGAAAAATCTCCTTCGGCATGCGTTACTTTGCTTAGAATCGGGGCGGCAAGTTGCAGAACGTCGTTGCACATTCCCGGCGAAATACGGCAATGGTCGATCACCACGCCGCGCCCGACAAGCAGCTCCGGCGAAACGCCGGCCGTGGACGACGCCGGCCGCAAACCGAATGCCAGGTTGATCCCCGCGACGTCCCACTCTCGCGGCGAATCGGGCGTCCGCCATGCGACGCGCAGGTCGACGATGCGAACATCGACGCTACGTTTGATGTCCGCCGGCGGCCGCTCGCGCGGGGCGGTGGCCTCGCCGGAGGGTCGCTCGGAGGGCTTGATTCGCCGGCCGAGCAGATCCTCGAGGTTACTGCCGTCTTTGCGGACCAGCAAATGCAACTCGGGCCGCTCGATCCGCACCTGGCCGACGTGGCCTTGCGTGACGATTTGCCAGAGCGGCCGGTCGATGACGATGGTCGGCGCCTTCAGCAACGGTGGTCCCTTGCGCGGCACCACTTCCAAATCGTTCAGCGCCGGCGGCGAAAACCAACCCAGCGAGGCTGCGCCGACAGTGGCTCGGCCCTGGATGCGCCACGACGCTGCACCAAGCGCGAAATTGGCTAGCGGCGGCCACGAGAACAAGTAAGGCGACGCGGCCACGAGCAGTACCACCGCCAGTAGCGAGCCGGCGAGTCCGCGCCGCCATCGCCGCCGACCCGCCGGTGTGCCAAAACCAAGCGTGAAACGCATACGTGCCTCCAGGCCCATTGTGTGCCGCAGTCTACCGCCAAGGGGCGACGGAGGGCAATGTGAGAATGTCCGCGGGCGATCCGGTCTAGGCCGCGGCCGCCGTCAGCCGTATAATCATCGCGCAGGTTCATGGGAACGGAGTCCGCATGCGAAAGATCGCGATCATCAACCAGAAGGGCGGCGTCGGCAAGACCACGACCGCCGTCAACTTGAGCGCGGCCATGGCTGCCGCCGGACAGCGGGTTTGCCTCGTCGATTTCGACCCGCAGGCCCATGCCACGCTCCACTTGGGCCTCGAAGCGGCGACTTCCCGAGATTCAGTCTACGATGTGCTCGCCGGCCATGCGCGCGTGGCCGATGTGCGGCAGCCGGCCGGCGAGAACCTGTGGGTCGTCGCCTCGCATATCGACCTGGCCGCGGTCGAGGTCGAGTTGGCCGGAGAGGTCGGGCGAGAGCTGATCCTCCGCGATCAACTGGCCTCCGACGACGCCCCGTTCGACTTCCTGTTCATCGATTGTCCACCCTCGCTGGGAATTCTGACGCTCAACGCCTTGGCGGCCGTCGACGAGGTATTCATTCCCTTGCAGCCGCACTTCCTCGCGCTGCATGGTCTGGGCAAGCTGCTGGAGACGATCGAGGTCGTGTCGCGGCGGTTGAACCCCAAGTTGCGGTTGACCGGCGTGGTGCTGTGCATGTTCGAGTCGGCGACGCGGTTGGCTGCCGAAGTGACCCGCGACGTGGAGGAGTTCTTCGAGCAGTGTCGCGGCCAACAGACGCCCTGGGCCACGGCGCAGCCTTTCGCGACGCGCATCCGCCGCAACGTGCGTTTGGCCGAGGCCCCCAGCTTCGGTCAGTCGATTTTTCAATACGCGCCCGACTCGCACGGCGCCGAGGATTACCGGCAGCTTGCCGTCGAAGTCATGGAACAGCCCGCGCTTGTTGAGACGGCACGGTGAACCTTGCCGTCTTTTCCGCCTTTACGTGCCGGCTGGCGATTCATCGTCGCGTAAACCTTGCGCTTGGCGCCGGTTGGCACGGCGCCCATCCGGCGATTTCCGCCAACTGCCGCGCAACGAGCAATCTCGCCGGCCTTCCGCGACGATCCTGTAAGTAAACGCCGGGCGGTTTCTTGGTTGAAACCACCGGCGGCGATCGTGGCCCTTTGGCCCGCGCAGGCGCGCTGGGGCGGGACACGGCGCTCGCCCCACGGAAGGAGTGCGAATTCATGCGATTCTCGTGCGCTCTCACGCTGGCCGCTTGCTTGCTTTGGAATGCCGAAGGTCAGGCCCAAGATTACGGACAAGCCGGGCCGACGCTGCTGCCCGTACCGCAGACATCGGTCCCGGCTGGTGCAAACCAAAACGGCGGCCCCGCGGGCGATTACCGCGCGACACCGTACCCGTCCACCGCCAATGGGACGGTTCCCAACCGAGGATACGCCGCGCCCACTTCCGGCGCTTATCGCCCAACCTACGCCACGACGGCCAATGATATCTGGAACGACGCGCCCGCCGCCGAAACGGTGCCCGCTCCGGCGCCGAGCCAGATTTGGGACAATTATTCGTCGACTCCGTCGTCGACTCCGCCCGGCACGAGCATCAATGGCAACGACCCGACCAATCCGTACAATGACGCGCTCTGTTCCGGCGGCGAAGATACGATCGTTGGCATGCCGTGGGGCGGCACCGTGCGGCCCAACCTTTGGTTCGGCTCCGCGGCCGGTATCATCATGACCCGCGACAACTCGAACAAGCTTTGGACCAGCTTTAACGTGCTCAACCCTGCTCAACAGGTGCTCAACACTCAGCAGGCCAGCGGCAATTGGGTGGGCGGCGGCCAGGTGATGCTCGGCCGCTGGTTTGGCTGCTGTAACCCCTGTAACCCATGCGGCGGCGTCGTTGGTCCCCGTTACGGCGTCCAGGTCGTTTACTGGGGCCTGGCGCCGATGCACAATACCGCCAGCATCACTGACCCCGGCAGCAACCTCAACACGCCGATCAACCTGGGTTTCATCACCCTTGGCCCCAGCGGCAACCCCACGCAAAACGACGCCACGCAGTACTTCGACAACGCCCACGAGCACCAAATCTCGCGGACCGACAATTTCCAAAGCGTCGAGATCAACCTCCTGCAGCGCGTGTCGTTCTTCAGCGGCGCGCCGCGATTGATGTTCACCAACCTGGTCGGAGTGCGTTATTTTCGTTTCTCCGACAACCTGGTCTTCGGTTCGGTCGCCGGCGGACACAATTTCGGCGACGACGGAGGGGCTGATGAGGCCTATCTCGCCAATAAGGTCATCAACAACATGGTGGGCCTCCAGATCGGTACCCGCCTCGACTACTTCGTCGTGCCGCGGCTGCGGCTGTTCGCCGCGCCGACCTTCGGCGTGCTGGGCAACCACATGACTTCGACCTCGCAACTCTATTCCGGCGATGGCCTGCAAGGCTACAACAACTTCACCGGCGCGCCGGTGCCCTACAACTCCCACGGCAGCAAGAACACGGCCTCGCTGTTGGCACAGATCGACGTCGGGCTGGGCTGGCAGATCACGCCCCGCTTCAGCGCGTTCGCCTCGTACCGCGCAGTGGCCGTCAGCCGCGTTGGCCAGGCCGATAACCAGTTCACGCCGTTCCTGGCCGATTCCGCCGGGATCAAAGACATTCAGACCAACGGCGATTTGATCCTGCACGGGGCCGTCATCGGCGGGCAATGGAACTACTAGTTAAACGATCACGGCCGTGAGCGCCCGGAACTCCGGGTCGGAACGGATCGGGTCGAAGTCCGACTCTTCGCTGACGAGATCCCTGAAGTGGGGGTCGAGTTTGATGGCACGGGTCAGGTAGCTCAAGGCCCGTGTCTTCTTGCCCGCCAGGCTCCAGTAACAGGCCAGGTTGTAGTGGATCAGCGGCAGCTTCGGATCGACTTCCTCGGCCTGCTCGAGCGAATGGATCGCCCGTTCCAATTGACCGGTGCGCTTGTAGCACCAGCCCAGCGCCAGCCAGACGTGGATGTTGCTGGGCGAGAGGTCGGCCGCTTCCTTCAGCGGCGGGAGCGCCTCGACAAAGCGTTCCAAGGCCCGCAGGGCCTCGCCCGTCAGGTACAATTGTTGCCCGCGGAAAGTGCCGGCGTCATCGATCCGCGCAAGTATGTCGAGAGCGTTCTGGGGCATGTTCAGCTCCAGATAACCCTCGGCCTCGCGCAGGATCCGCTGCATGCGGACTCGATGGCTTCCCGACACCTCGCTCGCTCCTTTCCGCCTCGCCGACCAACGCTACGTTCGACACTCTTAATTCTACCCGTCAATTCGAAGATCCCCAAATGCCATTTTCGCTTTTCCGTCGCAAGTGAAAGCGGCCCACGGAGTAACGAAAATCACGCCAGAATCGCCCTGACCAGCTCGCCTTCCACGTCGGTCAGGCGAAAGTCGCGGCCCTGGAACTTGAACGTGAGCCGCGTGTGGTCGATCCCCAGGCAGTGGAGCACGGTGGCGTTCAGGTCGTGAACGCCGACCGGGTCGGCGACGACGTTGTAACAGAAATCGTCGGTCTGTCCGTGGCTCATTCCGGGTTTGGTACCGCCGCCGGCCAGCCAAATCGTGAAGCAACGCGGATGATGATCGCGGCCGTGCTGTTTGGGGTTGCTGATATCGCCCTGGCCGAAGACCGTGCGGCCGAATTCGCCTCCCCAGATCACCAATGTTTCGTCCAGCAGCCCGCGCTGTTTGAGGTCGCGCACCAAGGCGGCTGAGGGCTGGTCGGTGTCGCGGCACTGCACTTCAAGCTGTGTCGGCAGGTTCGAGTGCTGGTCCCAGCCCGAGTGCATGAGCTGCACGAACCGCACGCCGGTTTCCGACAACCGCCTGGCCAAAAGGCAGTTCATCGCGTACGAGCCGGGCCGCAGCACGTCAGGTCCGTACATGTCGAGCACGTGTTTCGGCTCGGTCGAGAGATCGGCCAGTTCCGGCACCGAGGCTTGCATGCGGAAGGCCATTTCGTACTGGGCGATGCGGGTGGCGATCTCGGCATCGCCCGTCTCGCAGAGCTTCAGCTCGTTCAATTGCACCAGGTGGTCGAGCCACTCGCGCCGGACCTCGCGCGGGAGGCCTTCGGGGTTCGACAGGTAGAGCACTGGTTCGCCGCCCGAACGAAACTTGACTCCCTGGAATTTCGAAGGCAGAAAGCCGCTTCCCCAGTACCATTCGTAGAACAACTGCCCGCACGAGCCTTCCTGGTCGCGCGAAGTCATCACCACGAATGCCGGCAGGTTGGCGTTCTCGCTTCCCAAGCCGTAGGCCAGCCAAGCGCCCATACTCGGCCGGCCGGGGAGCTCGGCCCCGGTGAGCCAGAAGGTGACAGCCGGCGCGTGGTTGATGGCGTCGGTGTGCATCGACTTGACAAAGCACAACTCGTCGGCAATGCCGGCCGTGTGGGGCAAAAAATCGCAAACCCACGCGCCGCAGGCGCCGTGCCGCCGAAAGCCCGCGATCCCCGGCAGCACCGGTTTCGTCTTTTGCCCGGCGGTCATGGTCGTCAGCCGCTGGCCCATCGAGACACTTTCGGGCAACTCTTCGCCACGGCGCTTGGCCAGGTCGGGCTTATGGTCGAACAGGTCGACATGCGAAGGAGCGCCCGACTGCATCAAGTAGATCACGCGCTTCGCCTTGGGGGCGAAATGGGGCAAGCCCGCTAGACCGGCCTGTTCGGCGGTCCGCCCCTGGGCACGCGCATCGTCAACCAGCAGCGCCGTGAGCGCCGCCGCGCCGATCGAGACGCCAGAACGCCCCAGGAACTGGCGGCGGGATTCCAGCAAAGCATGTTGACGGTGTGGGTCCATGTTGATGCGTCCCATCTCGCTATTCTTTCGTCATCACCTCATCCAGGTTCAATATCAAGCTCGTTACGGCCGTAAGCGCGGCCAGCTCGGCAACATCGAGGTTCGCATCGCGCGGCGCTTCACCGGCACCGGCCAGCTTTTGCGCGGCTTCCCGATCAGCCTGGTAACGACGGCGGAACTGGTCGAGCGCCCGCGTCAACACGATTTGCTCTTCACTCCTGGGTTGTCGCGCCGTTGCCAGCAAGAACGCGCGGGCGATACGCTCGTCGGGCGTCAGGCTAGTCTCGCTCAACAACCGCTGGGCCAACGCGCGGGCGGCCTCGATATAGGTCAAATCGTTCATCAGGATCAGTGCTTGCAGCGGCGTGTTGGTACGCGGCAGGCGAACGGTGCAGACGTTTCGGGGCGAGACGTCGAAAAACATCGTCGGCCCCACCGTCCGCCGCCAGAACGTGTACAGGCTGCGCCGGTAGAGGTTGTCGCCGTGATCCTGCTCGTAGCGGATCTTGCCCAACGTCGCGTCTTCCCACACGCCGGCGGGCTGGTAGGGACGCACCGGCGGGCCTCCGAGGCGGTCGACCAACAGGCCGCTGACGGCCAGCGCCTGATCGCGCAACGCGAAGGCCGAAAGCCGGTGTCGCGGACCGCGGGCTAAGAGGCGATTGGCCGGGTCGCGTTCCAGCAGCTCCGGCGCGGCGAAAGACGACTGGCGGTACGTCGCGCTGGTCACGATCAGCCGGTGCATCGCTTTCACGTTCCAGCCGCTCTCGACGAACCGCACCGCCAGCCAATCGAGTAGTTCCGGGTGCGAAGGCGGCTCGCCCTGCGTGCCGAAATCCTCGGGGGTCCTCACGAGCCCGGTGCCGAAGAACATCTGCCAGTAACGGTTGACCGTGACACGCGCGGTGAGCGGGTTGGCGCGATCGACCAGCCAGCGGGCCAGGCCGAGGCGGTTCGAAGGTGCGTCGGGCGCGGGCGGTGGCAAGCTGGCCGGCACGCCCGGCTCGACCCGTTCGCCGTGCTTGTCGTAGATTCCGCGCACCAGGATGAACGATTCGCGCGGCTGCGGCAGCTCTTCCATGACCATCGACTGCGGGATGCCGGCCTCGAAGTCAGCCAGCTTCTTCCGTTCTGCGGCAAGCTCGGCCCGGGCCGCGTCAATTCCCTCGAGCGCGGCGTTGAGACGCCCCTCCGCCGCCGCGACGCCGCTGCGAAGCTCGGCCAGCGCCGTTTCGTGCTCGGGCGTAATCAACTGGACGACGGGCGCGGCGTTGCCGCCGCGGTCGACGGCGCCCGTCTCGTTGACGTTGTTGAAGTAAGCGAACAAGCGATAGTAGTCGCGTTGCGTGAAGGGGTCGTACTTGTGGTCGTGGCAGCGGCAGCAACCGAGCGTCAGGCCGAGCCAAACCGTCGATGTCGTTTCGACGCGGTCCATCACGTAGTCGTTGCGTGATTCCTCGGCGATCCGGCCACCTTCACCGTTGAGGGGGTGGTTGCGGTTGAAGCCGGTCGCCACGCGCTGGTCGATCGTCGAATTGGGCAGGAGGTCGCCTGCCAACTGCTCGACGGTGAACTGGTCGAACGGCTGGTTCTCGTTCAAGCGGCGGATCGCCCAATCGCGCCAAGGCCAGAGCGTCCGCGTGCCGTCCGACTGGTAGCCATTGGAGTCGGCGTAGCGCCCGGCGTCGAGCCACTCGAGCACCATCCGCTCGCCATAGCGGGGCGAGGCGAGCAGCCGTTCGACGGCCCTTTCATAGGCCTCAGGCGAGTCGTCGGCGAGGAAGGCCGTGACCTCGGAAGGCGTCGGCGGCAGGCCGGTCAGGTCGAGCGTCGCTCGGCGAATGAGGGTCGACTTACCAGCCTCGGGCGATGGGGACATTCCCGCCTTCGCCTGACGCGCCAGCACGAAGCGGTCGATTGGGTTGCGAACCCAGCGCTGGTCGTCGACGACCGGCGGGGCCGGCGAAACGGGGGCCACGAGCGACCAATGCGGCTGGTACTCGGCCCCTTGCGCGATCCACGTCCGAATCAGCTCGATCTGTTCCGGCGTCAGCGACCGGTTCGAGTCGGCGGGCGGCATCCGTTCGTCGAGGTTCGTCGCGGTGATACGGCGAACGACGTCGCTATGTCCAGGATCGCCCGGCACGATCGGTGTCACGTCGCCTCGCACGGCCAGTGCATCTTCGCGAATGTCGAGCCGTAAGTCGGCCTGCCGCGCATTGCGATCGAAGCCGTGGCACTTGAAGCAGGTATCGGAAAAAATCGGCCGGATATCGCGGTTGAAGGTGATGGCTTCATCGCCAAGCGCCGTGACCGCGGAGCCGCAGGCCATGACGAACACGCGCGTGACAATTCTCGCAAATCGCCTCATCGCCGTTCTCCCGCCCATTCCACTTCACCCAGTGAGCAGGTCGGCGGACAGCAACTGATCGAGAAAATATGGGCATGCCAAGGGAAACGTCTCGGCAGGCAGCCCGGTTTCGGCCGCGGCTCGTTCGACTGCCTTGTGGTACGCGTCCACCAGCACCGCCTCGGCGTGGTTCCGCAGAACACCCCGGCTCACCAGCCCCTCGAGTTCCTGCCTCTGCTCGACGATCGCGCCCCTCCAATTTCCCGACCGGCGGTCGGGTTGGTGGGCCCACTTCAGCGCGTGGGTGATCATGAGAGTGAGCCGGCTTTCGACCTCTCGCCGGTCGCGTCGGGCCATGTCCGTCAGGTACTCCGCGAGATTGGGGTAATCGACCTCATTAAGCCGGCCCAACCGGATCAGTTCGGCGATGGCCTCCAACCATGCCGTCTCGTCTCGCTCGTACAGCACGCTCGGAGAATGTGCCTGCACCGTCGTCATCAGTCCCTCGCTCGACTTCGCCGCCCCACTCTTGCCAGTGTAGCAGACACCGGGCGTGGAAGATATGACCGAGAGCCACGACAGACATCCTATCATCAAAGTCGCCACGATCGCTGGATCGGCACAGTTGGTCAAACCCCAGCGGCGGGCAGTGGTCGTCGTTGGCCAGACCCGTGTTCAACGCACCGACGTCTCGCGCCAAGAGGATTTTCCCGTAAGGCGTTCCCTCGAAGCCAAAGAAATGATAGGTTATCGCCTGCTGCAAATCCGCTCTCAGCTTGGTGGCCGAAACTTGCGAGCCGTAGAGCGGCTACGGCCCGATGAAAGACCCCCGGTTCCGCCGATTCCATCATGTCGCGATTACGAAGCAAGGCGGCTAGCAGCGCAAAGCTCAATGGGCAGGTTGCGCCGTCGACTGCACCAATCGAACTTCGCGGCGCGAATTCGAGCCTGTCCGGCCAAAATAAATGGGGAGGCCATGTCCATGGCATTAGCTGGGAAGTGCGGCGCGGCGATGCAGAGACCGTTCTTGCGCTTTTGCAGCCTGATCGCTTCAAGTGCGTCGTCACGTCACCGCCATATTACAGCCAACGCGACTACGAAGTGGAAGGCCAAATTGGACTCGAGAAGACATTCGACGCATATGTTGATCGCATCGTCAGCGCCATGGAGGCCGTCCACCGCGTTCTTGCCCCCGACGGGTTGCTCTTCTTGAATCTCGGGGACACTTACTACTCGGGAAGAGGCCAGCCAAAGGGAGTCGACCGCAAAAACGGGGCGAGGCGATTTGGCCTTCGGCCAGTGGATGCCAGCGGGCTAGGAGTCTCCCGAAAGACCACCATCGGGATCCCTTGGAGGGTAGCGTTACGACTGATTGACGGCGAAAAAAAATGGATCTTGCGATCGCCGATTATCTGGCGACGCGACGGCAGCATTCCCGAGCCGACGGCTCACGACCGCCCGTGGCGGACGCATGAGATGCTGTTCATGTTCAGCAAACAACCGCGCTACTATTTTTCACGCGCTGCGCTGCAGTGTGAGGAAGACATTTGGGCGATTTCATCGCGGCCGAAAAGCTCTAAAGGGGTTCATTCCGCAGCCTTTCCCGACGAACTCGTGCGTAAGTGTCTCGACGCCGGCTGCCCTGCGGGAGGAGACGTTCTCGATCCGTTTGCCGGAAGCGGGACCGTCCTGCGCGTCGCCATACAATCGGGCCGGCCTGCGCTTGGGATCGACTTGAGCGAGCCGTATTGCGAACACATGGCCAAGACCCTCACGAGTCTTGGCGCGACTTGACAAACGCCACCGCATGTACCTCTCCACTTTGCTAGTCGAACAGAGCCTTGCAGCGCTCGAGACAATGCACCCGTTTTTCGGGACGTCCTTTCTCGCCTTCAAGCGGTTTGGCCTCCCTGTGGGAACTTCCGTGCGTCTCAATCTTTCCTCAGTCTTCGATGTCGTGCTAAGTGAGCACTACAGGCCGACACAAGAGTATGACGGCTTTTACCAGCCGTTTCAGACTAGCAACAGGGCAGCGCGCTGGGTCTCCCCTCGCTACGGCAGTACCACGCTGCAGCGGATCACGAAAGACACATTCGGGGATGCCCTGCTCCATCCCAGGCCGTCCGATTGGGGATGGCGAGTCAACTACGTAGAAGTGCTCCAAAAACACCTCGGCACGTCACGCATTCCGACGTTGGACCTGGCGGTATGGCTGTTCCGCGACGAGGACTGGGCGGCCAATGCCACGCCGAACGATCTTCTAGACCGTCTGTTCAAGAAGTACGACATTAGCCCGACCGAAGTTCGTGCCATTTTCGACACAACGATTCCATCGCACTCGGGCCAATGGATGCAACAAGAACGACCTTCGGAATACGAACTCCTTTCCGTCATTGGTTTCCCTCCAGGATATGTGCCGAGGGAAGGTGTGACCCTTCAGTGCCTCGAGTTGAAGGAGGTCGGTCCTGCAACGTCATTTCGGTACGAGCCGTCCGATCGGTTGAATATCATTACGGGTGACAACAGTCTTGGTAAGACTTTTGTTTTGGAGTGCATTTGGTTTGCGCTCACGCGTCAATGGCTGGAACAGGCAATCCTGCCACGTCGCAATGTTCCGAAGAAGGTGCCTGAGATTGCCTTCGAACTCGCAATTGGGGCATTTGCTTTGCCGAAGAAGATTTGCGGCTACGAATGGGATCGCCAACGATGGGAAGTGCCCCAGGATGCCGAGTCGCTCCTAGACACCCAGTCATTGCCCGGCGTGGTCATTTACGCGCGATTCGACGGTTCATTCGCCGTCTTCGATCCGGCCAGGGCGTCATCCGGCGATGGTGCATCCACGGTGGCCGGCCAGCGCCAGGTCTTTCTGGAGCGCAGGCACATTTGGAGCGGACTTCCCGTCGACCCTACCGCCCAAAAAGTCGAATGGATATGCAACGGGCTGCCGCGCGACTGGGTCTCGTGGCAAACCAGTGGAGCACGTTATCAAGAGCATTTTTCCTCATTACAAGCCTGCTTGAGATCGCTTTCCCCACCGGAGAGCGCTCCGATTGAGCCTGGAGATCCAATGCGTCTGCCGGGCAACTCTCAAGAGATTCCGACGATCCGGCTTCCATACGGTGATGTACCAGTGGTGCATGCTTCCGCAGCCGTCCAACGGATCGTCACGCTTGCATATGTTCTGGTTTGGACCTGGCACGAGCACTTGGCGAACTCGGAAGTCTTGCGTCAGCACCCGCAACAGCGATTGGTGCTGATGATTGACGAGGTTGAGGCGCACCTCCATCCGCGGTGGCAACGTTCGATCGTCCCGGCGCTCATGGAAACAGTCAAGCAATTATGGCCGTCGGTATCGCCTCAAATCCACTTGGCAACCCATTCTCCTTTAGTTTTGGCCTCGGCGGAAATGGAGTTCGATCCGAATCTCGACAAACTTCACCACCTGCGTGCGGATGGGAGCGAGGTGCTGCTGGAAGAGTTAGAATTCGTCAAGCGTGGGACGGCGGATGCGTGGCTGATGTCGGAGGTGTTTGGACTCGCCCACGCACGCTCGATCCCGGCTCAACAAGCCATTGAGAATGCGAAGAAGCTGCAGTTCAGCGACACGCCCAGCACGACAAGCGTTCGTGAAGCCCAGTCGAACCTAGCCCGCGCCTTGGCGGAGGACGATCCGTTTTGGCCTCGATGGCGGCAGTTTGCAGTCGATCACGGTGTAAATGAATGATCCATGTTAATATGCAGCCGGAGCCCGTCGAGTTTGACGCCTTGGTGCGCCACCCCGGGGCGTCCTTCTTGATGACGTGCCCGACGCCAACGACGAAGGAGTTCAAGACTCACAGCTATTGGAGAGCGCTCCTCAGCAAGACGCGAGAGTTGTACGGAGCCGTTTGTGCCTATAGTTGTCACTATGTTCCAGCCGATACAGGTGTCGACACCATCGAACATTTCAGGCCAAAGTCGAAATATCCGAGCGACGCATACGAGTGGTCCAACTATCGATTTGTCTGCGGTCGCCTTAATGGACGAAAGGGGAACCATGAAGATGTGCTCGACCCGTTTCACGTTGAGAACGGCTGGTTCGTAATCGAGTTCCCGTCGTTACTGGTCAAACCGGCCCCAAATCTTGAACCGGACCTCAAAGGGCGAGTTCGGCAAACATGCGAGCGCCTTGGCCTCAACGACGAGGGAACATGCCTCAAGCAACGATACAAATCCGTCGAGGATTTTTGCCTTGGGCGAGTCCGTTTCGACTTGCTCGAAACTGATGCTCCCTTTCTCGCCGCTGAGATTACGCGTCAGGGCTTGCGCGCGACTTTGATAAAGATCATGCAATTTCCCGCAGAATCAACCGATTGAGCTATTGGGCCGCATTTTGTCTGGCAGGTCGCCATTCTGCCAACAATCTTGGTATCCGAGCAAACCACTACCGCCGTTTCCTGGCGATGGCGCGCTGCATGGCGGTGCCCATGTCGGCCGGTCCCGCGGCGACCTCGATGCCGGTGGCCTCCAGCGCGGCGACCTTCTCAGCGGCGGTCCCTTTGCCTCCCGAGATGATCGCGCCGGCGTGGCCCATGCGCTTACCCGGCGGCGCGGCGCGGCCGGCAATGAACGCCGCCACTGGCTTCGTGACGTGCTCGCGGACGAACGCCGCCGCCTCTTCCTCGGCCGTGCCGCCGATTTCGCCCATCATCAATATCGCCTCGGTCGCCGAATCGGCCTGGAACATGCGGAACAAGTCGACGAACGACGTCCCCACGATCGGATCGCCGCCCAAACCGACGCAAGTCGATTGCCCAAGGCCCAGACTCGACAGTTGCCAGACCGCCTCGTAGGTGAGCGTGCCCGAACGGCTCATCACGCCCACGGGACCCTTCTTGTGAATATAGCCGGGCATGATGCCGATCTTGCACTCCTCGGGCGTGATCACGCCGGGGCAGTTGGGCCCCACGAGCACCGACTTCGAGCGACGGACGATCTCGTAAACTCGCACCATGTCGATCACCGGCACCCCCTCGGTGATGGCGATCACGGTCTTGATCCGCGCGTCGACCGCTTCCAGGATCGCGTCGGCAGTGAAGGCGGGCGGGACGAAGATCATCGTCGCGTCCGCGCCGGTCTGTTCGACCGCCTCGACGACCGTGTCGAACACCGGCAGGCCAAGCACGGTTTCGCCACCCTTGCCGGGCGTGACGCCGCCGACCATCTTCGTGCCGTACTCCAAGCACCCCTTGGTGTGGAACTGGCCCACCTTGCCGGTGATGCCCTGGCACAGGACGCGCGTGTTCTTGTCGATCAGGATACTCATGAGGCGAGGTGAGTCTTGAGTGGTGAGTGGTGGGTTACGCGGCGTTCGAGGCCTTGACGACTTTCTGCGCGGCGTCGGTCAGGCCGGTGGCCGAGATGATATCGAACTTGCCGCCGGCGAGAATCTTGCGGCCTTCCTCGACTTCGGTCCCTTCCAGACGGACCACCAGAGGCACGTTGAAGCCGACCTGCTGATAAGCCTCCATGATCGCCGTGGCGATCGTCGTGCAACGCATGATGCCGCCGAAGATATTGACCAGCACCGCCTTCACGTTCTTGTCGGAGAGCAGGATGCGGAAGGCCTCGGTCACCTGCTGGACGTTGGCCCCACCCCCCACGTCCAGGAAGTTGGCAGGCGAGCCGCCGTGCAGCAAGATCAGGTCCATCGTGCTCATCGCCAGACCGGCGCCATTGACCAGGCAGCCGATGTTTCCCTCCAGCTTGACGAAGCTCAAGCCGGCCTGGCCGGCGCGGACTTCCATCGGCTCTTCCTCGGCCAGATCGCGCAACTCGGCCAGGTCCTTGTGGCGGAACATCGCGTTGTCGTCGAACGTCATTTTGGCGTCGAGCGCCAGGAGCTCGCCCGCCCCGGTCACCACCAGCGGGTTGATCTCGGCCAGGCTGCAATCCTGTTGGACGAACACGCGGCAAAGCCCCTTCATGAACTTCTCTGCGCTCGCTACGCTGGCGCCCTTGATCCCCAGCCGCGCGGCCAGCTTGCGGGCCTGGTAACTCAACAAGCCCGTGTCGGGATGAAAACGCTCGCGGAAGATCAGCTCGGGTGTTTCGGCGGCGACCTCCTCGATGTTCATGCCCCCTTGGGCCGAGACCATCAGCACGGGTCCGGCCGCCGCCCGGTCGACGACGATGCCCAGATAGAGCTCGCGGGCAATGTCGCAGCCCTCCTCGACGAGCACCTGGCGGACGGTCTGGCCGGCCGGTCCGGTCTGGATCGTCACCAGCGGCTGGCCGAGCAGGTTGCCGGCGACCTTGGCCGCGTCGGCGGCGTTCTTGACGAGCTCGACGCCATGTTGGGCGGGGTTGGTCTTGACCGTTCCCTTGCCGCGTCCGCCGGCGTGGATTTGGGCCTTGACCACGGCCAGCTTGCCGCCCAATTCCTTGAAAGCGGCCGCAGCCTCGTCGGCCGTTCGGGCGACGAGACCACGTGGCACGGGCACGCCGGCCTTGCGGAGGATTTCCTTGGCTTGGAATTCGTGAATTTTCATGCGCTCGATCGTCTCGGGAGCCGCGTGAGTGGAAGTCGGCGATTATAGGACCCGCCAAGAACGCGGGTCAAGGACCAACGATCCCAGGTCCTCGGGACTGTTGTCCGGTACGGCGGTGCGGCGGGCAACTTGTATCCTGCGGCAAACTGTCACGGAGGAGTTCGAGAATTGGAGGTCGCAAATTGCGACCTCCAATCCGGCCGCGAGGATGGGACTGCGCCTCGCGTATTTGCGTGCCCATTGTAAAATCACAGCGTATCGTCGGAAGCATTGATTGCCAACGGTCATGGCGTGTTATAATCGTCTTGGGCTACTTCACGTGATTCCCCGGTGTGACCCATGTCAACGAAAACCGAAATCACCATCGTCGACCGCGGCCGAGGGCCGCAGCTCTCCACTAGTCGAATCACCGTCCAAGACCTGGTGCCTTATTTCCAGGATGGGTGCTCCCACGCGGAGATCATGCGATGGATTCCCTGCCTGACGGACGAAGAGATTCGCGTCATCAAGCAATACATCGACGAACACTGGGATGAAGTCATGGCGGAGGATCGACGGATTGAGCAGCGTAATGCAACCCGGAAGAACAGCCCCGAGGTCGAGCGCATTCTCCGAGAAGCCCGTGCCGAGCGTTTGGCGACCACGGAGAGACTTCAACGGGAACAAGCCGACAGGGACACCAAGTGAATGGGCTCCTCGCAGATGTGAACATCCAGGGGCAAGTGGATCGACTAGTCGCGCGGATGAAGTCAGGGCCCTGGAAGTTGTTTTGGGACGACTTGCAGCTGCCGTATTTGCGCTTTTCGGACGTTGGCTTGGCGTTCGACTCGCCGGATTCGCTCGTTTGGCAAACGTGCCAGCAGCAACAACTCGTTTTGATTACAGATAACCGCAATCGGGACGCTCCCGATTCACTGGAATCGACTATTCGGAACGAGAACGCTGCGAACTCTCTTCCTATTCTGACGATTGGCAAAGTTCGACGTCTTCGCCAAGATCCCGATTACGCCGGCCAGGTCATCGAGGGCCTGCTGGACATTCTGCTTCGGATCGACTCGTTCCGTGGCACCGGACGCATCTACCTGCCATAGACCGTACCTGCGCAAGGTTATCCCCCCGCGGCGTTCGACCGGCTATACTCGATGCTCCCCGCCCGAACCGGCGCGGCTGAAGGACACCCAACGTGGATGCTACCCCAGGCGAAGCGTTTCGCGAGCTCTTGAAGAAAAGCCGGCTGCTCACCGCGGAGCAGTTGGCCGAGGTCGCCGCGCGCATGGCCGCCGAGAGGGGGCTGACGCCCCCGCGGCTGGCCAGGCAACTGGTCGACCATGGTTGCATTACCGAGTGGCAGGCGCGGCAGCTCCTTTCCGGGCGTTACGCTTTCTTCATGGGAAAGTACAAGCTTCTCGAAAGACTCGGCGGCGGTGGCATGGGAGTCGTCTTCAAGGCCCATCACCCCATGACCGACCGCACCGTGGCCCTGAAGGTGATGGCCCGCTCGCTCGTCAAGAATCCGGCCGCCGCCGCACGCTTCCAACGCGAGGTACGGCTCGTTTGCGCGCTGAACCACCCGAACATCATCACCGCCTACGACGCCGACTGCGCGGCGGGCACCTACTTCCTGGTAATGGAATACGGCCATGGTCGCGACCTGCGGGCCTGGCTGCGAGAGTACGGCAAGTTGCCCGTGGCCTGGTCGTGCGAGTGCGCCCGGCAGGCGTCGCTGGCTCTGGCGCACGCGCACGAGCGCGGGCTGGTTCATCGCGATATCAAGCCCGAAAACATGCTGGTCGACGGCGACCCGGCCTCGGGCCGGCCGGTCGTCAAAATCCTCGACATGGGCCTGGCACGCCTGATGGACGTCGAGACGACCGAGGATGCCCAATTGGCGACGGGCGGCCAGTTGCTCGGCACGCCCGACTACGTCGCCCCGGAACAGGCCGAGGATAACCGCAAGGCCGATATCCGCTCGGACATTTTCAGCCTGGGCTGCACGTTGTTCCGCCTGTTGACGGGCGAATCGGCCTTTCCCGGGGACGACGCCGTGCAGAAGCTGATGGCCCGGCTCACGCGCGACGCCCCGCCCCTGAGCAGTCTTCGGGAAGACGTTCCGGAAGGACTCGACGAGGTGGTCGCGCGAATGGTCGCGCGGGCGCCGCTCGACCGCTACCAGACGCCGGCCGAAGTGGCCGAGGCGCTGTTGCCGTTCGCGTCGGAGGGTCACACCGCGGTGATCGCGCCCTTGTTGCACAATCCGCCGGTTGAGGCGCAGTACGAAGAAGCGGTGTCGGCCGTCGATGTCGCGGTAGATACGTTCCTGACCCAACTGGCAAACCAAACGGAGACCGAAACTGCGCCCTGGGTAGCGCCCTGGGCGGCGCCGCAGGTCGAAGTGTCGGTGCCGCCCGCGCCGCCCACATTGCCGCCACGGCGTTCGCCACCGCCGCCGGCCTTGCCAAAGGCCACGCTGATCACGCCGCCGGTCGTTCCAGTACCACCCGATTTTGCATCGACGCCATTGGGAACGCCGCCTTCCGTCGTTTCACAATCGTCACGTCGACCTTCGGGCGCCATTCGCTTGCGGCGTGGCGACTTTGGCCGCAAGAACCTGGTCGTCGGCGTCGCGGTCGGCGTCGCCGTTTCGTTGCCGATCATCGGCTTGTTCCTCTGGCTGACGCGGCCGGGCACGTTGGCGCTCGACTGGCGTGGCGATCGCAAAGGGTGCGGATTGAACGTGGACAACGAGCCGATGGCAATTCCCACGGGGAATCCGGCCATGATCTCGCTGTCGCCGGGCAAGCACCGGGTGGTCGCGCGGCGCCGCGGCTACGACCAAATCGAATGGGTGATCACCATTGGCCGGGGCGAACGAATCGACCGTAAGGTCGAATGGAAGAAGCTCCCGTTCGGCACGCGGCGGCCTTAATTACCCTACGCGGCGGCCGTGTCGGGGGCGACGCCCAGATGGTGCCGGGCGGTCATCAGGTGAATCGCCGCGGTCAGACCGTGCAATGCGTCGTCGATCTGCTGCGTTTCGCGCAGCACGCGCAGATTGTCGGAGAGCACCGCTTGTAGCTCGGTCAACTTGCCTTCGCCGCGCGCAATTCCCTCCAGCGTCTTCGCCAGCGCCGCGAAATCGCCCCGGAAAGCGATCACTTTTTCCAGCGTCATCTGCACGCCGGCCAGGTGCTTGTCCTGACGCGATTCGAGCAGCGCAAGCCATTGCCGCAACCGCTCCTCGTGCGCGGCGTCGTAGGCCTGATGGCGCTCTTGGAGCGAAGCCAACGCGCTTTGCCAACCGCGCAGCTCCTGCTGCTGGCGCTCGTCGAACCGCCGAAAAATCGAATCCAACGCCCGCGTCCAGACCTCGATCTGGCGCTGGAGCGTCGCGGCGATCGCCTGCAGCGCATCTTCGTTGGCCGAACGAATGACCGAAAGAAACGGAACGATGTTCACGTCCTTGATTTCGAACCGGTTCAACAGCTCGCGCTCGACCAGCCGGTCGATCGAACGGATGATGCCTCGTTCGGTGCGCTCGCACAGGAACAGCGCGAACATCATGCTCATGGCGGTCATCAGCGCGACCGTCGTGGTGTTGAATGCCTGCCCCATTTCACCCACGACCACGGGCAACCGCTCGGCCATCTCGTCGAACGAAATACCGCTCAGTGCCGTGCCGAAGTGGACCACGGTGCCCAGAAACCCCAGCACCGGCGATACGCCGACGACGAAGCGCACCAGCGTGTAGTTCGAGTGCGTGGCGTCCAGATCCTGGTCCGCCAGGTATTGCAGGTGTTCCCGGTACTCGTCGGCCGAACCGTTTTCCGTCACGTATTCCAGCGCCAGAGCTAGTCGCCTGCCGACTCTCGAATCCTGCAACCACTGGGTCCGCGAGCGAACTTGTTCCAGCAGGCCGGCGGCATGGGCGGCGGGCTCGCGCCCCTTGCGGGGCGGCAACCAGTTTTGCTTGATCGCGAGCACCTCGGCGGGAAACGAAAATAGTTTCAAGATCACATCGATGGAGCCCCACATGAAGAGCGCGACGATCACGTAGTCGACCGCGTTCTCCGCCGTGTAGCGGTGCAGGATCGTCCCGCGCATCGAAGGCTGCAAGACGATGGCGTAGAACGACGCCGTGGCGATTGCCCCCAGGATCCAGGAAGAGTTCGTCACCCGGGCGTAGAACGTCTTGCGATCCTGAGCCATCAAGTCCTCCACTCGTTTGGGCCGCGCGGCACGCGGCACCAGTCCGGTGCAATGGGCGGCGTGCGCGCAAGGCCCCCTGCGCGCCCCGTTCCCCGCGTGCGGTCGGCGGGAGATTTACCAGAATCGGAAATCGACGGCAATGGCTACTGCGCGGCGGGCTTGTGGGCAGTACCCGGAAAACGGCCAATAAACCGACGAATGGCAGGGCAAGAAACCATTGCTAGCACCAATCGCGGCCCATCAACCACCCGGATCCGGGTATCGTTGGGCAAAGTGTGGCGGATTGGTTCTACGTCCTGAACAACGGCAACGGCTCGAAGGGGGCCCCGAGCACGGCCTGGCTGGGGCAACCGAGCCAGCCGTCGAGGACCGTGGCGTAGAGCCGGCGGAAGTCGGTGTGGAATTTGAGGTCACCCTCGCCGTCGAGGTCGGTGAGGCTGGGGTGCGCGCCAACCACTCCGGCGGCCACGCGCCCTCCGGCGAGGAATACGGGGGCCGCGGTGCCGTGGTCGGTCCCCTGGCTGGCGTTCTCATGGACGCGGCGGCCGAACTCCGAAAACGAAAGCACCAGCACGCGATCGAGCTGGCCGCGCGCCGCGAGGTCGTCGACGAAGGACGCAACCGAGGCCGAGAGCTGGTTGACCAGCGCCGCGTGCGCGGCGGCCTGGTTGGCGTGAGTGTCGAATCCGTCGAGCGACACATAATAGATTCGCGTGCTCAGGCCGGCGTCGATGAGCTGCGCCACGTGCTTGAGCTTCTGCGCCAAGGCGAAGTCGGGGTAACTCGTCGCCGTTTTCTCCTCTTTCAACGCCTGCCGCACCTGCTCGCTCGAAGCGTACGCCGAAAGAGTGCCGCGGCGCAGAAAGTCCAAGAGTGGCGGCGCGTCGGGACGGGCTGCCTCGGCCAGCTTGCCAAGCGACGACAAGGGCAACGCGCCCCCCTCGGTCCGTAGCCGGAAACTCTCCAACGACTCGACCGACGGCACCGGCGTCTGCTGACTCACCAGCGCCAAAGGCAACGCGTTCGGTCCCAGGTGCAAGGCGGGCACGTCCTGGCCGGCCTCCCGCGCGCCGGTGTCAATCGAGCGGCCCAACCAGCCGTCGCGTTTGTCTTCGACATCCGGCCTGGCCGTGTGCCAGATGTCCATGGAACGGAAGTGTGAACGGTCGGGGTTCGGGTAGCCGACACCCTGCACGATCGCCATGCGTCCGTCCTTCAAGAGCTTACTGAAGCCCTCCATTTGCGGGTGAAAGCCGAGGTGGTCGCCGATCTTCAACACCTGCTCGGCGGGTATCCGCAGGGCGATGCGGTTGCGGCCATAACCGTCGTCGCCGTAGGGGACGACCGTGTTCAAACCGTCGTTGCCGCCGCTCAATTGCACCACCACCAGGACCTTGCCCGACCCACCCGTCGGCTGCTCCGCCGCCGCGCGGGCGCTCCGCGCAAGGAAGGCCGGCACGCTCAGCCCGGCCGACAGCAGCGTCGTGGAACCCAAGGTTGCTTGAAGAAACCGGCGGCGGGAGGTGAGCATGGTATTAGGATGAAGGGTGAAGGTTGAATTCAGCGTTCAGCGTCAAGTTCGGCCTGGGTCGCTTGTGTCTCTTACGTCGTTTTTGTCATTTGTCATTTGTCATTTGTCGTTAGTCAATTCTCTCATCACGCCAATTGAAACTCCGGCAAGGTGGCGATCGCCTGCACGACACGGGCCAACCGAAGCCGCTGGTCGCCCTCGCCGGCATCTGCCGCGATGGCCGCCAACTGCACGTAAACTTCATCGGGCAGCGGGAACGAGATCAGCAGCTCGACGAGCCGTCGCGCTTGCTGGGCGGGATCGTTGACGCCGCTCAAGGCCGCGAGCCGCTCGGCGCGGACGCGCGTCTTGTACTTCGGCTCGTCGCTGACCAGGCCCCAGACCAGGTTCGCGCGGGCCAAGAGCGTCGACGAGTTGATCCAGGCCGTGCCGCCGTCCCACCCCTTGACGTTCGGCGGAAAGAACACCGCCTGCCCTAGGTTTCGCAAATCGTCGGCCAGCGCGTAGGTGTTTGCCGTCCCCTCCAATGCCCGTATCAACCCCACGGCCAAATCCACCGGTGGCTTGATCTTCTGCCGCAGTGCGTGCGGCGAATAGAACAGGTTCGAAGCCAACATCGTCCGCAGCAGCCAGGGCATGTCGTAGCCGTGCTCGCGCAGGCCCTGGGCCAGCGGTTCGACGAGCGCCTCCGACGGATCGGCCGCGTCGCTGACGAAGTAACGGAAAAGCTTTCGCGCCAGGAACCGACCGGTTGCCGGCTGCTCGAGCAGAATGCCGAGCACGTCGTCGCCCGTCCAAGACCCGGTCTTACCCAGCACGGTCTTGGCGGCGAGATCGTGCTGGTAGCG
>Ga0307373_10002948_pt1 | contig 30286 bp, 25 predicted proteins | sample OX2MG_FD_202534 | JGI IMG/M metagenome (GOLD analysis project Ga0307373, IMG submission 202534) | Soil microbial communities from Risofladan, Vaasa, Finland - OX-2 | ecosystem: Environmental > Terrestrial > Soil > Coastal area > Acid sulfate soil | place: Finland: Risofladan, Vaasa | collected... | reverse complement strand
ACAGTACCGAGAAATCGCTGCGCAGCAGACAAGAGACCAGCAGCAGGAAAGCCAGTCCGGTAAACAGGAATTGACCGATGGCTGCCGGACGTACTGCCAGCATCCACGCACCGGCGCCACGCTGTGCACCTACCAATCCAAAAAAACTTTGCGCCAGCGTCAGGCACAGTGCCAGCACGAGTGCCACCTGACCGAGTTCTGGGATCATTCGTTCCTCCAGCTGTACTATCAGTGGTGCTTAAGGCTTAGGAATTTAGCTGGCCAGCGAGCGTGGATTATACGCATCTCGGGATATAAGTAGTATTGATCTAGATCAATACTGGCATCAACACGAGCAACAATCGCTCAGGAGATTATTGCTGCCTGCTGGTCAGTTGCATCGAAACCAAATGCGCTATCAGGACGGCAAAATAAAGTGGCCTGGTCACCGCTTCAGCAGAGGTCAGCGTGTGCGCGATCGGACTGATCGGTACTATTTGTCCATAGCCCACTGTCGTCAGCATCCCGAAACCGTAGTTGACTCATTCACTCACGTCCGCCGGATTGATTGCGGATGTGTTGAATGAACCAGGAGCCAATGAGTCCACGATATGGTAAGCATGTGCCCACCAGAATGCCAGGCATAGATAAGCCGCAATCGCGCCCTGAATCCGCACTCCGGTGATCGGCCCTGAGCGGAATATCTGCCAGAGCAACACGCTGATAATCACAAGGATGGCAGCCAGCTCAAGTACTTGATTCATAACTATGAGCGTGTGGATCGGCATCAACCAAGCCCACCATTTCAGTACAATCGCCAAGCCAGAGACCACTGAGGTCAGCATGAATAATTTGCGGTTTCCCCAGGCAATCCCGGCGCCAGCGACCAAAACGACAGTGACGCCATGTCTGAGTATAGTGCAACATGCTTCACGCCTATGCCCAGGGTTGGGAATACGAAAACCAAAAGGTTGAGAAGAAGCAAAAACTGCGAAAAGTTGGCCTCAGACTCCCAGCTCTGCGTCAAAAGATCACGGGGTTTTCTGATGCTCATGGGCAGCTCCGACGAAATTTCCTGAGCAAAGGCACGGCCACGTATTCATCATCACTGTCGCTTCGATTTGTAATGAGACAAATTATCTCTGCCCGCGCTAATTCAGTCATACACTGCGTAGTCATCACCCCACTTTTCGAGGCACGGGGTAGTCAACGATTTTCCTGCAAGCTTAACCACCTGACCCAGACAAAGCGTTACTGCGTCTCGTATTGTATGATCATATCTCCGGCATCGACTGCATTATTGTCCGTCCGTAGAACCCCCATATCGCCCGGTACGACTACAGCCAACAAGTAGGACGCCATCTGTCCGCCTCCCAGGTTGAGTGTCATGACGAATGTTCCCGCCACGCTCTGGACCACGATGCTGCCACTCACCGGTACCGTCACAATCGACCCACCGGTATTGACCAATTCCTGCCCGGTGACCTGTCCGGAGGAACTGACCTGCAAGATAGCTTGGGTGGTACCAGTGCTCTGCGAGCTGGGAATTTGGTTGAGAGTATTAAATACATACTGCCCGGCAGGTATGGTTGTCATACCCTGCGTAGCGATCGCGAAACCACTGGTATTGCCAAATCCGGAAGATGTTTCTAGCAGGTTCAGGTTACCGGCTGATTGCACGTTGAAAACGAAATTACGGGATCCGTTCGGGGTCGGGAGCATAGTCATGCCACGGCCGGTTGCAGAAAGGGTATAGGTAGTACCATTCGTCAGGGACAAGTAGCTGCCATTGTAATTTTCAAACATGCTCAAATTCATGGAGCCGGTGGTCGAGCTTGTCGGTGTCACGCTGCCGATGGCCATCAATGCATCTGGTGTCTGACCAGTCCCGCTGCCAATCACCAGAAAGACATAGTTACCCGAACTGACTGCTTGGCTCGACTGGGCATCCAGTTCACCGGTATTCGTACAGCTGGAATCGATACACATAATTTCCAGCTGACCGGAAGATTCGGCGTAGAAAACATAGTGAGTCGTGGTACCCAAGGTCAGCGACAGGGTTCCACGGTTACCGCTAACAACCGTATAGCTCCCTAGTACCGTGTTATACAAAGTGTATGCACCGCCGTTATTTACATCGAAATTGGTGCCGGAAATTGAAGGTGAAGACAAGGTTACGATCCCAATACCGTTATCGTTGGGCGCAAGTGCAGATGCACCCAGGCTGAGCGTATAGCTTCCATTCAGATCAGTACCTGCATTCACTTGGCCTGTTTGCGGGTTTAGTTTCCCGCCACCCACATTGCCGCTTGCAGCGTCCGTCAATATTCCTTCCGCCGCACCAGCCACCAGACTCAGAGTCAATATCAGCGTCCCGGCACTACCACCATTGATCGTCAATGTACCCTGACCATTCGCCGATAGTGTGTAGTTGCCAGTGAGAGGCTGGCTAGGATAATAATTGGTCGGGCTACGTACATCCTCAGTACCGGAAATGTTCCCGCTACCATCAGCAGTTATCATGCCAACAGTATTTGTAATACTGCTTCCATGCATTTCACTGAAGGTGAAGACAAACTGCCCGCTCAAGGATTGACTGGAATAAGTGACTGTAGCGGCGGCAGACGCGGACATACTGTCTTGCGTGGCCGTGATGCTCAGCGGTTGCGAGATCGGCGGCACAGCAGGCGCCGTATATAGCCCGCTGCCGGAGATGGTCCCGACGCTGGCATTACCGCCGGTTATGCCGTTGACCTGCCAGGTAATGGCATCGCCATTACCATTGGTCACGGTATATAGCTGAGTACTGCCTGCAGCCACGGATGCGCTAGCCGGCGAGAGAGTGAGTGATCCCGATGAAGAGCCCGATGAACCACCGCCACATGCAGCTAACATGCACGAGATCAGTAAGCCGGCAAACACTTGTGCGATCTTCATGGATTGCTCCCATTCACCAGACGGCGGTTGATTATCCTGCAATACATTCATTTATTACCTAAATCGGTGTATCGAAAGTATGCCAGAGTTAGTGGTTTTTATATGCATACAGGTAAATTCCATGTCTATAATAGACTAGCTTGCCACCCTGATAACAAAACTTAACAGTAGAAATTCATTCACCGTCAGCCTACTGCTGCGGACATCGCCCAGCGTGGCAAGCACATGATCTAAAGTCTCTAATTCCGTATGGTAAGCCTCAGCATAACCAAAATCAGTGAATTTTTGTGAATAGGGGTGGGCATACTACACGCGCCGCACATTCTTGATAGGACACCAGCATTGCTCGGTGCGACCGCTGATCTCCCTGAAATAGCCAGCCAGGCCATTGGCATAGGTACGATAGGCGCGGTTCAGCATATCGGCAAGGTTGAGTTACACAGGGTGCCTGACGTAAAAGATCAGGCGATCGCGGCGCCGTCCTTCTCGATCCTCTAGACGGGTAAACACACTACCTGGTAGAAAATAAAAAGTTATCGAGCACCAGTGAAGGCACTATGCCAGCATAGATGATGGGCGCAGTCAGCAGGATAACCAACGGAGCATGACGGATATCGCCGATGACACCGGCCTGGAGCTACTTTAATAAGCCCGACTCCATACTTGCGAGCGGCAAATAAAGCCGGAATGCCTACCGTACTGACCCTACTCCCAGGTAAACATGACATGCGCACTTACTCGCATATGCGAGTCGATCTTAGCTTCCCAAAGACATTTATTCTGACTTCATTTATTTCCAGCAGTTCAATTAAACATTCGTCATCCTTGATGAAGTGCCGCGATCATTTCAGTCTTTAACCATGTCAGCGCAGCAAAGAAACGCAAGATGACAATCAGTTAATGTTGCCACCATGGTCTTGATCTCGGAATTACTTTCCGTTCATCTTCAATAGTTACCTGCGCTTGCGAGTAGAGTTAATTTGATCAATGGATAATCGTAACTACTTCAAGGTAGGTGATTTATGAATACTAAGCAGTCAATAATCTTCTCCATAATAGGTTTGCCGGCAGCGATCCTGTTACTCACCATGACAGGATGTGCCGCAGTCCCCAACCGCTCCAATATGCAGCGGGCATCGATGTACAACGAAGCCGGCCTATACAATGGATATTGCTGGTACGACGGTTGTGCGCCATACATTTATGGGCCATCCCTCGGTTTCGACTATGGATGGGTGCCGGATGAGGCAGGCGGGGACGATGGCTTTATCGGCGGTGGAGAAGACAACTTCGGTGAGGGTGATGGAGGTCCCGGACAATAACCAGACGCATCAGACAATATTTAGAGTCAGCGTAAAACACATGGATAGCGAAATCTTTCACCATGAGGCTATACCAATGACCGGGGTCAAAGGTGAAAGCAACACGTTAAGATAGTTTTTACGCTGACCCTGAATATTATGTTTTGGTTGGTAAATGATCCGCTCAGGCGTCTATTCGATCGTAATATTTTGCCTGATTTCCTAATACAACAAACAATGACGTGGGCCCGACACTGTTCAGTAGAGTTCTTTCAGGTTCCCACGCCAACATGGGACTCGATTCTCTTCTCAATCAACATATTCTTTTTAGACCACAACGTATTCAGCCATTGCTGTACACGGGCGCGATATTCACGCTCATCCTCGCAGTGCCTAACCCGCAATTCCTCCGGGATCGGATACTCCCGCACAATTACATGAATATCCGTTATTCGATCCATCATGAGTTGCAGCATGCTAGTCTGCCCCTGCGGATATACGATGCAGACGTCAAGCACCGAGCGCAACGCCTCACCCATAGTTTCCAAAACCAGCGCAACACCGCTCGATTTGGGGCGCAGCAGATGGCGATATGGGGATGCCTGGCGTGCATGCTTCTCAGGCCTGAACCGCGTACCTTCAACAAAATTCATGATGGACACCGGAATGCCGCGAAAGCGTTTACAGGCGCGCCGTGTTGCTTGCCTATCTTGATTACGCAGTTTAGGACGCCGTTCAAGTGCGGCACGCGAATGACGCTTCATGAAAGGGAAATCGAGCGCCCACCATGCCAGCCCCAGAACCGGCACCCAGATCAGCTGGCTCTTGAGAAAGAACCGCATGAACGGGATGCGCCGGTTGAATATCATCTGCAGCACCGGGATGTCTACCCAGCTCTGATGGTTGCTGAGCACAAGATAGCTGCCATCCCTACGCAAGTTCCCGACGCCTGACACGTGAAAGCGGGTATGTGTCATAAATACAATGAGCGCTGAATTCACAGCGATCCAGCTCTCAGCGATGCGCACCAGTAGTCGTAAGCAGGCCCGCCTGATTGTCTTAACAGGCACAAGCATCTTGATAAACGACACAAGAAATAGCGGCACGCCATGTGCCAGGGTATTGACCGCGATTAACGTCATACCGATGAGCATACGCAGGGAATCACGTATCATCGTCCACATTGTGTGATCTCAAATAGAAGGTGATAACAGCACAACAAGGCACAACACATATCGGACTTACATATCAGTTTGAGAATTATACCTTTCAGCAAGACAAGCCGTGTCTTCAGTCGTTAAAGCGGCTATTCATAATTACATGCTTGCTTCGAACGGCCAAGCCCCCAGCTGCGCCAGTCACGAGCGAACTTGAGCATAAATTTCAGGCGATGTCAGCGATGGGTGAGATGCCAGACGTTCCCTGTCAGCCGGTAGCGGTTGACACGGAGCATGGTTCCTTCCTTAGCACGCTTTTTTTAGATTCTTAAAATGACAGTTTAGGCCGCTATTCGATTGTTATGTTTACATGTATTCTCAATAAATCAAACAGTTACACGGGACCTCCCTCTCTCAACTTCACTTTATAGGAAGAAGATAACGCAGTTTCCTCGGCATCAGAACATTCCAGTTCCATTGAACACAGCAACTTTCTAAGCCAGATGCATTAAAAAGGGCGCTGACCACTTTTCTTAAACGACTTTGCGGGGGTTTTGTGTCTTAAGGCATTAAACAAGTGAGGCTCTGATACCGAGGTTTTACCCGATATCAGAGCCTCAGCCAAGCATTCAATCAATGCTTTTTAATTCTAGAAATCTTCGTACCTTCGATGCTAAAGCTAAGCATCAGCCCTTGCTGATCGAATATGAAGGCGTAAGCATCGTCCTTAAGTGTTGATGTGGACAGATTCTTGGCAATACCCTCGTTAACAACGACAACCGTCGGGCCCACTCCAAGTTCCCATCCATCCGAACGATTAATATAGCGCTCTGCCTTACTGGTCATCAAAAATACGGCGTATCCGTATGATTGGGCGCCCGCCTGTAGGCCCCAAGATCCAGTAATTGAATTGTAGTAGCCGACGACCTTCGATCCCTGTTGTAGTTCGCCTTCGCCATATGCTCCACCGAATACCAGTCCAGCCTTGACGATATTGGGGAAAATAAGGATAGCTTTGGCTTTCTTCGAAATACTTTCTGCGATGGGATTAGATTTATAAAGCATTTGCAAAGCCTGATTCGATTCCTTATCGAGATCGGCTGTGGTTGCCGCATTTGCGGAAGTGAGCATTACTCCTGACGCCATCGTTGCCATAACAAGCGAAGTCGCCAGAAGAGTGCCTCGAATGTTCATTTTCGTGTTCATAAATACCTACCTGTTTTGAGAATCAAATTTAGCATCCAGCAGGATACTGATATCGCTGCCTAGCCGTCTGTGCGTCAGCACACACAGGTATCTGCCCACGATGGGTGCCCTCAAGTTAAAAATATCTGCCGCTGATAGTCCTGGACACTGTCTTAGTTGTTGCGGGCGCGCGGACAAGGCATCATTCTGGGAAAGTGATTAAAATGCGAAGTTCATTTGACAAATGCTGGCGGAGCTAATCGCGATCGTTTGTGTTTCGCCCCTGGTATCGTAATAACAAATTTTTGAGAACCCCTGAATCAACTCACTTTTATAGATGCCAAGCTGTCCATATGAAGATGGTAGTAGATGTCCTGAATATGGGTTTCCAGTCAGAATCGGGACATACTCAGCGGGAGGGTGCGGCAAAGATGAAGGCGAGTTCATAGTTTGCACAGAATCGAACTCATATGATATCGGACACAGTACATAGTTCGACTCATTATGCGTGTGTACTTCACCATGGACGTCGTAGTAACAAACCTTTCCTGAATTACTTTTGATTTCCCCCGTGTAGAAACCTACGGCCGCAATTGCTGTAGTTAAACTAACAGCAATCGTCACTGATATTAAGATTGCAGCGAGCTTCACGTTCAGCATAGTTATCACGCTATAACTTTTGCGGTAATCGCAACTGTGACAGGTGGTGTAAGTTTATCCGTGATAAATCCTTTAAAAACCTTATGATGGACGTCTGGTATGTGTTGACTCTGAACGTGAGCAGGATATGTCAGCCAAGAACTGATATTACTGCTAATGGAACACACTACTCTTAATGGTTCTGTGCTTCAGTGCGACAGCACACATTAGGCGCTGTCTGTCTTGCATGACATGTTATGAACATACCGAGCCGATCACCAGCGAACTTGAGCAGAAATTCCTGGCGATAACAGCGATGAGTGATGGGCCAGTCGTGCCCTGTCAGCCGGTAGCGGTTGGCGCGGGGCATAGATCCATGCTTAGAACGCTGTTTTTATCCATGAACGGGCCGTTTAGACTGCTATTATCTGGTCGATATTTTGCATGTTTCTTCAATGTATCAAACAGTTACGCGGGTCGGACCCCCGAATGGCAACGTAATATGGTTTCCAGCTCATGCATGAAAAAAATACAGGCAGTACCCATGTGTCATATGCCCTACTCACGGCTATTGCATTCAGGAGTCTAATCCAGCAGTCCAAGAAACGGCATTATTTCTCGATTCTAGTTTCCTATTTTGCAGGTTGTAATCTGGAAACGTCCGCAGCTACTTTCTGCTTGCCAATACCGGAGCCCTCGCTTTTGGCTTCCTCCAAGAATTAATGCACGTTCTACACAGCGTTTGACACCATAGGAGGCGGTTGGCTGCGCGCTCATCCTGCTGGGCGTAATCGTGGTAGAACTCGGACCGGGATTGCTGCGGCGGGCGAAACTTTTCCGAGCAGCCATACAGAACGCTAAACCGGGATAAATTCTGCGGAAACCGGCAAACATTGCGGGAATCTCCTGTTCTCTGCAACGCCTGTCTGCTTGATCCACATCAATGTCCCGACCCGCGTGATGGTGAATTATCATGAGCGCCACACCAGGAACATCATGAAACACGCATCTCACCCCACTCCACGTCGCCACAACATCCAGGTACATCTGGATACGCTGACGCAGCTTTTCAATTCCATGGACCCCTCGCCGTTCTACCTCAAGGATCTGGATGCGGATGCAGAGGAATATATCCTGGGCTGGGCAGAAGAATATCCACTGCACGAGCCGGTAAGCCTGGTACTACATCTGGAAAGCAGTACCGAGAGCGATGCTCAGACTATCGCGACGGAAGCAATACACAATCACTTCGCCAACCAGGCGCGGCTGGCACACCTTGAGTTCCGGCGCCTGATGCGCATGGGCTGGCGCAGTCTGCTCATCGGATTGGCGGCACTGATCGTCACGGTTTTCCTGTCTGATTTTCTGCGCCGCTCGGGTGGCGCGCTAGCCATGGTCGTGCGGGAGAGCCTGCTGATCGGCGGCTGGGTAGCCATGTGGCGGCCCATGCAGATCTACTTATATGAGTGGTGGCCGCTGCAACGCCGGCGCCGGATATTCACTAAGCTGGCGCGTATGCCAGTGGAGGTCAAGATACCTGCAGATCATCCCCGCACAGCCAGTCAGCGATCAGTCCCGCTACCAATGGGTGAAAAAAGTAGCCATAGCAGCGGTGCGCGTTAGGACCTTCCCCGGTACCGAAACAACTATGTACGCCGGCAGCCACGTCCTCGATATTCGATATCAATCCATATTTGCGCATACCGCGGAAATCGTTGGCCAGATGCCGGTCGGTGGCGATCACATCACCACTGGCAGCGATGTTGATCCAGCGGCGAATGTTGTCCGGATAGCGGCGAGCCCCGTGCTCTGCATGTCCGAGCAGCCGGTGCTGGATATAGAACATGCCGAGCGGACTGCCGAGGGTGAGCAACAGCGGACAACACCAGCTGTCCCGGTCGCGGCGCGACAATTCCCACAGGGTGTCATAGGCGACCACCGAGCCCAGGCTATGACCCACCAGTATGATCTCAGCACCCTGCTCCACCAACGGTGCCAGCGTCTGCTTGACCACTGCCCGTACTCGCGCACCGATACCATCGGAATCATCGAAATAGCGTGCGGTATCATTGATGCGGGCCAGAATGTCGGCGTCGCCGAATACCCGCGCCAGCCATGGCAGCAGGTCGCCCAGCGCATACATCAGACGCGTGCGCATCACTGTCCAGCGCGGTGGTTCAGGTGCGCAAAAACGTTCGCCCTCGCCCCGCAGCATGTGCTCGACCCAGGGACGATCGATTTCGATATCAGCGTAATTTCCGTAATAGATGTGATTCCATGCGGCCAGATGAAAGTGGCTTGCCAGTGGCGTCAGCTGTTCCGCAGCCATGCCCGATTGTTGCGCACCACCGGTGATACAGCGCCACAGCAGCGGCAGATGTTCTGCCGGCGGCGGTTTGGGATTCATACCAGTCACGAATACCACGTGACGAACATTATTCATGAGTTTCCTTCAGGAGCATCGGGGTCATGTCCAATCTAACATCAAGATACCACCAGAGGTCCGTGCTGCTCGTGGGCTTCGGCCAGATGGGCCATGCCATGCAGGCACTGTTAAAGGATAAGGTTCCCATCAGCATCTGGCGGGTGACTCCCAATAGCCTGCAACCATCGCCGGCCATCCTCAAGGCGGCTATGCAAGCCGAGATCATTATCTTATGTGTGCCTACCATTGCTGTTGCCACTTGCTTGAGCCCATTGCAGGCACATTTAGACAAGCAAGCTGTAGTACTGAGCATCGCCAAGGGCCTGAATGATTCCGGCAACACAGCTGCCGATATTCTGCAGACACGCTTGGGTATGCGCGCACGCTGGGGTGTACTCGGCGGCCCGATGATCGCCAATGAGCTGCGTGGCGGACGCTGTGGCTTCGCTGAACTCGGCAGCCGCAACGCTGCTAGCTTGCGCCTCGTCAGCGAACTTTTCAGTGGCACGCAATTGCATCTGAGGCCGAATCGCAATCCACGCGCAGTCTCCTGGTGTGGAGTATTGAAGAATGTGTATGTACCTTTGATTGGACTCAGCGACGGCTTGAGCTGGGGAGACAACCTGCGCGGCCAGCTCGTGTGTGCGGCAATCAGCGAGATCAATGTATTGGTACAGCAGTTCTGTGGCGTCCGCAATGCCGCAGATGGTATCGCGGGACTCGCAGACCTCGTCACCACCGCCACCAGCCGCAGCTCCCATCATCGGGCCCTCGGCTGGCATGTGGCACACGGCAACCGTCACATACCTCAGGGTGAGGGAGCACATACGCTGCAGGTACTGATGCGCCATATATCCCGGCTCCCGGCACGCAAGTTTCCACTGTTGCAGGTAGCGGCTGCGCTGGTACGCCACCCACAAAGCGCTCGCTCCAGACTCGCGGCCTGGATCGAATCATTCGGTTAGAGTGTAGGAGCACCTGGCGAACGAAAAGTGCGCTCGTGCTTGCGCTGACAGGGTTCGCAGCGTTTGGCAATTGGATACGCCTGCAAGCGTGCATACGGTATCGGCGCACCGCAATCAATGCAGATTCCATAATCACCGCTATGCATGCGCGCCATGGCGGCATCGATGTCCTTGAGCTCTTCCACATCCCGGTCGATCTCTGCGAGCCGCACATCCACAAGCAGATCGGCAAGCGATTCTTCACCAGTATCGGCTACCTCGCCAGCCAGTTTGCGGTAATTCTCATTATCGGATGCCGCGAGCCCGACGCGAACCTCATCACGCAGAGTACTGTAGCGAATCTGCATCTTGTGGAGCAGCGCCTTCAGTTGTTTTTCATCCAGTGTCTGTCTCATGGTTGCTCCTCGCTGGGGTATGTGGATAACTGCTTTAAGACAGAGTCTTAGGAAAGCAGACATTAGGCTTGACCGCCTTGACCTATATCAGTTTGTACAGAAACGGTTCGGATTGATCCAGATCAGTGACTCCGGGGTGTTGGGGGACTAATTTAATACATGTGCTTTTACCTGGTCAGGAGAGTGACATGGATGCCCCACAACTTCTTTTCAGCACCGGCAAAATCGGTGGGTTGACTATCAAGAACCGCCTGTTAATGGCGCCTATGGTACGTAACTATGCGGATGAACGTGGACACATGACTCCGCGCTATCTGGCGCATATACAGCGTATCGCACGCGGCGGCGTAGGCGCCATGATCCTGGAAGCCAGTTACGTGAGCCGCGACGGCCGCGGGTTTCGCAATGAGCTGGGACTGCATGATGACAGCGTCATCCCCGGATTGCGGCAGGCTGTCGAGCTGGTTCACGCGCAAGATGCGCGCCTCGGTATCCAGCTTTACCATGCCGGTCGACAGACCAGCATGCAAGTCACCGGTGAGCAGCCGGTCGCGCCCTCGGCAATGCCTTGTCCATTGATGAATGAGCTGCCACGGGCACTGAATCTTGCAGAAATTCGCAGGCTGGTCGATGCTTTCGGCGCTGCCGCGGCGCGCGCCCAGGCGGCCGGTCTGGATTTCGTGGAGATCCATGCGGCCCATGGGTATCTCATCACCCAGTTCCTGTCGCCGTTCAGCAATCGCCGTACTGATGGATACGGCGGCAGTCTCGAACACCGCAGGCGCTTCCTCGATGAAGTCATCAGCGCAGTGCGCGCACGTGTCGGCGAGGATTTTCCCGTCACCATCCGGCTGTCTGCCGACGAGATGGTGCCGGGTGGGCTCACGCCGGCGGACACTGCGGAACTGGCCGCCTGGCTGGAGGGCCGTGGCATCGCCGCAATACACGTCTCCGTAGGCAATTACGCATCCTATACCCGTGGCTACATGATTCCGCCCATGGCGATGGAGGATGCGCCATTGGTGAAGTATGCCGCGCTCATCCGCGAACGGGTGAAGATCCCAGTCATCGCTGTGGGCAAGCTGCGCACTCCGGCGCTCGCCGAAGCCGTGCTGGCCAACGGCCAGGCGGATTTCGTCGCCCTCGGCCGCGAACTGCTGGCGGATCCCGACTGGCCGATTAAAGCGCAGAGTGGCGCTGCCGAAACTATCCATAAATGTATCGCCTGCAACCAGGGCTGCATCAGCCGGCTGTTTGACCAGCGCGATGTGTGGTGCACGGTCAACCCCGAATGCGGTCGCGAACGGGAGTTCGCCGAACATATGAAAGCGCGTAAACCTTACAAGCTGCTGATAGTGGGTGGCGGACCCGCCGGCATGGAAGCAGCGCGCTACGCAGCGGGTGCCGGCCTGCAGGTCATCCTGTGTGAAGCACAAGCCCAGTTGGGCGGCCAGTTACGTGCCGCCGGTGCTGCGCCTTATCGCCCGGGCTGGCATCAGTTACAGGAAGGTCTACAGAGCAGTTTGCAACGGCTGGGTGTGGAGGTGCGGCTCAACACCCGTGTGGACCGCAAGTACGTGGAGCGCGAAAAGCCGTTTGCGCTGGTCATTGCGAGTGGTGCCCAGCCGGTGCGCCCGCAGATCCCTGGTGTCAATGACATGTATGTGTTGACAGCACGAGACGTACTCGAGGGTCATAGTACGGCGGTCGGCTCCGTGCTGGTGGCGGGCGGTGGCTGTTCCGGTGCCCAGACGGCTGAATACCTCGCCAGGGCTGGACACACGGTCACCCTCATCGAGGCGGAAGGTGACATTGCCGCCGACGCGCCGCTGGACGACCGTACATTGCTGATTGGTCGGCTGTGTGCCCTCAAGGTCAACATCCTGTCGCATACCCGTTTAATCAGTATCGAGAATCAGGTGGTGCACCTGGATGTGGATGGCGAGACCTCGCAGATGGCTTTCGATACCGTGGTCCTGTGCCTGGGTGCGCGTTCCGAGAACAAGCTGGAAAAGGACGTGCTGGGGCTGGTGCCACATGTATTCACGGTCGGCGATGCTGTACGGCCACGCAAGGTGACAGAAGCGGTCATCGAAGGCGCACTCGCGGGCTTGGGCGTCGCCAAAGATAGCAATCGCGAAGACACCGCTTTAGCGGCTAACGCCTGAGACAAAGTCCAATACGCTTACGAATACGGAATTTCTCAACATCTTTACACTGAGTGCTGGCATTTTGACCCAGGTCAATGCATCCCTGCCGGTAAGTGGGATAATTACAAATAGATTAAGTTTTTTTTCGCGGAGCAACCGCGACGATCCGGTGGATCGAATACGGCCTCCGCCATTGCACGGAGGGTTAACTATGAACATCACACGCTATGAACCACGGAAATACATCCGTGAATTGTCGGATGATTTCAATCGGTTATTGGGTGCGCGTATGGGTACATGGCTGCCGGTTGATGAAAATGATCTGTCGTTGGGTGGCTGGCTGCCGGCCGTCGATATTAAGGAAGAGGACAATCGCTTCCTGGTAAAAGCCGATATTCCCGGTGTGGAACCCAAGGACGTGGAAGTCACCATGGAAGACGGCATGCTTACGATCAAGGGCACCCGTGAGTCGGAAATCAAGGAAGACAGGGATGATTATTATAGGGTCGAGCGTGTAGCCGGTGAGTTCTATCGCCGTTTCACGCTGCCCGACTCAGCAGATCCAGAGAAGATCAACGCCCACTATGACAAGGGCGTGCTGGAGATCGAGATCGGCAAGGGTGAGACCCACAAGCCGAAACGCATCCCAGTGAAGGCCTCCTGAAGTGTTGGGCGCGCGACCCTTGGCCGCGCGCCTCGTTTTTCAGCATAATCTGGAGAATATGCCAGTGAACTATCAACATCTGCGCTGTCCGGAATGCGATAAACAGAACGCGGTTCCACTGCATGAGCTTGCGGTGGGACATGCGGTCCAGTGCGCACATTGTGGTGCCGGCTTATTCCTGAACCATACACGCCCCACAATCGATGCCGAACTTGAATGGCAACTGGAAAGCATGGATCCACTTCCAGATGAACAACGCCCGAGTATCTGATGGCCGTTACTCAGAAGATCATGTTAGTAGCCGCCGATCGCGGTCATGCGCGATTTTTCAGCATCGCCCATAATCAGGAAGAATTACAGGAACTCAACGATCTGGTGAACGCGGATGCACGCCGGCCGGCGAATTCGCTGGCCTCGGATCGTCAGGGACGCAGCCTAAACCGTGAGCGCGGCAGCCGCGCGGCATTGGGGCGTGATAATCTGCAAAACGATAGCGCTCGCCGTTTCGCCCATCGAGTAGCCACACTAATTGTAGGTAAACTGCTGGGACGGTCGATCATCCGATTGTTCATCATCGCAGATCCGGAATTCCTCGGCATGTTGCGCTCGGAGCTGCGCACACACAAGCTGACGGTGCCGCTGCGCTTCATCGCCAAAAATGTGACACGTACCAGTAACGAACGCATTCGTAGCTACCTGCCTAAGCGATTGTGGCCCCGGCGTATTATGGATGTAGAAGTCTAGATGCTCTTGACTTGTGCGTTCATTTGCATCGGTCAATATCCAGTCATCATCGCAGTTTAAGCTTCAGGTTGGCAGCATCCGGTTGTCCACTGATGCGTTCAGCGCGGAATCCGAGTCTCCGGCAAAGATTCAGCATGGCCGTATTTTCCTGCAATACCAGACCATCGAGTTCACCAATACCATGTGAGCGGGCATACTCGATGAGCGATTGCATCAGACGCGTGCCTACGCCATGGCCGGTTATCTCATGTTCTACAAGCAGCGAGAATTCCGCGCGTTCAAAATCCGGGTCGGCTGCCAGACGTGCCACTGCATAAATACATGCCTTGCCTGGTACTCCTGGATCAGCCAATACCAGCGCCATCTCACGATCATAATCGATCTGCGTGAGACGCGCGGCCAGGGTATGCCTCAAGACTTTCATGCCACCATGGAAGCGCATATAGATTTCCTCCGGCGTGAGGCGCTGGAATAACTGCTGGATCATGGTTTCATCTTCTGGAAGGATAGGTCGTAACCGAAGCTTGCGTCCATCGGCGAGCGGGAAATCCTGTTCCAGTTCTCGTGGATAAGGACGTATGGCAAGCCGGGTATCGGCGCGCGAAATCGCGGGAGCGATCCGGACGCGCGCATCCAATGCCAATACACCGGCGCTATCCGCAAGCAGTGGATTAATGTCGAGCTCCACCACTTCAGCGAGCTCACCGGCTAATTGTGCGAGTTTCACCAGGGTCAGTGCTACCGCATCGCGCCGGACTGGCGGGCGTCCACGATAACCGGCCAACAGGTTTGCTACACGCGTCTCGTCTATGAGCATCTCAGCCAGGTGTAAGTTGAGTGGCGGAAGTCCCAAAGCGGTGTCACCGATAACTTCTGCCGCGGTACCACCCTGGCCGAAAAGCACCACCGGCCCGAACTGTGCATCAGTGCTGATTCCGGCAATCAGTTCATGCGCTTGTTGACGCTCCACCATGGTTTGTACCGCAAATCCTGACAGCTGCGCCTCAGGATAACCTTCTGCTAGCTGCGCTTGCATATGCTGTGCAGCAACGCCCACCGCTTCAGCATCCGCCAGTCCCAGCATTACACCGCCGACGTCCGACTTGTGGGTGATCTGGGATGAAACGATTTTCAGCACATACGGCGGCGACAAATTTTGTGCGAATTTCGCGGCCTCCTCCGGTGTCGAGGCAAAGCGTGTGGGCACCGTAGGAATGGAATAGCACTCCAATAGATCCTTGGATTCGATTTCCGTAAGCCATTCCCTGCTTTCATCAAGTGCACCGGTAATGAGCGCACGCGCCCGATTGATATCGGGCGTGAAGGCTTCCGGCAACGACGCAGGCGTCTGGGTGAGCATTTCCTGATTGCGGCGATAGTCCGCTAGAAACATGAATGCTTGTACGGCACTCTCTGGGGTCTCGAAACTGGGCATGCGCGCGGCTGTCAATTTATGGCGTGCGCTGGTAACTGCGCCACCGCCAACCCAGCTTGTCAGTATTGGCTTGTCCGCATGACCGGCAATCCTGATTACCGCTTCGGCGACCTCTTCCGGGTTGCTTACCCCGGTCGGGCAGTACAAGACCAGGACTGCATCCAGGCTGGCCTCGGCAACCAGGGCCTCCAGTGCTCCTGCATAACGTGCGCCATTGGCATCGCCGATGATGTCCACCGGATTACCATGGGACCAGGTACGCGGCAGCAGTGCGTCCAGGCGGGTCTTTGTTGCGCTACTCAGTTCTGCCAGCTGCCCGCCGCGATCCAACAACGCATCGGTGGCCAGCACTCCCATGCCTCCACCGTTAGTAAGAATGCCCAAGCGCTTGCCATGGGGCAGTTCCGCCAGCGTTAGTATGTCAGCCGCGCTAAACAACGCGCCCAGGTTGGGTACGCGCAGCATCCCTGCCCGCCGGAATGCCGCGTCGTAGACGCGATCGGCACCTGCCAGCGCTCCGGTATGGGTGGCGGCAGCGCGTGCGCCTTCCGCATGCCGGCCGCTTTTAACCACGATCACTGGTTTCAGGCGTGCCGCCATCCGCGCCGCCGACATGAATTTGCGCGTATGACGAATGCCCTCTACATACAGAAGGATCGCATGGGTCTCAGGATCTGTGGCAAGGTAGTCCAGTAAATCGCCGAAATCCACATCCGCCATATCACCTAGCGATATCAGATGCGAAAAACCGATATCCCGACTACGTGCCCAATCAAGCACCGCAGTCAATAACGCACCCGATTGGGTCAAAAAAGCCAGCGATCCCGGGAGTGCAGCATCATGAGAGAAACTGGCGTTCAGGCCAAAGGATGGATTCAGTACGCCGATGCAGTTGGGACCGACAATACGGAGTGTGCTTGCATGGGCAGCATCCAGTATTGACTGCTGCAATGCCTTACCGGAAGCACCCGCTTCGCCAAAACCAGCACTCACAACAATAGCAGCGTGTGTCCCACGAACACCGAGCGCCCGTATTAGGTCTGGAACCGTTGCTGCCGGCGTGCAGATGACCGACAAATCTGGCGCTGCAGGGAGCTCGGCAACATCTTTCCAGCAAGGACGTTCAAACAGTGTGGTGTGCTTTGGGTTGACGAAATACAGATCACCTTTGAAAGCCAGCAAGTTGCGCGCCAGCACCTCACCTACCGCACCACCCTTATTGCTTGCGCCCACCAGCGCCACACTCTGCGGTCGCATGAGTGATCGTAGATTGCGGATGCTCATGCGCAGTAAGGTTTATACAATGGTGTTTATTGCGTACACGTCAGGAAATACAGCTATATGTTTCAAGATCCGTCTTTTTCACCACAGTAGACATAATCACCACCGAACTGCGGTTCTTTCCAGCATTGAAAATGCTCAACGTCCAATGGCTTATAGGTTTCCGTCTGGTTAAATGGTGATGGTCCGGTGGATGGCTGCGTACTTGCGCACTTGGCCATCTGCATACACTTCCAATTGTAATATAAACGCTCATTCTGCAAGTTATAGCGGCAGTTTACATAGTCCGCCTCCGGATAGTGCACACCCTTGTTGACGCAAGCTTCATCATCCTGACGCATCTGTGAGAGTTCATTTGCATGCTGATGCGCCACCCATTCTGAGCAGGCCCCGAGTGTCAGCATCAGCAACAGAGCCATTACCCATCTCATAGGAATCTCCTATAAATTAAACACTTACAATGAATCAGCATTCATACAGCATACGAAGATTACAATAAACACCATTCATGACTAGCACATTGATATGGATCAAGTCTGGTGGAGGTTGATTCGAAGCAGCACACTTAGGCTGTTGGATAAATCAATCTGGGTACGGCGTGCAATACAGCCCCTTATCCGAGCAATTGACATGAAATGGCATGGTAATAATCGATGGATATACTGATGTAGGTCAATTGCCTCCTGGGGGCTTGATACTAGGATTTTGCCTCAGGCAAGAGCAAATGATCGTTCTGCCCTTTACAAGGATTAGTATTATTCAGTAACCGAGGTAAATCCCATTAATTCCGTTGTCTGGAGCCCGCTGGTATGGAACACACACTCAATAAAAAACCATCGATAGCGTGCAGTCAATGTGGATTATCCAAGGAATGCTTACCCGGCAGTGTTGGTTTTCCCCATATACCTGTGCTGGAAAGATATATTCGTCCGGTTGGGCCATTGAATCGCGGTGAATACTTGTACCGAGCTGGAGATCCGATAAACAACCTCTACATAGTCCAGTCCGGTTGCTTCAAACTGTATGGTATTGACCCGGCTGGCCGTGAGTTTATCCTCGGATTTCGTCTGCCCGGTGCCGTCATAGGCCAGCATAGTTATGTCACCGGCACTTATCAATTCAACGCCATGGCATTAGCCCCATCGGTGGTATGCCGTATTAATTCCACGCAGTTGAACGAGGTTGTTGGACTTATACCCGACCTGCTCCCCACTTTATTGCACATGGTCGGACAAAAACTGGCCAGTGATATGTTCCTGTCGGGCAATTTCAGCGCCGAGGAACGCATCACAGCTTTCCTGGCGCATTTTCAGGACATGTTGCAGAGGGCTGACAAAACTGGAATTGTATATCTTCCCATGTCGCGGGGGGACATCGCCATCTATTTGCATCTGGCTCTGGCGACGGTTAGCCGGACTATCTCTCGATTACAGCAGCAAGGCATCATCGAAGCTGATTATCACCACATACGTATCCTAGATCAGGCTCGCCTTGCATTGTTATGCAAAAACGTACCTTTCGCTGGCAATCAGCAATGATGAATTCATGCACCCACGCTGGAATACAACGCCGATAGATCCACAAATATCAGATATCGGGAAACCAAGTTACTTGAAAGTGTAAAAATATTGGCGAATGGAACCGTCAACGTAGTGCTATCATGTCGAGTATACGTGACCATGCCATGGCAGATTACCGAGTCAGCCTGTATCCATGTCTGGGTAATTTCATGATGCAGTCCGCGGATGCTTTTGAAAAACGCCTCCACGGTTTCCGTGATGGCTTTACGGTCTTTGATGACCGGTGAATTGCCAAAGCGGAATTCAACGTCTTCCGAAAGGAACTTCGCGAACGCTGCGGAATCCTTGGAATCTATATTCTTGAACAAATCCGTTAACCACTTTTCTTTTGCCATAGATAGCTCCCTAAACATAATATTTCAAAACCACTCACACGAGTGGTTAACATCTTATCGATGCCGGCTCAATCGGTCTTATACGCCTCTCTATTTATATACTAAATTGGGGCATGGATTACCTCTTCAAGCAGCATAAGCTCTCGTGACACAATATACAGTCGGACTTTAGCTTAGAATAACAGCACCCTAAGCGAGGCTTTGAAGCTGTGACGTGGAAAAAAGAAAAACCAATCGATCTTTTATTGCTGCACGCACCCAGTGTCTATGATTTCCGCAACCGCTCCATCCTGTATGGACCGGTGAGCGATGTCATCCCCTCCTCCACCGTATTCGAGATGTACCCACTCGGGTTCCTGACCATCTCCAGCTATCTTCAGAGCAAAGGCCTGAGTGTGCGCATCGTCAACCTGGCCCTCAGAATGATGAATAACCGGCGCTTCGATACACCCAAATTCCTGGCCAGACTGCAACCCAAGGCTGTGGGCGTCAGTCTGCACTGGTTGCCGCATGCGCACGGCGCCCTGGAAGTGGCGCGTATCGTCAAAGAAGTCCATCCCGACGTACCGGTCATCATGGGCGGGCTTTCTTCCACCTATTATCACCGCGAATTAATTACCTACCCGCAGGTCGATTACGTCTTGCGTGGTGACAGTACCGAGCCACCGCTGTACCGATTGTTGATGGCGTTACGTGACGGTGAATCCATGGAAAAGATTCCAAATCTCACCTGGAAGAGTCATGGCGAGCCGCGCGTCAACCCCATGACCTTCGTGCCTGATTCCCTTGATTATGTAGATCTGCGTCCAGATCTCATGGTGCAGATGGTGATGCGACACAGCGATCTGGAAAGCGTGTTGCCCTTCAATGGCTGGTGGGAGAATCCGATCACGGCAGTGTTCACTGCCAAGGGCTGCGCCAATGAATGCGTTACCTGCGGCAGCTCCAAGACAACCTGCAAGAGCCTGACCAAGCGACAGGGGCCAGTATTCAGAAGCCCCGCGAGCCTGGTGGCCAATATGCAGTCCATCAGCAAAATGATCCGCGGACCCATCCTGCTGGTGGGCGACCTGCTGCAGACCGGCAGGCAGCATGCCGAAGAAGTACTTAAATGCCTTCGGGAAGCGGACCTTCCCAACGAGATCGTATTCGAATTCTTTACTGTGCCACCCATGGATTTCATGCACCTGATCGACAAGCATGTACGCCACTGGAGCATCGAGATCAGCCCGGACAGCCATGACCATGCGATCCGCCGCGCCCAGGACGGGGAACCGTTGTATAGCAATGAAGAAATGGAAGCGTTTCTGCAGGGAGTATTGAGTCTCAACTGCACGCGACTGGATGTATTCTTCATGATCGGCTTGCCACAGCAGAGCTATGCTTCGGTCCTGGAAACCATTGGCTACTGCGAGCATCTGCTCAATACTACGGATAAGCGTCTGTCGTGCTTCATATCGCCCATGGGTCCATTCATCGACCCGGGCAGCCGCGGTTTCGAGGATCCGGAACGCTTCGGATACAAACTGTTCGCACGCACCCTGGAAGAACACCGCCAGCTTCTGATCCAGCCAACCTGGGAATCCATACTCAATTACGAGACCAAATGGATGACGCGGCGGGAGTTGGTGGATGCCACCTATGACGCGGCTGAAAAGCTCAATGAACTGAAGATGCGCTACGGCCGCCTGTCACGGCATCGTGGAAACGCCGTTGCCAAACGCGTGCGGGCAGCACGCGCGCTGCGTGCCCGCCTGGATGCCGCCGGAGAAAATGCAGCCGACAGCGCAGATTTAAAAATCCTGAAGGGCGACATTTCGCGTTTCAGCATCTCGACCGTATGCGACAAGCGCGAACTGTTCTGGGAACGGCGTTTCGTGAACTTCCGCCTGGGGGAGATAGCCAGGATAAGCAGTCGCTACCTGCGCCAGATGGTTTCCTTATAGCGTGACAACGCGGTATCGGAATAATCACTCAGAACGAATACTGGGTCGATACTGATATCACATTGACCACGTAATTGGGACTGTAGATACCAAGCGCCAGCACATTGGGGATGGTGCTGGGCGTCACGCCATCGATACTCCAATCGGTAGTTGAATAACGTTCGATGCGGTATGCGGCTTTGACGCCCCATTTCTGATTGATCCGATATTTCGCATACACTGAGACGCTCTGGATGCGCATGGTGATATTAGGAAACACCGGCTCGGGGGCCCCAGTCGAAACCGCGGTCGCGCCGTTTGCCAACGCATAATTGAAATCGACGCCGCCGTCGAGTCCTGGTTTGATGTCGCGCATCTCGGCACTCAGACCGACGGTCTGAAAGGTGTTCTCATTATCCCCATACCAGTCGGCCATCGAATAGGTCTGGCTGTTTGCCTGACGCCAACTGCTGCGTTCCTGGGTGTAATACCCATTCACATCGAGCGTGTTGGTGGGCGTATAAGTGAGACTAAGTGTGTAGTTGAAAGCCTTGCCTTGCGTCAAGCCGATGGTGGTCCCGTCATACTGATCGTCATCATCTTCGGCTGATACACCAGCGCTCCATTGGGTATTAATGCTATAGGACACCTGACCAGTAATCTGATTGCGGGTGCGATCCGCCAGATCGAACTGGCGCATCAGCGGGTTCTCGGGTGAGAACAGGGTATCGACCGCCGTGTAATCCGGCGAGTAACGCCGTGCATGTGTTAACTGCAAATTGGTGCTGATGGATGCAGTGGGATTCGCGCGGATACTCGCCCAATAGGTGTTCGTCTGGGTGCTCGCGGTTACCGTGTAGGTGCGTTCATCGTCCTCATAGGAGCCACCGGCTTCCAGATGGATGTTGGAGGTCAAACGGTAGTCGGCTATCAGGCGTGCCAGTTCGTGGTTGAAGCTGTAGGGGATGTTGACCGCGAAGGTGGAAAGATATGTATCCGTGATCACCTGCTGGTATGAGGCCTGGGGTGTATGGTTATCGCGCTTGTTGACTGTATAGTCCGCCGTCAGGCTCAAATCGGGCAGCACGTAGGAATTGGCGCGCAACGCATAATTCACCGTATCCATCGAGCCATCCAGGCTGCTGCTCGGGAGCGGGGCTGGAGACAGTTGGGTATTGGAGGTCGTCGAGATAAATGTAGCATCCTGCGTACCGCGCCCGACTGACGCGATCGCCATGAAGCGGGTGTTGGTGAAGGCTTGCCAAGCAGCGCTGAATGTGACGGTATTGAAATTGTTGTTCGGAGGCTGCGCCATTTGTCCTTGGGTGGCGCCCGGCGTCAGCGGGGTGAACGGATTACTCCATGTCAGGGCGGCATTGGCATCCTGGAAAAACGAGCCGTAATAGCCAAAGCTCACCTGCCACTTATCAACGACATAATCAGCCGAGGCCCGCACCTGATTGGTGCTGTAGTCGAAATACGCTGGCAGGATGCTGCTGGTGGTCATAAAATTGCCGCCCATCGCATTGGTGCCGTCCTGGGTATCGCGCTGAAAATGCACCGAATAATGCCAGTTACTCTTGGGTGGCATGATCTTGATACCCACGGACGCAGTGCGGCGGGTATTCTCGATATCAACGTTCTGCAGGTTGCTGTTCAGATTCGTCATCTGGCCGGTTGAGCCGCCAGTCACCCAGTTCCCCGGAAGCGTCAGGGCATCGGAACCGAGGCCCAGGAACGGGGTTCTGCCACTGTTGGCGATATATTGCGGGATTTCCTGGTACTCGGCGCTCAGTTCATAGAGACCCTGCTTGCCACCCTCGATAGTGATATCACGCGAAGATAATCCCAGGTTGTTGGCAGTCACATCGAGATACTTACCGTCCTGATTTCGATATGAAGTGTTGCCACCGGCAATCAAATAAATACCGGAATTCTCAAGGCCAGTGTATTCCCCGAACTTATAGCTGGTGGTGGACACATTGCCCAACCCGGCGTCCAATTCCCCGGTCCAGCCGTAGGCATAGGTGCATAACCGGCATTGCCAATTTGAGGTGTCTACACTTGAAGAAGCGTCGCTGGTGGAATCTGCATGTGCTGTGGTGGCTAATGCGATAGCAAACATAGCTGCCAGGATTGCCGATAACTGGCGCACAACCAACAGCGGGTTTTTGCTGTCTGGATTATTAGTACTAAGCATAGTTGGCACCTGCATCATCAACGATTCAGCGCCGCACCCGAAGGATCATTGGAGCCATGCACTTGAGCGTGGCAATTCAGGCAACTGCCTGATAGCAGGAATGCGTTAGGTTGGCCGCTGGGCAAACCATTTGCAGTAAAGGCGATGCTGGGATGGCCTGCCTGGGAATGGCAGGACTGGCACAACATTGGTGGACGGCTGACTAGTAACGCCGGATTCACGGAACCGTGCGGCACATGACAAAGCCCGCAGTTCTCGGACACCGGCGGATGTTCCCACAGGAACGGGCCGCGCTTCTCTGCATGACAGGTGTAGCAGGTGTCGTTGACAGTACTCGCAATCAACAAAGCCGGATTAAGGGAATCGTGCGGTTGGTGGCAGGACGTGCAATCCAGATTGCCATCGCGCACCGGATGAGCGGAATATTTTCCGAAATCAGCGCGCACTGCCTGATGGCAGGTATAGCAAACCGCCGGTTGCTGGGTTTTCACCAGTACCGGGTCCTTGGCCACATGGATGGTATGGCAGCTGACACAGGCCAGCCCTTCCCGTTCATGGATGCTGCCCTGCCAGCCGACTCGGTGGCTATCCTGATGGCAGCTCAGGCAGGCCGCGTTATCTTCTGCGACCGTAGCTGGAGAATTTTTACCGAAGCGTGGGATGGGGACACGCATTTCGCCGGGATGCAGATGCGCACCGTGGTCTCCGCCGGGACCATGACAGGCCTCGCACTGCAAATGGGCAAACGGCGTATGCGGGTCAGCGCTGACCGCGTGCTTGGTCTTGAATATGGCGAGCGTCTTGGGGTCGTCATGGCAGCGCAGGCAGGTATCGGCGCCACGCGGTGTATAGGGAATGGGCGCTGTCTGTGTGGTCGCAGTGGGTGCATCCGCCGCCTGACCCGGAATTTGATATACAAATAGCGCAGTGGCACATACGGATAGGTATCCGATGCGCCGCTGCCAGATTAGCCATTTACTTCGACGCTGTGCCCCATCGTTCCCAGGCATTTGATGTTAACCCTGTTGAGTTTTTACTTCCGGTAAATGACCGCCAGTACTGCTAATTACCTCCACCCACCTGGTGCACCACCGAGACATCCGCAATCGCACCTGAACCATGGCATATGGCACAGGTTTCAGTCGTAGATCCATTATTGATCAGGGACTGGGTAATATAGAACGACGCGCCGTTCTGCTGCATATGTGTCTCGCTCAGAGAGTCATCATGACAGGCCGAACAGGCTGCAGCTGTGGGTGTGATCCGGTCATAGGCGGCGGTATCGGCCACGTTACCGTAGAAACTCGTGGTGCCGAATGGATTAGCCGTCTTCACCGTCGCATGGGTATCAACGGTGGTGCCCAATATTCCGCTTGGCAATGGCAATGTATAGCCGTTTGACGAATGGCACTGGGTGCAGTCCCCCAGAATCCCCGGGAATCCAACACCACTGAAATCCGTGGGGTTATTTTGGTACGCGTAGACAATATAAGGGTCTGACGGGTTGTTGGTCGCACGGAAATCGGCGCCATGGATGGCATGGATCATGTATTTGAAATCAATGGGCCGTTGCTCCAAGCCATCGACGGCCGCGGTATTGACCCCATTGGGTGTCATGTCAGGGTCGGCAGGACGTTCGGTAAGATCAGTTTCATTGGGGTTGTGGCACATCTCGCACAAGGTCAGATTGTCGGTGCGGTTGGTGCCATGCAATGAAAGCCCGTCGTTCTGACCATGGCATTTCTGACAATTGGCGAGTACCACATCAGTGCGGTGTGCCACTGGCGATGAGTCGGTGATCGCGAACGCCAGCGCCGCATTTGCAGCGGGTACCGCCACGTTATATGTACCAGGTGTGGTGGAATCCGTATCCGGATGACCCTCAATGGCTACAGTACCCGATCCGATGGCATTTGTCGGGATGGCGATTGGCGAAGTAACGGTATAGGTGCCATCACCGTTGGCAGTCGCCGTCAGCGGATTCAGGACTTTTATGCTCTTCACCTGGGCCGTGGGGTTTCCGATCTGTGTTCCGGTGGCATCCGTGTTGGTGTAATCCGTATTGCTCCAGGCAAGATCGACACTCAAGCTGGCGCCTGAAGCACTATTCCATGTGGGATCGGTCGCCAGGTTGTAAGGCGCATTGTTGTTTTGCGGATTGGTGACCGAGAATTTGATCACCGGAGTCTGGCCAGGTGCGGTATTGGTGATGCTGAGGATATTGTATTGATAATTCAGTGCCGCCACCTTGGTAGCGACCACATGCGACTGAGCAACACTGCAAGGATACGGTCCGGGGCAAGCATTGGCGGTATCGTTGACTGTGTGGCAGACATTGCAGGTGGTGTTATCAGTCATCACTCCGCCCGGATGGCCACCGGCCACGCCCTGGGCAAAATCGATATCGTCATGGCAGGAACCGCAATCTGCCATATTCGGCACTGAAGCATAGTTGCCGGAATCCGGTGCGTTTGGATCATTGGGCGCATGGCACTTGGTGCAATTCTGGATATTTTGCGGCCATTTGACATCTGAAAAGTCGTTCTTTGAATTGCTATAGCCCCAGATGATGTAATCGGTGCCCGCCAGCACGCTCGGCAGACTGTCGCCGTCATGGATCTTGTGGATCATGACTTTGAAATCCAGCGTGTTTTCACTGCTCGGATCCGTGGAACCCTGGTTGTGGCACAGCACACACTCATGCACATCCTGCCGAGGGCCGCCGTGCACCGCCAGATGGTCATGGCATTCATTGCAGGATGCAATATCCACGATGTCATCGGCATCGAAGCCGGAGGTGGCGCCGGTCTGTGGTATCCAGGTGTAATAACCATTGTTGGCGGTAGGCAATGTCGAGGAACGGATATCAATTGCCACGCGATGCACCAAGGTGGGATCGTAGGGAACCGCCAGCGGCTGGGTGACGTTGGTAATGTTTGTGCCGAAGGTGTAGATATAAGTGCCGTCACCGTTATCCACCAGCGTGCCGCCGGAATCGGTGGTCGCCTGGATCGCTGGTTGGGTACCGGGTCCGAGTCCATTCGGTTGAGCCAACACGTTAATGTAGTTCTGCCAGGCTGCAGGGTTACCGTTGGTGCCAGGAACCAACTTGGCGATCATGACTTCCAGTGCACTGAGGGGGACGCCAGGATAAGCGTAGCCCGCCTGGTTGGTGATGGTGAAATCCACCGTCGAAGGCGGTCCAATCTTGACATCATTGATGGTGATGACGAGGGAAGTGGTGTTGCCAGATCCCGGAGGTCCCGGAGGACCTTGAGAACCGGTAGCTCCGGTTGCGCCGGTATCGCCCGAGTTGCACCCTGCCATCAGCAGAATCAAAACCAGGGCTCCCAGACCAAGTAAGCACCCCATACCCGGCCTTAGATTACGCATACCGATCTCCTTGAATAAATATGCAATGTTCAGTCGCCTTACTCTTCAGGGCACCTGGAAACCGACTGGCAAAAGCCTAAACCTGTTTAAACGATGGTGTTTTGACCTAGATCAATCAACGGCCTGTCATAGATCAATGTTTAATCAAATAAATCAATACTCAGCGGCTTGATTTAGATCAAAGAATTGCCGCCCCATTCAAGTAGGCTATGCTGCGTTCCAGTACCCGCTTCGGGTTGCCCGGGTGGAATTGATTGCATCGAGACTCCAGAGGAGACCGCCATGCGTAATTACATAATCGCTTTATTGACCGTGTTCGCTCTATTTATGGTTATGGCTTCAGGAACCGCATCCGCTGCCGCGCCAGCAGCCTTCCATGAATGTGAAGCCTGTCATGGAACCAACGGTGTAAGCACCGACAAGAGCATCCCCATCATTGCAGGCATGTCAGCCTTCTATCTGGATGGCGAACTGCAGGCGTATCAAAAAGGTCTACGGCCCTGCCCCAAGACCAAATACCCGAAGGATGCCGCCAAACCGGCCACCGACATGTGCGACATGGCCAAGAAATTGTCACCGGCGGATTCCACCGCTATCGACAAATATCTGGCATCGCAGCCTTTTGTGCCCGCCACCCAGAGCTTTGATCCCAAGCTTGCGGCCATCGGCAAACAGATCCATTCCCAAGATTGCGAACTCTGTCATACAGACGGCGGCAGTGTGGCTGACGATGATGCCGGCATCCTGGCAGGACAATGGACGCCCTACCTGCAGGAGACTTTCAAGGAATATGTATCCGGAAAAAGAGTTGCACCTGACAAGATGAAACCAAAGATCGCAGCTCTGACGCCGGACAAGATCAACGCGTTGCTCCAATATTATGCAAGTGAGGGTAAAAAATAAGTCGCTTGCATTTATCGACTACATCAAAAAGGGATCAGTGTGGCTAAAAAAGAGCCATTAGAATCCGCGCCGCAACCGCGGCGCGGATTCTGGCATTGGCTGTGGAAGCCTCCGGAGCGTTGGTACCTGCTGGGCATACCGGCTGGTGCGTTGCTTTTCTTTATGGTTGGCATTGTTTTCGTGGTATTCATACTTCGCCCGCAGCTCACATTCACCGAATCACAGGAGTTCTGCACTTCATGCCATGAAATGCAGATACCCTTCGAGCAGCTCAAACACAGTCCACACTGGTCTAATCAATTTGGCGTCCGGGCCACCTGTGCAGATTGCCATCTGCCCCCCCAGCTGGGGCCCAGCCTGGTGGCCCATTTCGATGCCCGGGTTGACGTCTGGGCTCACCTGACTGGCCGGATCGACACGCCGGCCAAATTCGAGCAAAACAAATTGCGCATGGCTAAGGTCGTGTGGAAGGACCTTAAGAATATGGACTCTGCAACTTGCCGCAGATGCCACAGCTTTGCCGCCATGGCTCTCGACCAACAGAGTCGCGAGGCGGCCAAGCACCATTCGCCCGAATATATCGCGAAAACCGGCAAGACCTGCATCGACTGCCATAAGGGCGTGGCGCACGAGTTGCCACAGGAGATGTAGAATATTTGGAACGCAAAGCTATTAAGGCCATTGATGTAGTAACGATACGTCTAATCTGTAAACCCTATCGGGAGTCAGCATCATGAATGCGGCATCCAGGATTCCTCTCCATTACCTGCTGTTGATCGCTGTGTTAGGCTTGGTGAGCATATACAGCCCCATCCAGGTACAAGCTGATACCACTCCTGTAGCTGCCGCAGCTGTTGTAAGTACAGCGCCGCATCCCCTGACCAACCAGAATTGTGAGAGCTGCCATGCGCCGCAACGCATACCGACCGTGGATGCCGAGATGCTATCGCATTCAGTGCATGCCAAGCTCAACTGCACCGACTGCCATTCAGACATCAACAATATACCGCATCCACAACAGCTGCAGCCGGTGGATTGCGGAGGCTGCCATCGTGCCATAGTGCATCAACTGCGCCTGGGCATGCATGCCCCGGGCAATAAAGGCGTGCCCACCTGCGCGACCTGCCATGGCAACCACGCTATCCAAAAGCCTGACAGTGTGGTGTTCCGTAATTCCATACCCACGACTTGCGGCACCTGCCACAAACGCCACTTCCAAGCTTACATGGACGTATATCACGGCCAGGCTTCCATACTGGGCGTGGCCAATGCACCGCGCTGCTCGAACTGCCACAACCCGCACATGCCGCTGCCGCCCGATAATCCGCAATCGACCATTGCGCCAGCGAACCTGATCACCACCTGCGGCGCCTGCCACAAAGACGCGAATGCGAACTTCGTGAAGTTCGATCCACATCCGCAACCCCAGAACAAAGCGCACTCTGCGCTGGTCTACTACAGCAAACTCTTCATGGAGCTCTTGCTCGCCGGCGTGTTCGGCTTCTTCGGCCTGCATACCGTGCTGTGGTTGCAGCGCTCCCTGGTCGAGCGTGCATCCCAGGAAGCTGAGCCCAAACCACCGGCCAGCGGCAAGTATGTGCGTCGCTTCACCCCCTACCAGAGCTGGTTGCACGTACTCGTGGTCGTCAGCTTCATAGGGCTGGCTGTGACAGGACTGCCACTCAAGTATGCGTCCGCGCATTGGGCGCATATCCTGTATTGGCTGTTGGGTGGTGAACCCATCATGCGCACCGTGCACATCATCTGCGCCGCGATATTCTTCGGCTACTTCGTCGTGCATATCGCCGTGGTGTTCTATCTATACTCTAAATCGCGTGACTGGCGACGGTTCTTCTGGGGCGTCAACTCGATGGTGCCGCGCGGCCAGGACATCATGGACATCTTCCGCAACTTCCGCTGGTTCCTGTATCTCGGACCCAAGCCGAAGCTGGATCGCTGGACCTACTGGGAGAAATTCGATTACTGGGCAGTGTTCTGGGGCATGGTGATCATCGGCTGTTCCGGCCTCATGCTCAGGTTCCCGGTATTCTTCTCGCGGGTTATTCCCGGCGAGTTCCTGAACGTGGCCCTGGTGATACACGGTGAAGAGGCGCTGCTGGCCGTGGGATTCATCTTCGTGTTCCATTTCTTCCACAACCACTTCAGGCCCGATAAGTTCCCCATGAACATCTCCATCTTCACAGGGCGTGTGCCGCTGGAAACCTTCATGGAAGAACGCCCGGCCCAATACGAACGCATGGTCGCGGAAGGCAAGCTGGACAGCATGATCGTCGGACCACCATCAACATTCCTGAAAGTGGTATCGACCCTGTTCGGCGCCACTGCCATCATCCTGGGACTGATACTCATCATCTCGCTGTTCGTGACGATAATCTCATCTTATGTATGAACATGGACTATCTGAAATGAACAGTCGAAATAGATATCACTACAGGCAGCAGGCATTAGTGTCACGGTGGTGGACCAGCACTCTGAGGCCAGAATGCTGGCGACAGCAGCCCGGACAAATGGACCTGCGGGGTCCCAAGCTCACAGGTTCAAACGCATGACTCCGGTGCGTCGCAAGCGTCTACTAATCGTGGCGGTGATCGTGGCCGGCATGGCGGTAGCCACGGCCCTGGGGCTGCAGGCCTTCAAGAAGAACCTGCTGTATTACTACACGCCTGAGCAGG